>Ga0164296_1004520_pt1 | contig 12606 bp, 11 predicted proteins | sample GEODES057metaG_FD_113533 | JGI IMG/M metagenome (GOLD analysis project Ga0164296, IMG submission 113533) | Dystrophic lake water microbial communities from Trout Bog Lake, Wisconsin, USA - GEODES057 metaG | ecosystem: Environmental > Aquatic > Freshwater > Lake | place: USA: Trout Bog Lake...
CGCAGGTGCGCACGAAGCGGGCGGCCTTCTCCGCGGCGTTGATATCGAGGCAGCCGGCGAACTGCGTCGGCTGGTTGGCCACGATGCCCACCGGGCGGCCGTCGATGCGGCCGAACCCCACGACGATGTTCTGCGCATAGCCGCTTTGCACCTCGAGAAACTCATCGTCGTCGAGGATCCGGGTGATCACCTCGTGCATGTCGTAGGGCTGGTTGGGCGAGTCGGGGATCAGGGTGTCGAGTTCGAGGTCCTCGTCCGTCAGGTTGTCCTCGATCGGCCCGGCCGGCGTGGATGCGGGGTACCGTGGCGCGTCCGTGGCGTTGTTGGGAGGCAGGTAGCTCAGCAGGTCGCGGACCCACTCGAAGGCGTCCTGCTCGCCGGAGGCGACGTAGTGCAGCGTGCCCGACTTCGCCATGTGGGTGTGCGCGCCGCCGAGTTCCTCCATGGTGACGTCCTCGCCGGTGACGGTTTTGATGACGTCGGGACCGGTGATGAACATCTGGCTGGTCTGGTCGACCATGATCACGAAGTCGGTCAGGGCGGGGGAGTAGACGTGCCCCCCGGCGGCCGCGCCCATGATCAGCGAGATCTGCGGGATGACCCCCGAGGCCAGGATGTTGTTGCGGAAGATCCGGCTGTAGAGGCCGAGCGAGACGACCCCCTCCTGGATGCGGGCCCCTGCGCCGTCGTTGATGCCGATGAGCGGGCGGCCCGTCTTGATCGCCAGTTCCTGGATCTTGACGATCTTCTCGCCGTACACCTCACCGAGGCTGCCGCCGAACACCGTGGCGTCCTGGCTGAAGATGCACACGTCGCGGCCGTCGATGGTGCCGTAGCCCGTCACCACGCCGTCACCCAGCGGACGGTTGGCGTCCAGGCCGAAATTGCCGCTGCGGTGCCGGGCCAGCGCGTCGAGTTCGACGAACGAGTCTTCGTCGAGCAGGGCGTAGATGCGCTCGCGGGCGGTCAGCTTGCCCTTGGCATGCACCTTCTCGACAGCGGCTTCGCCGACCGGGTGCAGCGACTCCTCCCGGCGCTTGCGCAGCTCCGCCAGCTTGCCCGCGGTGGTGTGGATGTCAATGGTGTGCTCGGCGGCGGGCTCCGCGGTGTGGTCGGTAACGCTCGTCATGGACACCGATGGTATCGGCAGCCCGTGTCGCGTCTGTAGCGGCTCGGCCGGTCTGGTAAGGACAAACGAGTGACGGACGGTTATCCGGGGAGGGATCAGCTCAGGCCGGCCTTGGATGTCGCGGCCCTGCGCGCCGAGCTGATCGGGACGGGGCTCGGCTGGCGCCACCTCGACGTCGTCGAGCAAACCGGATCCACCAACGCCGACCTGCTGGCCCGCGCGGAGTCGGGTGGCGACGTGGCCGGGGCGGTGCTGATCGCCGAGCATCAGACCGCCGGGCGCGGACGCCACGGCCGCCAGTGGCAGGCCGGCCGTCGGACCCAGATCACCATGTCTGTCGGCGTCAGCGTCGTCGATGTCCCGACGACCGGCTGGGGCTGGCTGCCCCTGGCCGCCGGCGTGGCCGTTGTCGACGCGGTGGCACCCCTGATCGAAGGGACCCTCGCCGGTGCGGTGGCCCACCCGGGGCTCGAGGTGGGCCTGAAGTGGCCCAACGACGTGATCGCCGGACCGCCGGAATCCAGGGCCAAGCTGGCCGGAATCCTCGCGGAAGTGGCGCGACCGGTGGTCGTGATCGGATTGGGGCTCAACGTCTTTGCCGCCCCCAACGGTGTCGACGGGGCGACGTCGCTGGTGGACCTGGGCGTCGCGGAACCGGACCGTCAGCGCCTGGTGGGCGGGCTGTTGCGGGAGCTGGGCAGGCGGATCGTCGCATGGCGCGCCGCTCGCGGTGCGGATTGGGCGCTCGCGGCCGACTACCGGGCGCGAAGCCTGACCATCGGCAACACCGTGCGCGCGCACCTGCCGGGCGGTAGGGACGTCGTCGGGACCGCGACGGGCATCGACGACCAGGGCAGGCTGGTGCTCGACACCGGTGACGGCACCGTCGTCGTCTCTGCCGGCGAGGTGGCGCATCTGCGCTGACGGTTCGCCGGCTTCGGCAAGCGCAACGGTTACTGTCGGACCGTGGGCTTTCCCGACAACGCCCTTGCGGCCGGCGAACAGGTGGTCATCCACCGCCACCCGCACTGGAAGACCCTGATCGGACCTGCCACGGTCCTGATCCTGGCGACGGGGCTGGCGGCCTGCGGTTCCGGATACGTCGACTCGACGCAGTGGCAGCAGGTCACCAAGAACCTCGCGCACGGCGCCGTCTGGGGCGTCTGGCTGATGACCGTCGGGTGGTTCACGGTGCGGCGATTCGTGGGCTGGCTGACCAACCATTTCGTCGTCACCAACCGGCGTCTGATGTTCCGGTACGGCGCGTTGACGCGCGCCGGAATTGACATCCCCCTGGCGCGGATCAGCAGCGTGGAATTCCGGGACAGATTCCTTGAGCGAATGTTTCGGACGGGAACGTTGATTGTCGAGTCGGCGTCACATGACCCGATGGAATTCGACGAAATCCCCCGCCTGCGCGATGTACACGCGCTGCTCTATCACGAAGTTTTCGACACCCTCGCGGGCTCCGACGGCTGACCGGACGCGCGGTTCCGCCACGCTCCCAACCACGTGACGTTGCCGGCCGGGCGGTCCCCCTCGAACTCGTCCTCGAGGACTTCCGCGATACCGCCGGCGGTGAGTGCGGATTCCACCGCCCGGTCCGGGGTGCGGGCGAATTCATCGGGGAACACCCAGCGCCGGAACGCCCAGAAGCGGAATCCCATCTGCATCAGGTTGCCCATGATGTAGGCCGACACGAAGTCGGCGATGTTCTCCATCGTCAGCGACACCGCCGGCACCCGCAGCCCCAGGACGTAGCTCGAGAACCACAACGGCGCCATGGACAGCATCACGCCCACGCCGCTGAAGCCGAAGAACAGCAGGGCCTCGTGGTGACGTTCCCTCCCCCCGCGGTGACGGAAGCTCCACTCCCGGTTCAGCACATAGGAGGCGATGACCGCGACGATGCCGGCGATCACCTTCGCCGTCACCGGCTTTGCTTCCAGAATCGTCAACTTGAGCGTGTAAAAGATCGCTGAGTCGATGATGAAGGTCGTGCCGCCCACAATCGCGAATTTGATCAATTCACGGTGCTGCAGCAAATACGGCCGGATCGGCGCAGGCAGCCGCCCTATCACGGATTCGGCGAGAGACACAGCCGCCAGTCTACGGACGCACCGGAAACGACGGCAAAGTCGTCTGTAACGATTCGGTGTCGACGCCGTGCCCGGTGAGGGCCGCCGCCTGTCACCGCGCGCCGCGGCGCCGTGACACCATGATGGCCGTGCCCGGTACCGCACCCCGCGCCGCGCCGCGCGCCACGCCCCTGGTGGCGATGGTCGGTGGCGGCCAACTGGCCCGGATGACCCACCAGGCCGCGATCGCGCTGGGCCAGACCCTGCGGGTGCTCGCGGTCGCCGCCGACGAACCGGCCGCGCAGGTCACCCCCGACGTCGTGATCGGTTCGCACACTGACCTGCAGGATCTGCGCCGGGCGGCGGCCGGCGCCGCCGTCCTGACCTTCGACCACGAGCACGTCCCGACGGATCTGCTGGAGAAACTGGTGGCCGACGGCGTCAACGTGGCGCCATCCCCGCATGCGTTGGTGCATGCCCAGGACAAGCTCGTCATGCGCCGGCGGTTGGAGGCGCTCGGAGCCCCGGTGCCGCGCTACGCAGGAATACCGGGCCCGGACTCCCTGGATGAACTCGATGCGTTCGCGCAGGGCGAAAACGGCCCTGTGGTGATCAAGGCGGTGCGCGGCGGCTACGACGGCCGAGGCGTGTGGATTGCCCGTGATGCGGCGCACGCCCGCGAGATCGCCGAGGGATACCTCGCTTCGGGAGTGCCGGTGCTGGTCGAGGAGCGGGTGACGCTGCGTCGGGAACTGTCGGCGCTGGTGGCGCGATCCCCCTTCGGCCAGGGTGCCGCGTGGCCGGTGGTCGAGACGGTGCAGCGTGACGGCATCTGCACGCTGGTGATCGCCCCCGCCCCCGACCTACCCGACCACATGGCCTCCGCCGCGCAGCGACTGGCGTTGCGGCTGGCCGACGAGCTCGGCGTCGTCGGAGTGCTCGCGGTCGAGCTTTTCGAGACCGTCGGGGGTGATCTGCTGGTCAACGAGCTCGCGATGCGGCCGCACAACTCCGGGCACTGGACCATGGACGGATCACGGACCAGCCAGTTCGAACAGCACCTGCGCGCGGTGCTCGACTACCCGCTGGGCGACACCGCCGCGATCGCGCCCGTGACCGTGATGGCCAACGTGCTGGGCGCGCCGCAGACGCCGTCGATGAGCGTCGATGAGCGGCTGCACCACCTGTTCGCGCGGATGCCGGACGCGCGGGTCCACATGTACGGCAAGGCCGAGCGGCCCGGCCGCAAGGTGGGGCATGTCAACTTTCTGGGCTCCGCGGGCGTCGGGGTGGGGGCGCTGCGTGAGCGCGCCGAGTTGGCGGCACACTGGTTGTCGCACGCCCACTGGACCGACGGATGGGATCCACATGGCTGACACAGTCAGGGTCGCGGTGATCATGGGCAGTGACAGCGACTGGTCGGTGATGTCGGACGCCGCCGCGGCGCTGGCCGAGTTCGAGATTCCGGCCGAGGTGCGGGTGGTGTCGGCGCACCGCACACCCCAGGCGATGTTCGACTATGCCCGCGGCGCGGCCGGCCGCGGGATCGAGGTCATCATCGCCGGAGCCGGCGGCGCCGCCCACCTGCCCGGCATGGTCGCCTCGGCGACGCCGCTGCCGGTGATCGGGGTGCCGGTGCCGCTGAGCCGGTTGGACGGCCTGGACTCGCTGCTGTCGATCGTGCAGATGCCCGCGGGTGTCCCGGTGGCCACGGTGTCCATCGGTGGCGGCCGCAACGCCGGCCTGCTCGCCGTGCGGATCCTGGCGTCGTCCGACCCGCTGCTGCGGGCGCGAGTCGCGGCGTTCCAGGACGAGCTGGCTGAGAGCGTGCGGGCCAGGGATGCGGCGGTTCAACAGTTACACGGTAAAATTTCCGGAGAATAGCCCGGAGAGCAGCCCGGCGAATAGCCCGGCGAACAGCCCGGCGAACAGCCCGGAGAACAGCGAGGAGACGGACATGGCTTCGAGCACGGCGGGTTGGACCGGAGACGCCGGTTTTGATCTGTTCCAGTTACCCGAGGAGCACGAACAACTGCGCGAGGCGATCCGGGCGTTGTCGGAGAAGGAGATCGCGCCCTACGCCGCCGATGTCGACGAGAACGCGCGTTTCCCGCAGGAGGCGCTCGATGCGCTCAACGCGTCGGGCTTCAGCGCCGTTCACGTGCCCGAGGCGTACGGCGGTCAGGGTGCGGACTCGGTGGCGGCGTGCATCGTCATCGAGGAGGTCGCTCGCGTCGACGCCTCGGCGTCGCTGATCCCCGCGGTGAACAAGCTGGGCACGATGGGCCTGATCCTGCGGGGCTCCGACGAGCTGAAGAAGCAGGTGCTCACGGAGGTCGCCGACGGCACCGCCATGGCGTCCTACGCGCTGAGCGAGCGAGAGGCCGGCAGTGACGCGGCGTCGATGCGGACCCGGGCCAAGGCGGACGGCGATAGCTGGATCCTCAACGGCAGCAAGTGCTGGATCACCAATGGCGGCGTGTCGAGCTGGTACACCGTGATGGCTGTGTCCGACCCGGACAAGGGCGCCAACGGCATCTCGGCGTTCATGGTGCACGCGGACGACGAGGGGTTCACCGTCGGCCCCAAGGAGCGCAAGCTCGGCATCAAGGGCTCGCCGACCACCGAGTTGTACTTCGAGAACTGCCGCATCCCGGGCGACCGGATCATCGGTGAGCCGGGTACGGGATTCAAGACCGCGCTGGCGACCCTGGACCACACCCGCCCCACCATCGGGGCTCAGGCTGTCGGCATCGCCCAGGGCGCGCTGGACGCTGCGATCGCGTACACCAAGGACCGCAAGCAGTTCGGGCGGCCCGTCAGCGACAACCAGGGCGTGCAGTTCATGCTGGCCGACATGGCGATGAAGGTGCAGGCCGCGCGCCTGATGGTCTACCAGGCGGCCGCACGCGCGGAGCGCGGCGAGGCTGACCTGGGCTTCATCTCCGCGGCGTCGAAGTGCTTCGCCTCCGATGTCGCGATGGAGGTCACCACCGACGCGGTGCAGCTGTTTGGGGGGGCCGGCTACACGCGGGACTTCCCTGTCGAGCGGATGATGCGCGACGCCAAGATCACCCAGATCTACGAGGGCACCAACCAGATTCAGCGCGTGGTGATGTCGCGGGCGCTGCTGCGCTGAGGCGCGGTCACGTCAGGTACTGCGCGTTGTGCTGCCCCGGTGCGGGCGGGGGGTCGGCGTTGACGGCGTCGAAGCTGGAGTAGCGCGCCGGCATCCGGACCACCGTGACGGCGTCGTCGCTTCCGTCGCTGCCGCCCACGCGCACGGCGAGCTCGTTCTCGGCGAACAGCGGGGTGCCGACGACCTGCTTCCAGGTATGGGGCAGGCAGGCCATCAGGCCACCCTGCTGCAGCAGGGCGACCCACTCGGCGGCGGTCCTGGCGGCCAGCGCCTTCTCGATTTCCTCTGTCAACTCGGCGTAATTCAATGCGCGCGAGCGCTGGTCGATGAACCGGTCGTCGTCCAGCATGTCGGGCCGTTCGATGACCTGGCAGAATTTCGCCCAGTGTTTGGGCACGTATGCGCTGATCACCAGGTAGCCGTCGGCGGCCTTGAACGCGTCCGACGGCTGGGTCGCGAAGCCGACTCCCTTGCGTCGCCGCGATTTCAGCGCGGTCTCAGGTGTCGGTGCGGACTCGGTCGGCTTGTTCAGGTGAACGGTCAGCTGGCCGGCCTGTAACACCACCGCGACGTCGTACATCGCGACCCGGACAACGTCGGCCACCCCGTGGCGTTCGCGATTCAGTAGGGCCGCCAACACCGCCTGGGCCAACACGTGACCGCTGGCGGCGTCGACGAGCTGGAACGGGATGATCTGCGGTTTACCGCTCGGCGTGGGCATTCCGGTCGTCATGCCCGACTCGGCGGCCACCATCAGGTCGACGCCGGGTCTGCTGCCGTGTGGCCCGTTGCCGCCGAAGGCCGACAGCCGCGCGTAGACCAGCCTTGGGTTGCGAGCGCGCAGATCCTCCGGACCCAGTCCGAGGCGCTCCATCACGCCGGGGCGAAACCCTTCCAGCACAACGTCGGCCGTCTCGGCGAGCCGCAGAATCTGTTGTCGGCCCTCGTCGGTGGTCAGGTCGACCGTGACCGACTTCTTGCCGCGATTGTGCGGCAGGAACAGCGTCGGCAGCGGCGGACGTCCGGGCAGCACAGCGGTGATATGGCGGGCAGCATCACCGGCGGGAGCCTCGACCTTGATCACCTCGGCGCCGAGGTCGACCATCACCTGTCCGGCCAGCGGCCCGGCGATGTTCTGGGTGAAGTCGAGAACCCGGAATCCGTCGAGCGGCTTGGCCCCGTCGGTGCGGTCCATGGGAGAAGGCCCCTTTCGATCTGCCGGTGAGGCGAGAATAGCCGCCCGGGCCTCACAGAACCCGGGTGACCTTCTCGGCCTCGATTCTGCGTCGCCGGGCCACGGGATCGGGGTTGGAGTCGGCGTGAGCCACCTGAACCAGCGACGCGCCGACGGCCATGATCGACAACAGGCCGTCCACCAGGTCGCCGGGCTGATTCCACGAGGCGCTGGACAGCACCCGGTCGGCAGCTGTCAAACCCCTTGCTGCGGAGGAGTTTCGGCAATCAGCGAGGATCTGCTCGACCGAACGGCCATCGAGCGCCGGACCCGGGTGGCGTTCGGGCGCAATCTGGTCGCCGTGCACCCGCACCGCCGTGGCGTAGTCGGTGACGCCGAACGGCAAGCCATCGACGGGACGGCCGAACGCGTCCAGTGACAGGACGGCTACCTCGCCGCCGGATTCGTGAACGGCCCCGTCGGCCTCGGTCAACCGGTCCGCGGCGCACAACGCGAGGTCGACCGGTCCCGGTTGAAGCACCACTTCGGCGCCGATCCACCACACTCCGAACAGGACCGCCGCCGTCTGCCAATGCGCGGGCAGCAAGACCGCGACCCTGCTCGCGGGCCCGGCGCCCATCTCGTCCCGCAACAGATTGGCGGTCTTGGCGGCCCAGTTGGCCAGCGTTGCTGCAGACAGTTCGATGCGTAAGCCGTTGGCCTCCGGGGCATCGTCGTAATAGGTGATGCGCGGTCCGACGGGGTCGGCCCGCAGCATCGGATCCAGGATTGCGGCGCTGAGCGTGGTCAGTCGATGCACTCCGGCTTGTCGGAGCCCGCCGTGAGGATGGGCGACGGCGCCGGCGCATTCGGGTCGACCACCGCGGCCGCGTCGGACACGCGCGCGGCCGTCGGCGAGACATCACCCCCGAGGCCCGAACCCGGGCCGGTGTAATCGTTGGCGAGCACCACCCGCACCGCGCCGACCGCGATCGACGCGTCGGCGACCACCGGCAGGCCGCCCAGTTCCTTGGCCACCTGCGTCGCGCCGAGGTCGTCGGCGGCGGCGGCCCGGACCTGACTCGCCTTGACGTGCCCGCCTTCGTTGTTGCCGACGGCGCCGGTGGTGAACCCCCTGGAGTTCAGCACTTCCGACACTGCGGCCGCCAGGCCGTTGATATCGGTGTCGTTGACGACGCTGGCGGTGGTCCTGGCCGGGGTGTAGGTCAGCGCGTCGGTCTTGCCCTGCGCCTGGTCGTGCAGCAGGCCTGCTACCCAGTCGGCGACCTGGTGCGGATCGACCCGCACGACGCTCTGCATGCCGTCGTCGCTCCAGCCGGCGCCCTCGAGTACCGGGATGGTGGCGAAGGCGACCTTGCCCCCGGCCAACGAGGACAGTTGTTGGACGAAATCCAGCACGTCCCAGCCCTCGGAGATCACCACCGACCGTTGGACGGCGGCCTCCAGCCGCTTCACCGTGGCCGGGCTGGAGAGCGTCTTGCTTGAGATGATCCGGTGTGCCAGCGACGCCATCACCACCTGCTGGCGGACCACCCGGTCGAGGTCGCCGCGCGGTAGGTCGTGGCGCTGGCGCACGAAGCTGAGCGCCTCCGGCCCGTTGAGCCGCTGCTGGCCGGCGGGGAAGTCGGCACCCGAGAGTGGTTCGAAGACAGGCTGTTTGAGACAGACATCGACTCCGCCGAGCGCGTCGGTGATCAGCGAGAAGCCGAGCAGTCCGATCTCCGCGTAGTGGTCGACGGTGACGCCGGTGAGGTCGGCGACCGTTTTGATCAGCGCCTCACGCCCCGCCTCGGTCCCCTGCGCCGCAGCGTCCTCGGCGGAATGACCCGCTTTGACCAGGCTGGTCCGTTTGGCCTCCCGGGTCTGGCCGTAGACGCCGTTGATCTTGGTCTTGCCCAAGCCGGGGGCCGAGACGTAGGAGTCCCGGGGAATGGAGATGGCGGTCGCCGACTTCCCGTTGGTGGGTATCCGGACCAGGATGATGGTGTCGGTGTTCGTGGCGTCGTCGTCGCCGGCGTGCAGCGTCTCCAGCTCCTGCTGCGACAGCGGGTTGCCGTGCGCGTCGGTGCGGCTGTCCATCCCGACCAGCAGGATGTCGATCGCACCGTCGTCGCCGCCCCTGCCCAGGGAGGCCGCGAACATGTGGAAGATGCCGCCTTCGAACGAACGGACGTTGCTCCAGGCGATCCCGGTGCCCATCACGACCACGGCCGCCAGCGCCGTGGCAATCACACGAGCCACACGGTGCGCAATCACCCCGATAGTTTACTTGCGCAACAGGGGCTTGTCGGGAAGCGAAGCTCCGGCGTGGCCCGGGCTGCTCGGGCCGTGCCACACTCGACACCGTGTCAGACAGGTCGTTGGGGCCAGAACGGATCGTGATCGCCGGCGCCGGTGGTCAGCTCGGCGTCAGCCTGTCGGCCTTGACGGCCGCCCGGGGCCGTGAGGCGGTCTCCTTCACATCGACGCAGTGGGACATCGCCAACCCCGCGGCCGCGGAGCGCATCATCGAGGCCGGCGACGTGGTGGTGAACTGCGCGGCCTACACCGACGTCGACGGCGCGGAGAGCGACGAGGCCGCCGCGTACGCGGTCAACGCGACCGGGCCCGAGCACCTCGCGCGGGCCTGTGCGCGCGCCGGCGCCCGGCTCGTCCACGTCTCCACCGACTACGTGTTCTGCGGCGTCTACCGCGGGAATCTATCCGGCGCCCGGCCGCGCCCCTACGAACCCGGCGACCCCACGGATCCGCGCGGGGTATACGCGCTCAGCAAGTTCGCCGGCGAGCGGGCCGTGCTCGCGGCACTGCCGGACGCCGTTGTGGTGCGCACCGCCTGGCTCTACACCGGCGGCACCGGCAAAGACTTCGTCGCCGTCATGCGGCGGCTGGCCGCCGCCGAGGGCCCGATTGACGTGGTCGACGACCAGGTTGGGTCGCCTACCTACGTCGGCGATCTGGCCGTCGCGTTGCTACAGATCGCCGACGACCGCGTGCCCGGTCCCGTCCTGCACGCCGCTAACGAGGGCGCGGTGTCCCGATTCGAGCAGGCCCGCGCGGTGTTCGAGGAATGCGGGGCAGACCCGTCCCGCGTGCGGCCTGTGAGTACCGGGCAGTTCCCGCGGCCGGCGCCTCGACCGATCTACTCCGCGCTCGGCGGGCGGGAGTCCGCGGCCGCCGGACTCACTCCGCTGAGGCCTTGGCGTGACGCACTTATCGCGGCGCTGGCGGCGGCGGACGGCCCTGGTGCGGCTAGTCGACCGATACGCTCGATGAGTGACTGACGTCCTGCCCGTCGTGACGGTGACCTATTCGCCGGGTCCCCATCTCGAGCGATTCCTGGCGTCGCTGTCGCTGGCCACCGAGCGTCCCGTCAGCGTTGTGCTGGCTGACAACGGGTCCACCGACGGAACCCCGCAGGAGGCGGTGGAGCGCTACCCCAACGTCCGGCTGTTCCCCACCGGCGCCAACCTCGGGTACGGCACCGCGGTGAACCGCGCGGTTGCGCAACTCGCCGAGAGCGGGGACGACGGTGCCGACTGGGTGATCGTGGCGAACCCGGACGTGCAGTGGGGACCTGGCAGTATCGACGCCCTGTTGGACGCCGCCGGCCGCTGGCCGCGGGCCGGGGCGCTGGGTCCGCTGATCCGCGACCCTGACGGCTCGTTGTACCCGTCGGCGCGCCACCTGCCCAGCTTGATCCGCGGCGGCATGCACGCACTGGTCGGCCCGATCTGGAAAAGCAACCCCTGGACGCTGGCCTACCGCCAGGAGCGGCTCGAGCCCAGCGAGCGGCCGGTGGGCTGGCTGTCGGGGTCCTGCCTGCTGGTGCGCCGATCGGCCTTCAGCCAGGTCGGCGGTTTCGACGAGCGGTATTTCATGTACATGGAGGACGTCGACCTAGGCGACCGGCTCGGCCGGGCCGGCTGGCAGAGCGTCTACGTGCCGTCGTCGGAGGTCCTGCATCACCGGGGCCACGCCACCGGCTACGACCCGGAAAGCCACCTGGCCGCGCACCACAAGAGCACTTATCTTTTCCTGGCCGACCGTCATCCCGGGTGGCGGCGGGCACCGCTGCGCTGGACGCTGCGCGGCTCCCTCGCGTTGCGCTCGCGGCTGATGGTGCGCAACGCTCGACGGCGCAGACTGCAGGAAGGGCGGCGCTGACGTGGCCGGATTGACACACCGTGACGTTGACGCCGTGGTCCTCGTCGGCGGCAAGGGCACCCGGCTGCGGCCTTTGACGCTGTCGGCGCCCAAGCCGATGCTGCCGACCGCCGGTCTGCCGTTTCTCACCCACCTGCTGTCGCGGATCGCCGCGGCGGGTATCGAGCATGTGGTGCTGAGCACGTCCTACCAGCCGCACGTATTCGAGGCCGAGTTCGGCGACGGGAGCGAACTCGGCCTGCGGATCGAGTACGTCACCGAGGAGCAGCCCCTGGGCACCGGGGGCGGCATCGCCAACGTCGCCGACCACCTGAACCACGAGACCGTCATGGTGTTCAACGGCGATGTGCTCTCCGGCGCCGACCTGGGCCAGATGCTGGAATTTCACCGCAGCCGCGACGCCGACGTCACCCTCCACCTGGTGCGGGTGGCCGACCCGCGGGCGTTCGGCTGCGTGCCCACTGACGACGACGACCGGGTCACCGCCTTCCTCGAGAAGACGCAGGACCCGCCCACCGACCAGATCAACGCCGGCTGCTACGTGTTTCGGCGGGCGATCATCGACCGCATCCCGCGGGGGCGTGAGGTGTCGGTCGAACGCGAGGTGTTCCCCGCGCTGCTGTCTGATCCGGATGTGAAGGTCTGCGGCTACGTCGACTCCACCTACTGGCGGGACATGGGCACCCCGGACGACTTCGTGCGCGGATCCTCCGACCTGGTGCGCGGGATCGCTCCGTCACCCGCCCTGCAGGGCCACCGGGGCGAGTCCCTGGTGCACGACGGCGCAGCGGTCGCCCCGGGCGCGGTGCTGATCGGCGGGACCGTCGTCGGGCGGGGCGCAGAGATCGGGCCCGGTGTCCGGCTGGACGGGGCGGTCATCTTCGATGGGGCCAAGGTCGAG
>Ga0164296_1004524_pt1 | contig 12596 bp, 8 predicted proteins | sample GEODES057metaG_FD_113533 | JGI IMG/M metagenome (GOLD analysis project Ga0164296, IMG submission 113533) | Dystrophic lake water microbial communities from Trout Bog Lake, Wisconsin, USA - GEODES057 metaG | ecosystem: Environmental > Aquatic > Freshwater > Lake | place: USA: Trout Bog Lake...
TGCCGCCCGCGGAACCGGCAGCGCCGTCGATGGTGTCCACGTACGGCACGCCAGCGTCGAGGCCAGAGCAGTTGTAGGCGCCACCGGAGAGGGTGCGCTCATACGCCTGCGCAGTTGACACTCCAGCAATGGCAGCCGGTGACCAGGCAGCGGGGTTGGAGCCACCGCCCAGGAGGCCACCCAAAGCAACTTGCACGGTTCCCTGGGTGTAAGGAGTCACCACAGCGCTGTAGCCGTTCTGATCCGTAGCCTGAGCGCTGGTGCGGTATGCCACGCGATCCTCAGTCAACGCAATGGTGACCAGGCCGGGGAAGGTGAAAGACCGCTGCTGCGCAGCCATCTGCCAGCGCATGATCTGGGTGACGTTGGGCGCAGCAGAGCCAGGCACAGCCTGGATCTGGCCGCCAGCGAGGTTGGTGAAGTAAGTTGACGCAGCATTCTGGGTACTGGGCGAGTAGTAGCTGGCCAAATAGGTGGCGTTCGCCTTGGCGCCGACGGTGGCGGTGTCATTAGCCACAGAGCCGACATTGTTGAGGCCGCTGACCACGGTGGCGCCCTCGCGGATGGGCATGTAGGTGAACCACGAGTTCAGGGCATTGCCGATGCGGGTGTAGTAGTCACCCTCCGGGTACGGCGTGGTGTCGAAGCCAGCACCAGTGGGGTTGCCGCCCTGCTTGGTGGGCGGGCCGAACGGCTGGTGGTTCTCAGCGGTGGTCATCCACGCGTTGTTCACGTAGTCGTGGTCGTCAGTCAGCGCGGTGAACGGGACCTTGGAGCCCAGGCGCTGCATGTCGGGGTCCAGGCGGTACAGACGCGCGCGGCGGCGGTAGTCGTCCAGAGTCACGATCTCCGTCGGCGGGTCCGTCACGAAGGGGCGGACCTTGACGTCAGCATTGGGGTAGGACAGGTCCTTGTACTCGTAGTAGTTGTCGCCCACGTGCACCCACACGTCCAGGGCATCGATGTTGGCCATCATGTTGTAGACGTTGAAGTAGCCGAAGCCCCAGTTGGTGCAGGACACCACGGCGTAGTTCAGCTTCGTCATGTTGGCGTTCAGCAGCGAGCGGAAGCTGCCGAAGGTGGAGTACGACACATTCGTCGCCGGGTCGGTGGCGGTAAAGCCGTAGTACATGAGCTGCTGCTGCGTGTAGGTGGCGCTCGAGTAGTTGACGTCGAGCTTCACCACCCAGTCGCGGCTGCCATCCGTGTTGTACACACCGCTGGCCACCACTCCGCTAGTGCTGCTGTTGCTGGTGGACATCCACCAGGTCACGTTGATGGGGATGTAGCCCGGGGCCGGCTGGTAGTTATACGTGTACGCAGTGTTGGTTGGGTCGGCAGCGGCCTTGGCGCTCTGGTCGTTGCTGGGCTGGAAGCGCGTCCATAGAATGATCTGGCCCGGCAGAGGGTCGCCGGACTGCACGCCTGCGCTGAAGCCCGTCGGGTAGGACACGAATGCGTCGCCTGCGCGCCACGCCGGGTTGGTGGCGTTGTTGGCGACAGGCGTGAAGGCCGCATTGACGGGGTTCTTGAGATTCAGCGTGCTCGCGTTGGTGATGGCGCTGGCGTTGGAGCCCCAGCGGTAGGTGGCGGTTGCGCTCGAGTTCCAAGGCTGTCCAGAGAACACTGGTGGGGCCGGGGAGAAGAGCGTGGACGCAGCGCTGGTCAGGGCTGGGGTGTTGCCCTGGCATGCGCCACTGTAGCGCGTGTACGTCGTCTGGTCCACGGACACCAGGGTCTGGCTGCCGGGCGTCTGGTCGATGTTGCGATACCACTTGTACGTCGCGGTGGTGTCGTTCAGGAAGGTGAGTCCGGCGAAGCCGAAGGACGGGTCGCGGTAGGCTGACCACACAGGCTGGCTGCTCTGGCAGAAGTAAGACAAGCCGGTCGGGTCAAGAAGCTTGTTCGTGATGACGCCAGGGCCGCCAGCCTTGCCGCTGGCGGGCTGGTAGCTGGTGATGATGCAGCCTGGCGGGTGCACCTGCGTCTGGTAGCTAGGCGACGGCGCGTAGTATGGGTTGCCGGCGATGCTGCTGCCAAAGTTGGCCTGGCACACGGTCACGTTGGTGGTGCCCGGCACGATGTCGTCCACGAAGTTGCGGTAAGGACCCTCGATGTTGCCACCGTCGCCGATGGTCACGTACACAGGGCCGCAGCTGTCCTTCTGGTAGTTGTACATCGGGTGGGTGCGCTCATAGGCGTGCACGTGGCCGTTGAACACAAAGTCCACGCGGTTGGCGTAGAACAGCGGCTCGTAGAAAGACATGAAGCACTCCTGCTCCTTGTAGTGGGATTGGTACGAGTGGTACGGCGGCGCGTGGAAGGAGACGATGAGCCACGGCGTCTGGGTGCGGTTGACCGTCATCATGTCCGCGACAAAGAACTTGTACTGGTCCGTGCCGGGGGCGAAGGGCAGGTAGTTGTTCAGCACCACCAAGTGCACGGGGCCCAGGTTCTGGGAGAACCAGGAGCTGGACCAGATGTCACCAACCTTGGCCGTGGGGATGGCGCCGTTGGGGTGGCGCGCCGTCCAGCTCTGGAACGGGATGTTCGGCTGGCCCGCAGAGTTCAGGCTGGTGTACCCATACGTGGAGCTGTTATCCTTGTACGAGATGACGATGCCAGTCTGGCTATCAATCTCGTGGTTGCCGGCGGCGTGGACGACGGCAAAGTTGCCCAGCACGCCCTGCCACATGGTTGTCCACGAGTCCCACCGCTGCTGGTTGGTGCCGCCCGGCAGCGAGGAGCCGAAGGCGCTGGTGGAGGTGTTGTACAGACTGTTGGGCAGGAAGTTCTGCGTCGGGCCGTAGTTGTCTGCATACGTCAGGTCTGCAACGTTGAGGATCATGTCGATGCCGCCCGTAGCATTTGTCATGTTGTCCCACACCTGGATGTACTGCGCTGTCAAGCTGCTGTTATACGTCTGCCCAACGTCAGCCATGAGTGCCCACTGGAAGGGGTACGTCACGTTGCTGGGGACGCCAACAGCGGAGGGCGCCGGCATGAGGTTGGAGGTGAAGTAGCCGACAGCGCCGTTGGAGTTCATCTGCGTGCTGCTGGTCACATACGTCGTGGTGGTGCTGCCATTGGTCACGTTGGCGGTGATCCAGTAGTTGACGTAGCCGCCGGCGGGGAGGCCGGTCAGGACCGCGTGGCAGACGTACGGGCTGAGGTACGTGTAGTTGACAGCCTGGGAGTAGTTGCGCCTGGAGCAGTGATGAGCCAGTCGGGAAGTCAGGCGATGAAATGATGAAAATGCGCAGACAAGTGAGGCAAGATGAGCGCACCAGTACTGCAAGCACGTCATGTTGGCACCCACAGAGAAGGTGAACGTCTGGTTGGTGGTCCCAGAGCCGGAGGAGGGAGTCGTCTGCGCGAGCACGCTGGCCGCGAAGGTCACACCAGGCGGCGCAAACCCAGCCGCGCTGGTCTGCCCCGCAGGCGGCGTGGCTCCGGACGGCAGGGACGCGTTGAGGGTGTTGTCGCCCATGTACCAGGAGATGCGCAGGCCGGCGGTGGTGGCTGCCGTGGCGGCGGTCTGGCCGAACGTGTAGGGTGTGGAGTGGACTCCCCAGACCACGTTCTGGTTGTTCTGATTTGCTGGCGTCTGCGGGCCCAGCGACACATTGACAGCCTGGCCGCCCCAGAACAGGCCGGGCGTGTTGATGACGGGCAGGCCGGTCATGTTGACGGTGGCATACACCGGCGGCGTCACACCGGTGGAGACGAGCAGGTTCTGGTAAACCACGTAGCTGTTGATGTATGGGAAGCTGATGACGCCGTTGAAGTACTGCGCGTACATGGGGTCCACGTTGCCAGAGCTTTGGCCACCAGCGCCGCCGACGGCGGCGTTGGTGGTGCTGTTCCACGCAGCATACGCGTTGCACAGCAAGGTGTTGTTGCCGCCGTTGGTGAGGACGGTGGAGTTGCAGAGCACGGAGACGGACACATTGGCTGCGAGCAAGGCGTGGCGTGACAAGTGTGAGCGCAGGCAGGAGTGCGTCAAACACAGGGGAGGTACCGAACCCCTCAGGCGGTAACCCACGATCCGTCCCCGCCCCGGAGAGTGGAAAACGCACCTGTGCTCGCCGACTCCACGACGCCCAGGCCACGGCCGTGGTAGACGTCCTGGTGGCGGGGCGTACACGGGTGCGTGTGTGGGTCAGCGTGTTGGAGGGCGGGCAGACAGGATCCACAAACCAGGAATATGTGCATAGACGCGCGCACGCCGCGTTGCCCACAGACCCCTGCAGCGTGCACCCGGCCGTACGTTCCACCACAACACGTGATACCCTCGCCGAGAGGGCTGTGCCCGGCTCGCGCGCCCGCCCTCGACCAGGCGAACAGAAAAAGCCTGGACGGCGGCGACCTGGACTCACGTCTGCCTCGCCAGCCAGCCTGTTCGCGCTACGGGGCCACAGCGGGCGCGCTGCGCTGTTTCCGACCACGCTGTGGCCCGCGGGAGTGCGAGACCGCGGCCAGGGGTGCGGGGCAGAGGGGAACGCACCGCCTCTGGCACAGCAGCGGACACTGCGGCCGCGGCCAGGAGCAGGAGGAAGGAGCGCATGGTGTGTCCCTTCCTTGAGGAGCCCGTGAGCTGCGCGTGCAGCTGGAAGGAGGACCCACACGCACACGGCCTGGGGAGACCGGTGTGGCGAGTGGCCGACAGGTGACTCCTAGTGCACTGGTGATGACGTACCCTTCCCACTTTGCGTTTCTGCTACAGCCCCTCTTCACTCCAGCGCTGCTGCCGCGTCTGCAGGCTCTGCACGCGACGCAGCAGGTGCAGCGGCGGTGCCTTGCGGCCTGCAGGCGGCTTGTCAGGCGCGGTTGGTGGAGCCTCATATGCGGGCCTCAGGGCGGGCCTTCTCGGGGGCGCATCACCCTCCAGCCATCTCAGCGGCGCCGCCACCTCTGTCTCAGCTACATCTACGCGCGCGTCGCGTCGAGCAGATGCGCGTGCGGCACGCGCAGAGGGCCTCACAAGCTTCGGCTCCTCCCACGAGGCCGACCGGCTGCTGCCCCCTGCTGGCTGCTCGCACATCCGGAAATAATTGTCCAGGATGAGTGCTGCAGCAACTGCATCCTCCTCACTGCTCACACTCCGCCGCCGCGCTGTGGGGCTCACACCAAGAGCCTTGAGATGGCGCTCAGCCTCCTTGCTGGTGCCGAACTCATCCACCAGCCACACGCGCATGCAGTCACCAGCCACGCAGTCTGCCAGGCGCTGCGCGAAGAGGCGGCTGCGCTCTGCTTGCTGTGTAACGACGAACTCGCCAGTGACGGGGTCAAACTTGCGGGAGCGCCCAACTACAAGCTCCTGCGCTCCGATGCAGCGCGAACAGAGTGAGTCACAGCAGTGCCTGTATATGCGAGGTCGTAGGAAGTGGAATACACGTACTGTGACGCACTCGCGCCGAGCGGTGTCACGCAGCGCAGTCAGCAACTGCTGCGTGTTGCCTGCCAGGCGGAGCACGGCCAGCGGGCGAGGTGCGAGACCACCGACGCTGACTGCGACTCCTGTTTTGCGGAACCCGAAGTCGACTGCAGCGTCGGCACGTCAGAGGAGAGAGTGTGTCAGAGTCGACAAGGACTGACGTCTGCAGACATTGTGTCCTGGGGCACGCACTGCCCAGTGCTCGCCGGTACGGGTCTGGAGACGTGTCGCATGCCCCGTTGTCTGCCTCCCCAGCTGGCGCCGCTTCTCCGCCAGCTTCCCGGGGCTCAGGCACTTCTGGGTCTGCAGAGCAGGCACATATCGTCTGCGCAGCCTGGCGGGCCCTGACTCGCGTCCGGGCGTGTAGCACGCAACTGTAATCAGCCGCAGCAGGCCGCTGGGCGAGCATATAGCGCTCAAGGCGAGGCCCAGCATGCATGCCACAGTGGCAGCAGGGCACCCCCCCGCAAGGAGCGCGATGAAGGCGGAGCGCGGTGGCAGCGCCGCGAAAGGCACGCTAGCTCGTCTCTGGGGTGGTGCAGTTGAGCAGGGAATATGCGTTGAGCCGCCCGCTGCTTCTGCTCGCGCTGTAGACGGCAGCAGCTTCGCTCCGTGTCCCGTGTGTGGCGTCAGCGTCGCTATTCTGAGCATGAGCACTCACCTAGACACGAACTGCGTCGGCGCAGACCCGCCGCCAACAGCTGAGCAGAAGCGCCGAAAGACAGAGGGTGAAGAGAACGCGCCGACGCTGGCTGGCGAAGGCTCACAGAAGCCGACGGCGCTGCGTTGGCGAACCGACCTCCCGGGCCGTAAGTACGGCCAAAACACGGGCAAAGCGGCCCCAAACGCACGCCTGCCTCTTCTAGCACACGTGTTACAGCTGCCAGAGCTGCCGGGCCACGCGCTCGTGCTCGATTTGCTGACGGAGGCGGAGGAGGAGGCTCTTGTGGCCTTCATCGATGGGCCGCAGTCGCCGCCATGGCATGAGTCGAGACACAATGGCATTCACCGCGGGAAATACTGGGGCGTCGTCATGAACCTGGCGGAGCGCACAGTGCACGAGCCGCAGGTCCCGTTTCCGCAGTTCCTCGCGATTGTGGTGGAGCGCATCCGCGCAGCCATCCCATATCTAGCTGACTTCAATCCGAATCACGTAAACGCGATTTGGTACGACAGGGGACGAGGCGACTGGCTGAAGGCACATGTCGATGACCGCAGCTTGAGTGGCGACTGCATCGTGAACGTGAGCTTGGTAGGCGCGTGCACTATGACGTACGCACCGATAAAGGGTGCGAAAACGGCAGCACTGGCGGCAGAGGTCAAAGTTCGTCTGCCGCGGCGATGCCTGCAGGTGCAGAGTGGTGCCGCTCGCTACAATTGGACGCACGCCATCGCCCGTGAGGACCTGGAGGAGCCGCGGCGCGTGAGTCTCACGTTCCGTGAGAACAAGCTCCGTGGCTGAAGAAGCACGACGGATGAAGTCTGTAAGCAACACCAAACAGGAACGAAGCCTTCTGTGAGAGTCCCGCCTCCACTCAGGGCGCTGGTCTTCGCAGGTCTGTTTCTTAGTGTCTAGCACTGTAGGGCGGGGCACCATGTCGTTGGCACCCCCAGCCACCGAGCGCCGCGTGACGCGCGCACAGAGCCGCGCTCAGGGCCTCACTCCTGGGCCTCCCAGCGACGTTCCCGCGCGCGGTGCCGCCACGGAGCCGCGACTGTGTGGTCGGGGGCGCAACGTCATCGTGAACAAAGCGCCGGCTGCTGCCAAGGAGTTGTTCGCAGGAGAGGAGGACAAGAGTGGCCGGCCACAGCGCAGTCCCTTGGTTGACGCCACGAACCGCCCGGTGCGTTGCGACGCTTGACAGGGGCGCGAAGACGCATGCTTGCGCGACTCTGTGTGCTCAGCTGTGTGCGTCGCGGGCCTCCGCGGTGGCCAGCAAGCCGTGCTTTCCTCCAAACGGCCTCAAAGTGACAGGTGCAACCACTCCTCACTTTGCAGGTGCCTCCTGCGCAGCCCGCAGCCGCCGAGGCGGTCTGCGTCGCCCCCACCGTCGCTAAGCCTGATACTCAGGCGCCAGAGACGCCCCGTCGCCCCGCTGTCGCCGCCGAAGCCGGCGCAGAGGTTGACGTTGTGAAGAGCATCCTGACTCCAGAGCCACCGCTCACGCCGAGCGTCGCCGCGCTGCGCGAGGACAGCGCAGCGCATGTGCCTTCGCCTGCCGCTGCGCTGTCTCCGATTCCCAAGAACGCCCACCTTTCTCTCCCGTTCGTTCCGCGCTGCGTGCAAAACAAGCAGCTTGCCAAGGAACTGCGTGCGGCGAGCAGCCCCAAAGGCGCAGGCTCTCGGCAGCAGCATGCTGCAAGCAGTCCCCGAGGCGCAAGTCCACGCAGCTTGTCTATGGGACAGCTGCGCAGACAGGTCCGGGAGAAGACCATCGACCACCGCGGCCGCTGGCCCCTTGCCTCGTCTTCATCTACGGCTGCCTCGTCCATGCAGGAGGAGACGGAGGAGGTGTCCACTGCAGCTCCGCCGCGCCAAACCCCTCGGCCGAAGCTTCAGCTTGAGTCTGTAATCGTGCAGCAGCGTAAACCTTGCCAGCCTTGTGCAGGTACCGAGCCAAGCATCGCCGATGACGAGGACACCGCGAGCGTGCAGACGCACACGCTCAGTGGTCTTCCCCAGGGGTGCGTGCCCGGGGTGGACATTGCAATTTTACAATATTGTTCATTTCTGACCTCATGCTCCGCCATTTGTGCAGCTCTGGGTGCCACACTCGCTTTGAGGACTCCGATGAGGAGGATGAGGTGTGCCAGGGCGACGAGAACGCGTCGCCAGAGGGCGCAATCAAGCTTAAGCTGCGCGGCCTGCCCTCGCCGTGCGGCACGCACACTCGGTTCACCGACAACGAGTGAATTGCTTTTATCAGAGGGCGCCGATACATGGCGTGTGTCATAGAAACAACACCACGTCACCGGATCCGTCATAATCAGGGCCCCTTGGCAGGGCACGTTCACGTGACTGTCAGGCCCATGGGCACGCTCCTTTCCATGGTTGCGCATCCGTGACAGCGTCGTGACATGAGCACGTTGAACAGAGACACGTGACGTGAGCGCCGCGATGGAAGGCGACAACCCCGTTGTGTCGCAGGCGCTGGGTCTCCTCGCGGCTGCCCAGGACGCCCAGGGCCAGGGCCCGCGGGCGCTGGCGGCGCAGCTGCAGGAGCAGCTCAAGACGGGTGACTTGCGGGCGTCAGCCAGCGTTGCGGTCGCGCTCTCTGCTTCCGGGCGGCCGCTCGAGGCGCGCGTTTTCGGGCTGGGCGTATTGGCCCACTTGGTGAAGAGCCGGTGGAAGGAGTTCAGTGCAGAGGACAGAGCGTCACTCGCGAGACTGGCACTCGACCGACTACGTGAAGGTGCGCCGCGTTGCGCTGCGCTGCGCGGGGCGCAGTGGACCTGCAGCCGGCTTGGTCTGTGATCCAAGTGACAGACAGAGAAGAGCGCAGAGCTGACGCCTCCGCTGCTGCGCCTTCACAGTGGGCAGCGCACAGAATGAGCCGTGGGCAATCAAGTCAAAGACCGCGTCGCTGCTGGCGGAGGTGAGTTGGTCGATCCAGGAGGCGCTGCACTCGTTCCAAACCTCCAACTGCGCGCTCTGACGACACTCCCCACGTCTCTGTCGTGCTCCCAGGCGGTGCGCAGTGACGGTCCTGGCCTGTGGGCGTCACTCTGCCCGCAACTGCTGGCGGGCGCAGCAGCACAGGGAGGAGGCCACGCGGAGCTGGCCTGCCTGGTGCTCAACACGCTCGCGGAGGACGTGACGGTGTATAACGACGACCTTGACGGAGGCCACATGCGCGCCTTGCTGTCTGGCCTGACGTCCACACTGACAGACACGCTGCCGTTCCTGTACTCCGTCCTCCAAGTCAATGTGCCCATCGCAACAGACGCCGCTGCAGCTGCAGCCACGCCCGCGGCTGCCATCGTGCGCAGCACATCCGTGGACGTGACACACGCTGCTCTAGCGGCTGCCGCGTCGCATGCTGAGTGGGCACCTCTTGCTGCACTGGCTCGATCTGGTGTTCTCGCAGCTGCGTGCGCGCTGCTCACAGTGCCGCCGTTCCGGCTCGCCGCAGTCGCAGTCCTACGCGCAGCTGTGGGGCGACGCATCACAGACGTGGAGGATGACAAGCCCGTGTGTCACGACGCCATGGACGCATGCGCTGCCGCCATGGCCAATGCCGCCGCCGCTGTTGTGTCCTCCGTCCCCGGTGAGAGCTCACGATCAAAGGAGGCTGCACAACGACACGCGAGCGGCGACGACGAGGATGTGTTGGAGTTCGGCGCGCGGCTGACGGATGCCATGCAGACGCACGCCGTGATGCACTTGCCTCGCTCGCCGAGTGACCGCGCGCGCCTTCTGGCGGGTCTCTTGGCTCTCACGCGGCATCCGTCGCTGCGCGTGTGCGCACCCGCATGGGTGGCGTGGCTAGCGCTGCTTCGCCAGGCGGGAGCGCCCGCCAGCGGTGCGATGGGTGCTCCACAGGCTTCACAGCCACCGCCTGCGTCCACATCTGCGGCTCCGCCTCCCGGTGGCACGAGCGCGCTAGCAGCAGGGTCATCAGACGGGGGCGGCACTGCAGCAAAGACGGCACTCGACATGCCTGACGGCCTGGTCCCTGCACTTGCTGATGCCACTGGCGACCGCCTCTGCGCTGGCGGCGGCCTAGCAGGCGGCTGCGACACCGTGCAGCCATCCGCAGCAGCGTCATGGGAGGAGGAGTTCGACAGCCCGGAGGAGATGCGAGATATGTGGCTGCAAGTGCGCAGTCACGCCATGAACGTGGCGCGCATGTGCTGCGCCCTCGCGCCCGCCCACGTGCTCGCCCTCGCTCAGCAGCGCCTCCACGCCGCCGCGGTAGTGGCGTCATCGCCGACTGGGGATGCCGGCGTCGCGTCCCCTGGAGCGGCATCAGGCCCGCTCGAAGGGGCGGTTGCATTCCTTGAGGCTGCTGTCTCCGGCGCCAGTGACGCAGCGCTGGCACCCACCGGCGCAGGCGCAGGCGCAGCGCACGCGTGCCTAGCAACCCTGCTCGCCATCCCGCCAGGCCGGGCGCCGGGCGTGGTGTTACAGCTCGCGCGCGGACTGGAGGCCTGTGGCCGAATCGCCGCGTCTCGGCCAGAGGCCGCGACCGCCGTCCTCGCCGCGCTCTTCGCCTGGCTTGAACGCCTCCCCGGGGGCGGCTCTGCAACGGCTCAGCAGCAGCAGCAGCCGGATAGCGCCATCGTGGCGGCCGTGCCTCGAGGAAGCCGCGATTCAGCCACAGTGGCCAGGCAGCGCGTCTGCACGGCTGTCCTCGGCGTGGCTGCCACCGCCGGCGGCGCACTGCGTCCGCATCTCGCGCGCCTGGCGGACACACTGGGCACGCTGCAGCTGCGTGGCACGGAGCGCGGCACGCTGGCGGAGGCGCTGTTGACTGTTGCACAGGCGCCACCCAGTGGCTCGTCTGACGGCCCATCAGGGCCCGATGTCCTCGGCTGGCTCCTCGCGCCGGTAGCGGCTCGCTGGGAGGCGTCACCGCCGCCGCCAGCGGCGCTGCAGCCGCAACAGTTGGCAGACGCGCAGGGGCCACATTGGCCCCTCTTCGATGACTTGCAGCTCCTCGAGCGCTGTCTCCGCCGCCTCCTCCTCTCCGCAGCTGCCTGCGCTGCGGACGGAGCCAGCCGACAGAGCATGCTGCGCGCGCTCACCGCGCACGCGACTTGGGCGCTGCCTGTGGTGCTCAGCGTATGCCGGCAGCTGCACAGCTTGTGGACACCCGCTGGTCGGGAAGCCATGCACGCGGCTGGACTTGCGAGTGCGCTGGACATGTCTGCGGAGGAGGTGGCGCTCTATTCTGGCGCGCGGGATGGACCCAGTGGGGCAGCAGCTGGTGCTACTGGGGGCAGTCCGTCAAAAGCACCGCTGCTGCCGCCACTTTCTTCTGCTGCCAATGCCACGGGCGTGGATCCAGACATGGTGCGCGCCTATCTACGCGGCATCCGGGACGCATGCTATGGCCTCATCGCACTTGCATTGCCTGGGCTGCCAGCATCAGGCCCGCCTGGTGCACCGGGAGCGCTGCCGCCCTGCGACTTGTACGCAGCCGCCGGCGTCCCCGATGCCGTGGGCGCCGCACTGATGGCTGACCTAGACGCAATGGAGATTCGCCACGTCCGGCAACTCACAAAGAGCGTCATCCAGCCGCTCCTGTGCCGCACGCCGCAAGCATACCGGCCCCACTGGTTCGCATGCATCCTACCGCGCCTGCTACCACACATGCGTGACCGCCTCACGGCGCAGTGGGCGCAGCACCGGCCACCAGCGCCTCCAACATCCTCCGCTGCTGACACCACCACCGCTGAAGTTGTGCACGACCGCGTGCTCCGTGACGCCACACGCGCGCACACCGCCTTCCTGGCCGCACTGGTCAATGGTCTCGAGCCCAGTGGATCAACTCCTCAGTGGGCTGAACTCCCTGACGACGTCGCAGGGCTCAGCGCTGCATGTGCGACAGCGGCGGCCTCACTCACCTGGCCAGACGGCGAAAGTGCATGCAAGGGCGCAGCCGTATGTCGCGCGCTGGTCGCTGCCAGCGCGGATGGGCTGTGCACGGCTCTCCCAGCCAGCTCGCCCGCATGGGGCCAACTGCTGAGCGCAACGCTGCAGGGATTCATGCTTCCAAGCAATGGCCCCTACGCGGTGGAGCTGCTCAACCTCGTGCGTGACCTGCTCGTCCGCCTCAGCGCTGCAGCCGCCGCCGCGACAGCACCTGCGACTGCGCTGGGGCAGACGTCGGCACAGGCGGTGGTGCGGTTAGCACCTGCCCTGCGTGCTGTCCTGGCTCAGCTGCCGTCTGTGGGCGATGCCGGCGCAGATGCGCTGGAGGCGGATTTGCAGCGCATGCGTAGTGACCGCGACCAGCGCTCCAGTCTCAAGACCTTCCTTCTACAGGCGGCGGGCGGGTCGCTGCCCGCGCTCGCAGTGGCGGAAGGCAGCTCTCGATCACCAGCGTCGGCAGTGACGGTCACGCGCATGGGCGCGCCCGCGGAGCGACGCGCACGAGGGGGACATAAAGGTGATGGCTTTGGCGCAGCTGGTGGCTCCATTGGCCTCGCAGCA
>Ga0164296_1004526_pt1 | contig 12593 bp, 12 predicted proteins | sample GEODES057metaG_FD_113533 | JGI IMG/M metagenome (GOLD analysis project Ga0164296, IMG submission 113533) | Dystrophic lake water microbial communities from Trout Bog Lake, Wisconsin, USA - GEODES057 metaG | ecosystem: Environmental > Aquatic > Freshwater > Lake | place: USA: Trout Bog Lake...
AGGCACCCTGGAGAAGTGGGACCTGGGCTATGACGTGCTCAGCGACCGCAACCCCGGCATCATCCTGGTGCGGGTCTCCGGCTACGGCCAGACCGGGCCCGACGCGCACAAGGCCGGCTACGCCTCGGTGGCCGAGGCGGCCAGCGGGCTGCGGCACCTCAACGGCTTCCCCGGCGGCCCGCCGCCCCGGCTCGCGCTGTCCCTCGGCGACAGCCTGGCCGGCATGTTCGCCACCCAGGGCGCCCTGGCCGCGCTCCATCGCCGCGGTGTCACCGGGCGCGGGCAGGTGGTCGACGTCGCGCTCACCGAATCCTGTTTGGCGATACAGGAATCCACGATCCCCGACTACGACGCCGGCGGCGTAGTGCGCGGGCCGTCGGGAACCCGGCTCGAGGGCATCGCACCGTCGAACATCTACCGCAGCGCCGACGACTCCTGGGTGGTGATCGCCGCCAACCAGGACACCGTGTTCGCCCGCCTGTGCACGGCGATGGGCCGCCCGGAACTGGCCACCGACGCCCGGTTCGCCACGCACGTCGACCGCGGCCGCCATCAGGACGAGATCGACGCGATCATCGGCGACTGGGCGGGCCGGCGCCTGCCCGGCGACATCATCGACACCCTCAGCGCCGCAGGAGTGATCGCGGGACCGATCAACACCGTCGCCGAGGTGGTGACCGATCCGCAGCTGCGCGCCCGCGGCATGCTGGTCGAACACGACGACGAACGGATCGGGCGCCCCGTGCTGGGGCCGGGCATCGTGCCGTTGCTGTCGGAGTCGCCGGGCAGCGTCCGCAGCGCGGGCCCCGCCCGTCCGGGGCAGCACAACGACGAGGTGTACACCGGGCTACTCGGCCTGAACGCCGGGGAACTCGAGGACCTGCGCGCCGAGGAGGTGATCTGATGACCACCCACGTGGACATCCGCGAGGTGTCGCTGCGCGACGGACTGCAGATCGAAGCCCCGATCCCGTTGCGGGCCAAACTCGAACTGCTGGCCGCGGTCGCGGCCACCGGGGTCCGCGAGATCGAGGCCACGGCCTTCGTCTCCCCCACCAAGGTGCCGTCGATGGCCGACGCCGCCGAGCTCGCCACCCACCTCGGCGACTATCCCGGCATCGCGTTCTCCGCGCTGGTCGCCAGCCCGAACGGCGCTCGGCGCGCCGTGGCCGCCGGCCTGCGTTCGCTCGAGTACGTGGTGGCGGCCAGCGACGCGTTCAGCCACGCCAACGTTGGGCGCGGCAGCGCCGAGGCCACCGAACAGATCGACGACATCGTCGCGATCGCGCACGACGGCGGGGCGACGGTGGAGGTGATCGTGGCGACCGCGTGGGACTGCCCGTTCGACGGCCCCACCCCATCCCAGCGAGTCCTCGACATCGCCGCGGCCGCCCGCGATCGCGGCGCCGACCGGTTCGCCGTCGCCGACACCATCGGGACCGCCACCCCGGGTCGGGTGACGTCACTGGTCGAACAGCTATACCCGTCGATCGGTGACATGCCACTCGGCGCGCATTTCCACAACACCCGCGGGGCAGGCCTGGCCAGTGCCTACGCCGCAGTCACCGCCGGAGTCACCCGCCTGGACGCCTCGGTCGGCGGGCTCGGCGGCTGCCCGTTCGCGCCGGGGGCGTCCGGCAACATCGCCACCGAGGACCTGGCATACCTGTTGCGCGACAGCGGTTTCGATCTCGACGTCGACGTGGACGCCGCGATCGCAGCGGCGCGGGTCGCCGAATCCGTGGTTGGGCACGACCTGCCGGGCGCACTTCTTCGCGCCGGCGACCGACAACAGACCTGACAGCCGCACGAGCGAAGGAGGATTACCGTGGACTTCACCCTGCCAGAGCACCTTCCGGGGCTGCTCGCTGAGATGGACGCCTTCATCGACGCCGAGATCAAGCCGCTGGAACGTGAGCACATCCAGTACTTCGACAAGCGCCGCGAGCACGCCCGCACCGACTGGGACAACGACGGCATCCCGACCCGCGAGTGGGAGGACCTGCTCGGCGAGATGCGCCGCCGGGCCGACAAGGCGGGCTGGCTGCGCTACGCGCTGCCGGCCTCGCTGGGCGGCCGCGACGGAACCAACCTCGACATGGCCGTCATCAGGGAGCACCTCGCCCACAAGGGGCTCGGCCTGCACAACGACCTGCAGAACGAGTCGTCGATCGTCGGCAACTTCCCTCAGGTGATCATGATGGAGCGCTTCGGCACACCCGAGCAGCGCCGCGACTGGTCGGAGGCGCTCATCACCGGCCAGCGGTCCATGGCGTTCGGCCTCACCGAACCGAACCACGGTTCGGACGCCACCTGGATGGAGACCCGCGCCGCCCGCGACGGCGACGGCTGGGTGATCAACGGGTCGAAGCGCTGGAACACAGGCGTGCACCGCTCCACACACGACCTGGTCTTCGCCCGCACCTCCGGCGAGGCGGGGCAGGCCCGGGGTATCACGGCATTCCTGGTGCCGACGGACGCATCCGGCTTCACCGTGCCGTTCTACTGGTGGACGCTGAACATGCCGACCGACCACGGCGAGGTCAGCCTGACCGATGTGCGGGTGCCGGGCGACGCCGTGCTCGGCGAGGTGGACCGCGGTCTCGAAGTGGCCCAGACCTTCCTGCATGAGAACAGGATCCGACAGGCGGCCAGCAGCCTGGGCGCCGCGCAGTACTGCATCGACCGGGCCGCCGAGTATGCCGGCCAGCGCGTGGTCTTCGGCAAGCCGCTGTCGGTCAACCAGGCCGTGCAGTGGCCGCTGGCCGAGTTGGCGACCGAGGCCCAGATGGTGCGGTTGCTGGTGCAGTACGCGGCCTGGCACCTGGACCGCGACCACCACATGGAGGTCTCCGACAAGGTGTCGATGGCCAACTATCGGGCCAACCGGCTGGTCTGCGACGCCGCCGACCGTGCCATGCAGGTGTTCGGCGGGCTGGGCTACAGCCGGCACGAGCCGTTCGAGCACATCTACCGGCACCACCGCCGCTACCGGATCACCGAGGGCGCGGAAGAGATCCAGATCCGCCGGGTTGCGCAGCGGCTGTTCAAGTTCGGCTCGAAGTGACGCCCGAGGGCCCGCCCGCAGACCGGGCTGCAGAACTGGCCGGCGCGCTGGCGCGCGTACTGGCGCCCGCCCTCGGCGCGGACGTCGTGATCGAGAACCTGCGAACCCTGACCGGCGGTGCCAGCCGCACCACCTGGGCGTTGGACGCCGTCACCGGCGAGGCGCGACGACCACTGATCCTGCGCATCGGCCCACCCGACGACGTGCACGCCGGCATGGAACTCGAGGCACGCGCCCAGGGTGCCGCCGCGGCGGCAGGAGCGCCGGTCCCACACATCCTCGTCGCCACCGATTCGCCTGCTGCACTGGGGAATCCATTTCTGATCTGCGACGAGATCAAAGGCGAGACGATCGTCCGGCGCATCCAGCGGGCGCTCGACGCCGGCGGGCAACCGGCCCGCGCCCACCTGCTGCGCCAGTGCGCGGAGGCGCTGGCGGCCATCCACCGGGCCGATGCCACAGACCCCGCCCTCGCCCACGACGACCCGCTGGCGCAGTGGCGCGATCGGCTCGACGCCATGGGCGACACCACCGCCACGTTCGAGTGGGCGTTTCGCTGGCTTGCAGCCCACCGGCCGCGGAAGTCCCCGCCGTCGGCGCCCGTGCTGGTGCACGGCGACTACCGGATGGGCAATCTCATTGTCGACGGCTCGGATCTGGCCGCCGTCCTCGACTGGGAGTTGGTCCACGCGGGCGACCCGTGCGACGACCTTGCCTGGTTCTGCGTCCGGGCGTGGCGGTTCGGCGCCCCGGCGAGCCTGGGCGCGGGCGGGCTGGGCAGCATCGAGACGTTCCTCCAGGCCTACGAGCATGCCGCCGTGACCACCATCGACCGCGCGGCGTTCCACTGGTGGCTGGTGCTGGCGACGCTGCGCTGGGGGGTGATCTGCCGGTATCAGGCCGAACGGCACCTAAGTGGCCAGAACCGGTCGGTTGAGCTGGCTGCCATCGGCCGGCGGGTCTGCGAAACCGAGTGGGACCTGCTCGACCTGCTCGAGGAGGTCGCATGATCGGCGCCTACGGCCGCCCGCTGGCCGCCGAGCTGGTGGCCGCGGTGGCCGAGTTCCTGGAAACCGACGTCCGGCAGGCGACCAGCGGGCAGGTGAACTTCCACGCCCGGGTGGCCGCCAACGCGCTGCGCATCGTGGAGCGCGAACTTCTCGACGAGAGCGACGCAGACTGCGACAACGCGCTGGCTGGACTCGGCGTCGCCGACGAAGACCAGCTGGCCGCCGCGATCCGCGCCGGCCGATTCGACGGACGCGACGGCGCGGTCACCGCCTGCCTGCGCACCCTGGTGCGCCGTCGGCTCGCCGTCGCCCACCCCGGCTACGACGCCGAGAACAACGGCGAAGACGTGCGGTCACCCCGCTAGGCCGAGTCCGGGCCAGTACGATCTGCACCGTGCCCGACTCGACTGACGCCCTGCGCATCCTCGTCTACAGCGACAACGCCCGGACCCGCGAGCAGGTGATGCGCGCGCTGGGCACCCAACTGCACCCCGACCTGCCTGAACTGACCTACGTCGAGGTAGCGACCGGCCCGATGGTGGTCCGCACCATGGACGAGGGCGGCATCGACCTGGCGATCCTCGACGGCGAGGCCACACCGACCGGCGGAATGGGAATCGCCAAACAGCTCAAGGACGAACTCGACTTCTGCCCGCCCGTCCTCGTGCTCACCGGCCGACCCGACGACGCCTGGCTGGCCAACTGGTCGCGCGCAGAAGCCGCGGTGCCACATCCCCTCGACCCGGTGGTGCTGGGCCGGGCAGTGCTGGGACTTCTCCGCACGCCCACCCGGTAGGCCCACCCGGTAGGCCCGAAAGAGACGAATACCACTACCCCGGCACGGCGCACGGGCCGCGGCGACGCTATGTTAAGAGTCGCCGCGTCAGGCCATGGACGTCTGTAGCGGCAGCCCGGCCACCGCCGGGCCGCGTGATGCGGCCCGTACGACGGATCATGGAGCGAATTGAACGTCTACTTCCCCATTCTGGTGATGGTGGCGATCGCTGCGGCCTTCGCCGTCGGTTCTGTAGTGGCCGCGAGCCTGGTCGGCCCGTCTCGCTACAACAAGTCGAAGCTCGCCGCCTACGAATGCGGGATCGAGCCCACGCACCCTGTGGCCGGACCACTGGCCACCCCCGGCCAGCGGTTCCCGGTGAAGTACTACCTGACCGCAATGTTGTTCATCGTCTTCGACATCGAAATCGTGTTCCTGTATCCCTGGGCGGTCAGCTACGACTCCCTGGGCGTGTTCGCGTTGGTCGAGATGGTGGTGTTCATGCTCACGGTCTTCGTGGCCTACGCCTACGTGTGGCGTCGCGGCGGCCTGACGTGGGATTGAGGTAGGACATGGGTCTCGAGGAACAACTGCCCGGCGGGATTCTGCTGTCGACGGTGGAGAAGGTGGCGGGGTATGTCCGCAAGAACTCGCTGTGGCCGGCGACGTTCGGGTTGGCCTGCTGCGCCATCGAGATGATGGCGACCGCGGGGCCCCGGTTCGACATCGCACGGTTCGGTATGGAGCGGTTCTCGGCGACGCCCCGGCAGGCCGATCTGATGATCGTGGCTGGACGGGTCAGCCAGAAGATGGCGCCGGTGCTGCGGCAGATTTATGACCAGATGGCCGAACCCAAGTGGGTGCTGGCCATGGGCGTATGCGCGTCATCCGGCGGCATGTTCAACAACTACGCGGTGGTGCAGGGCGTCGACCACGTGGTCCCGGTCGACATCTACCTGCCCGGCTGCCCGCCGCGCCCGGAGATGCTGCTGCACGCGATCCTGAAGCTGCACGAGAAGATTCAGCAGATGCCGCTGGGCGTCAACCGGGAACAGGCGATCGCCGAGGTCGAGCAGGCGGCGCTGGGGGCCCAGCCGACGATCGAGATGCGCGGGCTGCTGCGATGAGCGCGTCGGAGACCCCATCCACGGCCGCCGACGACGAGGTGATCGACGTCCGGCGCGGCATGTTCGGCATCAATGGAACCGGCGACACCACCGGGTACGGGCGGCTGGTCCGGGAGATCACGCTGCCAGGCAGCACTCCGCGCCCGTACGGCCACTACTTCGACGACGTGGTCGACTCTCTCGCGGCCGCCCTGAAGGACACCGGCGTCGAGTTCGAGGACGCGATCGAGAAGGTCGTGGTCTACCTGGATGAACTCACCCTGCACGTCCGCCGCGAGATGCTGCCCCAGGTGGCTTCGCGCTTGCGCGACGAGCCGGCGCTGCGGTTCGAGCTGTGCCTGGGCGTCAGCGGGGTGCACTACCCGCACGAGACCGGCCGCGAACTGCACGCCGTCTACCCGCTGCGGTCGATCACCCACAACCGCCGGGTTCGGCTGGAAGTGTCCGCACCCGACGACGATCCGCACATCCCGTCGTTGTACTCGGTGTACCCGACCAGCGATTGGCACGAACGCGAAACCTACGACTTCTTCGGCATCCTCTTCGACGGCCACCCCTCCCTGACCCGTATCGAGATGCCCGACGACTGGCAGGGGCACCCGCAACGCAAGGACTATCCCCTCGGCGGCATTCCCGTCGAATACAAAGGGGCGCAGATACCCCCGCCCGACGAGCGGAGATCGTACAACTGATGAGCACAATCACCGACTCGACGCCCGGTGGCGCCGCTCCTGAGACTGTCCTGGTCGCGGGCGGACAGGACTGGGAACAGGTCGTCAATGCGGCCCGCAACGCCGACCCCGGCGAGCGGATCGTCGTCAACATGGGACCCCAGCACCCGTCGACGCACGGAGTGCTGAGGCTGATCCTGGAGATCGAGGGCGAGACCGTCACCGAGGTCCGCTGCGGAATCGGCTACCTGCACACCGGAATCGAGAAGAACCTCGAATATCGCTACTGGACCCAGGGCGTCACCTTCGTCACCCGGATGGACTACCTGTCGCCGATGTTCAACGAAACCGCCTACTGCCTGGGCGTGGAGAAGCTGCTCGGCATCACCGATCAGATTCCGGACCGGGTCAACGTCATCCGGGTGATGATGATGGAGCTCAACCGGATCTCGTCGCACCTGGTCGCGCTGGCGACAGGCGGCATGGAGTTGGGCGCGATGACACCGATGTTCGTCGGCTTCCGGGGACGCGAGATCATCCTGACCCTGTTCGAGAAGATCAGCGGTTTGCGGATGAACAGCGCCTACATCCGGCCCGGCGGCGTGGCGCAGGACCTGCCGCCCAACGCGGAGACCGACATCGCCGAGGCCCTCGTCGAGTTGCGCAAGGCGCTGCGCGAGATGGGTGAACTGCTCAACGAGAACGCGATCTGGAAGGCCCGCACGCAGGACGTGGGCTACCTGGACCTGACCGGCTGCATGGCGCTGGGCATCACCGGGCCGATCCTGCGGGCCACCGGCCTGCCGCACGACCTGCGCAAGAGCGAACCCTACTGCGGGTACGAGAACTACGACTTCGACGTGATGACCGCGGACACCTGCGATGCCTACGGCCGCTACATGATCCGGGTCAACGAGATGTCGGAGTCGGTCAAGATCGTCGAGCAATGCCTGGACAAGCTGCGGCCGGGCCCGACGATGATCGAGGACGCCAAGTTCGCCTGGCCGGCCGATCTGACCGTGGGTCCGGACGGCATGGGCAACTCCCCCGAGCACATCGCCAAGATCATGGGCGGCTCGATGGAGGCGCTGATCCACCACTTCAAGTTGGTCACCGAGGGCATCAGGGTTCCGGCGGGTCAGGTGTACTCGGCGGTGGAGTCGCCCCGCGGGGAGTTGGGGGTGCACATGGTCAGCGACGGCGGCACCCGCCCATACCGCGTGCACTACCGGGACCCCTCGTTCACCAACCTGCAGTCGGTCGCCGCGATGTGCGAGGGCGGGATGGTCGCCGACCTGATCACCGCCGTGGCCAGCATCGACCCGGTGATGGGCGGGGTGGACCGATGAGCGCCGGGCGCAGCGAACCAGTCCTCCTCCGGCTGGGCCCGCCCGAGGACGACCCCGATGCGTTCACCCTCCAGGGTCCGCATTCCTACGCGCCCGAGGTGCTGGCCCGCCTGGAAGTCAGTGCCAAGGAGATCATCGGCCGCTACCCCGACCAGCGTTCGGCCTTGTTGCCGTTGCTCTACCTAGTCCAGGCGGAGGACTCCTACCTGACGCCGGCGGGCGTCGAATTCTGCAGTGCACAGCTGGGTTTGACCGGGGCCGAAGTGGCGGCGGTGGCGAGTTTCTACACGATGTACCGGCGCGGCCCCACCGGCGACTACCTCGTCGGCGTCTGCACCAATACCCTGTGCGCGGTCCTCGGCGGCGACGCGATCTTCGACACCCTCAAGGAGCATCTCGGGATCGGCAACAACGAGACGACCGCCGACGGCTCCATCACCCTGGAGCACATCGAGTGCAACGCGGCCTGCGACTTCGCGCCCGTGGTGATGGTCAACTGGGAGTTCTTCGACAACCAGACCCCGGAGTCGGCGCGTGAACTCGTCGACTCCCTACGCGCCGGAACACCCAAGGCGCCCACCCGCGGAGCCCCGCTGTGCGCCTTCCGGGAGACCTCCCGGATTCTGGCCGGACTGCCCGACGAACGCCCCGACCAGGGGCAGGGGGGCGCCGGAGCGGCGACTCTCGCGGGACTGAAGGTGGCGCGGGAGCACGGCATGCAGGCGCCGCCCACCCCGGAGAGCGCGTCATGACCAGCACTCAGGCGACACCGCTCACACCGGTCATCAGCCGCTACTGGGACGACCCGGAGTCGTGGACGCTGCAGACCTACCTCCGCCACGACGGCTACAAAGCGCTGCACAAGGCCTTGTCCATGGATCCCGACGCCCTGATCGGGATGGTCAAGGACTCCGGGCTGCGCGGCCGCGGCGGCGCCGGATTCTCGACAGGCACCAAGTGGTCGTTCATCCCGCAGGGCGACAGCGGCGCGGCTGCCAAGCCGCACTACCTGGTGGTCAACGCCGACGAGTCGGAACCCGGCACGTGCAAGGACACCCCGCTGATGCTGGCGACGCCCCACGTGCTCGTCGAGGGCGTCATCATCGCCGCCTACGCGATCCGGGCCAGCCACGCGTTCATCTACGTGCGCGGCGAGGTGATACCGGTGCTGCGGCGCCTGCAGAATGCGGTGGCAGAGGCCTACGCGGCCGGCTACCTCGGCCGCAACATCAACGGTTCCGGTTTCGACCTGGAACTCGTGGTGCACGCGGGCGCCGGCGCCTACATCTGCGGCGAGGAGACCGCGCTGCTCGACTCACTCGAAGGCCGCCGCGGTCAGCCGCGGCTACGGCCGCCCTTCCCCGCGGTGGCCGGCCTCTACGGGTGCCCCACGGTGATCAACAACGTGGAGACCATCGCGAGCGTGCCCGCGATCGTCCACAACGGCGTCGACTGGTTCCGGTCGATGGGCAGCGAGAAATCCCCCGGCTTCACGCTGTACTCCCTGTCCGGGCACGTCGAACGGCCCGGGCAGTACGAAGCCCCGCTGGGGATCACACTGCGCGAATTGCTCGCCTACGCCGGTGGGGTGCGCGCCGGGCACCGGCTCAAGTTCTGGACTCCCGGGGGTTCGTCCACGCCGCTGCTGACCGACGAACACCTTGACGTGCCACTGGACTACGAGGGCGTCGGCGCCGCCGGGTCGATGCTGGGCACCAAAGCGCTGGAGATCTTCGACGAGACCACCTGCGTGGTGCGGGCAGTGTGGCGCTGGTCGTATTTCTACAAGCACGAATCGTGCGGAAAGTGCACGCCGTGCCGGGAGGGCACCTTCTGGCTGGACCAGATCTACAAGCGGCTGGAAACAGGTGGCGGCACCCATGAGGACATCGCCACGCTGCTCGACATCGCCGACTCGATCATGGGGAAGTCGTTCTGCGCGCTCGGCGACGGCGCCGCCAGCCCGGTGATGTCATCGATCCAGTACTTCCGCGACGAGTACGTCGCACACGTCGAACACGGCGGGTGCCCGTTCGACCCGCGCCACTCCATGCTCACGCCGAACGGGAAGGCTTAAGCGCCCCATGACTTCTGTTTCGGATGCGGCCCATCCTGCTGAGGCAGTGCGTCCGCCGGACATGGTCACGCTGACGATCGACGGCAACGACATCAGCGTCCCCAAGGGCACGTTGGTGATTCGTGCGGCGGAGCTGCTCGGGATCCAGATCCCGAGGTTCTGCGACCACCCCCTGCTGGAGCCGGTCGGGGCATGCCGGCAGTGCCTGGTCGAGGTCGAGGGGCAGCGCAAGCCGATGGCGTCGTGCACCACGGTTGCCACCGACGACATGGTGGTGCACTCGCAGTTCACGTCGGAGTCGGCGGACAGGGCTCAGCACGGCGTGATGGAGTTGCTGCTGATCAACCACCCGCTCGACTGCCCGATGTGCGACAAGGGCGGTGAGTGCCCGCTACAGAACCAGGCCATGTCCAATGGGCGGGCCGACTCACGCTTCACCGACGTCAAGCGCACCTTCGCCAAGCCGATCAACATCTCCTCGCAGGTGCTGTTGGACCGCGAGCGCTGCATCTTGTGCGCGCGGTGCACCCGGTTCTCCGACCAGATCGCCGGGGATCCGTTCATCGACATGCAGGAACGCGGGGCCCTGCAGCAGGTGGGTATCTACGCCGACGAGCCGTTCGAGTCGTATTTCTCGGGCAACACGGTGCAGATCTGCCCGGTGGGCGCGCTCACGGGGACCGCGTACCGCTTCCGCGCCCGCCCCTTCGACCTGGTCTCCAGCCCCAGCGTGTGCGAGCACTGCGCCTCCGGGTGCGCCCAGCGCACCGACCACCGCCGCGGCAAGGTGCTGCGTCGCCTGGCCGGCGACGACCCAGAGGTGAACGAGGAGTGGAACTGCGACAAGGGCCGCTGGGCGTTCACCTACGCCACGCAGCCCGACGTCATCACCACTCCCCTGATCCGGGACGCCGACGGCACGCTCGTGCCAGCGTCGTGGTCGCACGCGTTGGCGACGGCGGCCCGCGGGCTCGACGCCGCCCGCGGACGCACCGGCGTGCTGGTCGGTGGCCGCGCGACGTGGGAGGACGCGTTCGCCTACTCGAAGTTCGCCCGCATCGCGTTGGAAACCAACGACATCGACTTCCGCGCCCGCCCGCTGTCGGCGGAAGAGGCGGACTTCCTGGCGGCCCGGGTCGCCGGCCGGCCGATCACCGTGAGCTACGCCGACCTGGAATCCGCGCCGGTGGTGCTGCTGGTCGGGTTCGAGCCCGAAGACGAATCGCCCATCGTGTTCCTGCGGCTGCGCAAGGCCGCCCGTAAGCACGGCCTTCCGGTGTATGCGGTCGCCCCGTTCGCCACCCGTGGGCTGACGAAGATGTCCGGCCGGCTGATCGCCACCGCGCCCGGCGCCGAGGCATCCACGCTGGACGCCCTGACCGCCGGCGCAGATCCCCTGCGCGGGCTGCTGACAACCCCGGGAGCGGTGGTCATGGTCGGCGAGCGCCTGGCCGCTGTGCCGGGCGCGCTGTCGGCAGCGGCCCGCCTCGCCGACGCCACCGGCGCCCGGCTGGCGTGGGTCCCCCGCCGGGCAGGGGAACGTGGCGCGCTGGACGCCGGCGCCCTGCCGAGCCTGCTGCCGGGCGGCCACCCCGTCACCGATGACGCCGCCCGCGCGCGGGTCGCCACCGCGTGGGGCACCGACACACTGCCGTCGGCAGTCGGACGCGACACCGACGCCATCCTGGCCGCCGCAGCAGCCGGGGCACTGGGTGCGCTGCTGGTTGGCGGCGTCGAACCCGGCGACTTCGCCGAACCCGACGCGGTGCTGGCCGCGTTGGACGCCGCGGGCTTCGTGATCAGCCTGGAGATGCGGCACAGCGCGGTCACCGAGCGCGCCCATGTTGTGTTCCCGGTCACGTCGACGGACCAGAAGTCCGGCGTCTTCGTCAACTGGGAGGGCCGCCATCGCGCGTTCACCCCGGCGCTGCACGGCAGCACCCACCGGGGCGGGCAGTCGGATCACCGGGTGCTCGACGCGCTCGCCACCGAGATGGGCGTCTATCTCGGGACCGGCACCGCCGAGGAGGCGCGCCAGCAGCTGACGGCCCTCGGCGCCTGGGACGGCGCCCGCCCCGCCGGCCCGCAGGTCGCGGCCCCGCAGCCGGCCCATCCCGGCGCCGGCGAGGCCGTGCTGACCGGCTGGCGCCTGCTCCTGGACAGCGGCCGGATGCAGGACGGTGAGCCGCACCTCGCCGGCACCGCGCACACCCCCGTGGTACGGCTGTCGGCCGGCACCGCGACCGAGATCGGCGCTGCAGACGGGGACGCGGTCACCGTCAGTACCGCGCGGGGTTCGATCGCGCTGCCCCTGGTCGTCACCGACATGCCCGACCGGGTGGTGTGGCTTCCGCTGAACTCGCCCGGCTCGGCGGTACACCGGCAACTCGGCGTCACCGTCGGTGGCCTCGTTCGGATCGGAGTGAAGTGATGCTGAGCCAATTCGGACACGACCCCTGGTGGCTGGTTCTCGTCAAGGCGCTGGGTGTATTCGCGTTCCTCATGCTCAACGTGCTCG
>Ga0164296_1004528_pt1 | contig 12591 bp, 19 predicted proteins | sample GEODES057metaG_FD_113533 | JGI IMG/M metagenome (GOLD analysis project Ga0164296, IMG submission 113533) | Dystrophic lake water microbial communities from Trout Bog Lake, Wisconsin, USA - GEODES057 metaG | ecosystem: Environmental > Aquatic > Freshwater > Lake | place: USA: Trout Bog Lake...
CAAAGTGCCTCGCGGCCTTCAATCGCCGTCTTTCCATTTCTTGGTGGTCTCTTGCCTTGCTCATCCAAGCATCATACAGCAAACTTCAACATCTGTCAGGCTATTATGCAAGCCTCAATAGGCTTCCGCCGGAAGTTCATTGAGCGCTGGGATGTGCGTGAGATTCTCGATTTCATTTCTGTGCGTGGCCTGTTTCAAAAAGGTGACGCAGACACGAAAGTCATTGCTGTCGTGGCCGAAGCCAAGCAACCGCCGGAGGGGCGGCAGATTCTGCATGCCACCTTCCGACGCAGCGGGCGCACGGATGCCGAGCAAGGTTTCGACATCGACTACTACGATATGCACTGGCTGACTCGTGAGCTGGCCTTGAGCAATGATGGCGTGTGGCGCTGCGATTTGCTGGGTGGCGGACGAGTGCTGGGGTTTGCGGATCGCTTGAGGAAGCTTCGAACATTGGGCAGTTATGCCGATGAAATGGGATGGGACTATGGAGAGGGTTATATTGAGGGAGCAAGGGGTGTATCACGACCAGCTAGTCACATTATCGGTCATCCTTTGTTGCCATCGGAAGCCATTGGCGAAAGGGGTATTGACGCAAGCCTCATAACAACAGCGCCGGATAAGCCGGTTCAATGGCCAAGATCTGAAAAGAGGTTCACGCCGCCGATGCTATTAATCCGAGAGCAGATGGATTTACATAATGGGCTGTGGGAAAAGTCATACCTTACATATAAGAATCAAACGATTGGGTTCTGCGCACCTTCTTCGCAGTTGGCAAAATTGAAAGAAATTCATTCTCTTTTATCAAGAGACCATAAAGTCGTGCGGGCATATGTTGCAGCCAATAGCGTGAAACTCTTCACTCAGCATGCTACCACACTTTCAGGTGCTGATGTCTTTGCCTTGCCTTATCCATCCTCTGGCACTCTCAATCTTGCCCCCCACGAACAAATTCTCGTTGATGACATCGTGGACTACTACCGCGATCTCATTCGCCTTGGCGAAGACTCTAAGGCCATGAAGGAACCCGGCAAGCCTGCTTTGCCTTCCTTCAACGATGTCTTCACCACACGGATCAATGGCGTTTACAAAAAAACAAGCTGCGGGCTTTGCAGGTGCAGGAATGGCCGGGGGTCATTTGTCAGCCATATATCTTTGGCAAAGGCACGGTGGACTGGTCGAATGCGGACGAACTGAAGGAGAAGGTCCATGCCCTGCTGCTGGAGAAGCGCGGTGCAGGAGTGAACGTAACCCGCATCGCGCGCATTTACGATGGCTCCTGCATTTACCTGCTGAAGCCGGACAGGTTGAGGTACTGGCTGCGGTCCATCGCGCTGCGGGATGCGGATGACACACTGGCGGAGATGAACGAGCAGGGATTTTAATTTTTCTGGAACTGATGCTCTCCGACAACGCACCATCGATTTGTTCAGGCCGTCTCGATAAGGAGCTTCATCTGCCATCGACTGCGCGGCATGAGCTGCTGGATTTCATCGCCACACATCTGCTACCTTGGCGATTTGACCCTGAACGCCCGAAGCGGCATTCTGAAACCGATCTCACCGAACAACTTGCAGACTATCTCAACACTGCGACCTATTACTCCGATAAATGGAGCCATGTGCATTTCAGTTGTGAGACCGGCGACGAACGCAACCGTGGGCGCAAGATCGACCTGACGGTCAAGCCCAGGGCTGCTGTGATCATGATCAACGGCAGACGCCACAACAAATATGACGCGCTCTTCCCCATCGAATGCAAACGACTGCCCACCCCCAAGAAGAAGGATCGGGATGAGCGCGAGTATGTCATCACCGAACCCGGCACCACAGGCGGCATTCAGCGATTCAAATTTGGCCACCACGGTGCCACGCACTCACTTGCTGCCATGATTGGCTTTGTTCAGGGAAAGACGATGTCTTATTGGAAAGGAAGGGTAAACAACTGGATCTCACAGCTCGCGAAGCGTCCAAGCCCGCAATGGTATTTGTCAGACAAACTTCAAAAACTGCAGAACAAAAATTCTTCCAAGCTGCATGTGATGCACTCAAGTCACCCACGCACCGGCGGCCTCGACGACATCGAGCTGCGACACCTTTGGATTGAGATGAACTGAACCATTGGCTGCAAGGCATTTCGCGCCCGGGCAAAAAAGACCCGCCGAATTACGCATGCAAGCAGAGGCGCGGCGGGTTTGATGAGAGAAGTAAAATCGAGTGCTCTGATTTTGGCAAGTGATCGCTTTGCGTCACGCCTGGTTTGCCAAGCAATTCAAGGATCAATGGCCTCCTCACCCCCGCTTCTTCAGCGGTAGAAACGCAAAGATCAGCTCACGCCGCGCTCTTACTTTGCGGCCGTCGCGTTCGATGAGGGCTTGCTGGGTGAGTTCGTTGAGATCGCGCTGGAGGGTTTTGGGGGTTTTGCTGGCCTAGGCTTTGGCGAGGCGGGGGGGTGAGTTCGTTGATGATGGCGATGGGCACCCAGTCGCGGGTGGTGCCGAGATCGAGGGCGAGGTGGCGCTGCCGGGTGTCGCTGGGGCTGTTTTTGTGCTGGAAGCGCTCGTGGGCGTAGTTGCGCTAGGTGACGTCCCACTGCTGCTCCCAGACGAAGTGGAGCTGCTGGCGCAGGCCGTCCACCAGCCCCTGCACGGCGTAGAGGAGGAAGGGGCGGAGATCGCCGCCGGACTTGCTGGCGAAGTCGAGCTGGCGGTAGTACTCGGCGCGGGTCTCGTTGTAGTGATTGCTGAGCAGATGCGCGGCGGGTGAGGGTATGCCGGCGGACAAGCTACTTTCCCGAGGTCAAGGGTGGGGGGCTTTCTTTGAATTTGAGGGGGATGAATTCCCATTCTTTGGTTTTCGTCGTGTTGTGCGGGCTTGGCGGTCTGAGGGGGACGCCGCGCTGGGAGCGCCGATATGATATCGGCTTTGGGCGGGCGTGCTTGAGGCGTGGGTGTGGAGTGGAGGTGGGTGGGGGGCGCGTGGATCAGGGGGCTAAGCCGGAGCCGGTTAAAAACCGGCGCTCCTTTGGGGGACCAGGGACGCCGCACTCGGAGTGTGCGGGCTACGCCGCGCTGGGGTGGGTGGATGGTTGGATGAATGGCTGGGGAAATTGGATGCGTGGGCGAGGATACGTGGGTGATGGTGTGGCTTGAGGGTGGGCTGAGGGGACGTGAGCTCCCTGCCCTGCCGGGGACTGGAAGACAGGGCTTGCATTCGACGGTGCGTGGGCATCGTTGGGAGTGCCTATGTTACTCTCTGACTGGTATGAAATGAAATCGGCGGGCTTTGCTGGCGCTGTGTGGCGGCGAGGGACTCCGTGGTCGGTGAGGTGGGGGGTGAAAGGATAGAGGGTATGCAGCGGGTTTCTTCAGTGCTGGTGGAGGCGATGTTGGTGATCGGCTGGTATATGCTGGTGCGTGCTTGTATTTATTCATTGCTTCCGGTGGTGTCGTTGGAGACTTGGTTTGTGCGGGACAATTGGATGACGATTCCGCGTGTACTGGCGTTTGTGGCGCTGCTGCTGCTGAATCGGCGCTGGGAGGTGGCGGCGTGGACGATGCCGTGGAGGGAGTGGGCGAGGGCGGTGTGGATGGGGTGGGTGCCGGTGGGGTTGTATCTGTGGAATTTCAGCGTGGGTGAGGGGGAGTCGTTTACGGTGACGATGATGGGGGTGGGGTTTTTCACGAGCTTGGTGGTGGGATTGTTTGAGGAGTATGCTTTTCGTGGGCCGCTGCTGGCGGCGCTGGCGCAGCGCTTTTCAAAGTTCGCGGCGGTCATTCTGAGCAACGTCATGTTTGCCGCCTTCCACATCCAGGCGCAGCCTGTGCGGGCCTGGCCGACGATCTTTCTGCTGGGGGTGGTGTTCGCGCATCTGCGACTGCGGGGCCTGAGCCTGGGCTGGCTGGCTTTGCTGCATGGCGTGATCGACGCCGCCTGGTTTTGGTTTCCGATCAACACTCCTGGGCCGTTTGGATGGTATGGTCTGGTGCTGCAGGCGGGTTTGTTGATCTATGCGGTGGCGACGTTTCCGCGTGGTCGTGTGGTGGATGAGCGGTGAGCGGTGAGCGGTGTCACTGAAAACTGAGAACTGAGAACTGAGAACTGAGAACTGAGAACTGAAAATTGTAAACTGGGTGGCGTGCGAGGTGAAGAGTGAGTGGTGAAGTCGTGGGTGCGCCCGATCTGCCGGACGCCGCACTCGGAGAGTGCGGACTACTCCGCGCTGGGGCTGGGAGGTGGTGGTTGGGTGGGCTGTGTTGATGATTGATCGCTTATCCCATCGCTGCGGCGGCGACGAAGGGGGAGCTTTTTTCCGCGTGACATCTGGGCGTGTTTCATAAGAGTGGGCTGCACACACCAACCATGAAAGCTCCTGCGGTTCTTTTTCTATTCGCCCTTCTCTCGGCTGCGCTTGGCGCGGATGATCGCTTGATTCCGTTGGATGAGTTTTCCATCTCGGTGCCGCTGACTCAGGTGCGGAATCCGAGGGGGCTGGAGGTGGATGTGTGGGTGCAGCGCCCTGTGCTGGAACCGCTGGATGAGACGGCCAGCCGCGAGCAGCGCCCGGTGGTGAATCCGCTGGGCGGCGCGGGCACGCATGTGCAATGCCCTGCGATTCCCTTCTTTGATCAGATGCTGCGGCCGGATGATCAGGCGGCTGTGATGGAGGCCTGCGCGGCGGCTCTGAGCGGCCAGGAGTTCCGCAAGGAGGTCGAGCGGAAGCTCGGCATGGCCGAGTATGACTACAAGACGGTGTATGAAGTGGTGACGGTGGAGGGTGCGAAGCGCGTGCGCATCGGCCGCCGCAGAGGGAGTGAGGGCGGAGATGCCTTTCTGGACCCGGCGGAGGGTGCCCGGCTGAAGGAGGTGCTGGTGCAGGCGGCTGCGGCGGAGGCGTGGTACAAGCTGCTGCTGAAGGCTGGCACGGTGCCGGTGAAAGCGGCGGTGGCTCACCCGCCGAAGGCCCCTGGGTTTACGATGTACTGCAAGCTGGACCGTGTCCGCGGGGAGGGGCTGGGCGATGCGCAAGAGAAGGGGCTGGAATACGTGGTCTCGCTGCAGAAACACGGCTTTTACAAGGGGGTGATGTTCAAGGTGGATTACCACCTGCTGTTTGTGACGATGCAGGGCACTCAGAGGATGAACCACAGCAGCGGCGGCGAGTGGGTGAAGCACCTGATGGAGCAGGTGGCGCTGGCGCTGGAGGCGGTGGGGGAGAAGCAGGCCTTCGCGTTTGAGACGCCGGCGGAGGAGAAGGACCACAAGTTCAGCGTCACGGCAAACCTGGCTGCGCAAAGGGCGGATGTGGCTTTTGATTCGATCGATTTCGAGAAGAACCACACGCTGGTGAAAGGCTCCTATGCGGTGGCGCAACTGGCGCAGATCCGCGCGGTGGAGGCGCAGCGGTCGGCGCTGGAGACGTGGTTCGCGGAGCATGAGGGGTGGTTTTTTGAGCGGGAGTGAGGCGGTGGAGTGGGGAGACAGGGAGACAGGGAGACAGGGAGACAGTCAGACAGTGAGCGGTGTCACTGAAAACTGAGAACTGAGAACTGAGAACTGAAAATTGTAAACTGGGTGGCGTGCGAGGTTAAGAGTGAGTGGTGAAGTCGTGGGTGCGCCCGATCAGCCGGAGGCCGCACTCGGAGAGTGCGGACTACGCCGCGATGGGGCTGGGCGGTGGCACTGAAACTGTAAATGGGCAGAGGTGTGAGGTGGAGAGATGAGGAGTGAGTGGTGGAGTCGTGGGTGCGCCCGATCAGCCGGAGGCCGCGCTCGGAGAGTGCGGACTACGCCGCGCTGGGTGTTGGTGGAGCGATGGAAAAGGGGTTGATTCTGGGCGGGGGTGTGGCTGCATCTGCGGGTATGAAGATGTCTTTGCGCGGGATGTTGTCGGGGTTATGGCGATGGCTGAGACTCTTGATTGCGGGCGGCCTGCTGAGTGCCTGTGCAACGAAGCCTGTGGCGGTGAAGGATGCTGCAGCGATGAGGGAGGCGCGCATGGCGCAGGCGCGTAGCGAGACTTCCAGTGGCAAGGCGCTGGTGGTGCCAGGACCGGATGGCAAGGCGCGGGTGATCGTGACTTCGGTAGCAGTGCTGCTGCAACGGCTGCCGGACGGGCCGCTGGAGGAGTTGGACGAGCCGATGGATGCTGATGAGATGCGATACGCGGAGAAAATGCAGGCGCTAGCGCAGAGCGTGCGGTGGTCGCCAGGCGGCAAGCGAGTGTGCTTTGAGCGTGAGTACAAGCGCGGGTCCGATGTGGCGGTGTTTACGCTTGCGGCTCAACCGGCAGCGGAGGTGGGGCTGGAGCTGGATGGGCTGCAAGAGGAAGTACAGGGACGCTACGAAAGCGAATTCAGGCTGGGCCGCTTTTACTACATCACCCTGGGGCGGTGGATCGATGAGGATCATCTGGAGATCAAATTCAGCGGCAATCTGGTGCCGAAAGAAGGTGATGATGGGGAGCACTGGAAGTGGTACCATGGCAGCGTGCGCGTGGAGCTGGGAGCGAAGACTGGCACCGTGCAGGGCCAGCCAACGTGGGGGCCACTGACGAACACGATGGATGAGCCGACGACGAAGACGGTGCCACCAGGATCTGGTAGTGAACAGAAACTGGACCGCAGCCCCCGCCTGCGGATCAACCGAAGAGTCCCAGCCATTGCTCACGCTCATCTGCCGGGGGATGCCTCGGCGGGGCGGTGAACGGTGGGACACCATGCGGAAGTTTTGAATCGCTGATAGGACGCTAATATGACGCTAATAAAGGCATTTCGAATGTCCGGGGTTAGTGTCCAGTCAGTGTCAGTCAGTGGTTTGGATTCTGATTCCGTGTGTCTGTATGTTCTGTGGTTGATTGATGTCTTGATGAGGCATGCAGGAATACAGAGAGCGGAGGATGGGTTTCAGCATTCCTGCTAATGAAAGCTCCGGCCTGGCCGTTGCAGAAACATGAATCCTGACCGCATTCTGGTGGCGCTGCTGTTTGTCCTGGTGCCGTGTGTGGTGCTGGAATGGAACGCGGGGCCGCCACCGGCGTTTGCGGACATTCTGGCGCGGGTGCGGCATGAGTGTGACCCGGCGAATCCGGGGGCGGACTACACTCATGCGCAGAGCACGCAGCCGACGGAGCGGAAGCGTGAGGCTATCTTGGCGGACGCTCGCAAGATCGGCGCGCGACTGCTGCCCGGGGTGCGGCGGGAGCTGGCGCGGGAGCGGGACGATGAGGTGCGCGGCATGCTCATCATCATCATCGCCGCGGCGGTGGGGGATGAAGCCGCCATCAAGCAGGCGGCGCAGGAGATGGAGTGGTCTGACTATCCGGCGGTACGCATCTGTGCGGCGAAGATGCTGCGCCGGCTCCGGGAACGGCGGACGGTGGAGTGGTTTCTAGCGGCGCTGCAGGATGAGCACTTCGTGGTGAATGGCGGCTGCGGGACCTTGCGCGAGAAGTTTTATCCGGTGCGCATCATCGCCCAACTGGCCTTGCAGGAGCTGGTGGCCACGGGCTCGCTGAGCGAGGCCGAGGTGCAACGGATCAGCCAGGGCCTTCAGGGTGGGACGTATGAAGGCGAGCGGAGGCGCCAGCGCGAACTGGAGGCGCAGGTTATTGAAGCGCTGAAGCGAAAGCAGCGTGAGCGGTGAGCGGTGAACTCAGAGCAGAGGTTTTGACCGCTGATGGGAGGCTGATGAGACGCTGATGAAAGGCAGGCGGAAAGGCTGGACGCTGGAGTGGCGGCATGTCAGTATCTGGTTCACGCTTGTGCGTGGCTTCAAACACCATGAAATCATTCAGCCTTACCTGGGTTCTTTTTGCTGCGGTGGTCTTTGCTGGATGTGGCCGCCCGGACATGCCGGCTCTGAAGGCGGGCAAGCCCTGCACCGTTCAATTTCGACGCGATGCGCTGGGCAGCGGAGCCAGTCTGCCGGTGCCGCCGCTGACCAACAGCATGAATGGTGCGGACGTGAGCCTTGATGGCACGTTCGTGCGCGCGACGGCGGAGTGGGTCGTCATCGAAACCAAGGGCTCCAAAAAGGAGCGCGAAGTCTGGATACCCAAAGGCGTGATTTTGCTCATTGAACAATGAACTCGGCCACTGCTGCTGCTAACTGCACGCTGAGAACCGTGGCTTGGCGGGGACTGCTCCATGCGGTGGTCTTGTCGGTGTCCTGCTCGTGTGCCACGGAGCCAGCACCGCCTGCCAAAACGCCGCGTGTGAAGCTCGCGGCCTTCAGCGGGCTGCCTGAGGGCCTGAGTTTTCCTGAGCTCATCCGCCAGGTCGGCGAGCCGCATGAGGACATCGGCAGCGGCATCCACCTCTACCGTTACCCGCTTGCAGACGGTTCGTTTGTTCTGGTCGGCACGCCCGACCGCCAACGCATCCTCTACATCACGCACCTCTCCGGTGCGGCGCGTACGCAGCTCTTTCCGCGCAAGGCATGACCGCAGGCCAGGAAGTGATGCGGGCATTGCCTTCGCTTCGCGAGCCCTTCGGGCAGCCTGCGGCAGGCTATCTGCGCTACGCTCCGGTTCCTGCCTGCAAGGTGAGTGCGGGGTCTTGCGACTGCGGGCAGGAGTGCCCACATCACTTGACTGCAGAGCCTTGGCCGGATCATTGACAACTCCCGCCTGCCGGGGACTTGTCCGGGGCGTTCGGAGTAGAGCGCTGCCTGCTCTCCGCCCGCCCAGGCTTGTCCGGGTCTGCTGGAGGGGCGGCGCAGCACCAGCCGATGGACGACGTTTGACAGCTATTTGTACGATCCCGGCATCGAGAGTGCGGCGGTGCCCTTCCAGGTGGGGGCTGTCTTGCTGGCGTTTGCCCTGCCGCTCGCGCTTGGTTATTTCCGCCCCCGACTGCAGCGGACCTCTGAACGGCCCCGGCACGAGGGTGATGGGGGCGGCGGGCCTGGCTGGTAGGCCGCATGGGGCGGACGAATTTTGAATATAAAAGATGAAAGATGGAGGTGGAAAATGCGTGAGGGCGGCTTTTTTGTCTCGACAGGAGGGGGGCTGGCCGCACTATGCCAAAGGAATTCTTTATCAGCATGACTCCAGCTCATTCTAACACGGCAGAGGGGACGACGGGCGCGTTTGAGGCGCGGGCGTCGGCGGGGGGGCTATGTGAGGCTGGTGGGTCCGGTTGTGGCGCTGGGGCTGTTGGGGGCGTGGCTGGCGCTGAACTGGGCGGGCAGCAGCTCCTGGGCCGCTGTGGGGCTCTGCACGGGCATCGCGGTGCTTTGCGCGGGGATCGTGGCGCTGTGGGTGGTGTGGCTGCGGGGGTTTCGGGTGCGGATCAAGGACGGGGTGCTGGAGTATCGGGACGGGCGGTACCAGACGCAGCGCTGCCCGTTGGCGGAGATCGCGTGGTGCGACAGCCAGTGGGTGAGCATCCGTTCGCTGGGCCGCCAGATGAGCCAACTGCGGCTGGTGGTCTTGCTGCGCGGGGGCCGGGACATCCGCATTCAGATGAAGCCTTTCAGTGTCGGGGACCTGGCACACATGCGGGAGCTGATGGGGGGCGCGGAGGCGGCGAACGGGGAACGGTGGACGGGCGTGCTGCACCTGGCGGCAAGGGGTGACAGCGGGCGGTACGGCGCATGAAGGGCCGCGAGGCGGGATGCGGCGACTTTCATGAATCGCTCAGGCGGGCACAAAGGGGGTTGATTTTTGAAAACTGGACTCAAGCGGTATTGGGAGGCCGGTGCATTGCGCCGGCGGCGGGCGGGGCCGGGACGGTGGTTTTCTTTGCGTGAAGATCAGCGTGCGGTACCTGCCTGCATCTACCAGTTTCTACCACTACTCACCACTCCAGACCATGGCGCGCATTTCTTCGACGGCAGCAGCAGCAGCAGGCACCGGGGGCGCGCGGCGGCGTGCGGTGAAGAAAAAGGCGGTGGCGGCTGCTGCGGCGGTGCTGCCGGAACACCCGGCGGCGGTGGTGGCGCCTTCCCGCCTGCAGCGGTGGCTGGAGCAGGCGCGGGCGCTGGGGCTGCTGGAGCCGCAGGAGCTGGTGTTTGAGCTGCATGTGCGCCAGGGGCTGCCGCTGCTGGTGGTGGCGCAGGTGCTGAGCCTGAGCCTGCCGGTGGTGCGCTCTCTGTGGGAACTGAACCGGGTGGAACGCGCGGCACGGGCGCCGCAGTCGGAGGCGGAATTTGTGATGCTGCGGGAGGACCTGAGCGCGAGGCTGTGGCAGACGGTGGAGGCGACGTACCCGGGCGTGCCGCTGCTGGGCGCAGGGGCGGACGCGGAGGTGGCTGCGGAGGAGGAGCAACCGGGGCCGACAGCGCCGCCGATGCTGTCGGTGCGGCTGAAGGCGCTGGACCAGATCTCGAAGCTGTATGACGTGGGCGTGACGCAGACGGCGACGAGCACCGGTCCCCTGCCCTACGCGACGCCGGAGGAGATCGCCGAAGATGTGCGGCTGCGGCTGCTGGAGATGCACCGGCGGGAATGAGGGATGACGGGGAGGGATGAGGGGTTCTCTAGTCTCGCCGCTGTTGGGCGATTTCGCGAAGGGCGGCGGCGCGGGCGGTTTCCACCATTTGATCGAGCGAGGTTCCTGGTGCTTGCTTGGTGCCTGAGGGATAGTATTGGCGAATGTAGTTGGCGCATTTTTCGGCCTCCTGTGGTGTGGCCTTGAGGGCCTTCTCGCGCATGATTTCAAAGATCTTCACTTGGTCGCGCGCCATGGCGATGTGGATTGTCTGGAAGCACAGCGCATAGAGTGTGTAACCCAGCAGCAGCGCCCCCAGAGTGAGGAGTATTTTCATGGGCCGTGTTGTGCCGGGTTTCATGACTGGAAGAGAGGCCTATGCAAATGGGTTCCCATGCGGCTGGCAAGCTGCAACTGCTGCCTGTGCATGGAAGCTTGAGACCTTGGGTGGAGGCTGCTATGTTTTCTACTTCCCCTGCGTCTTTCTGCCGCAGCTCAGGGAGCGCTGAGGAGCCAGGCGAGGGCTTCGTGGGGGTCGGCAAAGATGTTGGCGGTGAGGCCGGCGTTGGCGGCGACTGTGACGCCGATGCGATCGGGCTCGATCAACTCCACCGGCGCGGCGATGGCGAGTCGCACGAAGCCGCCGGAGACGCGGGCCCATTCGCGGATGAAGTGATAGCGCGAGGTGAGTGTGGGCGGCTGCACGCCCGTGACGGCAGTGAGGTCTGCCAGCAGCCTGCCCACGCCTGCGGCCCACGCCTGCGGCCCGCGCCTGGATGAGCGCGGCGGAGATCCCCGCCACGGCCTGCGGCAGACCCAGCGTGCCCAGCGGTCGCCAGACGGCATGCCCTGCGGTCAGGTGGAAAAACTCGGGCGCGTCCATGGCGCGGAGATTAGCGTGAGTAGGCTGCGTGAAAAGGGGAAAGGGGCCGGAGCGTGCGGCGGCGGGATGGGGGCTCGTCCTCGTTCTCAGCTTGCCCTCGTGGCTCGTGCCCTCCCGAATAACTTGCACTGAAATTCGGCAGCGGCACCTGTGGGAATAGACGGATCTGCACCGCCGCTGCGAAGCCGGGAAGCGAAATTCGGAGAACGCAGAGACAAACCTTTGGATCTCTGCGTTCTCCAAATCTCAGCGGTGCAAGTTTGGCTTTCTGGCTCAAGGCGGAGGCAACCAGGGAAGTCACCCTCCGTTCCACAATCCAGCCGCCTTGAGTTCAGGTGCTCCGTAGCTTTAGCGAAGGGGGATGAGCGCAGAATGGGTTCTCGATCCTGCGGCTGCGCTGGGCAGGGCGTTTTCCAAACTGATTTTCGCCACGAGTGCGCGGCCGTGGGCGGACAGGTGGCGCGCTGCGGGGAAACCTGCGGTGGCAGGAATGCGCCGGGGGCCCAGCGTGGGGTGGGTGGGTTCAGGGCGCGGCTGCCAGCTTTAGCGTGGAGTCGCCGGGCGCAGCCTGCGGGCTGCGGCGATGTGCGCGGTGATCGGCTCATTGTTGACGCGCAGCAGCTCCTTCATGCGCGCCAGATCGGTAAGGCTGAAGGGCCGCATGTGGATGCGGATGTCGCCGCCGTCGCGGAGCTCCACCACGAGCCGCAGCAGTTTCCAGTTTTTCCCGAAGCACTGCTCGGAGAGCCACTGGCTCTCACACCACAGGATGTCTGCCAACTGGCAGCGCTGCGTCCGGCGGCGCATGTCCTGATAGACCAGCGCGCCGTCTTTGATCGTGACCCGAAATCTGCGCAGCCCCACGGTCAGCAGCGCGGCCGCCGCGAGGCAGAGGCCAGCCAGGAGCCACCCAAGGACTCCCGACCGGTCCAGCGCCACCTGCGCGGACAGCAGTCCCAGCACCGCCCAGGGGCCGGCATAGAGTACATAACTCCGTGTGGCGGCGCGCGCCTCAAATGAGCCCGTGAAAGCACCTGCTGTTTGATCGGGAGAAGACACCATGTCCTAAAATAAGATTCATTCACTTTATACCAATCCTGTCCCCCACCTGTCGAGCATAAAAAATTAGGCGGATATTTTTGAATTCGTATTATTGGCGCTTCGCTAAACTGGGTGGGTAAAAGCAGAAGGGATTTTGAGGTTTAGGTCTCCAGCCATCCAGTAGCAGATGGCCTTGAGGTTCTCGAAGTTACGGAAGCCGCGTGCACGACGGCGG
>Ga0164296_1004530_pt1 | contig 12585 bp, 9 predicted proteins | sample GEODES057metaG_FD_113533 | JGI IMG/M metagenome (GOLD analysis project Ga0164296, IMG submission 113533) | Dystrophic lake water microbial communities from Trout Bog Lake, Wisconsin, USA - GEODES057 metaG | ecosystem: Environmental > Aquatic > Freshwater > Lake | place: USA: Trout Bog Lake...
TCAAGACGAGCATGTTGAAGCTGCTGCGTAGTCGCCTGAAGGTCTACTGTCAGCGCAATCAGATCAGTGACTCGCATTTTCAGCGGCTCGCACGCTGGATCGATCCGGCCAATCCACGTGTGTTGACGATCGGGTTCGCGCGTCGCTTTGCCACCTACAAGCGTGCGACGCTGCTGTTCCGCGATCCGGCGTGGCTCGCATCGATCGTTGGCGACCCCGATCGTCCGGTGGTGTTCGTATTCGCAGGGAAGGCGCATCCGGCAGATGAGCCGGGGCGTCAGATGATCGCCGATCTGCACGCGATGGCCCAGCGTCCCGAGTTTCTCGGTAAGGTGCTTTTCATCGAAGACTATGACATTGGCCTCGCCCGTTCGCTGGTGGCCGGTGTCGACGTCTGGCTCAACAATCCGGTCTATCCGCTCGAGGCGAGCGGCACGAGTGGTATGAAGGCCGGCATCAACGGCACCATCAATCTCAGCATCCTCGACGGTTGGTGGGCGGAAGGATTTGACGGAGAGAATGGCTGGGCGATCCCGGCCTCCACCGCGACCGATGCGCGCCGGGATGACGAGGACGCCCGCTCCTTGTACGAGCTCTTGCAGGATGCGGTCGTACCGCTTTATTACGATCGCAATGCCGCGGGCATTCCCAGTCGCTGGATCCAGCGGGCCAAGCGGTCGATGGTGACGCTGATCCCGGCGTTCAACACCTGGCGGATGGTTGGCAATTATGTGACGGGGCTTTACCGTCCCGCCGCCGCTCAAGGCCGAAAGCTGGCTGCCGAGGCGGGTCGCGTGGCGCAGGATCTTGCAGCCTTCAAGGCGCGGGTACGCCGGGCTTGGCCGGCGGTATCGCTGCATGCCGCCTCCGGTCAGCCCGAGCGGCTGGCGTATGGGGATCGCTTCGACATGACGGTGGCGATCGCGCTCGGTGAACTGTTGCCGGGCGATGTCCGCGTCGAGCTTGTGCTCACACGTGAATTACCCACCGGTCCCAGTGATTTACCCCGGCTGACCTCGTTTGCCGACGGCGGTGCGCATGCCCGGGTGCGTTCAGGCCTTGAAACCATCATCGAACTCTTTCACCCCACCGGCGAGCGGGACGCGGCGGACGCGCATTTATACCGAATCGAGTGCACGCCGCCCTGGTGTGGGCGCCTGGGTGGCGCGGTCCGTTTGGTGCCGCACCATCCGGCGATGAGCCATCCCTATGAACTCGGGTTGATGCGCTGGCTCTGAGAAGCGCCGACCCGAAGCCGTGTGGCCTCGCGGCCCTTACGCGCCAGGGTACAGGACAACATCGGTAGGTTCCGAGGCTCGGACAGTAATTGCTTGCCTGTCATCCTGCCCCCGGTAGTATAGGGACTCAGCACGGGGGCACTATGAGCTTCAATCCCACGGATGGCGGATCTGGGCGCTACGTCAGTCGACTCACCAGCGGTGCACTTGCGATCGTGATGGCGGGAGGTCGGGGCGAGCGGCTCAAACAGCTCACCACGCAGCGCGCCAAACCCGCCACTCCCTTCGGCGGCAAGTTTCGCATCATCGATTTTGTGCTCTCCAACTGCGTCAATTCCGGTATTCGTCAGATCGCGGTGCTGACGCAATACAAGTCCCAGTCGCTGATTCAGCACGTGCAGCGTGGCTGGGGTTATCTACGCGGTGAGTTCGGTGAGTTCGTCGACGTCATTCCCGCACAGCAGCAGATCGGTGAATATTGGTACCGTGGTACCGCGGATGCGGTGTATCAGAACCTCGATGTGATCCGCGCTCATCACCCGAAGCATGTGCTGGTACTTGCCGGCGATCATATCTATACGATGGATTATGGTCCGATGATCGCCCACCACGTCGAGACCAACGCCGATATCACGATCGGTGTGGTCGAAGTATCGCGCGAGAAGGCGCGCGAGTACGGGGTGTTGTCGGTCACCGAACACCATCAGGTGACCCGTTTCACGGAGAAGCCGAAGGATCCGGAGTGTATTCCGGGTCGCCCGAACACGGCGCTCGCCTCCATGGGGATCTATGTGTTCAGTGCGGCGCTTCTCGAGCAGTTGCTCATCGATGATGCCGCCGACGAGCACTCGCAGCATGACTTTGGCAAGAACATCATTCCGGCGGCGCTGGCCTCGCTGTCGGTGTATGCCTATGCGTTTCAGGACGTGCGTACCCGCGCTCAGGCTTACTGGCGCGATGTCGGCACGCTCGACGCGTACTACGAGGCGAACATGGAGCTCGTGTACGTCCGACCGGAGCTCAATATATACGACGAAGAATGGCCGATCTGGACGTATCAACTGCAGCGTCCGCCGGCCAAGTTCATCCTGGAGGATGAGGATCGGCTGGGTACCGCGATCAACTCGATGGTGGCGGGCGGCTGCATCATCTCCGGCGCGTTGGTGCGCGAGTCGTTGTTGTTTTCCGATGTCCGTGTCGACGAGCGGTCCGTGGTTCAGTCGTCCGTGGTATTGCCTCGTGTGGTGATTGGCCGCGGGTGTACCATCCGCCGGGCGATACTCGATGAGGGGTGCGTGATCCCGGATGGCATGACGGTCGGTGTCGATCCTGCGGCGGATCGTGAGCGCTTCGAGGTGACCGAGAAAGGTGTGGTGCTGGTCACCGCCGACATGCTCCGCGTCGCAAGCGCTTGATGACCGACCGACCTCATCCTCTTGGGCAGCGTCGGGCGGGAGTGCTCGCGCATCCCACCTCCTTGCCGGATGGACGGTTCGGCGCGCTCGGCAAGGCGGCGCGCTACTTCATCGACTGGCTTGCGGTCGGTGGATTTACAGTCTGGCAGGTCTTGCCGCTCGGCCCGGTGGGTGAGGATCGGTCTCCCTATTTCGCGCGATCCAATCACGCGGGCGATCCCGGGCTTATTGATCTCGAATGGCTGGTGGCAGAGTCGTTGCTCGAGCCCAGCGATCTGGATAAGGATCGTCAGACCGCGCTCTCAAGGGCAGCGCGGCAGTTGGTGGCCACACCCTCCGAACAGGCGGCGCGGTTCGCCGACTTTGAGCGCGAGCAAGCGCATTGGCTCGATGACTTCGCCTTGTATGTGGCGCTAAAGCACAAGGTTGGCGGCGCGCCTTGGTGGGAATGGCCGGAACCCCTGAGGGAGCGTGATCCTCACGCGCTCGAGCTCGCCCGGCAAGCCCTTGGCGAGTGCGTGCTCGAGATCAAGGTGCAGCAGTATTTCTTTCATGCGCAGTGGCAAGACGTGCGTCGTTACGCTCGATCGCGCGGCGTGATCCTTTTTGGCGATCTGCCGATGTATCTGGCGCCGGACAGCGTGGAAGCGTGGGCGCATCCCGAGCTTTTCGAGCTTGATCGTACCGGTCGGCCCATACGCGTGGCGGGTGTGCCACCGGATTATTTTTCGGAGGATGGACAGTGGTGGGGTAATCCTCTCTACCGTTGGGAGGTCCATCAGGCGAGTGGCTTTGCTTGGTGGATCGAACGGCTTCGTGCCCAGTTTGCCCTGTATGACATCGTCCGGATCGATCACTTTCGCGGTCTTGAAGCCTACTGGGCGATTCCTGCCGATGCCGAGACTGCCCGTGACGGTACCTGGTGCAAGGCGCCTGGTGTGGCGCTGCTATCGAGTATTCGCCGGGCGCTCGGTCCGGTCGCGCTCGTGGCGGAGGATCTTGGCGTCATCACGGAGCAGGTGGCGTCGCTCAGGGACCATTATGATCTGCCGGGTATCCGCGTCGCGCAGTTCGGATTTGATGAGGTGCCGGACAGCCTACACACGCCGTATCGTTGGTCCGCCCAAGTGGTTGGCTATACCGGTACCCATGACAACGACACGACGGTGGGTTGGCTTGCGGGGCTGTCGCCAGAGGCGCGCGGAAGGCTGTGCGACTACCTGGCCGTGGCGCCCGAGCACCTCCCGCTCGCGCTCGTGAGGCTGGTGTTGTCGTCGGTCGCCACCATGGCGATCATTCCGATGCAGGACCTGTTGCAGCTTGGCTCCGATGCGCGGATGAATCGTCCGGGTACGGTGGTCGGTAATTGGGCGTTCAGGTTTTCATGGGCTGATGTGCCCGCGGGATTGGGCGATCAATGCCGCCGCTGGAACGTGGTGTACGGACGGGCCTCTTGAGGGTTATCGTCAGCAGGTGTGTGCGGAGGGTTTCGGGATGACTGATGCCAGACGAGGTCGTGGGCGGTGGCTGTGGGCGATGCTGTGGGCTGGACTTGCGCTCGGCGGTTGCGCTGCGCTGTTGCCCCATCTGGAAACGCCGCATGTGACGGTCGCTGGCGTCGTGGTGGAGGAGATCAATCGAAACGATCAGCGCTTCAGGGTGCGGCTTCATGTCGCCAATCCAAATGCCCAGAGCCTGTCGGTGCGTGCGATCCACTACCGACTCGAGCTTGCCGGCGAGGAGTTTGGTAATGGCGAATCCGCATCGCCGTTTCGCGTACCGGCGCACGGCGAGACGGATTTCGAGGTGTCGCTCACCACGCATCTCGCGATGACGATCTTCAAGCTACTGCCGCTGCTCAAGGATAACGCGCGGCCACTGGAATACCATGTCACCGGTACGGTCACGGCCGATGTGCCATTCGCCTCAACGATTCCCTTCGATGAGCGCGGCCGATTTTCGATGGGCCACTAGCACTCAGGTCGTGGTCAGGAGCTTTCGGTACTCGGTCAGATATAGAGCGCCCTGTTGATCCCAGGAAAAATCCTGAGTCATCGCGTTTTGCATCATCCGGTCCCAATGGGTCGGCTGTTCATGCAGGGAGAGCGTGGTGTCGAGCGCCCATCGTAGCGCTGGGGCATCGTAGTCGCGAAAGACGACGCCCGTGCCGTCGCGGTTGGATTCGCAGTAGTGTGTCACCGAGTCGGCCAGTCCGCCGGTGTGCCGAACGATCGGTATGGTGCCGTAGCGGAGACTATAAATCTGGTTGAGGCCGCAGGGCTCGTAGCGCGAGGGCATCAGGAAGGCGTCCGAGGCGGCTTCGATCCAGTGTGCAAGTTCCTCGTGGTAGCCCCGATGAAAATAGACGCGATGCGGGTGAGCAGCGGTGAGCTCCCTCAGGAACGATTCATAGTGCGGCTCGCCGGTCCCGAGAGCGACGAGCGCGAGATCTCGCTGATTGAGGAAATCCGGCAGTACCGGCGGTAGCAGATCGAAGCCCTTTTGCGACACCAGTCTGCTGACGAGGCCTATCAGCAGCGTGCTGGACTCAAGCCGCAGGCCGAGTCGGGTGGCGAGGCGTTGTCGCAGTATTCGTTTGCCCGCAAGCGCTTCTTTCGAGAAGTGCACCGGTAGGTGGGGATCGCGGTCCGGACTCCATTCGGCGTAGTCGGCACCATTCAGAATACCCACCAGTCGGTCGCGCCGTGCCCTCAGTATCCCGTCCAGCCCCTCACCATACTGCGGGGTGGTGATTTCCTGAGCGTAGGTGGGGCTCACCGTCGTGATGAGATCAGCATAGAGCACGCCATGCTTCAGAGCATTGATTCGTCCTTGGGCGAGATCTGCCGGGTCCAGTCGCTCCACACCACCGGCCGTTCCCACATTGAGACCGAGATCCGTCACGTCGGCGCTCGAGAACACGCCCTGGTAGCCAATGTTGTGGATGGTGAGCACCGAACGCATTGTGCGGAAATGGGCGTGGTCTGCGTAGCGAGTCTGGTGAAGCAGGGGTCCGAATGCCGTGTGCCAGTCGTGGCAGTGCAGAAGATCGGGCGCGAAATCCATCCGTAGCGCGCTCTCGAACGCCGCTCTCGTGAGCAGCAGAAATCGCCGATGCTCGTCCGCATCGTTCGTGTAGATCCCCTGCCGATCGTAGAGGGCGGGGCAGTCCACGAAATACAGCGGTAGATCGGAACCCGGCGCCTGCGCCGTGAGAATGCGATAGGTATACCGGTGTGCACCGAGCATGAGCTCCAGTGCTTCAAGGCCCGGGACGACGGCGATCGTCAATGGTTGCTCGGCGATCGTTCGGTAGTAGGGCAGAAAGACCCGCACGTCCTGGCCATTGTGGTGCAGGAAGCGCGAGAGCGCGCTCGTGACGTCCGCAAGTCCGCCCGTCTTGGCGAGGGGCGCGTATTCCGCAGCGACAAACAGGATACGAAGTGGCATTGTTTCAGTATAGCGAAGCCGATGTGACGAGCGTTCGGTTAGGATGGGTTCAAAGCGTGGGTAGAGGGGGAGTTATGCGTTACCGGTATCTCGGTCTGCTGGGGATGATGTTGGTCACGGCGGTGTTCGCGCGCTCGGAGCCTTCCGGGGACGTGCCGGAACCGGGGTCGGTCGAAGACATTGCCCGGGCGACCACGGAGCCACGCTTTCTTTCGCCGTGGGTGAGTTCGATTCCGGCTTCCAAGACCGTGGTGTCGCCACGAGCCTTTCTGCATCGGATTCCTGGGGCGCCAGGCGAGCTTGTCACCTCGGCCCAAGCCTATGAGTACTGTCAGGCATTGGCGCGAAGTTCGCCGCGGGTGCGCATGTTCACGATCGGCCGCTCCGAGGAGGGTCGTGACATCGTTTTGCTGGCCATTGCCGACGAGGAGGGTATCGCGCACCTCGAAGCGCTGAAGGCGGCGACGGCCAGGCTTTCGGATCCGCGCCTCACGGATGAAAACGCAGCGCAAGCGCTGATGAGCTCGGCCAGACCGATCTATTACTTCAATGCCGCACTGCACTCCGATGAGACTGGATCCACCGAATCGGTACTGGAACTTGCGTATCGATTGGCCGTCTCCGAGCAGCCGATGATCGACCGGATCCGTAAGCGCCTTGTCGTGCTCATCAACCCGGTGTCGAATCCAGACGGGCGCGACAAGCAGGTCGAGTGGTTCTATCGCTATCTGAAGGGTAAGACCGATCGGGCCACGCTGCCGCGACAGTCGCCGCCGTACTGGTCGAAGTACGCGTTCGTCGACATCAACCGGGATGCACACCAGCAGACGCATGAGACCACCAAGGCCATTCACCGGATGTTTTTCGATTGGCACCCCACGGTCGTCCATGATCTGCATGAGTCGGTGGCGCTCCTGATGAGCTGGAACGGTACCGGTCCCTACAACCCGAACATCGATCCGATCACCTACAGTGAATTCCTCGAGATGAGTTTCCATGAGGTGCAGGCGATGACGGGTCTCGGGATGCCGGGTGTCTCGACGTGGAGTTTTGGCGAGGGGTTCTCGCATCTGTTCACCGAGTCCGTCGCGATGAACCATAACGCGATCGGGCGAGGCTATGAGACCTTTGGCAACGGTACGGCAGAGACGCTTCGCTGGGAGCTGCCGGTCGCCGATACCACGCGCGAGTGGTACCGGTTGCTGCCGCCACCGTCCGAGCCTTTTCTCTGGTCGGCGAGGGACAACGTCAATTACAACGAGACCGGCGCGCTGTCGGCGCTCGACTTTGCGGCGGCGCACTCGCAGGAGTTGTTGAGTAATTTCTATCGTAAAGGGGTGCACTCCTATCGAGCGGGCCTCGAGCAGGCGCCCTATGCCATCTTGATTCCGGCGGATCAAGGTGATCCGGCACGGGTCGCAACACTGGTTGGTCGCCTGCTCGGCCAGCACATCGAGGTGGGGCGTGCACTCGAACCGATCCATCTGACCGACGGGGATTTTCCGGCGGGCACCTATGTCGTCAGACTGGATCAGCCTTATCGCAATTACGCCGTGGATTTGCTGACGGTGCAGCAGTATCCGAAGGAAGGCGGTGAGCCGTACGACGATATCTCTTGGTCTTTGCCGATCCACTATCACCTTGGGGTCATGTCGACCGCGGATGTCGCGGTGCGCTCGGTAAAGATTGCGCCGCTCAGCGAGGCGCCGAAGATACAGGGACTCGTGCAGGGGGCGGGGAAGGCCTATGTGCTGCGGGACAGCGGACAGGAAAGTCTGCTGGAAGCGCGCTTCGCATTGGGGGCCACCCCGGTGGAGATCGCGGAACAGTCGTTTCGGATCGATGGGCGGGAGTACCCGCGCGGTTCGTGGATTCTGAGCGACCAACCGGGTCTTACGGCTCGCCTCACGGCCGTGGCGATGGCACTGGGGTTGTCGTTCGAGGCCGTGCGGTCGGTGCCCGCGGTCGCCCGGCACAGTGCACCGCTACCGCGGGTCGGGGTCTGGGTACCGTGGGCGGATACCGACAGTATCGGCTGGGTGCGTTACTCCCTCGATCAGCGGCACATCCCCTACACCTATGTGCGTGATGAGGACATACGCGCTGGGCATCTCAAGGATCGTTTCGACGTGTTGCTCTACGGACATGTCGATCTGGAACTTGCCGAACAGATCCATGGGATCCCCAAAGCCTGGGGGCCGATGCCCTTCATGAAAACTGCAGCGACACCGAGTTTTGGAACCCCGGCGGCCTCCGCCGACATTACCGGAGGCATCGGTGGCACCGGGCTGTCTCATCTTGGTGAGTTCGTCGAGGCGGGCGGTTTGTTCGTGACTCTGGGTAACGGCAGCATGCTGCCACTCGAGTCGGGGCTGGTGCGTGGCGTACGACGTGATCTCGGTGGGGTGCCGCGAAGTACCACCGGAAGTGGCGCGGACTCGGCGGCCGCCTCGCAGCAGGCGGCAACGCGCACACCCGGTGCGCATGTGCGCGTCAGTTTCACAAGACCAGAGCATCCGATCGCCTACGGCTACGCGGCTGACACGTATGTGTTTCGTCAGAACTACGCGCTCTACAGCACGCCGCGCCGGTGGCTCACGATGGCCTACTGCACGGGATGTCTCGATGGGCCTGTCGATCCTCGTGGGGTAGTGCTCGAGTGGGGCGATCACTCGGGTGCGCCATTCGTGGTGAGCGGCCAGGCATGGGGAGAAGCCGGATTGGTGGGCAGGCCGGCGATTCTCGACATGCCGGTCGGTCGCGGGCATGTCGTCAGCTTCAATTTCAATCCCTTGCATCGCGATATGAATCGCGGTGATCAGCGGATGCTCTGGAATACGATCATCAACTGGCGAACGATCGTCGAGGGACACTGACGAACGCAGTTGTTCGACTTAGCGGCTCGCGGCTTCGAAGATCGCGTAGTGTTTTCGGCAAGTTTCGAGGGTTTCCCAAGTGCCCTTGAATCCTGCCGGGATCACGAAGGCGTCACCCGCCGAGAATTCGCGCACACTTCCGTCCTCCGACACGAGACGAATGCGGCCTTCGATCAGATGACAGAACTCGTGTTCGGTGTAATGGATTCGCCAGCGACCCGGCGTGCTGCCCCAGCGGCCGACATGAAATTGGCCGCTCTGATCCGAGTAGCGATGATCGAGGTGTGCGATCGGTGAGCCCGATTCGAGGCGTGCCGGATCGATGGCAGTTGCCTCGGCCCTGTCGTCTTCAAAGCCGATGATCATGGGAACCGCCATGGGGCGATGGTAGCAGGGCGCTGATCCGCAGTGCGTTTGGGTTGGTGTGCCGCTCCCTGGAGCGGCAAAAAAATGGGACGGCAGACTCAAGGTCCGTCCGTCCCGAGGGGGGAAGGGTCTTCCCTGCCGAGCCCGGCAGGGAAGACAAAATCGTCAGGCGGCTTTCGCGGCCTTCGGGCTACGCGCCGGCTGCGACACTTCGTCGAACCACTGCGTGGCTTCCGACTGCACGGAGGTCGCGAGCTTCACGAGATCCTGTGAGCGCTGGGCCTGCTTCTCGAACTGCGACTGGGCGAGTTCGGTGTGTGACTTGACGAGTCCCGGCAGGTCCTTCGCTGCGGACGTGGCATGCAGTGCCGCGATCCCGAAGTGGAGGTAGTCACCGGCGAGTTCGTAACCGAACTTCGCAAAGCGCTCGAAGCTCTTCGCCGACAGGGCTTGGAACTTGAGGGCCGGCTCTGCGTACTTCTTGGCGGAGTCGATGAAGGCATTGATTTCGGCGGCTGGGTTCGTCATGGTAAGTGCTCCTCAGCACAGCTATGGTGCAGTGCAGTATAAGCCAATTTTGTTGCGGTGCAAGATATTTTTTGCCCGAGCCAGATGAATTTAAAAAATTGCATTTTTTTCATATACTTATAATTGAAGCGCGGTCATGAGCCTCGATCCTATCAGCCGCTGGATGGAGGTCTGGCGACAGTTTGGGGCGCGGCCGCTTGGGAATGTCGAGGGCCTGACACAGGTGTGGAGGGACCTCGGCGAAGCATTGCCGACGCTACTCGCGCGCCTCGCCGCCTGCGATACCCAAGCCGCCCGGGAAGCGGTGCTGTTGACGATCAAAGCGCACCTCGAGGCGTCGATCGGTACGGTGCTCTCCGAGTCCGGCAGGAATTTTGCGGGTGCTGTGACCTGGGCTGCCTTCGAGCAGCAGCGCGCGTTGATTGCCGCCCGAGCGGCGACGCGTTTCACCGATTCATTGCGGAGCGCTCCGCCGCGCTCACTCCGTGCGGCGCTGGAGCGCTGGGTGGAGTGCGCAGAGACCGCCTTTCAGGACATCGCGCATACCCCGGCGTACGCAGAGGCTCAGGCGGCCATGTGGGCTGTGGCGCTTGAGGCGTTGGGCGATGTCGCTCGCGGCACCTCGTCCGACAGCGGTCTGGGCGTTCAGGCCGGATCGGCGGATCTGCAACGACTGGACGCCGAACTTCAGGCGCTGCGCGCGGCACTGGCGGTGCGCACAGCGTCGCAAGCTCAGGCACCTGTCTTCAGGCAACGCTTGCGGCCCCATGCCGCCAAGATTGGTAGCGGCCGGGCGAGTGCATCGCGTAAGACCCGCCGAGGCCGTCCATGAGCGAGTCGTCGATGGATCCACTCTGGATGAATGAAATCCTCGAGGCGCAGCGTCGGGCGGCCCAGGTGGCCACGACGCTTGCGGCCGTGCTGCCACTGCCGTCGAGTGGAGCCGCGCGTGAGCTCATTCACTGTGATGGCATCACGACGCTCTATCGCTATCAGCCGTTGCAGCAACGAACGCAGGGACCGCCGCTGCTGATCGTCTTCGCGCTCGTCAACCGGCCCGATATTCTGGATTTCGACCCGGAACACTCGCTGATCCGTGGGTTGTTGGCGGCGGGTCGCGCTGTTTATTTGCTGGATTGGGGCAGGCCCGGGCCGATGGATCGCGAGCTTGGGCTCCAAGATTACGTCGAGGGATTCCTGCAGCGCGCGGTACTGGCCTTGAAACCTCGGCGCGGCGGCCTGGATCTGCTCGGCGTCTGTCAGGGCGGCACCCTTGCATTGCTGTACGCGAGCCTTCATCCCGCACACGTACGTCGTCTGGTGACCATGGTGACAGCGGCGGATTTTCAAACCGACGACAACCTGCTCTCGACCTGGGTGCGGCCCGTCGATATCGATGCGCTCGCCACCCGTGTCGGCAACATCCCAGGCGACTGGCTGACGGCGCTCTTTCTGTCCTTGATGCCGTTTCGGCTGGGCATTCAGAAATATCTCGGTCTTTTGGATCACGTGGACGATCGAGAAGCGCTGATTCGCTTCATGCGGATGGAGCGCTGGATTTTCGACAGCCCCGATCAGGCCGGACGCGCGTTTTCCGAATACGTTCGCTTTTGTTATCAGGACAATCGCCTGATGCGTGGCACGTTCCTCCTCGGTAACCAACGTATCGATCTCAAGCGGGTGAGCATGCCGGTACTGAATGTCTATGCCACCCGCGACCATTTGGTCCCGCCCTCGGCCTCCCGCCCGCTCGCCACGCTTGTCGGGACACGTCGCTACACGGAGCTTGCGGTCGACACCGGGCACATCGGTCTCTACACGAGTCGCAAGGCGCGCGACGTGGCGCCTAAGATCGCCCGTTGGTTGAGCGGGCGCGCAGTCAAAGGCGCCCAAGCCTAGGATCGCGGCGCCGGGGGGGCGGATCCCCCTCCATGGGCCTGTCAACGACGCAATTCTCGTTATTTAATTAACAAAAACAGTAAGTTGAGTGTTTTTGATCGCCCCGGATCGGGTGGCGACTGGTAGACTAGCCCCCTTTGTGGCCGGTCTACCGTGCGGCCTTGGCCTACCCGCTCGGGAGGCTCGAGGTCTCACGGCGCTGACCGTGCCGCCGTTGAGACACGTTGAACATGGCCACATCACCCTACCAGCAGCTCGAGGAAGAATTTCGCCGTCTGCACGCCTTTCATGGCGCCCTGGCGTTGCTGCGTTGGGATGCGGCCGTGATGATGCCGCGTGGGAGTGCCGAGGTTCGCGGCGATCAGATCGCGGCCCTCGAGATGGAATGTCATGCACTGCTGACCACCCCCAAACTCTCGCGGCTCATCGAGCGTGCCGAGGCCAATGTCCAAGGGCTCGAGGAGTGGCAGATCGCCAACCTGCGCGAGATGCGCCGGCAGCGTGACTACGCGATCGCGACACCCAATACCGTGATCTCGCGACTGGCGAAGGCCATCGCGCGTTCGGAGATGCATTGGCTCGAGGCGCGGCGCAGCGGTCGTTTCACAGACGTGGCACCGCATCTTGCGGAAGTGGTCAGCCTGATGCGCGACCGCGCGGCACTCCTCGGTCAGCACCTTGGTCTTGAGCCGTACGATGCGCTGATCGACGAGTACACGCCGGGCGTCAAGACCGCCGAGATTGATACTCTCTTCAAGGCGATGGGCCATCGTCTGCCGGCTTTGGTACGTGATGCCCGTGAGCTCCAGGCCA
>Ga0164296_1004531_pt1 | contig 12577 bp, 25 predicted proteins | sample GEODES057metaG_FD_113533 | JGI IMG/M metagenome (GOLD analysis project Ga0164296, IMG submission 113533) | Dystrophic lake water microbial communities from Trout Bog Lake, Wisconsin, USA - GEODES057 metaG | ecosystem: Environmental > Aquatic > Freshwater > Lake | place: USA: Trout Bog Lake...
ACATAATAAAAAAAATTCTGATAGAGCTAAATTAAGAAAACGCATATATCTACCTGATGGTAAGTGGAAATGGGGTCTTAAAGATTCTACCATGTATTAATTGTACTTCTTTTACCGCTTGCCGTTTTAATTTTCTTTAACACATCACGAAAGCCAGAATCAGGCTTATGAAGACCTAATCTGGTTGGATCGGCGATATTAGGAGTGGTGATTTGTTGTTCAAGATGCGGGTTAGATTCTTTGAATGAATCTAACTCAGCCATAAGCATACTTTCAATGGTAATCTTTTTAGTCTTAGTATTATAAAATGTATAATTAGCCATTAAATTGAATACCCTTAGACGACCAATACTTTTGAACGTCACTCTTATTTAGGGGATCTAAGCCTTTAGCACGCATCTCTTCTTCAACAAGATCTTGCAAGTGTGCTTTTTCATTTAGATTTTTTGGGTTATAATACTCATCAATTACTTTAGTTGAGTCTGGTTTATTACTGTTCAACATCTGTTGTGACATTTAGCATCTCCTTAAGTTTAGGTCGTATACGCATTAATGCATCAGGTTCAAATTCCATAATAATTTGAATTGTCTCTGTAACACCTCTTTTATTACCTTCTATCCAATAGTAATAAGATATCACAGCTATAATAACTGTATAGCCAACAGCAAAAATAAAATTTTCCATATTATTGATCTTCGTCGTATGAGAGTAATCTATCTAGATTTTTTGACCTTAGAGCATTATCATAATTGCGATAATGTTTTTGACTGCGATCTCTTTTAATCTCTTTAAAGGATACGTTTTCTTCGTCAATAAATTTACTTTTCTTTTTCTTAGTATCGAAATTTTGATACTTGTCTACCTTGATAGTCATGCAGAAATTAGCTCCGGGAATGCTGCTGTTACAAGTTCTTTATTAATATTTTTATATGGGCTACTCTTATCTTTCATTGCTAAAAGAAGTAATGCATCATCAGCATTAACAACTTCTAACATCTGAATGAACAATTGTTCACGTCTGAGAGGTTTAAGATTAGGATTGCCTCCCTCAACGAACAAATAAATTTTATGTAATTCTTGAAGTAAAGCCTTAGGCTCATCATACATGTTAGGCCGATAAGGGGGTGTGCCCTCTGGCAATAAAAATTTAATATTTGGATCAAAAATATATCTTAAAATAGATTGAAGTGCATTATTTCCATTGACTCTAAGAGCCTCAATGCGATCTTCTTTTTTCTTTAAGTCATTTATTTGTTGTAGTATTTTAGACACGGATTGTATTTTAAATATAAAATTAGACATAATTAAAAATCACCAACGTTTTCCATAAGAAGTTTCAATTTGTGTGCAATAAAGTAATTAAAGAGTTTACCCTTATCCTTACCTGATTCACTTTCATATTTATTAATAATTTGTTCTTTGATGTTAGCAGGTATCTGGCTTAGATCAACAAGTAATTTGTTTCTCATATAGTTTCTATCAGCTACTGAATCCAAAAGAACAGCACCATCATTATAAATCTTATCAATCTTCTTCTGTGTTAATGGACGTTGTCTTGTGTTAGTAACAAAGACATTATCATCAGATAACACATTAGGAATACCATCTCCAGCATCACCCTTAAGGATATGCTCAAAGAGATACCTAGAAGGATTGTCATGAGTAATCCATTTCTTACGAACAGGATCATATTGACGAAGGAAATTGTAATTATGAAGTTGAATAAAATCTTTATCACCAGAGAGAACTAATACCTTTTGATAGTCGGCATATTGTTCAGCCAGGGTGGCAATAATATCATCTGCTTCAGCAGATTCAACTTGAATAACACGGTACGGGAAATTATCTTTAATCTCATTCTTGATCTTATTAAAAGTATCAAAGACATGAGTCCAGTTAATCTCAGAGGCATCTCTGCTCTTCTTACGATTAGCTTTATAATAAGGGTAGACTTGCTTACGCCAGTAATTTTTATCATCACAGGCAATAACCAATTCACCAAATTCATCACCGAACTTTTGCTTATAAGCCCGGAGAGAATTAACAATCATATGTCTAAACAATCCCTCTTCAATAGGGATATTAGTATGGTTGCCTAACTGCATCATCAGGTTTGATATCATTACCTGACTAAAATCTAATATAATCATAATATAAGGGTTCCAATTAATCTGTTACTATAATTATTATATAGGGTAAAGATTAATTAATCAAGGGCATTTTCTTCAATCATTCTATCAAGTTCATCTTTTGCTTCACCATTAATTGTGACACAGCTCTGAGCTATTTCTTGGAAAGCATGTGGGACTTTTTTAACAGAATATAAAAGGGATTTAATAGCTTCTTCCATAAAGACTATATTTTTAATGGCATCTTCATCTGGATTGACGTATATACCATATGACGAAAATACAGAGAATACAGCTTCAATAGCATCATCTGCTACTTCATCACAATAGTCTTTACGGATTTCTTCTAAGTGATCTAATGATTCTTCCAAATTAGCTGGAAATGTTTGGGAAGGATTTTTGGATGGGAATAGAATTACGTTGTCTGTCATTTACCTCACCACCTTTAAGAGGATCGTATTTGTATTTATCCGATCTGTAAAGCTGGTTGGTCCAGAACTGATATCATCCATAAGCTTACGTAGAATGATTTTGCCACCGGTAAGAACCTTCTTCAAGGTCTCTTCTGTCTTACGACCAATCTTTTTGGTTAATGAGTTATCCACATCGAAACCATCAATAGCAGTGCGCTTAATACTAAGCCCTGCAGGACCCCTAGCACGAAAGACCGTGAGCTTATTACTCTTAGTATCGAAAGTCCAAAGCTCTTGAGAACCAATAATCGTTGCCGGGTCAACCGATTGTAATTTATACTCATTGTAAGCCTTTAGGTATGTAAAGCTCTTCAGGAGCTTTTCAGTTGTAGGTGCCTTCTTCTTACGTGGTGCACGAGCCTTCTTGACATTACCAGAGAATCGACGACAATCATTCAACAGTTCATTAAGAGCTTGATGCTTCTCTTGCATCTGCTTCTTAGTATAATGTTCATACCCTTCTTTGTTACCATTAAGTACGGAAAGATACTCATCCACAAGAGGTTGATAATAATCCACAATCTTCGTGGAATACATGGCCGGAATCTCATTCTTCTGCAACCACTCATACATATTGAACTTCTCGTTCTTATCAAGAAGTTCTTCTACATCACCGAGGATATTATATCCACGTTCTTTAATACGTTCTTGAATATTAGGCTTATCAACAGGTTTCTTTTCTTCACGAACAACTTTCTCATGCTCCAATGCATTCAAGAGCTTGAGCATAGCATCACCTAACATCTCTTCACCTAGATCAACTCCTCGCATATGCAAACGGAAGATCCAGGCAGAAGATAGAGGTAAATGCATAAAAGGAATGGTATTGATTCTCTTAATGAGAATCTCATGCTTAGCTTGTTTCAGATAGTCATTGATATACTGACGTACCTCATCTTCTTCGGTCATCACATTATACCAGTTGAAAGATCTGATGAGTTGAACCTTATCAATCTTACCCTTGTAAGAAGGTTCCTCACCCAGATACTTCCAATTGACCAAATAATTTTCACTCTTGGTCTTACGAACAGTCTTTGACTTCTTAGGCTTTGCTGTCAGAAGACTTTTAGATGCTGCCTTAGCCATTTACCAAATTCCTTAGATTAGATTCTTGTTCTAGCATCTCTGCCGCTATAAGATAGTGTTGTTCAGATTTCAACAGCTCTGCCTTAAGCTGGTAGATTTCATTAACCAGCCGTTCATTGGCCAATTTCTGACCAAGATACAACTCATACCATTTATCTGCATCGTCCAAAGCCTCACGAAGATCTTGATTCATATTAACTCCTAATTGATTTGAGTTTTAGGTTGAGATAAAGATGGGCAATTTTCAAAGAAGAATTCTGAGAATGGGGTATTTTGAATATATTCATTTTGAGGTAAGATTTGAACTTGATTAAAGGATGAATCCAAAATGTATTCTAATTGATTTTTTTGGGATTCTGAAAGAAAATCTGAGTCCAAAATTTGATCCAAAATATCAATAAGAAAATCTGTATTATCTTCGGTAGAAGGTATTAATTGAGTAAAGAATTTAGATTGATCTTTAGACATTTTTACTCTCCTTTTGCTCATTCTATATAATACGATATTTTGATAATAAAATCAACAAAAAAAAAGGTCAAGGATATCAACGGTATATTTGTGATAATATACCGTGATTTATTAATAAAAATGTAATGTAATGATTAGTTAAGACTTAATGACTCTAACAACAAACGCCATTCGTCTTTCCTCTTTTCCCAGCTATAAAAATAATCAAAATATTGCTTTTGAAAATCAAGATACGGATCGGTTCTACCTTGATTCTTTTTGATTGTTTCAATAGCATGATTCAATGAATATAGGAATTGAACAGCATGGGCTGTCTTATTCTCATTGAAAGGATACATGATGGCAAAGTTTGAGCACGTCTCTGGTAATGCTGCAAAATTAGGACACACTACTAAATTCTTCGCTGACATAGCCTCAATAACAGATAGGCAACTGGTTTCAGGCCAGATAGAAGGATAAGCATAGATATGAGATTTTTTTAAGGCTTCCCTAACTTCACTATTAGGTTTAGCTCCATGATATGTTATCTTTGGATTATTCCTGCAACGATCAAACAATAACTGGAAAGGTTCATCTCTCTGTTCCCAACCATAGATACTAAATGATGAATATACATCTAAGTGAAGATTATCATGAACATTGCATAATTCTTCAAAGACAGGTATCAAGATCTCTAGACCACGATGAGGTGTGGTATGATAGATGAGATTAACTGTTCCATCGTATTCTTTTACATCAATATCAATAGGCTCAATAGCATTCTTGATAACAACACAATCTTCATATGGAACACCTGACATAAGGTTGTATAATTGCATTTGCCAATCAGAGACAGCAACAATTTTATCAAACCGTTTACGTAGTTCAGGATTTTTTAAATGTTCTGATTCGGGGTCGTTAGGAAGATCATGAAGCCAAAGTACATGCTTCTTATTAGGATCCAATTCTCTAACGCGCGATGGTATAATTTGAAATTTATCTAATAAGTCACTAGATAATGAATTATGCAGACGGGCTTGCATAAGCTCAGTACCACCCTGAGCTTTCATATTCAGTTCATTTTTTTCCATAATATAAAATCCATAATATAATTAATCTTTTTTTTCTTCTCTTACTATAAAGCTTGGAAGTTTAAGACTCACTTTTTCATCTTGTACACCCATCAGAAGATGTGCTGCTAGAGATAATATACTCCATGAGCAAAAACCACAACCCACCGCTATTGCAATTACATTATCATTTGAAGGTAATAAATTAAACCACTCAATAACGATGGGTGTGAAGACTATAGCAGTTATAGTGCTCAATCCAGATCTAACAGACGCATCCCAAACATTACAAGGTCTATAAAATGTCATGAACGACACTCCGCCAACTAGTCCAGCTAAACCTGTTATCATCTTTGTTATAAGAGATGATGATAAGGGATCCGACATGATTATACCTCAGTAAAATTGCTACTGAGTTTATTTATGAATTTCCAACACTGAATCTAGACGGAAGGAACGCCATCCATCGCTATCAATATCCCATACTGAAAGGATATTATCATTAACGGGTTTTTCTCTATCAGTTTTCTTTTCACTTGGTTTAATAAAAGATTCTGATAAAGTGCATCTCATGGTACGTTCTGATCCATCTACCTTAGTAAATTTAACAGCAATAATACCAGTATGTAGCATATTCATTAGATTTGATTTAGATATGGTCTGCATGTCCACCTGACGTCTCCTCAAGATATTCTTTCAATTCATCATAACCACCAATGTACTTACCGTTAATTTGAACGATAGGCACAGTACGAACTTCTGGAAAACTTTCCAAAATTAAATCTATTCCAACATCTTCACCAACTGAATAGTAATTATAAGGAATATTTTTATTATCTAAAAGATTCTTAGCTGCAACACACCATGTGCAGTTAGGTTTTCCATATACATTAATCATTAGAAGTCATCCTAATACCTGTATCCTTTTCTGCCCTCTTCCATGGGCCAAAAGCAGCAGGGTGGGTACCTTCAACACGAATAAAACGTTTATTAGTCTCATTCTTGTTTGGATTAGGAATAGTTACCATAACCTTCTTACCACGTGCCCAAACCTTAAGCTTGTTAAGAATTTTATCTAGGTCAGATTTTTCACGATGCATAGCTTTAACAGTATCTTTGGAGACACTATCTCTCTGACCTTTAGATGTATATTTTGCTCTTTTTGCTTTACCAGCCATAATTTACTTTCCTTCTGCAACGTCACATATTCTTTTTTGGGTTATTTTAGCACAAGCTATACATTTAAAATATAAAGTACTAAATTTAGAATCAATATGATTTTGAACAAAATCTATCAATATCATACTTCGATCACCAAGCCCGCAGGATGGGCAATTACCAATAACAACTGGTAGATTGCTACCACCCTCATTTGCTATTATAATATCATTACTTTTTTGCTGCACTCTTTTTTGTCTTTGATGTTGTCTTTTTTACAGTTGTCTTAGGCTTTTCTACCTTAGGTGCTTCAACAACCTCAGGAACTTCAGGAACCTTATTAGGGTTCTTATCTGAAACAGCCCACTGCTCATCAGTCAATTTATGAAGACCTACACAGTTACCAGTTGGTGAACGACCACAGCCACAAGGGATAGGTTGAACAACCGGTTGTGCTACTGGTTGCTGTGTTGTGGTGTCAGTAATCTGTCCATTGACAGTAGGTTCTTCACCAGTGAACCATTTTTTAATTTTATGCCAAACCATTTTTTTTCTCCTGTTCAATTCCATACTTACATAAAAAATAACTATCAATAATATCTGATGAAGGATTCCACTGTTTATCTGTCATCATCAATTTCTTTTTGATATAATAATTTGTTTGTTCCTCAAAGCAGTCTTGTAACATCTGCTTATTGGCGTTGCCTTTACCTGTTGCAAATTTCTTAACAACAGTGGGGGCAACCATATAATATGTATGTTTTCTTTTCCAAAGGTAGTGTTTTAATAGACCAGCATTCTCAGCTATATTAAAGACCATACCAGTGGAACCCATTGAGTAACCTTCTAAGTATATAATATCACCCTCTTTTAATTTAGTCAACACCCAACTAGTAATATTAAAAAAACGTTCCTCATTGGTAAAATAGGAAGAATGAAGGTCTCCCTGTATATTATCAATATCAATATTATATTTTTTAGTGTCAGTTAGAAAGTAAAACTTGCAAGCTTTTAAACTAAAATTATCACTATCACAAATACATATACAGGGAGATGATAGACTGTAGTCTATCCCGACAATCCTCATTGTTTATTCATCATAATCGTAAGTATCATCGGTATCATGATCTTCATCTTCTTCGTATTCCTCTTCATCATCTTTTTCTGAGAAATACTCTTCCCATACTGAATCAAACGCATCATCGTATCCTAAGCATTCTTCTTCAATACCTTCACGCTCTGTATGGTCAGAGGCTTCTAAGAGGCGCTTGTAGATTTGTTCTCTAGCACCTTCGTCTTTCACTATCTCTGAAACGACACTAATTAAAAGTTCCCAATCCATTTAATTTGTTCCTTCTCTGCTTTAATTCTTTCATTACAGCCTTACGTTTATCATTATCATACGTACGCCACTCACCAATTTCAATTGTTGTACGACCACATACCAGACAGTACTCATCATTAGTATCAAGCTGGCATGTATGTCGACACGGACTTAAACCATTATCAAAATAACTCACAGCCACCACCCACACAAGCGGCGGATCCAATGGTATCTACATCTATATATTTAACTTCTTTGAGCTCATCTTCCCATTTAATGTCAGTAATGGTCTGTTGAATCTTTTCCCACTTATGTAGAAGATAAACATCCTTAAAGCAATATTCAGTCTTTTTAAGATCGCCACTAAAATAGTTAGTAGCAAACTTCTTGAAACGACGAACCCAATCTTTCTTAAGAGTGTTCTGATGATTATCAGCAGAAAGATCTTCACCCCAACCATTGGCAGTCATACAAGCCATCCAAAGGTTATCAAAGCACTTAAGAGCTTCAACAATAATACCAGAAGCCATAATAGCACCTGCACCATACTTTTCAGTAAGCTGAGCAGCATTCAATACTTCTGTGTTCGGGGCTTGATAGTAATCTTTATCACCAGTCATAGGTAAGAATGAAATGCCTGCAAAGTAATCTTTATTTGCAAATACATACTCTTCAATCTCATCCCAATTATCTACAATAACCGTATTAGATACGTTATGGCGAATACCAGGATGTGCACATTTATCAATATTTGTACCAGCATTTACCCAATGTTCTTGAGCTTTCTTAATAAGATCAAGATGCTTAACACCAATCAATTCATCCTTGAAGATTGAACCTTCTTTAGCAACAACTGGGAATGAGACAACATAATCTGTCTTACCTGATGACCAAGCAGATTCTTCAACCATATTAGGATTAATTCTCTTGATGAGCTTAGCCACTTCTGTATCTTTATTCAATTGAATATTGCGAATATACATTGGAGAGTGATCAGCATGAATACCAGAGGCAGTCATGAGAAGTACAGAAGCATTTCCAGAAGGCTTAACACAAGTAGTACGAGCAGCAGCATTAATGCCAAGTAAAGCTGCAACCTCTGCGTTTGTATCTTTAACAATTTGGGCACCTCTTTCTAGAATATCAGCATCAAATAGAATCTTTGGATTGTTCATCCATCCAGTAACAGAAACACCAAGAAGCGCTTCACGATCAAAGATCTTCTTAGAAGTTGGTGAAAGAAATTTAAAATCTGTGTAGCCAGCTTGTAGTGTACCAAGGATGGCTCCTGCACGACAAGCCTGATAGAATGTTTCTTCATCGTCACACATACCACCATTAATTTCAGTAAGGTTACAACCTTGCCAACCTGATTGCCCATCGATCTGAGGATACATGCCAATTTCAACACAAGGATTGGTTGTGATATCTTTATCATCAACGAAGAAGAATCCAGGCTCACCAAACTGCTTAATTGAAGTCATTAAGCTAGCAAACTGTTCTCTTGTTATTTCATTACGAACAATGACAGCTGAATTGTTAGAGCGACCACGTTGTGGATTATCAATATACCAATTACCAGTTTTAGCTCCCGCCATCTCATTATCGTTAGGAGAGAATAAACAGATAGTAGCTGAACGGCGAACACCACCAGCCAATACAGCATCAGCAGCGTGCATAACAATATCGTAGACATGGATTGGCCTCAAAGCTGCAGTCTTCTCATGAAGAGTAAGACCAGTTAGAATATACTCAATACGATCAAGTGAGCGACGAAGAGGATCTGGACCAGGAGCTTTGAATCCACCAGATATCTTTGAGCCCTTTGGACGAACCTGTGAAAGATCAAAGTAAACCTTGCGACCAGAGTATTCTGGGTACTTAGCATTTTCTGTAAAGAACGACGAAAGAAGAACGTCAAGTGAAGTAGCCCAACCTTCAACAGAATCTTCTACAATGTGAACCTTTGGTGCTTTTGTACGATGAATAATCTTTGGAAGCTTATCAATATGATGTTTCTGAACTGAGAACCCAGCTCCTGCTCCACACAATAGAATATAGAATACTTCGCCGAAGAATGCTGGGCGATCCGCATAAGAAGAAGTGCAATTATACATACGCATCTGATGCTTCAAAAGCTGATCACCACCAAATTGTAGAGAACGCTGAGCACCAAGAACTAATTTTTGTTTATAAGCAGAGGTAGCCTCATCAATATAAGACATGAGCTTTGAAGACATCTTGTCTGCATAGAATCCCATGTGCATTTTAATAACACGATCAACAGCTTCATTCCAAGTCTCATATCTTCCTTCATCTTCAACGTATCGAGCATATCCTTCATAAAACTTGGCATCTGATAAAAGTTTCTTTGCATCTCTATAAGTAGTCATGTTATTATACCTCTTTTTCTTGTTCTTTTTTCTTAATTGTAAACGAGCCGTCTTTATTATCAATCCATTCTAAATCATCATTAGTAGTCCAACCCAAAGCAGCAATATCTGCCAACATATCGTCAGGGAGAGGAATATAAAAATTTCCTTCTCTAACATCAAATTGAATCTGGACTATAAATTCTTTCATATCTTTCTCCATTGTTGAAGCATTATCTTTGCAGTTAATCCTTCAAATGTATTAGCGTCAATAATATGCTGAACAGCTGCACCCGAAAGATCAGCTTTCAATATCATATCGTTAATGTCTTTTTCTTCTATATTGGACGGCCAAATGCATACTTTATATCCTTGATCAATAGCCTTCTCAATTTTCTTCACAATCTCTTTATTACGTGGTTCATTATCATAGATAACTACCAATTTATCTCTTTCAGCAATATTACTCAATACCACATCAGAACCTGCCATAGCCACGCAATTATCAAGGAATAGACTATCAATCGGACCTTCAACTATATAAACCCTTTTAGATTTATCAATAGAATCTAGTCCGAATATCTTTTCCTTTGTATCATCTAATATAATTGTAGAATAACGTAAAGTAGATGCCTTGCTAACAGCACGACCCGTAAACCCGAATACATAACCCTTAGCATCTATAAAGGGAAATACAATGCGTGGCTCGTCAAGCTTGAGAGCTTTATCATTGAACTTCTCTGGCAGTATACTATTTACCCAGTGATAGTATGTATGAGAGTAGTAAATTCGAAAATGTGTGTTGGTGGGAATGCGCCTATCATTTATATACATTTTCGCAGGATGATCAGGTTTTAATTGTGATATTTTGCGCAATTCTTTGAATGGATCAAAGTGATCTATTCTCCTGCTAGAGAATTTTTCTATGGCTGGGGTGAACTTTTCGGGCTCCTCAGGTTGACCCATCTCTCTTAGGTATTCTAACCTATATTCAGTATAAAGTACCGGATTATATGTTTTAATAAATTTACCTAGTGAAGTACTATAACCGCAATTAAAGCACTTAACATTAATCCTACCAGAATGTTCGTAAAAATGTCCACGTGTCTTATACTTGTTGGTTTGTGAATCGCCACAGACATTACATCTAAATTTAGCATTAAAAGGTTTTGTTTTAATTACTTTAAATTGTTCCAGTTGAGTGCCTACCATAGAAGCAAACTTCTGGTCCAACCACAATGTGTTACTCATAATACTATGTCCTTATCTTTGATCTGATAGGATCATTATATATGAATTTTTATAATAGTCAACGATTATTGTTTGTTGATAGTCTGCTCAGCATCATTATAATATTTGTGAACTGCATCTGCAGAATTTTTACAGGCTACATTATTTCTTTGAAGCTTTAATATTAACCTACCAACCTGCTCATCAGTAAGAGAGTCAGCTTTGGGAAAATGATTCACTGTTGGACAATTATATAGATCTTCAGGAGCCTTGACCATTTTATATTCAGGGGCAATGAGGTTTGCTGTTTGACAACCCGTCAACACAAGTAAAGATAATAATAAAAGCTTTTTCATTTTTTAGCACCATATGTTTCATTTAATTGTTTAATAATACTTTTTAAATAAGTAGAAGACGGTCTTTTTTCATCCGGAGCATCATCAATAGCTTTTTTCTGAATGGCATCTAAATTTGTTTGAACAGACTGATTTTGCTGATTTACATCTGTGGCAATAGATACTGCATCATTAGTAATAGCAACAGTTTTTTGAACAAATTCATCTTCTTTCTTTTGATAAATTTGTTGTTGCATGGTGTCAAAGGCACTGACAGCAGCATCTGAAACACTCTTATCGTGCATATAAAGCCATCCATAGAATGAACCAGATAAGACACCAATTAAAGTAATCAGTAAACCTATTTTACTGAAAAGTAAAAATCTAATTATAAACATAATTTACCCCAATGATAAAGCTTTATCTTTTCTTGTTTTATCATAATCTGAAAGCTTGTCTAGATATCCAGAATTACGAAGTTCTTTAAATACTAAATTACCAAAAGCAAACTCACCACCTTGTGCAATGGAGTCACCCCTCATTGTTTTAATTCTATCTTTAAGAGTATCAATAGCATCAGAATCTGCTTGTTGATCAATTAACTTGTCAATCATATCTTTATAGAAATTTACTTTATCCTGAAGATTGGGATCTAATTCAAAATCCATACTTAAGTATTCAGGTTCTCTCATCCAGTAGTCACCGCTTACAGAATATACACCTTGACCAAAATGAGGTTGGTCTTGAACATCTTGAGCATATAACTCTACAGGATAACCATATATATTAATATCGCCATGGGTTAAAGTCCATAGAATTTTTTTGTCTTGAAGATATTCATCGATAAAAGCACGATCTATAGAAGTAAAATTATTAAAGTGACTTCTATCTATAATAAGATGTAGATCTAAATCAGATTGTGGTGTATAATTATAATTAGCATTACCACCTG
>Ga0164296_1004532_pt1 | contig 12574 bp, 5 predicted proteins | sample GEODES057metaG_FD_113533 | JGI IMG/M metagenome (GOLD analysis project Ga0164296, IMG submission 113533) | Dystrophic lake water microbial communities from Trout Bog Lake, Wisconsin, USA - GEODES057 metaG | ecosystem: Environmental > Aquatic > Freshwater > Lake | place: USA: Trout Bog Lake...
GCCAGGAGTTACAGCGACGGAGGAATTATCGGTGGACCCTTGAATGGTCACGGTTGCATGTGAATCATGAGGTGTAACAGCCACCTCTACCGAAGTAGCGGACGGATCGATCGTAATGCTCATTGTGGTAAGAGGAACCAGATTTCCATTAACGGTAATTCCGGTTATCGATGAGTCATTTGAAGGAGGTATAACAACCAAATTTGCGTCGTAGGCAAAAATGATTGGGTCAACGATGGTGCCGTTTGCAGTCCCATCAGAATCTCCGCCACCACCATCGGTAAGTGGAACGGTTACCGTGGATCCATTTATAGTGACATCAGATGTGATGTCCTGCAGCACACCTTGCACAAATTTGTAGACGAGGTTTGGTACTGCGCCGTTTGGCAATGTGAAAGTAACAGGCACTGTCCCACCGAGTGGAACGCCGCCCACCGTATAGGAGATAGCGCCAGTCAGGTCGGTAGCGTTGTCAGGGAGTGTGCCCAGAAAAGGATCGACAGAAACATTTGTGAGGACCAGTCCGGCACCCGCGTCGATCGTTACCGATCCAGTCGCTGATCCTTGGGAGTCAACGTTTACTTGCGAATCAAATGCGAAGGAATATGAAGTATCTCTATCTCCTACATCAACATATGCATCTTCTTCAAATCCGGAAACCACTCCGATATTGACCAATGCTTGTAGGTGTGTGGTTGAATTCTGAGGGACGTAAATAGTGCAGCTCGTGGGCGTCGAAGGCGTTTCTGTGGCGCATTCGGCATTCGTGCTGGCCGTCCAAGTTCCCGAGACTGTTTGGTGGTCTGACACGTTATAAATGATCGATGGCCAGGCATTGTCGCTCGCAACTCTAATGTCCCCCTGCGTCAGCGGTTTACCGTCAGGCCCAAGCGCATTGACGGTGAGCGCGACTGGGGCTGGCAAGGTGAAATCAATAACTGTATCCTGGCTAGGTGCCGTGAAATTAAGGTCTTCTAGCGTGAGATCCGGGACCGGCAATCCTGCCCCGTTGTGGTAGCCCGCGATTGTAATTGTGAGATCACCGACGCATTGTGCTGAAACAGCAATGTTATAAGAACCATCTGAATACGAGCCGCCCTTTGTGCCTCCAGATAGTCCGCCGACATTGCAAGGATTTAATACGATTGATGCACCCTCAATAGGAGTGCCATCGGCGTTGTAGATGTGTCCGGTGATATGGACTTCAGGAATCGGCGCCGTGTTGAAAACAATTGGGAATGTGCCATCTGCCGCAGAGCTGACAGTAACCTGTTGATTTGCATGTGTTCCGCCTCCCAAGTCAGCGTTAGCATCAATTGTGAAGCTAGAGCCAATGGGAACTTGGAATGTACATGACTGCGGAGATGCAGGAACTTCAATGGAGCAAGCCGCGTAAGAAAGTTCAGTATAAGTACCGGTCAAAGTTTGCGAGCCATCAAGCGGAATGCTAATTGTTGGCCAGGTGAGTTGGCTGGTGTCATCAATCCCGATAGAACCATTGAGGATTGGGCTGCTATCGCTATAAACCTCGGAATATGTCAACGTGGCTAAAGCAGGCAGATCTATTGTGTAATCCGTATCTGTGCTCGGAACCGTAAAGTTGGAGTTGCTTACGTTAAACGTCGGAGCGACGACGCCCGGAACAGGCGATGCCGAAGAGAATCCCAATCCGCCAACGCAACCCGCAGGGGCTACGAATGAGAAGGCGCCAAAACCATCTGTATCTGTGTACGCCGAAGCACTTGCATTCGCCACTCCCGGAATTGCACACTGCGATAAGCTCACTGAAACGTTAGGGATCGCTACGCCACCTTGCGTAAGGTGACCAGAAACCGTTACCAGATTCAAGGTTGGGATAGTGAAAACAATGTCTTGATCAACTTCGGATGTCGCGGTAGTAACCGTGAGGTCTTGGGTCAAGCTCACGCCATTTCCGATATCCAGTGAGGCATGGAATACCGTCGATGAATTCTCTGGTACCAAGAAATTACACGTGGTTGGGTTTCCGGGATTGGCGTTTTGGCAATTCGCTTCGGAACTTTGTTGCCATTGGCCACTGATGTGCTGACCATCAGAGGTTGTAGCAACAAGAGGAGGCCAAGTGTCATCACCAGAGCCCTGTGGACCAGTAGAGATATTTCCGGATGACCCTACGGGGTTTGAGTCACTGCGGGTCTCGGCGAGATTGACGGTAACAAGATCTGGCAAATTAATGGTGATTGAAGCGTTGTCCGTTGACGGTGCCTGGAAAGATCCATCGGTAAGCATGAAACCAGGAGGAACGACAGTTGAAGAAGCTGGCGTGTAGCCAATAGTGAGGTATCCAGTACATCCTGCCGGGACGGTCAACGTAAAGAAACCATCAACATCGGAAGTCGTTGTGCCGCTACCCGTATTAGCTGAATTACTACATGTCTCTAAATCAACGTTCGCGCCGGGGAGCCCAAAGCCATTTTGCAGAATCTGGGCTGTAAATGTAATTGGAGAAGTTACGGGTTGTGAATTGTCTGCAAAGGTAAACGTAACAGTCGCGCTGGTCGCATCTGCATATCCACCCACACCTGCTTTAACTGCAGTGACGTCACATGACTGCGCGATATCCGATGAGAGTTGATCTCCGCTAATCGAACATGTTCCCGAGTGAGTGTAGGAAATCTGTCCGGTTCCTGAGCCACCACTTGTAGTCAACGTGATTGCAGTTCCAACAGTGCCCGAAAGTTGTGCATTAGAAATAGTGAGTGTCTGTTGCGCAAATGTTCCGGCGTTACATTCTGGTGCCGGCCAATCACTGACTAAGTCGTAGACCTTTGGTGATGCAGTGATACAAGTAATTGCGGTATCCCCCGCGAAAATGTTCGCACCGAGTGAAGTGGCTGAGTCCGCCACTGAAACGGTAGTCAGAGTAGAAATATTTGCGAAAGCATCATCACCGATCGTGGTTACTCCGTCGGGGATCGTTATGGATGTAAGCCCGCTGTCTCCAGCAAATGCATTTACTGCAATCGAAGTAACAGAACTATCGAGAGTAACTGCGCCGGCACAACTGGAGTTACGAGTCGCTACTCCTCCTTGAACAGTATACGTACCACCATCGGGACAGCTAATGTCAGTAGAAGGTGGTGGGGGTGTTATAAAGGTAAACGTAACTTGCGCGCTGGTCGCATCTGCATATCCACCCACACCTGCTTTAACTGCAGTGACGTCGCAACTTTCTGCAGTTGTGTCCGTGAGTTGATCGCCAGTAATTGTGCAATTGCCGGTGTGACTATATGAGATAAGTCCTGCACCAGATCCACCGCTCGTCGTTAAAGTTATTGCAGAGTCGGTAGTGGTGCTAAGCCCCACATTTGTAATTGTCAATGGAGCCTGTGCGAAGGTCCCCGCATTACATTCTGGTGCTGGCCAATCGCTTGCGAGACCATAAACCGGTGGTGAAGCAGTAACGCACGTGAGAGCTGTATCACCGGTGAACGCGGTCGAGCCGATTGACGTGATCGTATCTGCCAAAACCGCACTGGTGAGTGTTGAAATATTTGTGAAGGCCGAATCTCCGATTGCGGTGACACCCGCAGGAATTGTGATTGATGTGAGTCCTGTATCACCATTGAATGCGTTAACTCCAACCGAAGTAACGGAACTATCAAGAGTGAGATCTCCAGCACACGCTGCGTTGCTTACCGCTACACCATCTTGAATTGTGTAAGTGCCACCACTCGGACAATTGATGTCGACAGAAGTTGCTTGCGCGGCGGGAACGCTGAATCCACTTAAAGAAGAAAGTGCGAGAGCAAGGGCAACAAGCGCGCGTCTATACCCCATGCCCATCTTCACGACAACAGTCTAGGACCATGTAGGCTATATTGATAATTTAATTTATTATGCGAATTATTTGCAACAACGCGCTTTTGTGACGAAATCCATGTCCTAATTGTCCGTTTACCTCGCTCACATGAGTCGATCACCGCATGCGCTTTTTGTGACGCCAGCCACACACTCTTAGCCATCATCGAGCGCAAAGACAGTTATTTTCAGTACTTTTATCACAGTCACACGTTTACAGATGAGAGTGAATAGGCAATATTTTTCGATAGACACCTTGTATCCAACGCTCACGTCGATAGATACCACTGTCCGATTTGCGGAAATTGTGATGTTTATCGTTCTAGATAAATAAACTAGGTAATTTATATAGCGACCACCAATTTATTAGACAGTTGCTCCTATTTCGAGCCGCTTGGACTTCTCATTTTCAGGCAATACCTTAATGAAATGAAAATCCTCGTGTTAGGTGGAACATCTTTTGTAGGCCGTGCCATAGTCATTGAAGCGCTTACCCGGGGGCATGAAATCACAACGCTCACTAGATCCACGCTGCCACCTGGAGCGGCAGAGGGGACTGTAGAAACACTCTTTGGTGATCGCACGTTGCCAGGCGCCTACGATTTTGCGAATGGTCGGACTTGGGACGTAGTTATTGATACCTGGTTTGGGGCTCCCAAAATTGTCCATCAAAGCGCAACGGCGCTGGAGGCGAATACCTCTTTATACGCATACGTTTCCACCTGCTCTGTTTACGAAGCAGATCCCCTTCCCTTCGGAATCCATGAGGATTTCAAGACGGTAAATGCTGACCCATTGGCAGATTCGATGAACTACCCGGCCGATAAACGCGGCGCCGAGCTTGCAATAGTGGGAGTGATGGGCGCCGATCGGACCTTTATCTCAAGGCCAGGATTGATTATTGGCCCCCATGAATGGCCAGAGCGACTCACCTGGTGGCTCAATCGAATCAAAGAAGGCCGCGAAGTGCTCGCCCCCGGCCCCAAGGAACTCCCCCTCCAATATATAGATGCGCGTGACCTGGCGAAGTGGGTTGTAGCTGGAGTCGAAAACCAACTGACCGGCATATTTAACACGTTGTCCCCCGCAGCGCATTGCACGTGGGAAGAGTTTTTAGAAGCCTGCAAAGCGGTAACGCAATCTGCAGCCCAATTCACCTGGGTTTCGTCAGATTTTGCGATCGCCAATGAGGTAGGCCCATGGCGCGAAATGCCGATTTGGATAACCCCAGAGATGTATGGCTTCTATAACTTTGATACTTCTAAAGCCCAGAGCGCTGGTCTTACTGCCCGTCCGATTATCGAAACAGTGCGCGACACGTGGTTCACACTAAACAATGAACCCCCTGCCCCATCCCCTGGCGGACGGGTGCCTCCGGGAATAGATCGTGAAAAAGAATCACGCGTTTTAGAGGCGTGGCGAAAGACATTACTTAATTAATTCTTTCTTGCATTGATTACCCAATGGGTGAACATACGAAAGGCTCGTCGCGCAAACGACGAGCCCCATTCGTAACGCATTTACCTGTAGTAAGCGAGTGGATCGGGGCTCACGCCTCGATTCACTTGTAGAAACGTATCACAAATGTCGGCTGCCGCAGTCCTCGTTAGGAAGCTGTTAGGAAATCCTCTCTTAATGCCTAAATAGGCCCCAACATCCTTAGATTTTGATTCGCGACACCGGTAATTGTCACAACCGATGGGCGGAACGGATTATTTATGGGAGATTTGCTTGCAGTTGTTGCGACGGTTTCACTTTTCGCAACCTTAGACGCCCTTCTTCGAGGACTTGGCAAGATCTAATGGGCCAGATAATTGGGCTTGTCATCGCGCTGGCGCTCTCTGGGTATTTGATTGTGGCGCTTTTATATCCGGAGAAATTCTAATGTCTGAACTTTCAGCGACACTCCTCTCCGACCTTCTAGTTTTTGTTGCCCTTGGACTTTGTGTTGTCCCACTAGGAAACTACATGGCTTCTATCTTTCAATCTGAAAGGATCGGCAAGTTTGAAAAGACGTTTTATAGGGTACTAGGAATTGATGGCCGCTCGTCACAAACCTGGAAAAGCTACGCGACCTCCCTCCTCAGCTTTTCGGCAATATCGGTCTTCTTGCTTTATGCCATATTGCGCCTTCAGGCTTACTTGCCATGGAGCCAGGGTTTTAAGGGAATGAACCCAGCGCTCGCGTGGAATACGGCCATATCGTTTGTAACCAACACGAATTGGCAAAACTACTCGGGTGAGTCAACTCTGGGAATCTTTAGCCAAATGGCGGGCTTGGCAGTTCAGAATTTCGCCTCCGCAGCAGCGGGAATCGTGGTCGCAATTGCACTCGTTCGGGCATTTAACCTACGCAACGGCGACAAACTCGGGAATTTCTGGGTCGATATGTACCGGGCGATATTTAAGATCCTTCTCCCCTTCAGCTTCTTTGCCGCGCTCATACTTTTGATCAATGGAGTTATCCAAAATTTCTCCTCGGGAAAATTAATTCATACGATTGCTAGCGGTGCAACGCATCTGCCAGGCGGCCCTGTTGCAAGTCAAGAAGCCATCAAAGAATTAGGCACCAATGGTGGTGGATATTTCAACGCCAACTCTGCGCATCCATTTGAAAATCCCAGCGGATTTACGAATTTGCTTGAAATATTTCTGCTTCTCGTCATTCCATTTGCACTCCCATGGACAATGGGAAAGTTGATCAATAACAAGAAGCAGGGTTTGGCGATACTCGGCGCAATGCTTGGAATATTCATTATTACTACAGCCAGTACAACAGCTCTGGAACTTCATCATTCAGGCACCGCATTGCATTTTGCAGGGTCTGCGATGGAAGGTAAGGAAACGCGGTTTGGAGTTGGGTCTTCAGCTCTCTTTGCAAATGCGACAACGAGCACTTCGACAGGCGCGATCGACTCGGCACATGAGTCCTTCTCCCCTCTTGCGGGCGGTGTGCTTATGCTCAACATGATGCTTGGCGAAGTTTCCCCGGGAGGTACTGGATCAGGACTTTACGGAATGCTGGTTCTGGCCATGGTCACGGTATTCCTCTGCGGATTAATGGTGGGTCGGACACCGGAGTTCTTGGGGAAGAAAATTCAAGCAAAAGAGATCAAGTTTGCTTCCTTATATATATTGACGACGCCACTCCTTGTATTAGTTGGTGCGGGAATCGCATTTAGTAATAGCGGGGCGCGACACTCAATCTCTTCATCAGGTCCCCACGCGCTGAGCGAATTGCTCTACGCATTTACCTCTGCCGGCAATAACAATGGAAGCGCATTCGCAGGTCTTTCTGGAAACACTTCCTTACTCAACATATCCCTTGGCGTCGTGATGCTCCTTGGGCGATTTGTTCCGATGCTCTTGGTATTAGGGCTCGCCGGGTCTATCGCTAAGCAAGGTCATATACCCGAAAGCAGTGGAACGCTCAGCACCCGAAACGGCCTATTCGTTGCTCTCCTAATCACGGTGACGGTTGTCGTTGTTGCCCTTACTTACATTCCCGCACTTGCATTAGGACCACTAGCCGAAGGATTACGATGACCATACTTGATCCCCGCGCGCTCTATAAAGAGCTTCCAGCTGCGGTTACAAAACTCGACCCTCGGGTAATGATTAAGAATCCGGTGATGTTTGTAGTTGAAATTGGCGCGCTCTTTACTTCAGCACTCGCCATCCAGAGTTCAACTGTGTTTTCATGGAGCATCGTTTTTTGGTTATGGGGAACGGTGATCTTTGCGAACCTTGCAGAGGCGATTGCCGAGGGACGCGGAAAGGCTCAGGCGGATAGCCTCAGAAAAACTCGCATCTCACTCATGGCGCGAAAAATTGATGATGTTTGCAACGAATCCTTGGTCCCGTCTAGCGAACTGACGCTCAACGACATAGTTGTTTGCGAAGCAGGCGATACGATCCCAAGTGACGGTGAAATCATCGAGGGAATCGCAAGCGTTGATGAGTCAGCAATTACCGGTGAATCGGCGCCCGTCATTCGTGAATTTGGTGGAGATCGTTCCTCTGTAACGGGTGGAACTAAGGTCCTATCTGATCGAATTCTGATCAAAATTACCGCCAAGCCCGGTGAGACTTTTATCGACCGCATGATTGCACTGGTCGAGGGAGCATCCAGGCAGAAAACACCGAATGAAATCGCCCTCAACATATTGCTTTCCAGCCTTACGATTATTTTTCTCCTCGCCGTCGTGACACTTCAACCATTGGCGATCTTTAGCCACGCAAAGCAGACGGTCATCGTCCTGGTTTCACTCATTGTCTGCCTCATACCCACGACAATTGGCGCATTGTTGTCAGCCATCGGAATCGCTGGAATGGATCGCCTGGTTGCACGAAACGTTTTAGCGATGTCGGGACGTGCGGTGGAGGCCGCTGGCGACGTGGGCACTTTGCTCTTAGACAAGACTGGAACGATTACCTATGGAAATCGACAGGCTGTGGAATTTATTCCACTGAATGGCGTCTCCCTTCCCGACCTCGTGCATTGCGCCTTCGCATCAAGCAGTAGTGATGACACTCCAGAAGGAAAGTCCATCATTTCACTTGCCCAGTCATTGGGATTTGTAGTCCCTGAATGGCAGGACGAACTGGTAGCAGCCAGCTTCGTTCCATTTACGGCAGAAACCAGAATGAGTGGCTGCGACATCAGCGGCACAGATGGAAAAGTATTGGAATATCGCAAGGGAGCCGGCTCTTCCATACTTGCATGGGCCGGTTCGGACCCCGATTCACCGACAGAGCTTGCCGAACACGTGGATGCAGTCGCATCCTCTGGTGGAACTCCCCTTGTGGTGGCGCAATCGGTGGCTGGAAGTAAGCGAATCTTGGGAGTAATTCACCTCAAGGACGTCGTAAAACCAGGAATGAAAGCCCGATTCGAAGAATTGCGGGCCATGGGCATTCGAACCGTGATGATTACGGGTGACAATAAATTAACTGCCGCCGCCATTGCACGTGAGGCCGGGGTAGATGATTTCCTGGCAGAAGCTAAACCGCAAGACAAAATGGATTTGATCAAAGCTGAACAGCAGGGCGGCCGGCTCGTGGCAATGTGCGGAGACGGTACAAACGATGCACCAGCTTTGGCACAGGCCGATGTTGGGGTCGCGATGAACTCCGGCACCAGTGCGGCTAAAGAGGCGGGCAACATGGTCGACCTCGATTCGGACCCTACGAAATTAATTGAGATCGTTGCGATCGGCAAACAATTACTCATTACTCGCGGTGCGCTCACCACTTTTTCCATTGCCAACGACGTGGCTAAATATTTTGCAATATTGCCCGCAATGTTTGCAACACAATTTCCACAGTTAAATAAGTTAAACATCATGCACCTACACAGCCCACACAGCGCAATCTTGTCCGCCGTAATCTTTAATGCGCTCATTATTGTTGCGCTCGTACCGCTTGCGCTTCGCGGCGTTAAGTATCGTCCGGCAAGTGCAGGATCACTGCTTACGAGAAACATCGCCATTTATGGCATTGGTGGATTGATATCGCCATTCATCGGTATCAAGATCATTGATTTATTGGTTCAACTCATACCAAGGTTAGGTTAATCATGAACTACCTAAAAAATCTAGGGATTGCAACGCGATTCTTGTTGATCATCACTGTGATCTTAGGAATCGGATATCCGTTCTCTGTTTACCTAACCGGTCTAGTGGTTGCAAAACACCAAGAAAACGGTTCCCTCATCGTACATAACGGTCAAAATGTTGGATCCGTTTTGATCGGTCAAAATTTCAACGGGCCCATGTGGTTTCATTCTCGTCCAAGCCAAGCCGGGAAGTCGGGATACGACCCACTGAATTCATCGGCTTCTAACGCCGGGCCGAATGATCCGGCGCTTACAGCGTTGTTGATTGCTCGAAAGGCAGCCATCGCAAAAGAGAATGGCGTGCCACTATCCGAAGTTCCTGCCGATGCCATCACATCAAGCGGCTCTGGATTGGACCCCGATATATCAATTGCTTACGCCCGCATACAAGCCCGACGAGTGGCGCAAGCAAATAACATGATCCTGGAAGTCGTCATGAAAAAAATTTCAGAGGCAACTCACCACCGACTTTTCGGAATCATTGGCGAGGACACTGTCAATGTACTTAAACTCAATCTCTCACTCAAGGGATAACCTTCTGGTATGGCAGCGAGAGGAAATTTGCGCGTCTACCTCGGAATGGCTCCGGGCGTTGGTAAAACCTTCGCAATGCTTGATGAAGGGAAACGTCGCAAAGAACGTGGCGCCGATGTCGTTGTCGGCATAGTTGAAACCCACGGCCGTATCCATACTCAAGAAAAATTGGATGGCCTCACAATTTTGCCCCGTCGAGAGATCACCCACGCTGGTAAGACTTTCACTGAGATGGATCTGGATGCGATTCTCAAGCGCCACCCACAGATTGTCCTGGTGGACGAATTGGCCCACACCAACATCCCTGGTTCGAAATACGAAAAACGGTGGCAAGATGTCGAGGACATATTGGCTGCCGGCATCGATGTAATTTCTACCGTCAATATCCAACATTTAGAGTCGATTCATGATGTGGTAGAACGGATCACCGGAATTTCTCAATCAGAGACGATCCCAGACCTCTTCCTTCGGCAAGCAGATCAAGTGGAGATCGTCGATATCACCCCCGAGGCCTTACATCGCCGAATGATTCACGGAAATATATATCAGGCGGAAAAAATTGACGCGGCGCTCAATAATTATTTTCGAATTGGCAACCTTTCTGCACTCCGCGAACTTGCACTGCTCTGGGTGGCCGATAAAGTCGAAGAAGGCCTGCAGAAGTATCGTAAAGAAGAGGGTATTTCTGAGATCTGGGAATCCCAAGAAAAGATCGTCGTTGCAGTCAATGATGCGCCAGAGAGCCAAACGATTATCAAACGCGCCGCCCGTATCGCCGCCCGCACACCGGGCGCGAAGCTCTTTGCAGTTCATATTCTAAATAGCGATGGCATATCGGTGAGTGATGTAACCGCGCTAAGCCGAATTGAACAGTTGGTCGTTTCACTTGGGGGGACTTTTCATGAGATCTCCGCCGAGGACATATCCGCCGGGATCCTGGATTTTGCACGAAGCGCCAATGCAACCCAAGTGGTGCTTGGTGTAACGAGCAAGGGGCGCTGGAATCGCTTCCTTCAGGGTGAGTCGCTAGCATCGAAGGTAACCCGACTTTCTGAAGAGATTGATGTCCACCTCGTGACCCACGAGGCTGCAAAAGCCCCTCGTTTTGCTTATAAATTTAACCGATCCTCGTTGGGATCTACCCGCCTAGTACAGGCGACTATTGCCGCCTTCGCAATCCCTCCGTTAGCTACCTATTTGTTGACCTTCCAGCGAACAAGTTTGAATCCTTTTAGTGATGGACTGATTTTTCTGCTCATTATTTCGCTGATCAGCTTGCTTGGAGGTTTTCTTCCAGCTATTTTGTCAACGGCCATCTCTGTATTGCTTCTCAACTATTACTTCATTCCCCCGCTACACACTTTTACAATTGCCGAACATAACAATGTCATTGCCCTTTTCATCTTCCTCTTTTTCGGAATGCTGGTTGCTTCATTGGTGGAACGCGTCAATCGCAGACAGCGCTTTGCGCGCCGCGCCAGCAAAGAATCAACATTGCTCTCCATGCTTGCCACCCAGATTATTCGTGGAGATGCCGGCATGTCAGGGTTGCTCGAGCAGACAAAGAAGGCGCTCGGGTTTGATTACTTGCGTCTTGAATACGATGCCGAACGCAGTGCTCCAATAGCTATCGGTGACACTGGCGTAAACCAAGATCAGATGACCACTGAGTTTAATTGGCGGATTAATTCCACGTTGTCGATTGTTGGTGGCGGACGATTACTTGACGCGAGTGATTCGCGAATTTTAGAAGCATTGGCATCTCAACTCAATTTGATGTGGGAGAGTGAGGTTTTGGCCGCCAAGGCGCGAGCTGTTGATGAAATATCAGAGGCCGACCGAATGCGAACCGCGTTGCTCAATGCAGTGAGCCACGATCTCCGAGGTCCACTCGCTTCGGCATTAGCTTCGGTAGCGAGCCTTCGAAATGACCAAGTGGACTGGTCTGAGAAAGATCGGGCCGATTTGCTGGAAACCGCCACACAGTCCTTGGAGCGGCTCCGTGCACTCATTGAAAATCTTTTGGATATGAGCAGGTTGCAGGCGGGTTCCATCGCGGTGCATCTCCAGGATGTGTCGCTCTTTGATGTACTACCGACCGCGCTCCGCTCGATAGGTGCCAATACAGATGCTGTCGAATTCGTGGATGGTCCGGAAGTATCCGATGTCAGGACCGATCCCGGATTGCTAGAACGAGTAATCGCAAACCTCATCGAAAATGCGCTCTCACACGGGAAATCAGATCGCAAACCTCAGATAAGCGTTTCAGAACACGAAAGTGAGGTGCAGCTTCGCGTCATCGACTACGGCAAAGGGATCGACCGGACGTTGATGAATTCAGCGTTCACACCATTTAAGAGATTAGGTGATGTCGACAACGACCGTGGAGTTGGACTTGGCTTAGCGCTGAGCAACGGCTTGGTGAACTCCCTCGGTGGCACGCTCACGTTAGAGGCTACTCCCGGTGGGGGGTTAACAGCTATTGTCAGGCTGCCTACAATTAAATCGATTGAAGTTGAGAAGGCTTAGACATGTTCGGTGATCGCTGATGAATAAAGTCTTAGTGATTGATGACGAACCACA
>Ga0164296_1004533_pt1 | contig 12574 bp, 10 predicted proteins | sample GEODES057metaG_FD_113533 | JGI IMG/M metagenome (GOLD analysis project Ga0164296, IMG submission 113533) | Dystrophic lake water microbial communities from Trout Bog Lake, Wisconsin, USA - GEODES057 metaG | ecosystem: Environmental > Aquatic > Freshwater > Lake | place: USA: Trout Bog Lake...
GGATTGCATGAAAAAATGGAGCAACACCATAAAGAATATCTTCAAAAGGTAGAAGAAAAACATCAACAACACATAGATCTTTTGAAAGAACATCACGAAAAACAAATGGAACAGTTAAAGAAGCACAAATGGAACAGTTAAAGAAGCACAAATGGAACAGTTAAAGAAGAACAATGGCAACTAGACCAGTACCACAATTTGCACCAGAACCAGTTGGTTTAATGATTTACCAAAATGGTGTATTAACTGACCCTGATTCTGATTCAGCTACTCTTAAAGTTATTAATACTGACAATAATACAATAATTATTCCTTCTGGTACTGTAGCTGCCAAAGAATCTACAGGAAAATATTCCTATACTTTAAATTCTCAAGAAACTTCTATTATGGGTAATTACCAAGTTACTTGGTCATATTCTATTAGTGGTTCTCCAAGACTTTCTACAGATGTTTATGAAGTAACTGAGCAAATGCCATATTGGTCAAATCTTACTTATGACCAAAGACAAATTGCCGTAACCGTTTTTGATCGTTTAAGCCATTCTTTTGACTCTACACAAGGTGGTCCATATCTTCAAGACATGACTCAATCTGGATTTAATGGATATGAACAAGTAGCATTTATTATGACAACGGAGGCTGTGGACTATTGCAACTACGAATTCCAACCAGTTTTTACACCAGCTTATGAAATCGGAGTTGGTGCCGGTGCTCCTTGGCCTGCTAATTGGTATGGGATCCTCGCTTCGCAAACGTATGCGATGACCATTAAACATATTGCAAGGCAATATATTGAACAACCAAATCCTGAAGGCATGAATGCTGCATGGTTAAATAGACGTGATTATTATGACCGTTGGATGAGTCTTTACAAAATTGAAAAAGAAATTGCCGATAAACAACTGCGACAGATGAAACGTGCTTTTATGGTTGGGTCCAAGCGTTCTATGCTTGTTGCTGGCGGCCTTATTCCACGCATGTTTATTAATCCTGCACGCCCACACTTCATGTATGCATCGGTTAATATGGGCGGTGTCTAATGTCTTTAAATGTCAGCTGTTCTGGGAGGATGGGTTCATCCCTAACTACAGTTATACTTTATGGAATAATTGAAAGTGTAAATGGCCCAGTAGATGGTGTCCAAGTTGATGTTTGGAAAGCATCCAGATTTATTATGCCTCCTCAAATGGGCAGCGCTATTCCTTCTGATGGTCTACCAGCTGATTTTGGACCTGTAACTTCTGGTACACAATTTGGTTCACACGGTGAATGGCAAATTGAAGTAAACGAAGGAGTACTTTTTTACGTTCGTGCTTTTTATGGTGGAATTAATTATTGGACTCCTACCAATGATGCACTTCTTTTAAGCTTAGTAGGCCCACAAGGATTACAGGGTTACCAAGGCGTTCAAGGAACGCAAGGTTATCAAGGTAATCAAGGTTATCAGGGAAATCAAGGAAATCAAGGATATCAATCATCTGTACAAGGTCCACAAGGTTACCAAGGCAAACAAGGGTACCAAGGGTATCAAGGAAACCAAGGATATCAAGGAAATCAGGGCTATCAGGGAAATCAAGGTTTTCAAGGATTACAAGGAAACCAAGGCTATCAAGGAAATCAAGGTTTTCAAGGATTACAAGGAAACCAAGGCTATCAAGGAAACCAGGGTTTTCAAGGAAATCAGGGTTATCAAGGTAATCAAGGTAATCAAGGAACGCAAGGGTATCAAGGATTTCAAGGCAACCAGGGTTTTCAAGGATCACAAGGTTATCAAGGTAATCAAGGATTTCAAGGCAACCAAGGTTTCCAAGGAAATCAAGGCGCATCTTTCTATACCACATCTACTACATCAAATTCTATAGGTACTGGTGCAAAAACATTTACTGTAGCTTCTGGGCTTGCATATTCAACAGGCCAAACTGTATCTGCAGCTTATTCAACTAACCCAACTGCAGACTACATGATTGGTACTGTTACTTCATATTCTGGAACATCATTAGCTCTTAATATAACCACAACAGTTGGCTCTGGAACATATACGGCATGGACAATCAATCTTGCTGGCATTGTTGGTGTGCAAGGAAATCAAGGTTACCAAGGAAATCAGGGCTTTCAAGGTAACCAAGGAAATCAGGGTCCACAAGGTTACCAAGGCGTTCAAGGAACGCAAGGTTATCAAGGTAATCAAGGTTATCAGGGAAATCAGGGTTATCAAGGTAATCAGGGTTATCAAGGTTCCCAAGGTTATCAAGGTAATCAAGGTAATCAAGGAACGCAAGGGTATCAAGGATTTCAAGGTTATCAAGGCAACCAAGGAAATCAGGGTTTCCAAGGAAATCAGGGTAATCAAGGTTATCAAGGAAATCAAGGTTATCAAGGTTATCAAGGTTACCAAGGCAATCAAGGTAATCAAGGTTATCAAGGCGACAAAAGTTCTTCCAATGCCCACGCTGCAATAAATGCCGTTTCAACCAATAACTTACCTGCAACTTACGCAAACGGAAGTGCAGACGCAGAAAATGGTACGGGTGTCGGTGCAACAATCACTGCTAATTCCAACGGCGCACTTGGAGCAATTGACGGTGTAACATTATCCGTTAATAACCGTGTTCTTTTTACTGCAAGAACTAACTCCATTGAAAACGGAATTTACACAGTTACAAGCATTGGTTCTCCAAGTACCAAATACGTTTTTACTCGTTCAACTGACTACAATAATCACGTTGCAGGTCAAGTAGAAAACGGCGATTATGTTTTCTCTATTGGTGGAACGCTTTACGCAGGAACAACGTGGGTTCAATACAACGATGGTTCTAACCCTGACGGAACAATTCGTATTGGGACAGATCCCATCAATTTTACCGAAACAGGCGGTATTGGTGCACAAGGACCTCAAGGTTATCAAGGTGCTGGTGGTATAATTGCTAATTATGGCACATTCTACGACACAACCAATCAGACCGCTGCCAGTACAACTGTCGCCTACCCAACCAACCTCAATACGGATTCAGAACCTGGTCACGGTGTTTATATTTCTAACGATGCATCAGGCAACCCAACCAAAATTAACTTTACTAACGCCGGTACTTATAACATTCAGTTTTCAGATCAGTTTGTAAACACGAGCAATTCTGTTACAAACGTAAACATTTGGCTGCGCCAAGGCAATGGCAGTGGCGCTGCTTCCGATGTGGCAGATTCAACAGGACAGACTGCCATCCCAGCTTCTCACGCTGGAAACAATGGGGCGTTGATTGTTGGTTGGAACTATTTGATGACACTTGCTGCAGGCGATTATTTGCAATTGATGTGGCAGACAGAAAGCACATCGGTTAGTCTTCAAACTCTTGCTGCTGGCACAACCCCCATTACACCAGTCACGCCGAGCGTTATTTTAACAGCACAACAAGTCACGTATCAAGGCACCCAAGGAAATCAAGGTTATCAAGGATTTCAAGGAAATCAAGGTTTTCAGGGATCTCAAGGAAATCAAGGTTATCAAGGTAATCAAGGAAATCAGGGGTATCAGGGATATCAAGGTTCCCAAGGAAGTCAGGGATACCAAGGTTCCCAAGGAAACAACGGAGCTCAAGGAAATCAAGGTTTTCAAGGCAACCAAGGTGTTACTGGAAACATAGGATCACAAGGTTACCAAGGTTACCAAGGTTACCAAGGTTACCAAGGATATCAAGGATATCAAGGAAATACTGGGTCACAAGGAAGTCAAGGGAATCAGGGGAATCAGGGCAACCAAGGCACCCAAGGATCTCAAGGCATTATAGGTTTACAAGGCAACCAAGGAAACCAAGGAAATGTTGGAAACAATGGCAGTACAGGATCTCAAGGATCTCAAGGTTACCAAGGCAGTCAAGGATATCAAGGAAATCAAGGAAATCAAGGCAGTCAAGGATCGCAAGGTAATCAAGGATCTGTATACAACACAACATCTACAACTAGCCAAACAATTGGAACAGGAATTTTTGCTTTCACTGTTTCGTCTAATTTAGCATATACTGCTGGACAAACTTTAACCGTAGCGTATGATTCTAATCACTACATGATTGGTACAGTTTTTGGTTATGCTGGAAATACTTTAACTTTTGTTTCAAATTACACGGTTGGTTCTGGAACATTTAGTAACTGGAATATCAATTTGAATGGTCCAGTAGGCTACCAAGGAACTCAAGGCTATCAGGGAAATCAAGGCGTTATTGGCGCACAGGGATCACAGGGATCGCAAGGTTATCAAGGCAATCAAGGAATTCAAGGTTATCAGGGAAATCAAGGTTATCAAGGTAATCAAGGAAATCAAGGAAATCAAGGATCTACAGGCAACAATGGTATACAAGGTTACCAGGGATCACAAGGAAATCAAGGTAATCAGGGAAACCAAGGAAATACTGGTTCACAAGGTTACCAAGGCGCACAAGGATACCAAGGAAACCAGGGAAACCAGGGTGGAACAGGTGGTACAGGAACATCTGCTACTATTTCTGTTGGTTCTACAACCACTGGAACTCAAGGTAGCTCAGCAACTGTTACAAACTCAGGCACAACATCTGCTGCTATTTTGAATTTTACCATTCCTCAGGGTTATCAAGGCAACCAAGGCTACCAAGGCAACCAAGGTTTCCAAGGAAATCAGGGTAATCAAGGAAATCAAGGCAAAACTGGTGTCTATCAAGGAGCCGTTCCACCATCTGATACTACTTTGCTCTGGGAAGATACAACTACAACAAGTCTTTCTAACCTTACGTATAATAGTAGAGTTTCTCCAGTTTTCCCAGGACCAAACGACTTTCCTGTTACCCCAAGAACGGCTATATTGGGTGGACAACAAATCCCAAGTACCTCTTCCTACCCTGTAAGTAACCGTATTTCATCAGATTATTTTCCAGACTGGATCCCAGCTCCAAATATGCAAACAGGCCGTGGGGCAACAGATCCCTACGGTAATTACTATCTAAGTGTAAACGATGTAGCTCCTGGTAACAGTACTATTTACAAAATGTCCCTTAATAATTCTATTTGGACAGAGACGTACTGGCTTTCCCCTGGTTCTTGGTCAACTCTTGCAATAAATGTCGACCTACGGTATAGTAAGTTTGATGGTTTCTTGTATGGTTGCAGTCCAGAAGACGGTTCTGTATATCGAATGACAACTTCTGGAGGTAGTCAAACGTTAATATACGGTGCTTCTGGTGGTTATACAACATACAAACCACAATCAATGGCCATTGATGCATCAGGAAATCTTTATGTTCTTGATCAAATAAATACAAATAACGTTATTAAAAAGATTTCTACGCCTGGAACTTCGCCAACAGTTACCACTTTAGCTACTTTAACAGGCTCAGCATCAGGCTTAGAAATAGACCCTGCTGGAAACTTGTATGTTCAACAGGGAACAGCTATTACTAAAGTAACGTCAACTGGAACTATAACTACGAACTATAGAACTGGTATTACCATTAGTGCAAGTAATTCATTTATTGTATATGATCCATACGTAAGTACACTAGCTAATTTTAGCCATTTTTGGGTTTTCGCAAATGATGGAAGTGGCCAATCAGCTTGGCATACGTACTACGGCACTACATTGGCTAGTAATGACGTTTTTGGAAGTGGGTACTTAGCTTCTGGTGTTGGGGTTTACGATTTTCAAGGAATGATTATTCTTCCTGTATCTACTAGCTACGGTGCTTTCCCAGGAGGTCAAGGTGGTTTCGTAAGGCTTCCTGGTATAACACAACAAGGTGATATTTTCTTTTGGACTTCTGTAGACAACAGTGGTGACAGACTAGGAAAAACAAAACTCTTAGCTGCTACAGGTAATACACTATATCCTTCACTTAATCAACAATTTGCTTATTCTGCACCAACTGGACTTGTTAATCTAGACTGGAATGCTAATAACGAAGGAAACGGTCCAGGGGCTTCTAGGGGACTAGTTGTTACTTTAGCACAAACTGTTAATAGATCTCAAGCAACAGCTAATAATGCCCTATTAACATCTGGTAAGCTATACCTTGCTGCTATACAATTAATTGGCGGTGATGCAATCTCAAACCTTAACTGTCTTTTTGGAACAACAGCAGCTGGAACACCAACACACAGTTGGATGTGTCTAATAGACACAAGTGGAAACTTAGTAGCAACGTCTGCAGATAAAACAACTACAGCATTAGCTGCTAACAGTACAGGCACTTACCAAATTGCTTATGCACTAAACTCTACTGGTACTACTATGACAAGCTCGTTCTCTCCAAACAACTACTCAGCATGGCGAGTTCCATATAGTGGTTTCTACTACATTGGTTTAATGGTTGCAGCAACTACTGTACCGACACTAATAGGCACAGCAGCAGCTGGTTCTACAGTAGCTTATGCATTAGCACCAGCTTTAACAGGTACAACAGCAAATACAGGTCTTACGGCCCCAACTATTTCTGGGTCTCCAACAAACTATGGCTCAATTACAACAACAGCTTCGTCTATAGCGTATATGTGGGTGAACTAATATGTCATTTACTATAGTTACAGTAACAGGAACAGTTTTTGGACCAGATGGAAACCCTGCTGGGTTAACAGGGCTTGAATTTAAGCTTTCACAAGTACTGGTAAACTTTGATACAGGAGAGCAATATGACTCAGGCTTAATAGAAGTTCCTACAGATGAAAATGGAAACTTTACTGTAGATCTTGTTGCTACTCAATCAAGTACTGGAAAGTTAGCTCCTTCTAATGCAATTTGGTTTTGCAATCTTTATATGCTTGACACTTACTTAAAAACAAATGTAAGTAACCCCTGTAGTTTTACTCTACCAGACTCTAACCCCTTTGTAGATATAGTGACTTTAATATGACTGTACTAAGACAATATAACTCAAGCACAGGTGGCTGGGATATTATTGCCCAGGGTGTCCAGGGCTATCAGGGAAACCAGGGAAACCAGGGAAACCAGGGAAACCAGGGAAACCAGGGCACACAAGGTTCTTCCGGCAACTCGTTCAGTCAATACACTTCTACTAGCAGCACCTCTTATTCTTTGGCCAGCGCAGACCTTGGAAGTTTAATTACTTCTACAAGCGCTGCTGCCGTAACACTAACCATTACTAACGACACAACGCTTAGTTTGAGCACAACGTACGGTCAGATTGTTGAAATTATACAAACAGGCAGTGGTCAGGTTTCTTTTGCTCAAGGCAGCGGAGTCACCATTCAGTCAATCGGAAGCACGTCTACTGCTCCCAAACTACGTACTCAATACAGTTCGGCATCTTTGGTGCGTACTGCAGCAAATACATGGGTTATCATCGGAGACATTATCTAATGAAGGGCGCAAGTATTGGAAACTCGCAGGCCAAACAGGTTCGATGGATTGCTCAGGGTACGTCACTAGCAAGCGGTAGTTCGTACACAATTCCGCCAACCAGAACTAACGACATTCTTATGTTCTGCTACACCAATGCTGGAACATTGTCTTTAACGGTTTCGGGTTTAACTTTTTCTGGAAGCAATACTGGTGGTAGCACAGGCGGAAGTGCGCCTCAACCTTGGGTGACATACGTGACAGGTCTGGCGTCAGGACAAACCAGTTTTACCGTTTCAGGAACGGCATCGGGTGGTGGCTACTACACCGTGTTGTTAATTTCAGGAGCAACAAGCGCCAGCCCAAGTTTCGGTTTTGGAGATACCTCTTGGTCATCATCTGGCTCAGGTGGCACAACAACATCTTTCAACTTGTCAAGCGCTAACAAGACGCTTTTGGTTGCTGTTTCAGCACAGTTCGGGTCCAACACCCCGAGTTCTTGGACAACGGCAGGTGGAGCAAACATGAACATTCGTGCTAACGGCAGCGCATCCAGATCCTTAACCGTGTTTACGGCTGAAGATAAATCAAAAAGTTCAACTGAGACAGTTACAATAAATTACCCGAGCGCACAAACTGGTGGCATTCTAGCCTACGCATGGTTGGGGATTTAATAATTAGAAAGATTTTATTATGGCAGATATTGGAATTTCAGGAACAGGTGCTCAATCAGCAGTTCCTCCATATCAAACTTTACCTTATATAGAGGTAGATGGTTTATATGTTGTCAAACAAGAAGAACTTTGGGCAGATTCTAATCAACAAAAATTTCATGAAGAAGCACTACAATGGTATGGAGAAAAATGCGTAGTTCGTAAGCTTTGGCGTGCTGAAGATGCTGCTGCAGGTCTTGTCACATATTGCATAGATTGCCAAGACAGCCCTAATCCAGCAAACCCTTCTCAAAGCGTTAAATTAAGATCATCAAAAGTATATAGGCAATCTGGTAATTCTTATTGCCCAACTTGCTATGGAACTACTTTTACAGGTGGTTTCCAAATGGTAGTTTACCATTTATACATGCTAGCAGCCGACTCCCCACAAGTTCGTCAAAAATTAGAAACAGGACAATTTTGGAAAGAAAATCCACAAGTCCAATTTTCTCATACTCCTAATATTAGACAAGGCGATTTAGTTATTAGAATTTCTAAATGGGATGGAGATTTGCCAACTGAAGAAGATGGTAGATTTCAAGTGTCTAATGTGATTCCTCATTCAATTAGAACTGGGCCAACGCCATCAAATAATTTTATTCATGTTATTTCGCAAACTTGTACTTTAGAAAACGTATGGCCTGATCACCCACTTTATTATGTGCCGTATATCTAATGCTTATTCCTGTACCAAGCGATATAACTTATCAAATTGCTTCTAGAGCTCTTGGAATAGCTCAACAAAATGCTCCTAAAAAAACTGGTCGTGGAGCAACGGAATTAAAAGCTGTCAATGGCGAAGGTATGATTGGCGTACAAATTCCACAAGAAGTAATATATATGTATTACCAAGAAGTGGGAACTAAACCACACATCCAATATGAACTTATTGGTAAAACAATTCCCATTAGGCTTCCAAATGGTCAAGTAATATTTCGCAAAGCTACTGCAGAAAACGTTGGAAAACGCAAAATAGTCTCCAGAAATGAAAAAGGCCAGATAATGACCTCAAAAATTATGTGGAGACATCCTGGATTAAAACCTCTTAAATACATTCAAACTGGCCTTGAACAAGCTGTAAGTGAATGGATAGACCAATTAGATTCTGGCCAAATTATTAGAATGCTTGAAGAGACTAATGCTAATTCCATCATGGATCTTATATTAGGAAAATAAATGTTTATTACAGCTGCAAAAATTGCTACCGTAGAAGCTATCACAGCAGCTTTTAACGCCATTGGAAGCCCATCTTCTAATACAACAGTTGACTTGGTTCCAAGGTCTGTAACAATTGAATATCCTGTAGAAGAAATTGAATGGCCAGCTGTATATGTTCAATTTAGGCCTACAATAACTCAATATACAGGTCTTAATCCAGATATTTATAATCCAATCCAATCTGGAGGGGTAACAACCAGTTACCAACAAATTAGACATGGTTATTTTGAAGGATCTTTTGATCTTCAAATTTTAGCTATGGCAAGCGAAGAAAGAGACAAAATATGGGAAACCATGATCAATTTTTTCATTATGAATGAAATGTCTCCAGGATCTACTGCTTTTTATAATAGTCTTACGCAAAATGATTTAATTGGAATAACTTTTTCTCAAGGGTCTGTGCTTCAAGTTGGCGACACTGTTTCTCCTGGGACCCCCTGGAGCCCAGAAGAACTTACTTATGAAACCACAATTAGGGTCAAATGTGTAGGTGAATTTTACGAAGACAAATATGCTCAAAATTTGCTTCCAGTATCAGCTGTCAACCTTACGGAAACCATGGTTGCAGGCAATATTTCACAAACTACAACTTATGTAATCAATTAATTATATGTAATTTACAAGACGAATCATATAAGTCTTGAAGGAGAATACTCATGGCTTACCAAAATCCAGGCGTTTACGTATCGACAACAAATAACCCTGTTATAGCTACAGTAGGCGCTACTCCAATTAACGTTTGTTTTGTTGGTGATGCCCCTGCAGCCCAATCGCAAACTGACCAATTTACTTTTTCCACAGGAACTACCGTAAACTCGCTTAGCCAGCAATATGCTACTCAAGTATCTGGTACACCAGCGTTAACTGTTACTGACGTATTCTCTGGCCTAACATATGCAGTGGGATCAGATTATCAAGTTGGGGTAGACGCTACTGGTGCATATGCCACCATTGCTCCTGGAACGACTACTTTAAGCAATAGCGGAACCCCATCTGGCGGAACTTATACTCTTTCTTTTTATTTAAATGGTTCTTCAACTGCACTTGGCACTACAGCTACAATTGCTTATAATGCTTCTTCTGCAACTGTTGCTACAGCAATTAATACCGCATTGCCAACACTAGCATCAATTAATTTAAGCGTTTCTACAGCTGGTACTATTGCAAGCGGTCTTACAATTACTTTTGCTCAAACTAGCACTACTGATCCTCAAAACGTTATAACTACTACAATTAATGCTTCTAGCGTAACTGGTGGATCTATAGTAGCTAATAATAGTTTGATTGGCAAATGGGTAAATGTTGCTTACACATATAACCCACCTTATGGAAATGTTTTGCAACTTTTTACTTCTCAACAAGCTGTCCAAAGCATTTATGGACCTGCTTTCAACTATACAACTGGAGCAATCAATTCGCCACTTTCTCTTGCAGCACAACTTGCTTTTCAAAACGGTGCTACGCAAATTTATTTAATGGCAGTTAAAAAAGCAGGATCAACTCCTACCACAACAGAATGGCAAACTTCAATCAATACTCTTTCAACTACAAATGTTGGGAATATTGATACAATTGTACCTCTTGTTGATTATAGCATAGATAGCTCGTACTATGCGTTTTATAAAACGTTTATCAACACCCAAGCCGGAATTGGTAGGCTTCAAAGGCTATTTCTTTCTAGAGGAACAAGTTCTGTAAGCACTTCTTCAGCAGTCATTAATGATGCTTCATTGTTTAGAAATCAAAGAATTTCAGTGTTTGCTCCTAACCAATATACAGTTACAACTACCAATACTGCAACTACTCAACAATTAGTGATTGATGGTTTCTATGGAGCTGCTGCAGTGGCAGGTCTTTATGCTGGCCTTCCAGGTCCTGAAGAACCTTTGACTCATAAAATTGTAAATGGATTTTACAATATTCCTTCTACAATTAATTTTTCAAGCTCAGATTATCAAAACATGCAATCAAATGGTGTTCTTGTTCTTAAGCAAAATTCATCTGGACAAATTTATATTCGCCACGGATTGAACACTGACAATGTTAATTGGCTTGTTCAAGAAATTTCTATACTTGCAGCTCAAGACCAACTTTATAACCAAATTAAAAGTGCACTTACCAATGCTAATTTAATTGGAACTGCTTTCACAGCAAATACGCCCTTGGTTATCCAATCAGTAATTCAAGGAGTTTTGACAGGTGCCGTAAACACTAATTTGATTCAAGCATATACTGGACTTACATACTCACAAGGTAGCAATCAACCAACAGCTATTAACGTATCATTTAGCTACTCTCCGACATTCCCATTGAATTACATTGATGTAACATTTGGAATCAACCCTACTTCTGGGACGCTTCAGTATAGCACGAGCACTAGCGCCATCAACACCACGACAGGAGCTTAAGAATGGCTAATACAATATTCAGAGTAGGTGGTGGCTATACCTTCTTCTCATATAACGGTAAAGTATTAAATTACGTTGATGTTGTAAGAGAAACTGCACCTCGTCCTGTAGCTGCACCACAAGCAGTTCAACCGCTTGATAGCCCTTACCCAATTGAAATCGCTTTACCAGCAGCACTTGAAGCTGGTACAATTGAAGTAACTTTCCGAGAGCAATGGAATACAGAAGTTTGGGAAGCACTTGGTGGCCCTTTTGTAGGCACAAATGACCTTCTTGGCGTTTTCCAAGCCCAGTTAGCTCAAGGAGCCGTTACTTTAACAAAAGTAATTGGCCAAACTCAAAATACCCCTACACGAACAATTACTTATCACAATTGCTATGTAGTGAACGTTATGATCGATGAAACTGTAAATATCGGCACAATGACACTACCTAAGTCAGTACAAATCATGTATACCCAAAGGACCGAAACACGGTCATAAGAATAGGAGATTAAGATGGCACCTCGGTCCGTCACAATTCAATTAGCCTCAGGCATTACACACGCTACTCTTCCTGACCACCGTAAAATGGCTCCAGGAGTACAATATGATGTGGACTGGGATACTTTCTCAAAAATTTCACCAGCTGCTCGTCAATCTTATATTAGCGTTGTAAGCGTTAATGGTTATGCTGTACCTACTACTGGTACAATTAACCTTCCTGACACCACTTCAAACGCTACCCCTCAACTTGGTGTTTGGTCAATCTTGACAACTTCAAGCGCTACTCCAATTTACAATACTGGTGGGCTAAACCTTTCTGGTTCTGCTTTCCAAGGTTGGACAGCTATACAGGAACCTGCTAACGCTGTCAACTCAAGCACGGTACTAAATCTTAGCATCACTGGTCCTCAGGATGAGCGTTGGACATATGTTTACAAC
>Ga0164296_1004536_pt1 | contig 12570 bp, 7 predicted proteins | sample GEODES057metaG_FD_113533 | JGI IMG/M metagenome (GOLD analysis project Ga0164296, IMG submission 113533) | Dystrophic lake water microbial communities from Trout Bog Lake, Wisconsin, USA - GEODES057 metaG | ecosystem: Environmental > Aquatic > Freshwater > Lake | place: USA: Trout Bog Lake...
AGGCAGCGCGTGCACAGCCGCCGAGCGCGCGTCGTGGTTGCATGGGGACACAGCTGGCGCTGCTGTTGATGACGGCCTGGGGCATCGGCATGGTGAACACAGCACCAACGAGATGGACGTCTTGTTAGAACGGGCGATAGAAGAGGACCGCCTCCGGGGTGGCAACACATCGGCAAAGCAGCGCGCATTGCAGCGGCCGACGGTGGTTGAGGTCTCCCAAGCGGAGTTGACAGCGGGCCGGGAGCGTCTGGCAGCAACCAAGAGTGTCACAGGCATGGCCTTCGGCCCTGAGGCGGAGGCTCGTCTTCGTGCTGAAGCAGGGGCGAAGCCGAGTGATGTGCAGCGGCGCAAGCACCAGATTGGGAGCTTGCTGCATGATGCAAAGCTGCAGGAGCTGAAGGCCTTGGAAGGGAGATTGCAGGGCATGAAGACAAAGCGCGAGACGATGGCCAAGTACGGATGGTAACAGACCGAAATAAGTTTCCCAAGTTCCCAAGTAACGGCGGCCACGGTGGCTGGAAGTTGGCACGCGCTTTCCCTTCACCAAGACACGACAAGTTGAGTACACTCATCGCCTCCCAGGGTGTGTGTGAGGAAAACGCGCACATCCCTACACATTCTGCGGGAGGATGCATTCGTCGCTGTCGCAGCTGCCGCAGCAGGCAGTAGGAACCGCCAGTGCACCGCGTCGCCTCCTCGCCCGTCTCGGTGGTGACCGCCTGTGTGTCCGCGCCGGGTCTGAGGGCAGCGATAGCGCGTCGCAGCAGGCGCGGCAGGTGACGTACGAGCAAGCGCTAGAGGTGCGGTCGCGGGTGCAGGGGTGCTCACGCGACGCCTCTGGCTGTCGCACACCGCGGGACGCGGTCTCGGGCTACTTCGACAGGCTGGTGGCACACCCGCGGCTCTCCCGGCTGCGCGTGTCGCTCTGGCGCCCAGGGCGGCGCACAGCCGCGTACAAGCCTTTCTTTTGCTGACTGGGCTGAGTCGGTTGTCCTTCACCCCCTCAATAGTTGCTCAAGCTGAAGGACGGCGCCACTGGAGAGCAGCTGGTCCATGCTAAGAACGCGGCTGTAGGGCGAGGCAACGACGTGGCGCTGGTGCGTGCGTGCGACGAACGAGCCGGAGGCACACCGCCGGACTTCCTATTGCAACCACCCCCAAGAGCGCACCCACCACGCTGCCTGCGTGCGCCCCCAACGCCTGACTGGAACTGCGACCTGCTGTGCGACAGGTGGATGCTGCCTACGACGCGGTTCTGCTGCGCAGCCTGACCAAGCGGCGCAGCGGCACAGCCGTGTCTCTGGACGTGAAATACGCAGACGTGAAGGTGTCTTCAGGCAAGCCCCTGGCAAGTAATACAAGTGCCAAGGGGCCGGGCTCGGCGATGGGGAGCAGTGGGAGGGGCAGCACAGCGGCCGGCGTCAGGGGCGGGGCAGCGAGCAGTGGGGATGGGAGCAACCCTGCAGCTTCTCTTCTCGCCGCTCTGCCCACGGTCCGCTCCCCAGACGCGTCGCAGCTGGCGCCTGTAGCGGCGCTTTTCGCGGCGCTCGGCCTCGCGGCGCTCGCCACAGGCGTGGTGCACACCCCAGGCACACCGGACCCCGCGCCCAGTGTCCCGCTAGCCTTCGGCTTCGCCGCGGCGCTCTTCCATCTGCGACGCAAGGCGGTGTCTCTGCCCCGTGCGGCGGGACTCACATCGCTGGGCTTAGCTGCTGGCACACTGATGGGCGTGCTCGTCCAGAGCGGCCTGCATGTAGACATCGTGCCTCTGGGCCCGCTCTCGTCGCCTGCGACTCTCGTTGCAGAGAGCGCCCTAGTGGGCATGTTCACGGTGCGTGGATTGTGTGTGTCATATCGTTCCGCTGCTCCGAGGGAGGCTCTGACGATGTGTGTGTACACAGGCAACTGCCCTTCTGCTGTAGCAGCGCGTTGCGAAGGAAGCGCACGAGACGGAAGAGACACGCATAATCGCAACGCCAATGTAAAAAAATCCAGACAAGACGCGGTGGTGCACGCAGACTGCAAGTGGTCCTCTCAGAATTGCGCTGTGTGTGACACAAAGTGGCCCCTCGCGGGGGGTGTCGTTTCGTTTCGTTTCGAGCGCTCATGGCGTCCATGATGGAGCTGCTCATGGGCGACGGGGACGAGGCACCCGACGCAGCGGTGCGTGCGCTCAGCAAGCAGCAGGCTTCCAACCCTTGCGCACTGCAGCCCTCCTGGTCCCCCCCCCCCCTCGTTGACTGACACACCTTTTCGCTGCGACGTGACACCGTGGCCAGATGGAGTTGGTACCGGCGCAAGAAGCGCAGCCGCCGACCGAGGCCCCTGCTGTAGTTACGGCCCCACCCACACGGGTGGTGGATGCGCCACGCGGTGACGAAGCGCCCGACGCGGCGCTGTCGTGGGAGCCTCCCCTGTTGGTGTCATTGCAACAAGCTGCAGGGGAGGCGGGTAAAGCAGGACAGCCTCGGATCGTAGTCTTTCAAGTGGCCTCCATTCCGCCTTCCTTGGGTGAACATGCCGAAGCGCTGCGGCCGCTGCTTCTCTCCCCAGCGCCGCCGCCAAGCGAGGCACCGACGGAGGAGGCGTTCGCGGCGGCAGTGCCGGAGCCAGACGCGCCGAATAGTCTGCTGTCTATGCTCCTTGCTGATGGCGGTGACGACAAGCTCCGTGGGGGCAACGGGACAGGGATGCTTCGTGCGCCGACGCCGCCGCCTTCCCCTCCGCTGCCGCCACGTGTGCGTCGTCACGATGTCACCGATCCGCGTCTGGCTGAGCATGTACAGCAGTGGAAGGCGCATCGTTTGTTCAAGGCTCGCGCGCCGCTGCCGCCACCCCCGGACAGCATCAGCGGCGCGGAGTGGTCACAGATTGCAGTCGCAGTGGGAGGGCCGTATTGCGCGCTGCGTGCGTTGAGCCACACGCTTAGATTGAGTGCTTTCTCATGGGATGCCCTCTGCTCGGCTATTGTGGCTCCCACACCATCCGCGCTCCTCGCGGACATCCATACTGCCGTGCTGCGTGTTCTCATGGCCTGCGCGGCGCCAGATGACGATAGCCGCCCTGGAGACGACGATGGAGACCGACCAAGCCGCAACTCAAGCGTCAGCCCTGCGCAACTTGCGGATCCGCTCATTCAATGGCCGGCGCTGCTGGATACAGTCACATGGCCTGCCTACGCGAGGCTGTACATCAGCACATCTGCAGCACGGGGTGACACTCCGCCGCCACGACTGGGTGCTCTCCTGTCAAGGTACGAGCCTTACCAGCTCCACCCGCGTGACCGCGCAGCGCTGCTTGCCTTCTTGTGCGAGCAGCTGATGACATGTCGCCTGGTCTCGTCGGAGCTGGACGCGCGCCGCGGCATGCTTGATGGCAGTGTCCTCGAGAGGGAGGGTGCCAGCACACGGCGTACAAGGCGTGGTGGCAGCTTCTCAGATTTGGATAGCAGCGCTAGCGGTAGTCGCCTGGCACTTGACTGTCCTGGCATTGGGACCAATGTGGAGGTGTGCGGCGTCGAATCTGGGTTACGAGGCTCATGGTATGCAGCCAATGTGATTGCGACCTCCCCCAACGGCACGGCTGCTCGTGTTCGCTACATCGACCTCCTCACCGACGATGGGACGCGGCCGCTGGAGGAGTGGGTGTCACTTGAGCCCATTGGCCATGGCACGTCCGACGCAGACGGTCAGGACGAGGACCTAGACGATGAGCTTCAGGGCGGCGAGGGGGACGATGATGCGCTCATGCGCCACGGCTTGCCTGCACGCCTGAGGCCTGGGTTTGAGCGCAAATACAGGCTTCGACCGCTGCCTCCGCTGCTGCCTGTGCCCGCGGATTTGGAGCCTGGCACCTTGGTGGAGGTCCGCCTCAATGACGGCTGGTGGCAAGCGGAGATCATCCGCGCTGATGGACACCGCTACTTGTGTCGCTTCCCCGGGGAGAACGACCAAGACCGGGTTCCGAGGCGAGACATGCGCACGGCACTGTGCTGGCGGCTAGGCAACACGCAATCCGCCGGCGCCGCGCCTGCCGATAACGGCATTCAACGAGCACATATTTTTGATCGCATGGGTCAGTGGTATCTCGCTGACACAGGCGCGCCCATGCCTGGCGGCTTGGTCTCTGTTTCGCCGCCGCAACAGAGCCGCGATCTGAGGCTGAACCTCGATTCGTGTGCGGTGTGCCATCGCCCGGGGCAGCTGCTCTGCTGCGATGGATGCCCCTTGGCGGTGCACTACTCATGTGCCGGCGAGACCAAGGGGAGCTTGCCTGATGGAGAGTACTTCTGCCCAGAGTGCAATGCCATCGCGCCCTGCAGCCGGCCGGGAGGACCAACGCCGCAGCTTGACCAGCTGGTAGGCACTTCATGCGGCTCGTGGATGTACGTGGGCGCGGATAGTGCAGGCAAACGACACTGGGTGCTCCGCGGATCCATCGTCGTGAGGCTGGACCCCATGGTGCCGCGCCGCTCCCGTGGCTGGACAGACGCGTTGTACCCGACCAGTGTGGCACTGTACCACGGCACACAGCTGTTGACGCAGCTCATGCACGGTCTGCGCTCCAGTGGAGGCGAGCTGGACGGGGCGTTGGCCAACAATCTGGCTTCAGCGCTCAGCAACCGCGCTGTTGCTCCGCGCAGTGATGTCGCTGGGGCAACAGCCGCATCCGATGCTACCATGATGGATGTTGACGGCGGTGCAGCAGCAAAGCTGGCATTCGATCACGAGCCGCTCAACGCAGCAGGGCGCACGGAAGCGCGGTTGTACTTGAACAAGTACCGAGACGCGCCCGTGTTGGGTGACAAGGTGACACTCACGGCACCATCTGGTACATCTGACGCACCCGCACGCTCTCGCCGCTTCGCATGGCCGACGCCAATCGCAGGCATGAAGAGTCCCGCTGCACACGGCGACAACACGCTTGCATGTATTGCGGCGCGGTGTGTGCTTCTGGAGCGCGTGCTGTTTTCTTTGTGCGATGGCCCGTGGCGGACCAACGGCGCAGCTCAACGCCAAGAATGGATGGAAGGGGTGACTTCTGCGAGTGAGCCCGCGCAACTGGCGAGCAAGCTCTTGCAGCTGGAGCGCAGTTTACGCAGCGTCGTGTTCCACGGCACCGCGTCGGGGGCAGCGCTTGGGTGGCGCACTTGTACCGAGTCCGCACGCCACGGGGTGCTCGATGATAGCTGGCCTCCGCCGCCGATTCCGCTGGGCAGAGCTTTTGGTGAGTCCCATCCTGCGCCTGCGCAGCCTGCGCGGTTGCCAGTGGAGCAGGCGCGGCGACTCGGCCGGGTGGGAGGCAGCCTGCTGTGTGCCGACGCAACCTATTCCAGTCGTGGCCGCGTCACACGTCACTGGGCGAGCCGCACTGTGCGTTCCGCATGGGTGGCAGCTACACAGGGGTGTCGCACCGCGAGCGGTCTAGCGCTGCAATTGCGATTGCTGGACCTCCAGATCCGGTGGGATGCTCTCGCTCGACCCAATGCCAGGGAAAGCGCCGCTGATCAGCTCGCTGCAATGGGCATGCCGGCCGCACGTGTGCCGCAGCCAGAGGTGAAGCACAAGCGCTTCATGATGAACACAGCCGCAACGCCGACAGCCGCCAATACCGTCATGCCTTCCGCCTGGTCATCAGCATCCGCTGCTGGCACCTATCGCACAGAGTACCTCGTCGGCCCAGAGGGTAACCCTGAGGGCGTGTGGATGCCGGACACCAGCGCGCCGCTGTGGGCCATCCGGTGTTATGAGGAAGCGCAGCGAACCGGCATCGACCCCACCAACGCGCTCGCCGCGCGTGCCGTCAGCCGGCGAGCGCTCTCTGTCGAAGAATTGCTGCGCATCGGTCCTGGCGGCCATGTGGAGGTGTTCTGGCTGGAAACGGGGCAGTGGTACAGCGCATCGCTCCTGGCTATTGTCAGAGGCAGCGGCATGCGTCTGCAATACGACGTCACAGGCGACATCGAAGATTTCGGTGCACAATCTATGGCCGCTATGGTGGCTGCAGACTGCATCGCCGTGCGTGCCGCGGGACGTGCAGGAGGCGCCATGCCCCGCGGCGCAGCAGCTACTGGCGCTGCCGCCGTCGGCCGTGGCGGAGGCCGTGAGCGCGGCGGTGACCGCGGCAACAAGTATGTGCAGGAGATCGACGAAGACGCGTTGCCGAATCCAAGCAAGGCGATGGAGCGCGTGTTGTTGGAAGGCCTGGTGCTGGATTGGTGTGGCAAGGACGTCTCCAGCTGGCGAATGAGCAAGCGCAAGATCGCGGGCATGCTCCCCGACGGCGTCCTCGCAGCCGCGGAGGCAGCCCTGGCGGCGGGAGAGAAGATGCCGATGCGGCCGGCGAGTGTGGCCACTGCTGAGAAAACGCTCCCTAAGCGCATGCGGTTGGTGACCACTCCTGGCGCTGGTGGTGGTGGTGGTCGCGGCAGTGACACTGAAGATGATGACACCTACTTCCAACGAATGGCTGCTGCCGGGAAACAAGAGGATGCTGGCGGCAAGCAGCGCGGTGGCGGCACGAGCAAGCCCGCTCGGGTGCGTGCGCCCAAGCCAGAGCCGCTTGTGTATAGCCTCGATAAGGACGACCGGCGCCGTGCTCTAGCTGTGCTGCAGGCGCTTCGCCAGGCGCGGGGAACGGACGGAAGCGCGATGGGTGCCAAGTTCGCGCATGTGCCGACCCGCAAGGAAAGTCCGGAGTACCACAAGGTTGTGAAGTATCCCATCGATTTGAACAGCATCGCCGCATTCCTGCAGCAGAAGGAGACATACCGCACGCCGTGGGATTTCGCGTACGCGGTGGAGCTGCTGCTGACCAACACGCAGTTGTACCACCCAGTCGGCAGTGCCATGCATGCAGATGCAGACCGCATGCGGTCTCTCTTCCACACCGTGCACCGCATGAACTTCGGCCAGCATGTGGAGATGCCACCGCCAATGGCTCTCACACTCGGCATCACGGGCGAAGAGCCGCCGGATTTGCCGAAAGAGGCTGACGAGGAAGCAGCAGTGCCGCCTGATGGCGCGGGCCTCGTCAACACCGCGGCCGGCAACGAGCAGATTGGCGCTCGCCTGCGTCTCTGGTGGCCTGAAGATGCGGCGTGGTACGCGTGCCGCGTGCTTCGCACTCGCAAGCGGCCAGACGGGAGCTTGCAGCACCGGGTACGTTACGAGGACGACCAGGTGGAGGACTGGGTGTCCCTCCACGAGGAGCGCTGGGAGCAGCTTGAGCCGCCCTCGCAGGACGCGGCCGGCATTGCTGCGGACGGCACGCCAGCGATGCCTGCGTCGAAGAGCGGTGGGAAGAAGAGAGGGGTCCCTGCAGAGCCAGAGGAGGGCGACGAGCGGCCACCGCTCCTCGGTGACGGCCATTGCGTCATCGGCTTGCCGGTGTCCATCCAGTGGCATGACGGCCTGTTCTACGACGGCGTGGTGAGCGGGTACGAGCCGTACAGTGAGCAGCACGAGGTGACGTATACGGATGGCAGCATTGAGATGCTGTACCTGACTCGAGGCACCAAGCAGCTCGTGCGCTGGCCGCGTGGCTTGCCGCCTCCGCTCGAGGACGCATGCAGGGAGAGCTTGACCGTGATGCGCAACGTGAAGGACAGGTATGGCGTGCAGCTGGCATTGCCATTCGAGCGCTTGCCTTCCAAAGAGGAGCTGCCGACGTACTACGAGGTCATATCCTACCCCATGGATTTCAAATGCATCGACGAGAAGCTGGCCAGTGGCGCATACAAAGACGTGGACCAGTTTGTGTCCGACGTCTTGGTCATGTGGGATAACTGCTACGTTTTCAACGGCCCTGAGCATCCGTACACGCATTCCTCACGCCGCCTGCGTGACGCATTCACGCGCTACGCGGGCCGGGGCGGGGAGCTCATCGGAGGCAGCGGCAAGGTGACGCCTGCACCGAAGAAGTCGAAGGTGAAGACTGAGGGCGGTGCTGCAGCCGGAGGCGTGAAGCGCCAGCGGGAAGAAGATGAGCCGCCGCAACAGCAGCAGCAGCAGGCGGCGGCGGCGGCGGCGGTAGGTACTGTGCCGGACCACGGCGGTGACGGATTGCCTGCGCCGAAGAAGCTCTTCGTCATGGCGCCCGCAACAGCAGCGCAGCCTGCAGCCGACAATGGCGGTGCTGCTGCTGCTGCCGTTGCCGTTGCTCCGCCGATGGCTTTCGGCGGACTCAAAATCAAGTTCAAGTTCGGTGGCGGCGGCGGCGGCGGTGGTGCGGAAGGAGGCGATGCTGCTCCGCGGTGAGACAGACGACAACAAATTTGGCGCCCCTCTTTTGAGTGTGTGTGAGCATCAGTCGACATCAAGTCATGACATCCTCCACAGCAGTGTCGAGAAGAGCGTCCGCGTCTGCGTCTGCGTCTGCGTCCTCCACCGGCGCAGCATCACCAGCCACCCCAGCTACATTCTCCTCCAGCACTGCCGGGATTTCCTCCTCCTCGTCGTCCTCCCCAGCTACCGTGTCCAGCACGGGCGGAGGCACCATGCCCCGGTATATGTTGCTCACGATAACTGTACAGTCACTGTCCACAAGTGCCAGGCTGACTGGCGCCCCTGCTTCAACGTCACTCAACGCCAGCAACTGATGCAGCCTCTCCGGACTCGGCGCGCAATTGCTGATGCTCACAGGCACTGTGACTGTGGGCACACGCTGCGGCAACCCGTCGGTGGCCTCGTCAACTATCACCCCCGGCAACTCGTCGTCCTCACCACTGCATCCGCCCTCCTCATTTGGACCGCCATCTACAGCCACAGCGCAAGCAGGCTCAGCGGGGACGCCCTCGTCAGGAGCCGCCGTCGTTGGCGTCTCGTGCCTCCTCTTCCTCCGCTTCACGCCCCGCTCTTCCAGTGGCGCAACGTTCACCGCCGGGGGGCTAGGAGTGCACATGAAATAGAGCGTGCCGCAGGAGGAGAGTCGCGGCGCTAGGTCGTCCCACAAGCCTGACGAAAGTTCAGAGAAGCTTGTTAGACCGCCGCAATTGTTGCGCGACACGCAGGAGAATACGTGACACACTCACCTGTGCGACAGAGGTAGCAGTATGCGAGATAGCACTCAGGCAAGCTGGCTGTGCGTGCCACCAGCCGGGTCTCTGTGTCTCCAGGCAGTGTACCCAGGAACTGCGGCAAGCTCAACTTCGGCTCGCCAACCGCGGTGGGCGCAAGGGCCATCCTCTGGCGTTTAGTTGCCATGATTGGCCCCGCGAAGAAACGTCGCTTTCGTTTGAGGAGGGTCCCTCGACAAGCCCCTGCCTTCGCCTGTCCTCCTCATCTCACCAGTCTACCCAGGCGCGTCTCTCACGAGTCACACGCGTGCGAAGTACCTCTTCTCGAAGCTCGCGCCAGCTTGCTGGGGGTTACAACTCCCAACTCGGCAGACAGAGGGCCCTGTCACGTCTCCCCCCGAACAGCCACTGTTCGCCTCGCGCCGTCGTCTGACCTTATCACGGCACAGCAGACCGCCATGCCGAAGCCTGTCGAGCCGGAGGTGGAGTCCACGGGGCCGAACCAGTGGGACGTGGCCGCCCACGCGACGCCAGACGAGCAGGACTGGTGCGTGAAGGGTCCTTTCACCTTCCCTCGTCAATGTCTCTCCACCTGCGCAGCACACCATGTGGCCACATGCCCTTCGTCCTGTGATATGTCCCTGTGCGTGTGTGCAGGACGTACCACGCGCGCAAGAGTGCGAACGACGGCAAGGGAGATGCTGTGGCCAACCAGTTGGAGTATAAGCCCGTGTGCACTCACATGCCTGTGTGTCCCAGCCAGTGCGAGGCGCCGACCTTCATGTGGGTGCGTAGACGAGCAGGGGGCGCGCGCGGTGAAAGCTTAGCATCTAGTGCGTGTTAAAGCGGAGTACACTTGTCCCTCGCAGATGAAGAAGAAGCCAGCGCACTGAGCGGCACAGTCCACGACACGAGAGACGAAGAATGGACGCGCACACGTATGATGATTGAGTATGTGTTGTGAGTTGTGTGAGATTAAATACTCACTGTGTGTGCGCTCACCACTGAAAGCAAGCAGCGTGCGCGCGCAGTGCAGCAGCGAGCATGTGTTTACCAGCTGTTGGGGTGGCTGTCCAGGAACAGCAGCTCCTTGTAGGTTGCCAGCGACCAGCATTCCGCAGGGCAGATGGCCTCGATGGCGTCCACTGTCTTGCGTGCCTCAATCATGGTCTCCAGGCGCAGCACGCGCGCCGCCTTGGCTGCCGCCGCGGCGTCATCCGCGCCGTGCACACCCGCAAGGCCCGCAGCCACCTTCTTGGCAGCCGCCTTCAGGTCAGCCACGTGCTCGTCGAGGCCAGCCTTCTTGACGTCTGGGATCACGTGCTGGTAGATCATGTCCACCATCGTCTGCGCCTCAACCTCCACCGTGCCGATGTAGTGCTTCAGCAGCACCTCCTGCCGGGCCTCGCACTCAGCGGCGGTGAACACGCCGTGGGTGGCGAACACAGTCTTGTTCTTCTCTGCTGTGAACCGCAGCATGGCCTCCACGCCGGAGTCGATGCGCCAGATGCCACGCTGGTCCGCCTCCGACGGCCAGCTCTTGTCGTAGCCGTTGCCGTTGAAGACGACACGGAAGTGGGTCTTCAGCAGGTCGCGGGCAACGGCCAAGGCATTCTCGCCCTTCTCCACCCGGTCCGCGATCGTCTTGAACCCCTCAGCCGTGATGGTGGCCAGCACCGTGTTCACGAGGCTCACGTTCTGGCTGCTACCCACGGCGCGGAACTCGAAGCGAGCGCCACCGTACGGGAACGGGCTGGTGCGGTTGCGGTCCTCCGCTGGGATCTCGATGGGGCGCAGCACGGAGTCGACGCCGAAGGACAGGGGCTTCGTCTTGGGGTTGTACGCCTCGCTGGCGCCGCCGATGAAGCGCTCCAGGTAGGAGGTCATGTCGTCGCCGAGATAGGTGGAGATGACTGCCGGCGGGGCCTCCATGGCGCCCAGGCGGAAGTCGTTGCCCGGGCTGCTGATGGCCATGCGCATCAGGTCGCCGTACTTGTCGATGCTGCTCACCAGGGCAGCCATGACGACGGGGAAGATGTCCGCGTTGCCCGTCTTGGCGAACATCTGAGCCGGGTTCAGCAGCTGGATGCCCTCAGCCGTGGAGATGGACCAGTTGTTGTGCTTGCCGCTGCCGTTCACGCCCTGGAACGGCTTCTCCTGGATGAGCGCAGCGAGGCCGTACTTGGCGGCAGTCTCCTCAATAATCTGCATGACGACCAAGTTGTTGTCCGTCTGGGTCACGACGGTGCCGAACATGGGCGCGAACTCAAACTGGTTGGGGGCCACCTCGCGGTGGCGCGTCTTCAGCGGGATGCCGATCTTGAAGCAGCGCTCCTGGATCTCCTGCATGCACGCCAGCGCGGGGGTGGCCTCAGACAGGGGGGCCATGTAGTGATCACTCATCTCCTGCCCGCGGCCAGGCAGGCGGCCCATGACGGTGCGTCCCGCGAACTGCAAGTCCGGGCGCTTGTAGTACGCCTCGCGGGGCACCAGGAAGATCTCCTGCTCCAGGCCGATGTTGTTCACCAGGCCGGAGGTCTTCAGGCCCAGCAGGCCCAGCAGACGCACGCCCTGCTTGCTCAGCGCCTGGGTGGACCGGTGCAGCGGCGTCTTCTCATCAAGCGCGAAGCCGGTGTAGGCGGCCACGACGGAGGGGATGTACATGACATCGCCCAAGATGAATGGCGGTGACTCCGGATCCACCGTGATGTACGCGCCCGCGGTGTGCGTCGCACGCAGGCCGCCGTTGGGGAAGGAGCTGCCGTCAGTCTGGCCGTTCAGCAGGTCCTTGCCAGTGAACTGTGGAAGGGGTGGCGGTGTCAACTCCCTCTCAGTGGGCACTTCCCCTAGATAGGCGCGTGCTCCACAAACAACGCCGTGCCTTCCACTTGGGGTTCCCGCGCGCGTCGAACTCTACCATCATGTTGCCCAGGCCGCCGGAGTTGCCCGGGCGGAAGCCTGTGGACGGGGGGGGGCGAAGCGCGGGTCAGTGGGGGTGTGCCATAGAGTGATTGGCCCTCTTTCCAGAAGGTGTACTCCTATCTCGCGGCCTGCGCAACGGCGCCGCCTCCAGCTCCACCTCAGGCACGCACCGCTGCTGCCCATGGGGCAGAACCAGTGGGTGTAGACGCTCGCGCCGTTGTCACGAGCCCAGTCCAGCAGTGCAGAGGCCACAGTATCGGCCTTGGTGGCCGTCCACGCCGGCGTCTCCAGCAGGCTGGCGCTCTCGCCGTACTTGCTCAGGTACTTGGACGCGACGTCACCCTTGAACACGTGCTGCCCGAAACCAGCGGCGTCCAGGTCCGCGTCGTCGCAGAACTGGGCAGACACGCGCACGGCGCGGCCTACAGTGCTCGCCGGCCGGGGAGCAGCCGCGCGCAGCTTCGCCACCGGCGTGGCGGCCACGAAGGAGGCGCGACGCGCTGCGACGCGGGTGTGGGCAGCCGCCTGGAGAGAAGGCGAGTGCACAGTGCGGCGAGTCAGGTGGGCTTGCAACTGAAATTGGGCGCTCCATGCGAGGCCAGCTGCGAGGCGCCCCCGCCGCCGGGGCTGCA
>Ga0164296_1004537_pt1 | contig 12569 bp, 13 predicted proteins | sample GEODES057metaG_FD_113533 | JGI IMG/M metagenome (GOLD analysis project Ga0164296, IMG submission 113533) | Dystrophic lake water microbial communities from Trout Bog Lake, Wisconsin, USA - GEODES057 metaG | ecosystem: Environmental > Aquatic > Freshwater > Lake | place: USA: Trout Bog Lake...
AAGGGATGTCGGGAGACCGGCGTCCCTTTTTCTTTTTGGTCGCGTTTTTCGTATCGTTACCTGTCTCACCGGCCCGTCGCTTTTTGGTCACCAAATCAGCCCATAGACCGACGGCACGAGACAACAGACACATGATGCGCACAACGCGATCCAAAACACCCACTGATGGAGTGGCGCATGTTCAACGAACTCGCACGAGACGATATTTTCAGGATCGAGACAGCGCGGCTGTGGCTGCGCTGGCCGAAGCGCGCTGACGCTCCTCAAGTCGCGCAGTTCCTCGCCTCCGATGCCATCGCCTCTATGACGGGCCGGATTCCGCATCCCTATCCTCCGGGCGAGGCGGATTCTTATGTCTTGCGCACGCGCGAAGGCAATCTCGAGGGCACCGCACTCGGCCTTGTGATGACGCCCAAGAGGCGGCCTGATGAGGTGATCGGCGCGATTGGCCTCGGCTATGGCGAAAGAAAGACCGCGTTGGAACTCGGCTATTGGATCGGCGTTCCCCATTGGGGGCAGGGCTATGCGTCGGAAGCGGTGGCCGCGATGATTGATGCGGGCTTCGGGCTCTCTGACGCGGAAGCGCTGGTCGCCACAATCAAGCCGGGCAATGTCGCCTCGCAAAAAGTGCTCGAGAATAACGGGTTTCATGCCACAGGACTCGGCGAGCGCTTTATGCCGGCGCGGGGCGGCACATTCCCGGTCGAAGGCTTTCGTCTTGATCGTGCCGAATGGCTGGCGCGTGATCTGATCAACAAGCCAGCAATTCCGGGATGGTCCGCCGCAGCGAACGCAACGTAAGATCAGTGCAGGTGAATCTTGGAGGCACTCTTATGACCCGCAGATTGATCGCTCTTGCTCTCTTGTCAGCCCTCGCGGCCCCGAGCCATGCGCAAGAGGCGCAACAAGGCTTTGCGCTTGAAAAATTCTTTGTTGGCGATTGCGTGGCCGAAGGCCATTTCGTTAACAGCTGGACGGGGCAAAGGCGCGATCTCACGGTGAAAATGCATGGCCGCTGGGATGGCGTGTTTCTGACGCTCAAGGAAGAATTCACCTATTCCGACGGCGAAAAAGACACAAAAACTTGGGTTTTCACCAAAGTCGGCGAAGGCCGCTACACGGGCACGCGCGAGGATGTTGTCAAAGATGCTGTGGTTACGACCTCAGACGACGGCGTGACGATGGCCTACACAGCCAAGCTCGGCGGGATCGATGTCGATTTCCACGACAGCCTGAAACTGATTGATGCCAAGACGGTGCAAAATCACGCCGATGTGTATTTTCTAGGCTTCATCAAAATTGGCGATGTTGACCTCACAATGACACGGAAGTCGCGTTAAGCGACTTTCTGCTCCCCTTTTTGGCGATTTCATGCCAAGAGAACGGCATGAAATTCCTTGATCAAGCAAAAATCTATATTCGCTCGGGCGATGGTGGCGCAGGAAGTGTGTCCTTTCGGCGCGAAAAATTTATCGAATTTGGCGGCCCTGATGGCGGCGATGGCGGACGCGGCGGCGATGTCGTTGTCGAATGTGTCGATGGCCTCAACACGCTGATTGATTATCGCTATCAGCAGCATTTTAAGGCGCGTCCCGGCGGCCATGGCATGGGCAAAAATCGCGCTGGCGGACGCGGCGATGATGTTGTCCTCAAAGTGCCAAAGGGCACGCAGATTTATGACGAAGATGGTGAGACGCTGATCGCGGATCTCACCGAGCTTGGCCAAAAATTCATTCTCGCCAAAGGCGGCAATGGCGGGTTCGGCAATGCCTATTTCACAACCTCCACCAACCGCGCCCCGCGCCGCGCCAATCCGGGCCTTGCAGGTGAAGAGCGTTGGATTTGGCTGCGCTTGAAACTGATTGCCGACGCTGGACTGGTTGGTCTGCCAAATGCCGGAAAATCGACCTTTCTCGCCACTGTCACGGCGGCAAAGCCCAAGATTGCGGACTACCCTTTCACCACCCTGCATCCGGGCCTTGGTGTTGTACGGATTGATGGGCGGGAATTTGTCCTCGCTGATATTCCGGGCCTGATTGAAGGCGCGCATGAAGGGCATGGATTGGGAGATCGTTTTCTCGGTCATGTCGAGCGATGCCGTGTGTTGTTGCATTTGATTGATGCAACTTCGGAGCATGCAGGCAAGGCCTATAAGATTGTGCGCGAAGAGCTCGATGCCTATGGGCAAGGGCTTGAGGACAAGACCGAGATTGTCGCGCTCTCGAAATGCGATGCCGTCACCGCTGAGGTGGTCAAAGAACAAAAAGCGCGGTTGAAGCGTGCGGCGAAGAAAGAACCGCTGCTGTTATCCGCCGCATCAGGCCAGGGCATCGAAGCCGCTTTGCGGGCGCTTGCGTCCGAAATGGGGCGCGCGCAGGCGGAAGAGAACAAGGCGAACATGGCGGAACAGGGGCCATGGCATCCATGACAGGGCTGCCGGACTTTTCTGCCTTTCGCCGGATTGTCGTGAAGGTTGGCTCCTCGCTCTTGGTTGATCCCGTGAGCGGGTTGAAGAGCGACTGGCTTTCGGCGCTTGGCGATGATTTGGCGGCGCTGCATCGCTCCGGCAAAGATCTTCTCGTTGTGTCCTCAGGCGCGATTGCGTTGGGGCGCGGCGTGTTGGGGTTGAAGCGCGGGCCGCTCAAACTCGAAGAAAGCCAAGCCGCAGCCGCCGTGGGACAAATTGCACTCTCGCGCGCTTGGGCCGAAGTGCTCGGGCATCACGCGATCACAACAGGCCAGATTCTCGTGACCTTGGGTGATACGGAAGAGCGCCATCGCTATCTCAACGCGCGCGCAACTTTGGGGCGTCTCATTGATCTCAAAGCGATCCCCGTGGTGAATGAGAATGACACGGTGGCGACGAATGAAATTCGCTATGGCGACAATGATCGTCTCGCCGCCCGCGTGGCCACAATGGCGGGCGCTGATCTTCTGGTGCTGTTGTCCGATATTGACGGGCTTTACACGGCGCCGCCCGCTGATGATCCCGATGCAAAACTGATCCCGCTCATTCCGCGCATCACGGCGGAGATTGAAGCGATGGCGGGAGGAGCAGCGTCCGAGCTCTCACGCGGGGGCATGCGCACGAAAATCGAAGCGGCGAAAATCGCAACGCTCGGCGGCACCCATATGATCATCGCCGATGGCCGCGTGACCCATCCTTTGAAAGCAATCCAATCCGGAAAACCTTGCAGCTGGTTTTTGTCGAGTTCCAACCCCGTCTCTGCGCGCAAGACATGGATTGCAGGCGCGCTTGAGCCGAAAGGTGTGTTGCATCTTGATGCAGGTGCGGCGAATGCTATTCGCATCGGCAAAAGCCTGTTGCCCGCCGGTGTGACGCGCGTGGAAGGGCAATTCGAAAGCGGTGACGCGGTGATTTTGCGCGCGCCCGATGGCGGCGAAGTGGGACGCGGTTTGATTGGCTATGACTCGGCAGAAGTCAGCTTGATTTCAGGCCACTCTTCGCGCGATATTTCTGAGCTTCTGGGATATGACGGGCGCGCGGAACTCATCCATCGCGACGATATGGCGCTCGGCAGCGCGTAAGAGACACAATGACGGACGAGACCACTCTTCATGCGATCATGACGCAACTCGGCGCGAAGGCGCGCGTTGCAGCGCGTCAGCTTGCAATTGCCTCGCGCGATATGAAAGACGAGGCCTTACGCGCGGCAGCCGCTGCGATCCGCAATCGCGCAGCGGTCATTTTATCAGCGAACGCGCAGGATGTTGCTGAGGCTGAAGCGAACGGCACGAGCAAGGCTTTTTTGGATCGTTTGTTGCTCAATGATGCAAGGCTTGAAGCCATCGCCAAAGCCATCGAGGATGTCGTGACATTGGCCGATCCCGTCGGGCGCGTGCTGGCGGAATGGACACAGCCCAATGGGTTGCGCTTCGAGCGCGTGGCGACGCCGCTCGGCGTCATCGGTGTGATTTTTGAAAGCCGCCCCAATGTGACCGCCGATGCGGGGGCGCTCTGTCTGAAGAGTGGCAATGCCGCGATTTTGCGTGCGGGGTCGGACAGTTTTCGCACTTCGTCAGCGATTGCGGATGCGATGCGTCAAGGGCTCGGACGGGCTGGCATCCCGCAAGATGCAATTCAGCTCGTGCCGGTGAAAGACAGAGACGCTGTCGGCATGATGCTCAAAGGGCTTGATGGCGCGATTGACGTCATCGTGCCACGCGGCGGCAAAAGCCTTGTTGCGCGTGTGCAGGACGAAGCGCGCGTGCCGGTCTTCGCGCATCTCGAAGGCATCTGCCATGTCTATGTTCACGCAAAAGCCGATCTCGCAATGGCTGAGCGCATTGTCGTGAATGCGAAACTGCGGCGCACAGGTGTGTGTGGAGCTGCGGAAACTTTGCTCATCGACCGCGCGATTGCCGCAACGCATCTCAGGCCTTTGCTCAACGCGTTGCGCGAGAAAGGCTGCGCGATCAGAGGTGATGCGGATGTTGTGGCGATCGACTCACATGCGAGCCTTGCGACAGAAGAGGATTGGCGCACGGAATATTTGGATGCGATCATCGCCGTGAAACTCGTCGAGAATCTTGATGACGCCATCCATCATATCGCGACTTACGGGTCTCATCACACCGACTCGATTATCACCGATGATGCGGATGCGGCGCGGCGCTTTTTGGCGGAAGTCGATTCAGCGATTGTGTTGCACAATGCCTCAACGCAATTCGCGGATGGCGGCGAGTTCGGCTTTGGCGCGGAAATCGGCATTGCGACCGGCAAAATGCACGCGCGCGGTCCTGTTGGTGTCGAGCAGCTGACGAGTTTCAATTATCGGGTGCATGGCACGGGTCAAATTCGGCCTTAGCACCGATAATCATTCGTGCGGGAGAAATCCGCTCAGCGCGATTCCGACGGCAACCAAAAACGCCACGCTCCACAAAACCGAACGCAGCACGGGCTTATCGGCAAGATAGGCGGCGACATAGAAAATCCGCAACAGGACATAGACAACCGACAATTCATCGACGACGGGGCTCGGGGCATCCGTCCAAATCGCGATCAGCAAGACGGAGACGAAAACAGCGAGTGCCTCGAAGCTGTTCGCATGCGCCGCGTGGGCGCGACGCGCCCGACCCTCCAGCGTCTGCGCCCACAGACGCGGCTCGTGATTGTTATAGCCTCGCTCGACCTTGGCGAGACCAACGGCCACATAAGGAATGATAACCATGGCCAAAAGGCACCAAGCGGCAATAGGCATGTCACGACCTCCGATATGGAAGACCTACGCGCGGGACACGCTGGCGGTTCATGGCGTCATGACTTGCGGTCTAGCCAAGATCATGCTTCACGGCTTTTGAAATTGCTGTGAGCGGGTGAGGAGTTCGGACATCGTGGGCATCGTGCCACTCAAACGGCCCAGTGACGCCTATCGGCAATTGATCGGCCTTGGCGAGATCGATTCGGATCCGGCGCAATGGCGCGTGATCGACCATCTCGATCGCCTGTGTGATTTGCTGGGACAAGTGCCTTCACGAAAGAGCGGGCTTTCATGGCTTTTTGGGCGCAAGCCCATAATGCCGCGCGGGCTTTATCTGTGGGGGTCAGTCGGGCGCGGCAAAACCATGCTGATGGATTTGATGCTGCAATCAGCACCGCTTGAGAAGAAGACGCGGCTTCATTTTCAAACCTTTATGGCCGATGTGCATGCGCGGATTCATGCCTTTCGGCAGCAGGTCAAGAATGGGCTGGTGAAGGATACGGACCCGATTGGCCCTGTCGCCGCCGCCATCGCGCAGGACATCACGCTGTTATGTCTCGACGAATTTTCTGTGACCGATATTGCCGATGCGATGATCCTGTCGCGTCTTTTTGCGGCGCTGTTTGAGAATGGTGTGGTGTTGGTGACGACATCAAATGTTGCGCCGGATCGGCTTTATGAGAATGGCCTCAACCGCGCGTTGTTCTTGCCCTTCGTCGATATTTTGAAAGCGCATGTCGAAACCGTTGAACTTGATGCGGCGGTCGATTACCGGCTCGGAAAATCGCACACGGATCAAACTTATTTTGTGCCCGCTGACAGCGCAGCGAGAGCATCGCTTGACGCGATCTTTACCGCGCTGACGGAGCCAGAATCCGCGACGCCGATGGAGTTGATGGTTCTCGGACATCGCGTCGCGGTGCCGTTGGCGTGCCAAGGCGTGGCGCGCTTCTCCTATCGCGATCTGTGTCAAACGGCTTTGGGCGCGAATGATTTCATCGCGATTGGCGAGCAGTTTCATACGGTGATGATCGACGATATCCCGATCATCGCGGCGAACAATCACAATGAGGCCAAAAGATTTATCGCGCTGATCGACGCGCTTTATGATCGCAGCGTCAAACTCTTTGTCTCCGCCGCTGCGCCACCGGAACAGATCTATCAGGCCGATGAGGGGCGCGAGGCGTTTGAGTTTGACCGCACCGTGTCACGCCTGATCGAAATGCAGTCGGAACCTTATCGCGCTTTGCCGCATGGACATCGGCTGGCGTCAGCGTGAGCGGGGGCCTATACAGAGACATCTCGATCACTCTGATTTGGCCATGCGGGAGCCGGAAGCGAAGATCATGAGCCCTGTCTCTGACCCGCCGATCCAACGGATTCTCTCTGCGGCCACCGCCGATATTCTGGCGTTTGGGCCGGAACGGACGACGGTTGTGTCGATTGCGCGGGCGGCGGGCATGACGCATGCCAATATTTACCGCCATTTTGAGGACAAAGACGCGCTTTTTGACGCCGTCACGCTTCTGTGGCTGAAACCGCTCGAAGCCCGGCTCGGCGAGATTGCCGATGCGCCGGACCCGGCCCATGACAAGCTGGAGCGGCTTCTGCTCGGCCTCGTCTCCGCCTATCGCGACCGGATTGAGCAGGAACCTCGGCTTTTTGACCTGTTTGTGGCCGCTTTTTCGGAATCCCGCCCACTTGCGCGCCAGCATCGCGCGAGGGTGCGCATTCTGCTCGACCGCGTTTTGGAGGAAGGCCAATCCGCCGGTGCCTTCGCGTTCAAATCCCGCGAGAAGGCCCTGACACTCATTTTGGACGCGCTTTATCGGTTTTTGAACCCCGAACCGGTCCGGTCGGATCGCGAGATGGCGCGGAAAATCTGGGAGGGGCGGCGTTCCGCTGTGATCGCAACACTTCTCGCAATGCTCGGCACCGGACGGCTCTAATCGCGCTCAAATTGTGTTACATATTTCAAAAAATGTAATTTGTTACATCTTTTTTCGATTAAAATCCGGCTTTGATAAACTTTGTCATAAAAACATCATCGCTCTGAAATCATTGGAGAAATAGGTCGCGGGGACTTGGGCACCTTGGTTGATGAGAGAGGGAGTCTCGCGATCCTTCCCCTTTCGGACAACTTGTCGGTGATGAGGCCTGAGAGTAAGACGCCGCGAACTGGAAGAGGCAGCGGCTCCGGCCGGTAATGACAACGGATCACAGACAACGGATCACAGCGATCCAGGATGGAAGGAAAGTGACTATGGCGCGTAAGAAAATCGCTCTCGTCGGCTCGGGCCAGATTGGCGGCACACTGGCCCATCTCGCTGGTCTCAAGGAGCTCGGCGATATCGTGCTTTTCGATATTGCGGACGGCGTCCCTCAGGGCAAAGGCCTCGACATCGCCGAATCCTCGCCGGTCGATGGCTTCGACGCACGCTATAAGGGTGCCTCGAGCTATGAAGCGATTGCCGGTGCCGATGTTGTCATCGTGACCGCCGGTGTGCCGCGCAAGCCCGGCATGAGCCGCGATGATCTCTTGGGCATCAATCTCAAAGTGATGGAAGCCGTCGGCCAAGGCATCAAGCAATATGCGCCAAAGGCGTTCGTGATCTGCATCACCAACCCGCTCGATGCGATGGTCTGGGCACTGCAAAAATTTTCTGGCCTCAACCCGAAGAAAATCGTCGGCATGGCCGGCGTACTCGACTCGGCACGCTTCCGTTATTTCCTCGCCGAAGAATTCAATGTCTCGGTGAAGGACGTCTCGGCAATGACGCTCGGCGGTCACGGCGACGATATGGTGCCGATGGTGCGCTATTCGACCGTGGGTGGCATTCCGCTGCCTGACCTTGTGAAGATGAAATGGACGACGCAAGAGCGGCTTGACGCGATTGTCGAACGCACCCGCAAAGGCGGCGGCGAAATCGTCAATCTATTGAAGACCGGCTCGGCTTTCTATGCGCCTGCGGCATCGGCCATTGCGATGGCTGAATCCTATCTCAAGGATCAAAAGCGCGTGCTGCCTTGCGCGGCGCATCTCTCCAATGCCTATGGCGTGAAAGACATGTTTGTCGGCGTGCCGATTGTGATCGGCGAAAAAGGTGTCGAACGCATCGTGAAATTACGCATGAAGCCCGATGAAAAGGCTGCTTTCGCAAAATCCGTTGCCTCCGTTCAAAGCCTGATCGACGCGTGTAAAGTGATTAATCCGGCGTTGAAATGAGATTGGGCAGCGGGGATTAGGCAGTAGGGATTAGGCATTAGGCATTAGGCATTAGGCAGTCGTAATTTTCTACTTCCTACCACCCACTGCCTACTGCCCACTGCCCACTGCCCACTGCCCACTGCCCACTGCCCACTGCCTACTGCCCACCGCCCAACCACCCGTCCGCCCCTCGTAAGGAACCAGATATGAACATCCACGAATATCAAGCCAAAGCCGTCTTGAAAGAGTTCGGCGTGCCTGTGTCGAACGGCCGGGCGATTATGAACGCAGCGGAAGCGGAAGACGCGGCCAAGGCGCTTGGCGGTCCGCTCTGGGTTGTCAAATCACAAATTCATGCGGGTGGACGCGGCAAAGGCACTTTCAAAGAAGCCGCAGCCGGTGAAAAAGGCGGCGTGCGGCTTGCCAAATCCATCGACGAAGTGAAGCAATTCGCGTCGCAAATGTTAGGCAACACGCTGGTCACGATCCAAACCGGACCGCATGGCAAGCAAGTCAACCGGCTTTATATCGAAGACGGGTCCGATATTGCGAAAGAATTCTATCTCTCGATGCTGGTTGATCGCGCGACCTCGCGCATTGCCTTCGTGGTTTCGACCGAAGGCGGCGTGAATATTGAAGATGTCGCCCATCACACACCCGAAAAGATCGTGAGCTTCTCGGTTGATCCGGCAACAGGCATCATGCCGCATCATGGCCGCGCAGTTGCCAAGGCATTGCAGCTTTCAGGCGATCTTGCCAAAGAAGCGGAAAGCCTGACCACCAAGCTTTATGCAGCGTTTGTTGCCAAAGACATGGCGATGCTTGAAATCAATCCGCTGATCGTGACGACGGACAATCATTTGCGCTGTCTCGACGCGAAAGTCTCATTCGACTCCAACGCGCTGTATCGCCATCCAGAAATTATGGAATTGCGCGACGAGACGGAAGAAGACGCCAAGGAAATCGAAGCCTCGAAATATGATCTCTCCTATATCGCGCTTGATGGCACGATCGGCTGCATGGTGAATGGCGCGGGCCTTGCCATGGCGACGATGGACATCATCAAGCTCTATGGCGAGTTTCCGGCGAATTTCTTGGATGTCGGCGGCGGCGCTTCGAAAGAAAAAGTCACAGCGGCGTTTAAGATCATCACCGCTGACCCGAATGTGAAGGGTATCCTCGTCAACATTTTCGGCGGCATCATGAAATGCGATGTCATCGCTGAAGGCGTGATTGCGGCTGTGAAAGAAGTCGGCCTCAAAGTGCCGCTCGTTGTGCGCTTGGAAGGCACCAATGTTCAACTCGGCAAAGAGATCATTTCGAAATCGGGCTTGAATGTCATTCCGGCTGACGATCTCGACGATGCCGCCCAGAAAATCGTGAAAGCCGTGCGGGGTTAATCATGTCCATTCTCATCGACAAAAACACAAAGCTCCTCACGCAAGGGTTTACCGGCAAGACCGGCACCTTTCATTCCGAACAAGCGATTGCCTATGGCACCAAGCTTGTGGGTGGCACATCGCCCGGCAAAGGTGGCACAACCCATCTGGGTCTTCCGGTGTTTGACACGGTGGCGGAAGCCAGAGCTGCAACGGGCGCTGATGCCAGCGTAATCTATGTGCCGCCTCCGGGCGCGGCGGATGCGATCTGCGAAGCGATCCAAGCGGAGATTCCGCTGATCGTCTGCATCACCGAAGGTATTCCCGTGCTCGATATGGTGCGTGTGAAGCGCGCTTTGTCCGGTTCCAAATCGCGACTCATTGGGCCGAATTGCCCGGGCGTAATTTCCCCTGGCAAGGCGAAGATCGGCATCATGCCGGGCCGCATCCACAAGGAAGGTTCCGTGGGCATTGTGTCGAAGTCGGGCACGCTGACGTACGAGGCCGTGTATCAGTTGACGCAGCGCGGCATCGGCCAGTCGACGGCCATCGGCATCGGCGGCGACCCGATTATCGGCACCACGCACATTGATGCGTTGCGCCTGTTGAACGAGGACCCCGACACCGAGGCCATCATCATGATTGGTGAAATCGGCGGCAGCGCGGAAGAAGCTGCGGCAGAGTACATCAAACAGAATGTGAAGAAGCCGGTGGTGGGATTCATCGCGGGACAGACGGCGCCTCCGGGACGCCGCATGGGCCACGCGGGCGCCATCATCAGCGGCGGCGAAGGAACGGCCGCAAGCAAGATGAAGGCGATGAGCGAGGCCGGTATTCACGTGGTGCAGTCGCCGGCGGAAATCGGCGATACGCTGGCGCGTGTGATTGGCAAGTAGTTGCAGGAATCGCGGGTATTCTTCCCCTGAAATTGCTGATGGAGATGAAGGATGATTGAGCGCGATTTTGAAGTGAAGATGAAGAGCGGCGTCGCTGACGCCGCCTACTTCGCCCCGGCAGACGGCGCAAAACACCCCGGCATACTTTTTCTTACCGACATTCGCGGCATCCGCGAGGCGCATCGCGAACGCGCGCGGCGGCTGGCGGCGTCCGGTTATGCCGTGTTGATACCGAATGTTTTTTATCGCACCCGCAAGCCGCCGATGTTTGACTTCCCCATGGTGTGGGGCGAGCCGCAGACGATGCAGCGTTTTCAGGAACTGGTAACGCCGCTGACCGCTGATGCGATTGTGGAAGATGGCCGATATTTTATTGACGCCTTGCTGGCCCAGCCGGAGACGCGTGCCGGTGCCATCGGCATTGCAGGGCATTGCTTCACCGGCGCGTATGGCGTGCGGCTGGCGGCTGCGTATCCCGATTTGGTCCACGCCACGGCCAGCTTCCACGGCGGTGGGCTGTGGAGCGAGAAGGCTGATTCACCCCACACCGTGCTGCACAGGAACATGGGGCAAATGCTGTTTGAACATGCGGAGAACGACAACTCCATGCCGACTGAGGCGATTCTGAAATTCGAGTCGGCGCTGCAATCGTCGGGCGTGAAATTTTCCAGCCGGACGATTCACGGAGCCATGCACGGCTGGAGCGTGAGCGACCACAAGACCTACAACGCAGAAAAATCCGAAGAGTCTTTCCAGGCGATGCTGCGGCTGTTCCAGGCAGCGTTGTAACCGTCACAGGGCTACAATAGAAGCACACAACATATTTCCAAAGGAGCATCACGTGTCACAGCGCACATTCAGCATCATCAAGCCAGACGCGGTCCGCAAGGGACATGCCGGCGCCATTCTTTCCGAAATCGAGAAGGCCGGCTTCAAGATTGTCAGCATCAAAAAAATCAGCATCTCCAAGCGGCAGGCCGAGGGTTTTTACAGCGTGCACTCAGCGCGCCCGTTTTTCGGCTCGCTGTGCGACTTCATGTCGTCGGGCCCGATTATTCCGCTGGTGTTGGAGAAGGAAAACGCCATTGCCGATTTGCGCAAGCTGATGGGCGCGACCAATCCCGCGAATGCGGAACCGGGAACCATCCGCAAGAAGTTTGCCGGGTCGATTGAAGAGAACGCCATCCACGGTTCGGATGCGGAAGAAACGGCTGCATTTGAAATCAGCTACTTCTTCGCCGGTATGGAACTGGAGTAAACTTTTCGCATCAACAGCAAAAGGCCCGGAGAATTTTCTCCGGGCCTTTTGCTTTGCGGAAAATTACTTGAAGAGATTTAAATCAATGCTGTCGGCCATGGCTTTGTAGCCGGCATCTTTGGGATGCAGGTGGTCGCCGCTATCGGCAAAAGCGGCGAAGTGCGTCGGGTTGGCGGGGTCCTGCGTGGCTTTGTAGAAGTCCACGTAGCCATCCACCACGCCGCCGGTGCGGATCCAGTTATTCAAAGTCTCGACAATCTGCTGGCCCGGCGGGTAGGAATATCCCGCGCCGCCGTAGGGAGTGAGCGTGGCGCCAATCACCTTGATGCCGTGGGCGTGCGCGCGCTCCACCATCTGCGTAAATCCCCAGATGAGGTCGTCGGCGGTGACGTTGTTGCTCTTGCGCTGGTTGCCGCCAATGTCGTTGATGCCTTCGAGAATGATGATGTACTTCACGCCGTCGAGCGCGAGCACGTCGTGGTCAAAACGCGCCAGCGCGCTGGGGCCGGTGCCGTCATGCAAAATGCGATTGCCGCCGATGCCCATGTCGAGCACGCCGAGATTTTTTGTCTTGCCGTTGGCCTGCAGCCGCTCGGTCAGATAATC
>Ga0164296_1004538_pt1 | contig 12563 bp, 13 predicted proteins | sample GEODES057metaG_FD_113533 | JGI IMG/M metagenome (GOLD analysis project Ga0164296, IMG submission 113533) | Dystrophic lake water microbial communities from Trout Bog Lake, Wisconsin, USA - GEODES057 metaG | ecosystem: Environmental > Aquatic > Freshwater > Lake | place: USA: Trout Bog Lake...
CAGGATGCGAGCATCTACGCGCAGGCGTCAGCGAATGCGGCCTTCAAGCCGGTGCAGAAGGGCGCCACGCTGCCTCCTCCCACGCCCCCGCCGCCGCGGGTGCGCACGCTGGGCACCTATTAGGAAATGCAGATAGATCTAGGATTGGCCACTGGCGACTAAACGCAGTCACGAACGCTCACCAACTGATGATGGGCACTCATTCTATTTCTTTGTTTGCAACTTCATGCGTGCGTCCCACTCATCCTGCTCAGCTCATCGGAGCGCTGTTCGACGTGGACACTTTTTGGTACCACTCCGCTTCCTGCAGCCCCAAGCCGGGCTATGCGTCATACGACGTGTCCGCTGCGGAGACACTGCACGTTGCGTGCATTCGGGCCTGTAGCGCTGTTTCTGTCGCTTCGTGCTGTCGCGCTTGAACCTGCTCTGGACCTCTCGTCTCGCGCGACGCTCATACTGTCGCCAAGAGCGCTGGACGCCTTCACTGGGACTCTCCAGCTCGATGTACGACTGCCATTCTTGCTGCCAACGATGCGTATTGTTGTCGCTTTCAGGTGCGCTCGCGCGGTGCAGATAAACCAGAACAACAGTGCGACAAGTCACTTCGGGCAGTCACCCACCATTTTTCCCTCTCCTCTGCAGCTCAACAGAGAGTGCTGCAATAGCTCCGTCTTGCATGTTCGCACAAGAGCTGGCAAGTGGAGTGTATGGTGGCGGTCTCACAGCTGTGGTGGGCACCACTGCGTCAAGTGCCAACTGCTCCACAGCTCCATGCGCTCCCGTTCTCACCTCAACCTGCGGGTTCAGCATGCAGACAGTACAGGTGGATGTCAGCTCCCGGTACAGTGGCCACGTGCAAGTGTGGTCTTCCAACGCAAGCGTCACGGCGCGACTATTTTCGGGGTACGTTGACGTCTGCAATGCATCCAGAGCGCAGTTGCACAAGAAGTGAGAGCCGCACTTGCATCACACACGCGCAGGTCTTTATCGTTACAGATCCCACTGGCAAAGATGATGCTGGCCAAGAAGCCTCTGGAATGTCTCATTCTTGTGTTCTGTCTTGATCTGGTGTGCTGTGTGCTCACACCGGTGAAGTGGGTGCTGCCGTATCTGCATGCGCCGCCGCCACCGCCACCATACCCATCTGCACCGTTGTACAGCACATTGCAGTTCTGTTCGACACAGGCTGGCCTCAATACAACCGCCTTCACACCGGGCTCGGACGGAGATGTAATCTACGTCTCTGAAACGTACTGTTTCGAGCAGATTGTGTACAATCTACCGCGAGACGCTGTTCTCGTAGCGCATGCGCTCTATGTGAATGGAACTCTGGGGCACGTCGCGGCTGGCACGAGTGCGTTGCTCATAACTCCGAGCCTTTTATCATTGTCGCCCGCTGCTGTCCGCTTCGAGTTCACATTCCCAGCGGCGGGGGTGTTTGTTCTTGACAGTGCCTCCGTGTTTCAGCTGCCCAGAGGGAATGTGAGCTATAGTTCAGCATCAGGAGGCGGCAGCCACCTGCGAAACAGCCCATCACGCGTGGCCTTGCCGCCAGCCAGCGCGGCTGTACAATCCACAGTCTCCATGACGCAGCTGGCCGAGTTCGACATCAGCCAGGCCAAAGCATCGATCCATGGCTTGTCGGTCCTGGGGGCTGCCCTCGCGTCCAAGCAAGTCATAGTGGCAGCTGCACCACTGTCCAAGAGGCCACCTATGTCATTTGCTACTTTCAAGCGCGCACAGCGATGACGTTGGTGTTCGCGCGAACACCATGTGCGGTGAGACAGCGTGCGCGTGTGTATTGCGTGCTACTACATATATTGTCCACAGAAAATGTCTATTCCCTACCCAGCTGTCGCATTTAGCCGTGGTGCCGTGTGCTGTCTGAAACATTGTGACACAGGAGAGGGACGGGTCAGCGGGGGCATGGCAGGTGGGGCATGGCAGGCAGGGGCACGCACAAGCCACGAAGTTGGCGCCCTTGCACTCGAGGCCAACCATGGGCTCGCCCAGGTCGCAGGAGACCTCGGCCAGGACCTTGGGGTCGTTGTAGTGGGTCACAGCCTGCACGATGGCGCGCGCGCGCTTGGCGGGATCGCCAGACTTAAAGATGCCGGAGCCGACGAAGACGCCGTCGCAGCCGAGCTGCATCATGAGCGCAGCGTCCGCGGGGGTGGCCACTCCACCGGCTGCAAAGTTGACCACAGGCAAACGGCCCAGCGACTTGGTCTGGCGCACCAGCTCCACCGGCGCGCCAATCTCCTTGGCGTACACGTAGATCTCGTCATCGTCCATGGTGCTCAGCTTTCGGATCTCGCCCAGCACGGTGCGGGAGTGGCGAACAGCCTCAACCACGTTGCCCGTGCCAGCCTCGCCCTTGGTGCGGATCATGGCAGCGCCCTGCGGCGAAAACACAGCAGACAGCACGTGAGCGGGGGACGGGTTAGTGACGGCCCTGTAGAAGCGGCGTGGAGCACACAGCGGAGCGGGAGTGGGGGGGGCGCACTTCGGCGATGCGGCGGAGAGCCTCGCCAAGGTTGCGGCATCCGCAGAGCACGGGGACCTTGAAGTTGTGCTTGTTGATGTGGTGCATCTCGTCTGCGGGGGTGAGGACCTCGCTCTCGTCGATGAAGTCGATGCCGATAGCCTCCAGGATCTGAGCCTCCACGAAGTGGCCGATGCGCGCCTGCGCGGGGAGGGCGCGGCCACGCCGTCACGTCAGACGTCACACCACGTGCCACGTGCGTTGTAAGCGACCTAGAGCCACGACTCTGTGGAGCCACGCAGCGGCGCACAGTGCTGGCAGCCCGGTAGCCACGCACTGTGTGGCGCCTTTCCACGAGCCTGTTTACGGGTGCGCACCTTCGCCATGACGGGGATGGTGACCGCCTTCTTGATTTTCTGGATCATGTCCGGGTCGCTCATGCGAGCCACGCCGCCGTCCTTGCGGATGTCTGCGGGAACGCGCTCGAGAGCCATAACTGGCGACGGTGTGGGACGCCGTCAGTGAGCGAAAAAACACTCAGCGCCACGCACGCAGGCGCAGGCGCACGCCACCGCCACCAGGTCGCCATGAGATGGGCACACGGGCGGTAGCACGTGAATGCAGGGGCGCACGCGCAGGAGGTGCAGGGAGTGTGTCTCGGCACACAGCCGCCACTGAGTGGGCACACACGCACGGCACGTGCGAAGGCACGGCGAGGCACTCGCGGCGGTCGTGCGCAGCAGAGCGAAGCACATGGGTTGCGTACCTGCCACAGCGCCAGCCTCCTCGGCGATGCGTGCCTGCTCCTCGTTCACCACATCCATGATGACCCCACCCTTGAGCATCTGAGCCAGGCCCACCTTCACGGCGAACGTGCCCTTGCTTGCCTCAGCGGATGCCATGGTTGAGAGTGTGGTTTGACGGTGGGAGTAGTGTAGTAGTAGTGTGCACAAAACTGCAGTGAAGGTCGAAAACGGCGTCTTGGGTACTACACGGCGTCCCGCAAGTCCGTGCGCTGCAGACGCATCGTGCTGTGCGCTGCCGCTGGCCGAGGCAGTGGCACAGCTTCGCGCACGGTGTGGTGGAGGCGCCCGGCCGTGGGCTTCGCGTCAAACCTTGGGACAGAATGAGGCGCCACTGGTCCTGCGTGGTGGCGCTCCTGCTGCTTCTCCTCTCAGGGTACACCTCCGCGCAGTCGCCACGGCGGCGCAGTGGCACTGGACACGGCCCCGCTGCTGGCAGCCCTGGCGCTCTGCAAGCCGCACTCGTCCTTCCTCAGGTGCCCCTGTCAGCCGCGCCCACGCACGGGGCGCAGCTGCTGCCACGCACTGTGTCTGCGCTGCGAGCGCTGCTAGACGAGGACGGGTCACATAGAGAGGCGTTGCGTGTGCTGGGCGAGCTCTACCAGGTGTGTCTAGAAGCGCCTTTCTTTGTCACACCGAGTCGCCTGACTTTCCCCTCTTCCACAGTCGGGCGAGGGCGGGGCGCCTCAGAGTGACGTGCTCGCTGCCAAGTACTTCGAGCGGGCAGCGCAGCTGGGTGACCCTCTCGCGCAGGCGCGTCCACAATTGGAGTGCTTTGCGCCCAGGCGTGTCTGACTGACGCCCTCTCTCTTGTCGACAGGAGGAGATGGGCTTCATCCTCGCTTCTGGACTCGGCCGTCCCGTGGACGCCGCCCAGGCACTCGTGTACTGGTTCTTCGCAGCCAGTGCGAACCAGACGGGCGCACAACTGGCGCTGGGCTACAGACACGCCTTTGGCTTCTCAGTCCCCAAAGTCTGCGCGTCCGCGGTGATGTACTACACCCCCGCGGCGCTGGCAGCACTGGCACCACCTCCGGGGAGTCAGCAGCTGGCGGGACAGCCGCCGCCTGTGGAGAGACTGCGCTTATCAGCGGACTTTGCTGTTCACCAAGCCGCGCGGGCCAGGGAGCGCGATATGGTGGGCTACTACCGCTACAGTGCCGACCACGGCAACACTGACGCGGCTGCAGCGATGGGTCAGCTGCTCGTGTCCGGCGCACGTGGCGTTGCTCGCGACTTCGGGGCAGCCGCGGAGTACCTGTCTGTGGCTGCATCTCGAGGGGATGCAGACGCGCAGGCGTCGCTAGGCATGCTGTTCGCCAATGGCCAGGGTGTTGAACGGGACGATGCGACGGCGGTGCGCCTACTCCGCGCGGCGGCAGACAAGGGGCAGCCGATGGGGCAGTACGGCCTCGGCCTGGCTTTCCTGGGCGGCTTCGGCGTGGTGCGTGACACACGCCAAGCACTCGCTTGGCTCGTCGCAGCGGCTGAGCAAGGCAGTCCGGATGCGCATGCAGCCCTGGGCGCGCTACATGCGCAAGGACTAGAAGGACTGCCCAAAGATCGAGCAAAGGCGCTTCTCCATCTAAACACCGCCGCCGCAAATGGCCACCTGCTCGCTAGCTTCGCAGTGGCCATGCTGCAACTCAACCCAGGCGCTGCAACCATCTTGCCGCCTGCAGCTGCAGCGCAGGCAGCTGCACACGCACAGCCGGGGGCCTGTCGTGCGAGTGTGGCGTTGCTGAAGCAAGTTGCGGAGCGTGGTGATGTCGTACGGACACTCATCCAAGCAGCAGGGGAGGCGTTCAGTGGTGGGGATGACGCAGCGGCGCTGCGTCTGTATCTGAAAGGCGCACACATGGGCATTGAGGTTGCCCAAGCAAACGCAGCGTTCCTGCTCCAGCGCCGCAGCAGCATCTCCGCCGCGAGCCTTGCAGGCGCTGGTGATGATGTCGCTGCTTCAGAAGCCGGGGATGATGATGACGGCAGCTTGCCTGTGGGCGCAGCTGCGCAGCGCCTTGCCTTGGCCTGGCTGGCTCGCAGTGCAGAGCAGGGCCATGTGGCGAGTCTCGTGGCTGTCGGTGACGCCCACTTCTACGGCCGGGGCAAGCCTGTTGACCTGCGTCTAGCGGCACAGGCGTACGCGCAAGCAGGGAGCGGGCATAACGCGCAGGCGCTGTTCAATTTGGGGACGATGCACCATTTCGGATGGGGCCTCCCTCAGGATTTCCATCTCGCGAAGCGCTACTACGACCTCGCCCGCGCAGCCGCTGCTGAAGCACGCATGCCGACCGCGCTGGCACTGTGGGCTCTGCGATGGCAACAGAGATGGAGAGACTGGCAAAGTAGTAGTAGCAGTAGTGACGCGGCAGTGCCGGAGCAGGCAGCGCATGGTGCAGGCGGAGCGCCGCCACAGGCCAAGAGCCATAGAACTGCGCTAGGAAGTGCGGATGTGGAGTCCGTCTTGCTGGCATTGGTGACAGGGGCGCTGGCGCTGGTCGTGGGTGCCATTCGTGCACGCCGAGCGGCCGCGCTCGCGGCGGGGGGTGAGGAGGAGGGTGACGATGGAGACGTCGCCACAGCTGAGGGACGCGACGCGGCGCGGGAGGGAGCTGGGCGCGCTGCTGGAGAGGTGGCCTCGCCTCAGCCGCAGACTTGAGCTGTTGAGAACAGACACACGCGATGAAAGTGTGACCAGACAGAATGGCGTGATGGCCTTTTTGAGCGACTCTTGCCGTCATCACCTTCCCCTTCGCCTTCCCCTATGGGCTCCACGTCCAGCACGCTGCGCTGGCTCGCGCGCACACTGAGTGAACGCAGCCGCACAGCCCTTGCAGCTCCGCCCTTAGCAACCGGAGCGCCAAAGCAGCTGCGCGTGGGCCTCGGCGGCGAAATCCCTGTGTTTCCTCCGCTGGCGACGCTTCTGTTGACTGGCGCCTCGTGCGCAGCTTGGATGTTGACAGGCCTCCGTCTGCGTTTCGTGCCTGCTGTTCTTCCGACGGCTGCACGCGTTGGAGGTGCCGCTCTCATCATGCTGGGAGCTGGGCGCACAAAGGCGGCGTGCGACGCAGCACTCGTCCGCGCAGGCACAGAGGCCAATTTCGCGCCGGTGCCTACAGTTGCAAGGACGGGGCCCTATGCCGTGTGTCGCAACGCAATGTACGTCGCGCTGGCCGCTGTTCCCGCAGCTGCAGCTGTGGCCGTAGACTCCGCCTGGTTGCTCGCTGCGGCGGCGGCAACGCTGGTGTATACTGATGCAGTGGTCGTGCCTGCTGAAGAAGCCTTTCTCAGCGTCCAGTTGGGCCAGGACTACAAGAAATACCTGATGCAGGTGCCCCGATGGCCGTGGGGCAAGTAAGAGGCGTAGCAAGAATGTAGGCGTAGCTGTATTCCAACCAAAGATGTGTGTAAAGCTGCATTGTACTCATCGCATTCGTGTCTCTTGTGGCCAGGGTCCGCCTGCCATGACAGCTTCCACCTCAGCAGTTGTGCGTGGACAGAGCGTCAGGTTCTCGCACCCGTCTGCTGTGATGAGCACATCGTCTTCGAGACGAACGCCGCCAAAGGCGACGAAGCGCTTCAGAACTTCGGGTACCAGGAATGTGGATTGGATGGCATCACGCTGCGCGGCATCAAGCAGCGGCGAGATGAAGTAGCAGCCCGGCTCTACGGTGAGGACCATGCCAGCCTCAAGCGCACGATTCATACGCAGCTTACAGATGCCGGGCTCTTGCAAGCGCTGCGTGCCTGGCGGGTAGCCGCCCACATCGTGTGTGTCGATGCCCAACAGATGGCCCAGTCCGTGCGGCATGAACACAGCGCCTAGGTGCGCTGCGTGCTGCTCATCCACGCTGCCTCTAAGGAGGCCGCCTTGTGTGAGGCACTGCAAGATGGTGCGCTCAGCTAGTCGATGCATGTCCACCCATTGAACGCCTGGACGCAAGCATGCGAACACCGCGTGCTGTGCCGCAAGCACTGCATTGTACACTAATACCTGATCAGCACTGAAGTGGCCGTCCACAGGGAACGTGCACGTGATGTCTGCGCCGTAGCAGGCGAACTCCGCACCCATGTCCATCAGTGCAAGTGCCCCGGGCTGTAGCTCTTGGTCATTCGGCGCGCCAGCGTGGCCATAATGCAGGATGGCGCTCCGCGGACCCGTGGCGCAGATGCACGTGTAGCCTTGCAACCTGCAACCTCCCCTGATATAGCACTCGAACTGGAACAGCGCCTCCAGCTCGTACTCTCTCATCCCCGCCCGTGCGGTGCGCATGACAGCCACATGTGCGTCTGAAGAGACACGGCACACGAAACGAAGGAGCTCCACCTCCGCTGCAGTCTTCACTGAGCGGCAGGAACTCAACGCGTTATATAGGCGCGCTGACTTATCCAGTTCCACGTCAAGTGTGTCCAGGCCGTCAAAGCTAGCAGGCGCCGACGTCGCGCCTGAGTCCGAGTTAAGTCCGCACAGCAGGTGCACGACTGCAGCCCCTGTCAGAGCTATCGGTAACTCCTCAGTCCAACGCACGTTCACGCCGTACTTGTCACTCAACTCTTTCGCCGTCTTGATGGGGCCCATCCACACCGCGTACTCGGCCGGCAGCTTCGGTGCAAACAGCGTCGCTTGGTACGTTGCGACGTCGACCGTGCCATAGAAGCCAGGCTCCGTGACGCCAAACAAGTAGGCGAAAAAGCTCTCTTGTCGGAACACATCCTCGTGGTCCGTCTCGTGCCGGATGGCGGGCTTGCCGCCCTGCAGCAAGACCACACCGCAGGCGAGGCCATCGCTAAGAAGCTGGTCGCAGAGCTTGCGCCGGTGCTCAGCAAACATGGCCATTGACACGCGGTGCTCGCGCCGAGTCGACGCTTGACTGAAGAACACGCCGCGTGAGGACATCGTGCGAGCGTCTCTGCGCAGGCAAACTGCGCTTCCAATGTCCGTCCACGTCACTGCCGACTTTGGAGTCAGACTTAGTCTCCAGAGCGCTGTAGAGAGCATGTTGAGCAGCCTCGCCGCATGTCTGTTGTCGCCGCAGAGGAGTCATGAGCAGGTCGTCAAGCGGCCTGTGGTCACCCGTGCGGCTGCAGGCTTTGCAGGTTGGGGCGACTTGACGCCAAGGCCCTCTCCTCCAGAGCGCAGCAGCAACTCCGCTCCGCCTGAGAACAGTCGCGACAGGAGACGCGCACGTCGAGCGGAAGAGAACGGAGTAGAGTCTGACTCGGCTGCAGGCGACATGACTCCTCGACGAGCGGCGGCCGAGGCCAGACGTGCGTTCACTTGGGACGAGCAAGGCGTGTACCTGGAAGAGGCTGAGGAGGGTGGCAGTCGCAGCAGTGATGAGTCCCTGCCGAGTCGCAGTCGAGTGTCGGAGTCGAAAGAGTCGCGCCGGAGTTTTGAGGGCAGAGAGGCGAAGGTGAGTCAGGGGCAACGACCCCCGTTTGGGCAGCTCCGTCGCCCTGCTCGCCCACCGCCGGGTGTGTCTGGCGCAGCTCGTCGTGTCGCTGAGAAGCAGCAGCAGCAGCGTGGACCAGGAGGGACGGCAGGTCGTGGAGGGGCAGGTGGGAGAGCCTCATCACCTCAAGCAGCCCGTCCTTCTTTTGACCGCAAAGCGCGCTTCAAAATCGGGAGACGGGAGGACAGTGTGGAGGAGCTGCGAGAGCGAGAGGCGTCGGTGACGGCGATGCCGCTACCACTGCCGATGGCGAGCGCAACACACGCAAACTTGTTTGTCCGCCTCGGATTGTCGCATGAAGCTGGCGCCGGCTTGGAAGCAGCAGGTGTGGCTCGTCCTACAGACATCCAGACACGCGCTATCCCAGCACTCGTGCAGGGGATGAGTGCCGCGGTGCTGGCGGAGACGGGTAGTGGTAAGACATTGGCGTATTGCCTGCCTCTCGCGACCAGACTGTACGCGTACAAGCAGCTCGGCAAATCGCAAGCCATGCGCCGTGTGCCTGCGACTGCATGCCCGGAGGCGCTGATCATTGTGCCAAATCGAGAGCTTGGCATCCAGGTTGCGGCCTCTGCTGAAGCGGCTGCTGTGTGGTGTCAACCGGAGGATGCGCCGCGGACATTGTGTGTCGTCCGCTTGTTGGGCAAAGAGAAAGCACCTTCGCCTGCCTCGCGCAAGGGCGCTGCAGCGGCGCCGGCGCCATCTGACAAGCGAGATGTGACCTGGGCGGGCGCTGAAGGCGGTGAGCTTGACACTCAGAAAGTTGACCCTCAGGCGGCAGCTGCTGCATTTGAGGCAGCTGACATTGTGGTGGCAACCCCACGCACGGCGCTGACTCTTCAGAAAACTGGCCGATTGCGGCTAGGGCGGTGCAGGGTGCTCATCGTGGACGAGGCTGACGAATTGCTCAGCGCCGGGTTTATCGAAGACGTGTCCAAGCTGGTGCGCTCCGCAGCGGGAGAAGCCGGTGTCGGCGTCTTCGGCCAACAAGTGCAGCTTGTGTGTGTGGCCGCCACCCTGAGCCGGGAGACGTGGGATGAGACCATCAAGCCCACGTTTCCAGTCAAGATGCAGCGCATCGCATCGCAGGGATTGCACAGACCTGCGCCAGGAGTTGCGCAGGTGCGTGCATTCAATAAGATTGCCCTGCTGCGCCTGAAAACACATTGACGCCTTATCATATGTGCAGCGTGTCAAGGTTGTTAATGGCGCAGAAGAGCGTGCCGTGGCGCTGCTGGAGGCACTGAACGACTACAATGGGACGGCATCTAATTGAGTGTCCAGCGGCCTCGCACCCGGTCTCCCAGCTCTCATATTCACCAATTCGCCTGCTGAGGCAGATGCAGTGGCGGCCCTGCTGCAGAACGGTGCGTCTCAGCATGCGTCCCTCTCTCAAGCTTGCGTCCCACCCGTACTAAATGGCCATGCTGTCTGTCCCGCAGCCGGTCTGCCCGTGGCGGCGTTCCACGGTAAAGTGTCGGGTCATCGCGGCGAGCTGCTGGATGATTTGCAAGAAGGCGCGCTCGCTGCGCTCGTCGTCACGGACATGGCCGCCCGTGGCCTGGATCTCCCATGCGTGCGTAACGTCGTCCAATGGCGCCCAGCCCCGAGCGCGACATTGCATTTGCATCGTGTAGGCCGCACTGGGCGCGCCTCTGCCACTGGGCCGTGCCAGGCAAGCGTGCTGGTGGACCCAGTGGATGACGATGACACAGCTGCTGGCGCCACGCCCCTGGTGCTGCGTGCCGCCTCACACGGCTGGGATGCCGTGGACGACTTTATCGACACTAGACGTCGGGAATGAGAGGAAGAAAATCAGCTGACGTCCACTTTCAAAGCCACTCGCCGTTGCCTTTCGCGCTGGGCGCCAATGCGCGTTTCAAGACGACGCATTGACTACACGACATCTACCAAGCCTTTGAGATAGCTGACCTATGCACAGAGTGTGCAAAGACGCGAGTAAGGTGCGCCCGCCGTCCCGGTGTGCGTTGCTGTAGTGAGATGCGCTCGTGGTGTTGATGCCCTAGCGCTCGTTGCCGCGCTGTTCTGGCCGCGAGGGACGATCATGCGGCTGAAGTGAGGCTGTGCTGACGTGTGGACGTGATCACACGCGTTCAGCGCTGCGCTGTCGAGGCGGAACCAAGCGTGCATGAGTTGCGCATGTGGACTGTATCTTCGTCCTGACGGCGCTGCGTCCATCGCCTCTTCATCACGAGCAGGGGAACGCGTGAACAGGCCAGCCCTGTTGCGTGGATGCTGCAGCCCCGTCGAGGCGGTGACGGCGCAGGTGCGTGGCTTCAGCTACTAGCTTTCTGTTCTGCTGTGTGCAGTGACGAAGCGACCTGTCCTGCGCCGTCACCGCCGCTCACTCGCCCGCTGTGCCGTCCACACGACGCAGACGACCCAGGACGGGCGTCACCAGCTGCAAGAGCGACTGCTAGCGCTGGCGAGGCGCTGACAGGGCGCCAGGCTGTGGAGGAGCTACTCGCGGCCTTCGCGAACGGAGCCGATAAGGTGGCCACAGCGCGGTTGGTGCTGTCGCTCGGTGGCGTGGAGGCGTTTGCGGTGGTACGGAGGCGTCTCATGGCGCAGGGGACGTTGCTCAAGGCGCGTGAGACACGGTTGCAGGCCTTGGGCACACCACCGCACACGGCCCCATACGACCACAACTGCTCTCTTACTCGTCACTGCCGCGCCCCCGTGCAGGAGCAACTGGCTGCCCTGCACCGGCTCGTCAAGCGCCAGAAGAAGCTGGAACAGAAGGCTGCAGAGCGAAGGTGAGCGGCTGTGGTCGCACGCAAGGTCGAGCTTTGCAAGCGGCGAAGAACACAAGGAGAACACCCCTCGGGGCCATTTTTTGTCAGGCAGCTGTCGCGCCCTGCCAGACCGGCAAGCCGGTACAGCGGCCTGAAGTGCATTTACTACCATTCTTTCGCCGCCCATGCGTGGGTTGCATCACCACAAAGTCCCCAGGGCCCGCTTCCAAAGTGTGTGTGCCATCGTCAGCGCGGGCGCTCACAGCGAACCCCCCTCGTCGAGGCAACTGTCGCAGTGTCCGAGAACAAAGCATCCAGCGCTCGGGCGCGATGCGTCAAGCCACATAGTGGAAGCGAAGGACACGCTCGGGAACTTTCATCCATCCCTTTGTCGCCCGCGTGTCAGAGAAGGCCGCGTTATTGGGCAGCCCAGCTGGTTGACAAGCCATGGACACTGCGCACGAGGTGCGTGCTAGCCCTTTCGACCGAGCCACAGCACAACTGCTGTTCCGTCGTGCTCGTGCCTTGCCCCACCGCCCTGACACCTGTGCACACCAGGCCGTAGAGTCGACAGGCCATGTGTCAGTATGGAGCGTGTTCCTGTTCACCACGCTGGTGGCGTTCGTCACCGGGTACGCGCTCAGGTCGCCTGTGTATGCACCAAGCACAATCCCCCGTGCCTCGCTGCGCAGAGCCCACCACACTCGAGTTTGAACCGTGAACATGACGCTTATACACACGCAAACAGCTTGGGCGCCGTCCCGTTCTGGTTTCTGGGCCGCTTGAGCGCGCAGTGGGAGGGAATAGCCAACGCTATCGCCTGCGGTGTCATGCTCGCCGCCTCCTTCGACCTCATCCACGAGGCGCGCTCAACTCGACTCCTCACACTTGCTCCCACACACGAGCTGATGCCGTGCGTTGTTTCCGCTCGGCAGGGGCACCAGTACAGCAGCTCGTCAGTTGTCATGGGCGTCCTGGCCGGCACGCTATTCATCCGCACAGCGCATGCCCGCCTCCAGGCGTCAGGGGAAATAGAGTTCGCGCACTTGCGTGGCGGTGGGGCGCG
>Ga0164296_1004540_pt1 | contig 12559 bp, 12 predicted proteins | sample GEODES057metaG_FD_113533 | JGI IMG/M metagenome (GOLD analysis project Ga0164296, IMG submission 113533) | Dystrophic lake water microbial communities from Trout Bog Lake, Wisconsin, USA - GEODES057 metaG | ecosystem: Environmental > Aquatic > Freshwater > Lake | place: USA: Trout Bog Lake...
AAGAAAGTAGCGGCAAAGAAGACAGCTCGTAAGGCTGTAAAAAAGGCTCCAGCTAAGAAGCGTAAGGCTCCAGCTCGCAAGGCAAAAGCTGCTGCTCCGGTTCAAGCCTAAGCGCATTCATGCTTTGGGTGTTGGTGTTGTCTTCGTAGGGGAGAAGCACCAACTCCTTGCAGAAGCGTGGTGTTAAGTTTTAGACCTTTTATAGACATAAGACTTGGCAATAGAAACTCGCGAAACTTTTGATGGTTTCGGGAGTTTTTTTATGTCTGCGATTTGGCTTAGCGCTTATTTTTGTATTGGGGCATTATCGCCATAGCATTTGAGTGTAAAATCGCGCCATGTCTGCCCATCCGTGCCTTTTGTGTGCTTCATATGCTCCCATTGAGTGGCGCAGGCTTTGCGCTGCGCACGGCGCTCTTGGATCGTTCCTTGCAGCAAATCCTCAGGCAAGATGGGTTTTGGAGCTTCGCTCTTAGCTGAGATGGCGGAGGGCAGTGTTGGATCCGTTTGTGGGGGAGCAGGTGTGGACGATTGCGCGCGTGCCATAGTGGTCGCGAGCAGGAGAGCTGCCGACATAATGAGGGCGCTTTTTAATAAACGCGGCTTACGTTGTTGTGCCGCGTCAATGCTGAGGTCGTGAAGAAGCCTGCTAAAAACCATGTGTATGATTTAATGGATTGGGCCTGTCAGGTCCAATTATTTATTCATCTGAGGCTTTGAGGTGATGTGAGTGCACTCACGCGCTGGCTCGAGGACGCCTTAAGAAGGCGGGACAATAAAACCGCATATTTTGGATCGAGCTTTTTTAATTTATGAGCGGTAAAAGGCTCTTGTGCGCTGTCACCTGTCAACCATATCGCCGCGGTTCGGGCAAAGAAATGCTCGCTATCTCTCACCATATCTGAGCTGGGATCATAGCACGGGCGTTGCGCGGAAATGGGCGGGGCAGTGCATAAATTATGCTGGGCGCGGTTAAAATGCAGCTCAATGTCTTTTTTCAGGCGATCATTAAATCCTGTTGTGCTGCCATTTGTGATGCTGACATAATAGGCTTGAAGCAAGGCTCTCAGCACTGTGCTGTTATCGCTGACATCGGTGCTATCGGACGCCAATATAACGGCATTGGCCGTCAGATCATATTGGCTTTCATTATTGCTGTCGAGGGTAAGTTGAATTGGAAATCCCTTGAGATAGGCGCGCAAGCCTTCATTCATATTTAAATTTACGATCTCTTGAATATTGCGTTGGGCAAAGTCACGCAATTTTTGAATTTCGACACTCTCTTCATTGGAATGGGAGTCGGGTGAAACAATGTTAAAGCCCATGATCGTGTGGTGTGTTGCTGTAACCTTTGTGAAATTGACATAGGCGAGGGGCTCTACTTTTTTGAAATAATAAATTGGATTGTTGGAATGAACGGGCGGATCAATGTTAATGATATGAGCATCACTCGTTATAGCATTAGTATTGTTGTCAGTATTATTATCGATTGTCTCAATAATATGTGGGCTGACAGGCGCGGGCGGGGTGACATCATTGAGATTTTGGTCATCGTTAACGACGTCTGATTTTTGTTGCGATGTGTCAGCGGGCTGTTGAATATCAGATATTTGCGGGATATTTTCTTCCTGATTTAAGTCATCAGCCGAACTCTTTGCGATCATTAACGTGAAAAGAGCAAACGAAAAAATAAGCGCATTGAACAAAGACTTCAACATGATACGTACCCAAAGAGAAGAAATAGCGGCTGATTTCATAAGGTAAATAAAATCTTTAAAATGGATTTTGTTATTTGTTGCGCGTTGTTGCCGTTAAGTCAAAATAAACCTTAAAACAGGGTAAATTGCTTAATTTATGAAATAGGCTGAGTTAAGGTTTCAAGCGATATGTTCATTGCGTTGCGCGATAGAGCGCGCGCTGGTTATGAGCGCACTCATTTTATTTTTAATTTGATAGTGCTGACATCACATCAGATTGATGCCCAAAAAAATATAAGAGGCAAAAAACTTCATTCCAAAACGTCAGGTTTTTTGGAGCCAGCATAAAACCAAAATTTATGTAACATAAATGGCGGAGACGATGGGATTCGAACCCATGATACCCTTTTGGGGTATGCTCATTTAGCAAACGAGTACCTTCAGCCTCTCGGTCACGTCTCCAAGGCCTGCCGCGAAGCAGCAAGATGTGGGGCTGATATGCCTGAGCTCTGCGCGCTTGGCAAGTCTATCTGTGGGGGATGTGTCGAGCCGCCCTTATTTTCCTTTATTTGCGGGCTTTGGCCCATAATGTGGAGGCAGGCATGGCTATGGTCGCCTTAGCTGAGGGGGGTGATAAAGGCCTTGATTGCGGCAATGCTTGGCGCATCGAGCAGCAGGGGGGCGTGGCCTTGGCCCTTGACAATCAGCGTGCGGCAGCCTGTGTGACGTGCCTGCATTTGGGTGAGGGTTGTGGGGGCGAGTATATCCGATGTCTCGCCACGGATCACCATGAGAGGGCTGTGCAGCAGCGCTTCAAATTGCGCCCACATATCGGGCATGGGGTCGGGGAAGTCGATGCCCTCAAGTGTTTTACTTAAGGCAGGATCATAATTGAGTATGAGCTCTCCATTCTCTTCTTTGAGAGTCAGGCGCGCATAATCTTCCCAGTCGTGATCGCTCAACGCAGGAAAGAAATGACCACCCGCATATTTCATCACCGCCACTGCCATCGGCCAATTCAGGAGGGGGGGAAGTTTGCCCACATAGCCCTTTATGCGATTAAGCCCCTTGGCTTCAATCACGGGGCCAATGTCATTGAGCACGGCTGCGCGAACGAGATTGGGATATAGCGCTGCTAGATTCATAGTGTGAATACCGCCGCGCGATGTGCCGATGAAAATGGCTTGCTTGAGACTCACAAAATTAAGGGCTGTGATGATGTCATCGGCCTCGGTGCCAAGGTTGTAATGGGTCCAATCCCCATCATAATCAGAGAGGCCGCGGCCACGATAATCAAGCGCATAGACTTGACGCTCCCTCGCGATCTCTTGCGCGAGGCGGTCAAAGTCCAGCGCCGTGCGGGCAAGGCCCGGTAGGCATATAACCGGTGTTTTGCCAGTCTCTATTCCATAGACCCGCATATGTAAGCGCAGGCCATCTTGAGCACGAAAGAAAACATCGCGCATCAGCGGTGTTGTCATGCTTCCCCCAGCTGTTCATTCTTAACGAGCGACAGCGCGAGCTTACAGAAAACGAGAGGTTTGGCATCATGAACTAAAGGCGGGGGCGGCCTCGTAAATCCTCAACCACGCGTATGGGGTTGTTCTCGCCAAAGCGAGCGCGATAAACCGCGAGATTTTCGGTGACCCTCTGCACATAATTGCGTGTCTCAGAAAAGGGAATGCGCTCAACCCAATCAATCGGATCGACTGCGCTATCACGGGGGTCGCCATAGGCCGTGATCCATTCTTTAACGCGCCGTGCACCTGCATTATAGGCGGCAAAGCTCAGCAGCAGTGAGCCGCGATTGTCATTGATGAGGTCGCCCAAATGCGCCGCGCCCAATTGCGCGTTAAAGCTTGGGTCTTCAACCAATCTCTGCTCTTCAAAGGCGATGCCTGCACGCTCGGCGGTGCGTTTGGCTGTTGCCGAGATCATTTGCATCAGGCCTTTTGCCCCCGCGGTTGATTTGGCTTTATGCTCAAAAGAGCTTTCCTGACGCGCAATAGCATAGACAACGGAATTCGGCGCAGAATTGGCGAGAGGCTGATAGGCGGGTATGCCAAAGACTGGCCATGCCGCTTCATCAAGTTGCAAGCCGCGTTGACCGGCATATTTGCCAAGCACAAGTGTGGCATGGGCATCATTGGCTCTCATCAGCACTCCTGCCATAGCGCTGAGTTGCGACAGATCTGTCCAATTGCGTGCCGCTTCCACCACCAAGGGCAGAGTGAGCTCATTCAGTCCGGAGGCCTCAAGCATTTCAACAACGCGCGTTGCTGTAAAGCGTGCATCGCCCGTGGCAATACTATCGGGTTTGCGGATCGGTAAATCATTTTGGCCCAAAAGGCTGCGTGCAAGCTGGCCATAATAGGTGCCCGTTTGCTGTGCGGCGAGATGCCAATAATTGTCAGCGCCTGCATGATCGCCTGCGGCGTCCGCAGCGCGTCCTTGCCAATAGGCTGCGCGTGATATTGACATGGGCGTGCTGGAGATGCTGGCAAGGCGCGCAAAATGTTTTGTGCTGCGTTGTGTGTCTTTGAGAAAGCGTAACGCAATCCAGCCAGCTTGGAATTCTGCTTCCAGTCGATTGTCGAGAGAAGTTGCGGCATAATCGGCACTCAAGCGGTAGGCTTCTGCCGCATTGTTCATATCGAGCATTTTACGGGCGAGCGTGCGCCGCAAAGTCCACCATTCATCGGCGTCCACGAGTATTTTGGGATCGCTGGGGATGGAGGCGATGAGCGAGGCGGCCTGTGTCCATTTTTCGTCGCTGATCAAAATCTTGATACGCGCAAATACAAGGCTTGGGTCATTTTGAAAAGCGGTGGGGAGCGAGTCCAAGGGGACATTGACTTTATTAAGCACGCTCATGCGTGCTTGCTGTAACAGATTCATGTTAGAGCCTGCTAAAGAGGCAATCTTGGTCGCTTGCACCTGTTGGTCTTTGTAAAATAAGCGATCAGCGCGCCATTTGTGATCAGCGGGCGTGAGCAAAGCGCCGAACTCACTGACGATTTGATCCACACTCGCGGGCAGCTCCAGACAATCGCGCCATAAGGCGACAATGAGTCCCTTTGCCTCTTCTGTGCGACCTTGCGTTAGAAAAAGGCGGGCTTGTGCCAATTGTCCTGCAGGGCTGACAGGTGCATAAGCATTAAAATAGGCCTCACTTTTTTGCTTAAGGCTGGGGTCGTTAAACAGCATATCTTCGGCGCGTTTGCGCAACATTTGATGGGCAGGCCAATCTGGATTTGTTTTTAGAAATTGCGTTAGACGATCAAAACTAATTTTCTTGGGCGCAAAGCGCAGTGCAGCCCATTCCACCGCTGTTTTACTGATAGGTGATGTCAGGGCTTTGGCGCTGGCATCCGCTTTGACGACATCGCCCACTCGATAGAGCGCGATGATATTTTCAACGCTGGCCTTATCGGCATATTCAAACGCAGGCGCTGGTGTGATGGAAATGCCGGTGCTGCTGGCTATGGGATAGCGCGGGCTTTGCACATCTGCGTTCTGCTTGGGGGTGAGATCAGCGGGGCTGGTGAGAATCGCTTTTTGAGCAAAGGCCGTCTGTGGCAGAGGCGCAAAAGTTTCATCAAGGGATTGGCCGACAATAGGGCGCGAGATGATCTGAGGGGCGGATGCGTCCTTGGGTTTATGCGCAACGGCTTGGCCAAACAGGCTTATCCCTAAGCCCATGACACCGATTGAGAGGACCGAAAATATATAAACGCGTGCCCGAGGCATAATGTTCCGTTTTTCTGAGATCAATGACAGGCATGGTGAACAAGCGCCCAAAACTGTCCCCAGACTGCACTTTTATGGTTAAAGAAGTGCTGACAAATCCCCCATTGATGCGCCAAAGCTCTTCCCTTGGCGGGGTTTCATGGTTATCTGTCAAAGACGTTATGATGAAACGTGACAATTACGGCGCTTTTGGGGGCATTGCACCCAAATGGGTTATCTTTTGGGAGATTGGTGGATATGTCGCTCGCCACATTAAAAGGCTCTATGACTGCTCTTGTGACGCCATTTAAGGCAGGTGCATTTGATGAGGCGGCGTTTCGCGCTTTGGTGGATTGGCAGATCAATGAAGGCACACATGGTCTTGTGCCCGTTGGCACGACAGGCGAAAGCCCCACCTTGTCCCATGATGAGCACCGCCGTGTCATTGAGGTCTGCATTTCTGAAGCGCGTGGCCGCGTGCCAGTGATTGCAGGGGCTGGGTCAAATAATACAGCGGAGGGGGTTGAGCTGGCCGTTTATGCGGAAAAGGCGGGGGCAGATGCTGTCCTCATCGTCACACCCTATTACAATAAGCCCAATCAAGAAGGCATGTATCGTCATTTCAAAGCGATCAATGATGCCATTGGTATTCCCATCATCATGTATAATATTCCACCACGTTCAGTCGTTGACTTGTCGGTTGATACGATGAAGCGTTTGTTCGAGCTGAAAAACATTGCAGGCGTCAAAGATGCGACGGGCAATGTTGCGCGCATTTCCTTGCAGCGTCACGCAATGGGCCCCGACTTCATCCAATTATCGGGTGATGATATTACTGCACTTTCATGTCTTGCGGCGGGGGCGCAGGGCTGCATCTCCGTTGTGTCAAATGTTGCGCCGCGCTTGTGCTCGGAGCTGATGACAGCATGGTTTAAGGGTGATGCGAAGGGGGCACTGGCTATCCAAGATCGTCTCGTGCCTTTGCATGCTGGGATCTTTACCGAAGCAGGCGTTACCGGTGCAAAATATGGCCTTTCGGTTTTGGGCCGCATGGGCGAAGAGGTGCGTTTGCCACTCGTGCCGTCAACTGAACCTACTAAGGCGGTTATTCGCTCAGCCATGCAATTTGCGGGTTTGTTAGCGTAATATTTTGCTCTTAGCGCATGATGTCATGCGCCAAGTGGAGATAATTTTTTGAGCAAGGCGCCTTCTAATTTTAAAATTGCTGCCGATAACAGGCGGGCGCGTTTCGATTATGAAATTGGTCCGACGTTTGAAGCTGGCATTATGCTGACGGGCACAGAGGTGAAATCTCTGCGCAACGGCAAGGCGACTATTGCCGAGAGCTATGTCACTGTTGATCCCCATGGTGAGGTCTGGCTTATTAACGCCAATATCCCCGAATATTTGCAAGCCAATCGTTTTAATCATCTGCCGCGCCGTCATCGCAAACTTCTCTTGAACGCTCGCGAAATCGCGCGTCTGGCTCAAGGCATTGAGCGCGAAGGTATGACGATTGTGCCGCTCAAAATCTTTTTCAATGATCGTGGCCGCGCCAAGATCGAAATTGCTATTGCGCGTGGCAAAAAATTACATGACAAGCGCGAGACGGAAAAGAAACGTGATTGGTCGCGCGAGAAGAGCCGCTTATTGCGTAATCGAGGTTGATATGGTGCAAGATGTTACGCGCCTGCCCCCTGATCTGCCTCGGCCAGATGATGATGGGGCAGCAGATCATTTACACGGGGCAAATGTGCCGTCCGTCACTTTACCCGCAACGGATGGACGCTCTGTGCGGCTTGATGAGCTTGATGGCCTCTGCGTTCTGTATTTTTACCCAATGACGGGACGGCCTGATCAGAATCTGCCGCAGGGCTGGGATATGATCCCTGGTGCGCGCGGTTGTACGCCGCAATCCTGCGCTTTTCGGGATCATTATGCGGAGTTGCGGGCGTTGGGTGTTCGAAACGTCTATGGCATTTCAACACAAACCTCTGATTATCAGCGAGAGGCTGTTGAACGCTTGCATTTACCTTTCGCATTGCTCTCGGATGAACATCGCATATGCGCAGAGGCACTTAAGCTGCCTCTTATGACTGTTGAGGGCATGGTGCTCTATAAGCGTTTGACGATGATTGCACGCGATGGGGTGATTAAAAAAATATTTTATCCAGTCTTTCCACCCGATCAAAATGCGGCTGATGTCATCAGCTCATTGCGCGGTGAGATCTAGCATAGTCGCTGCTTTAACAATGGCGCGCTTGTGCACCAATGATCCCTTACATCATTCGCTTATGTGGCCAGATATTTTTTCACATGGGCAAATAGATTTTTGAACATTTTTGGCGTTAAGACACCCGTGTTCGTATTATAGCGTGAGCAATGATAGCTATCAAAAAGGACGAGATGTTGATGATCTGCGCGCTGCACGTCATGTTGCGCACCATGAGCAAAGGGATATTTGGAGGGTGATCCCCCCAGACATCGCACGACATTATCATGGGCAATGCGGCCTAAGGCAATGATGGCTTTGAGGTTCGGCATATCCGCAATGTGGCTGCTCAGAAATGGGCGACATGTGTTCATTTCGCTTGTTGTTGGCTTGTTTTCGGGGGGAACACAGCGCACGGCATTGGTGATGCAGCAATTGATGAGGTTCAGGCCATCATCGGGGCGCTCATCATAAGTGCCACTCGCAAAACCATATTCAAGCAAGGTTTCATAAAGTAAGTCGCCCGCCCAATCGCCTGTGAAGGGGCGGCCTGTACGATTGGCACCACGCAAGCCCGGTGCAAGGCCAACAATCAAAAGCTCAGATGAGAGAGAGCCAAAATGAGGCACAGGAGCATTGTGCCATGTGGGCTCATCCTTGCGCGCTTGCTGACGAAATGAGACGAGGCGCGGGCATAAGGGGCAATCATGATCAGGAGATGTTCTAAGCTCGTGAGATGATTGCTTTTGATTATGCGTCCGCGCCACGTGAAGTGTCCATTAACCCGCAGTGTTTTCGCTCTCGCTGGCCTCAGCAGGGCGGCGTTCCGCGCGTGGGCGTGGTGCTGCAGCTTGCTGTTCTGGAGGACGCTCATTTGCGTCACGGCCAACACGATTTGCCAATTGGATCAGATCAATAAATTCATCGGCCTGTCGGCGCAATTCATCCGCCACCATGGGTGGTTGAGTGGTGATGGTGGACACGACTGAGACTTTGACGCCGCGACGTTGGACAGCCTCAATCAAGGAGCGGAAATCGCCATCACCGGAGAAGAGAACCATGTGGTCAATATGCTGTGACATCTCCATGGCGTTAACAGCCAATTCAATATCCATATTGCCTTTGACTTTGCGACGTCCAAGGGAGTCAACAAATTCTTTTGCGGGCTTTGTTACAACCGCATAACCATTATAATCAAGCCAATCAATCAATGGTCGAATGGATGAATATTCCTGATCTTCGACAAGCGCTGTGTAATAAAAGGCGCGCAACAAGCGACCGCGAGATTGAAATTCTTTGAGAAGACGCTTGTAATCAATATCAAAGCCAAGTGTTTTGGCTGTTGCGTAGAGATTTGCACCATCAATAAATAATGCAATGCGTTCAGAACTTGCCATGCGTAAACATCCATTACAGGGTCATCACTACATATAAGCCAGCAAAGCGTGACTAAAACACCGAGACCCCTTTCAAAGCGATGTTCATCAATGCAGGCCCAACTCAGATATGTCGGATATTCGCCGCAGCTATTTTGAAAATAAATGCAAAAATAAAAAGCGACGAAAAAGCTTAGTCAAAAGCAGTATGTCACCATCACCGCCTGATCTATGCGAAGTCAAGCACGGAGGTGAATTTGTGAGACTGCAATCATATAAAAAATAAAAATAGAGGCGTCAGTCCGATAAATGGGCCAGTTTGTAATCAAATCAGTAAATAACACTTACGTCTCCATTACAAAAGTAGAGATTCTGCCCATTGGTCAGATATCGGAGGCGACTCAGTTGAGTAAATGATGAAAATAGCTTAGCTATAGATGGTAAAATCTGCTCAAAAGCTCGGCTTTGAGTGTCTTTTTAAACTCATGTCTGGTTTTTGTTGCGTTGGGCAGGTGCTTCGTGTACTTAGCCCCATCATCCCGCATTATAGATTTGAAGGACGGGCGTTCATGGCACGTGTCACCGTTGAAGATTGCATCGACAAAGTTGAAAATCGTTTTGATTTGGTGTTGGTGGCTTCCCACAGAGCACGCCTGATTTCATCAGGCCAGCCGATTATGGTTGACCGCGACCGCGATAAAAATCCCGTTGTGGCTTTGCGCGAAATCGCCGACTCCCTTCTGGCCCCCGAAGATTTGCGCGAAGATTTGATCCATTCACTGCAAAAGAACGTCGAAGTGGATGAGCCAGAGGCTGAAGTTGTGCCTACGCTTGCTGCGGCAGAGGGTATCCACAGCGATGCCATGGGCGACATGCAGTTTGACCGCATGACCGAGGAAGATCTGTTGCGCGGCCTTGAAGGCCTTGTTCCTCCCGCTGAAAGCGATGACGACGGCGAATAATCGCCTCTTTGTGGGTGCGCGCCATTGCGCACTCGCCACAGACGCCTTTCCACGCTATTGATAGGTTAGATGTTTTGGCGTGATTGAGAGGGCTATGCGTTCCCAGATGATGCGACAGTATGAGCTCGTGGATCGGGTGCGGAAATATAATCCGCAGGCCGATGAGGATTTGCTCAACCGCGCTTATGTCTATGCCATGAAGGCGCATGGCTCACAAAAGCGCGCCTCGGGCGATCCATATTTTTCTCACCCTCTCGAAGTCGCCGCTATTCTCACCGATATGAAATTGGACGAAGCAACAATTGTTGCTGCGGTCCTTCATGATACGATTGAAGATACGGGCTCAACACGTGAAGAGATCGATCGTCTCTTTGGCGCAGAGATTGGCGCACTTGTTGATGGGCTGACTAAACTTAAAAAGCTTGATCTTGTTTCCAAACAAGCAGCGCAAGCTGAGAATTTTCGCAAGCTCTTGCTTGCGATCGCTGAGGACGTGCGTGTTCTCCTCGTCAAATTAGCTGATCGTTTGCACAATATGCGCACATTGCATTTTGTGCCGCCTGAAAAGCGGGCGCGCATTGCGCAGGAAACGCTCGATATTTATGCGCCTTTAGCAGGCCGCATGGGTATGCAGGGCATGCGCGATGAGCTGGAGGATTTATCGTTCAAACATCTCATGCCCGAAGCCTATGCGATGATTGGCACGCGCTTGCATGAATTGCGCACCAAAAATGGCGCTATCATTCATAAAATTGAAAATGAACTGATGGCCGCTCTTAATGCGCGTGGGATTGAGGCGGATGTCAGTGGTCGCGAAAAAGCGCCTTATTCCGTGTTTCGCAAGATGGAGCGCAAATCCATCGCCTTTGAACAATTGTCAGATATTTTTGGCTTTCGTGTGATCGTGCCCACCTTAGAAGATTGCTATCGTGTGCTCGGGGTTATTCACACCAAATGGGCAACAGTGCCTGGTCGGTTCAAAGATTATATATCAACGCCCAAGCAAAATGATTATCGCTCTATTCACACCACAGTTGTGGGGCCTGGGCGGCAGCGTGTGGAATTGCAAATTCGCACTCATCACATGCATGATATTGCTGAAAATGGCATTGCGGCCCATACGCTTTATAAGGATGGGCGCATTGAGAGCAGCGAAGGTGTGTCGCATGAAAGTCGGGCCTATCAATGGCTTCGCCGCACTGTGGAGATGCTGGCCGAGGGCGATAGTCCCGAAGAGTTTTTGGAACATACCAAACTCGAATTATTCTATGATCAAGTTTTTTGCTTCACGCCCAAAGGCCGGTTAATTGCTTTGCCGCGTGGTGCCACGCCTATTGATTTTGCTTATGCGGTCCATACAGAATTAGGCAATAGCGCGGTGGGTGTGAAAATTAACGGGCGTATCGCGCCATTGTTATCCGAACTTCATAATGGTGATGAAGTTGAAATTGTGCGCGCTGAAGGGCAAGTCCCGCCTGCCGCATGGGAGAGTATTGTCATCACAGGTAAAGCACGGGCAGCGATACGGCGCGCCACGCGCGATGCGGTGCGTGAGCAATATGCAGGTTTGGGTCAGCAGATATTATTGCGTGCGTTTGAGCGCGCGGGCAAAGTCTTTGCAGAAGATAAACTTAAAAGCGCCTTGCCGCGTTTGGCGCGTTCAAGCATTGATGATGTTTTGGCCGCTGTGGGGCGTGGCGAAATGTTTTCAGGCGATGTTGTGCGCGCGGTGTATCCTGAATTTAAAGAACAACGCTTTCAACACGTCGCACCCGCAAAAGGGGAGGCGGGCTGGTTTGGTCTTAAGCGCGCTGCAAGTCTTGTCTTTAAGGTGCCGGGCTCTGCCACACCTGAGCCTGATGAACATGCGATTCCAATCCGCGGTTTGTCCGGTGATTTGCCCGTGCGTTTTGCGCCTAATGGCGGGGCTGTGCCCGGTGATCGAATTGTCGGCATACTCACACCTGGTGAAGGCATTACTATTTATCCCATTCAAAGTCCTGCCTTGACGGCCTTTGATGATCAACCCGAGCGGTGGCTGGATGTGCGCTGGGATCTTGATACCGAGATCAAAGACTTATTCCCAGCGCAAATTAAAGTGACGGCCATCAATGAGCCCGGTGCATTGGGCATTATTGCAACAGTGATAGGTGATACGGGCGCCAATATTGATCACATCAATTTCATTGATCGCTCATCTGATTTTCGCGATATTTTGATTGATCTTGAAGTGGTTGATGTCAAACATCTCACCACCATTATGTCGCAGCTCAAGGCCAAAACAGTCGTCTCGGCGGTTGAACGTGTGAATGGATAAAAGCGGCATGAAGCCGCATGCGATGATGTCATGAGGATGAAGTGATGACAAAAGATGAAGTACTAGAAGAGTTTCGTGCATCGGGGGCTTTGCTTACGGGGCATTTTATTTTGACGTCAGGGCGTCGCAGCGGCACGTTTTTACAAAAAATGTTTGTGTTCCAATATCCCGAGAGGACAGAGCGTTTGTGTAAGGCTTTGGCTGCAAAAGTGAAGGATCAGTTTGGATCAATTGATATTGTGGTGTCTCCCGCTGTGGGTGGCATT
>Ga0164296_1004541_pt1 | contig 12555 bp, 9 predicted proteins | sample GEODES057metaG_FD_113533 | JGI IMG/M metagenome (GOLD analysis project Ga0164296, IMG submission 113533) | Dystrophic lake water microbial communities from Trout Bog Lake, Wisconsin, USA - GEODES057 metaG | ecosystem: Environmental > Aquatic > Freshwater > Lake | place: USA: Trout Bog Lake...
AAATCGAAATCCTTCATCGATTTCTGCTATTCACCCGAATTGGCCATTGAAGTGACCTTGCAGCCCATTCGGCGCTTTGGCTTTGATGCAGCGATTTTGTTTTCGGATATTTTGGTCATCCCTGATGCTTTGGGCCAGCCGGTTTCTTTTGCGGAAGGCGAGGGGCCGCGTTTGCCACCTTTGAAGCCTGAGAACAGACTTTCGGAATTGCACAATGCTGTTGATCTGGAACGTCTCACACCTGTTTTCGAAGCGATTAAAGGGATTAAAGCTGAGCTTCCCAAAGAAACGACGTTTTTGGGTTTCTGTGGCGCGCCTTGGACTGTCGCCAATTATATGATTGCGGGCAAAAGCACGCCCGAATTGGCTCCAATCCGGCTTTTGACCTATCAGGCACCGGATTTTGTGTCCTCTTTGATTGATTTGTTGGTGGCGTCCTCGATTTCTTATCTCTGTCGGCAAATTGAGGCTGGCGTTGATGCGATCCAGATTTTCGAGAGTTTTGCTGGCTCTCTGCCAGCGGAATTTTTGGAGCAATGGTCGTTAAAGCCCATTCGTGCGATTATTGACGGGGTGAGGAAAGTTTATCCAGAGACACGCTTCATTGTGTTCGGGCGTGGGTCTGGCATCGGGCATCGGCGTTATGCGACGGAAACCGGCGCTGATGCTGTGGGGCTCGATTGGGCGGTTGATCCTGTGTGGGCGGCACGAGAGATTCAGACATTGAAGCCCGTGCAGGGCAATCTTGATCCTCTCTCTGTTGTTGTGGGCGGCGCGCAGCTTGATCGCAATGTCGATCGGATTTTGGGTGCCTTTGCGCAAGGTCCGCATATTTTCAATTTCGGCCATGGCATTGTGCCGGAAACGCCAGTGGCGCATGTCGAGCAAGTGCTTAAGCGCGTGAGAGACCGTTGAGATGATGATCTATCAATGGATCAAGGTCCTGCATATTTTGGCTGTGATCTCATGGATGGCGGGGTTGCTCTATTTGCCGCGTCTCTTTGTTTATCATGCCGGTGTCACGCCGGGTTCTGAAGCGTCCGAGACCTTCAAAGTCATGGAACGTCGGCTGTTAAAAGCGATTATGACGCCGGCGATGGTGGTGGCTTGGGTCGCTGGACTGATCTTGGCTTGGCAGTCGCAAGCTTTCTCAGAAGGCTGGTTTCACGGCAAATTGCTGGCAGTTTTGATCCTCTCGGCCTGTCACGGAGTGATGGCGCGGCATGTCAAAGCCTTTGCGGCGGATCAGAACCGCCATTCGGGACGGTATTTCCGGATTTTCAACGAGGTGCCGACCCTGTTGATGATCGCTATCGTTGTGCTTGTGGTGGTGAAGCCGTTTTGAAGGCTTCAAACGGACGCTTGCGCTTCCACCCGAAACACTGTATCGCAATTCTTGTTCGTCCTCTCGAAAGACGCGTCTCTGACCTCGGGCATGATCTCGAGTGTTGTTTCCCCGGTTCCCCATCGGTTTTCGTGTTTTTCGTTTTTCCCCTCATTATGTTTAGCGTTGCTGTGGCGGCGCGTTTTTTGGTTATCTCCATGCGCGAAATGAAGCTTCAGGATTTGAAGAGCAAATCCCCGACCGACCTTTTGGCTTTTGCCGATGAATTGCAGGTCGAAAATGCCGGAACCATGCGCAAACAGGAATTGATGTTTGCGATCTTAAAACAATTGGCCGCCAATGAGACCGAGATCATTGGCGAAGGCGTTGTCGAAGTGCTGCCCGATGGCTTCGGCTTTTTACGCTCTCCCGATTCCAATTATCTCGCAGGGCCCGATGATATTTATGTCTCGCCCGCGCAAATCCGGCGCTTTGGATTGCGGACCGGCGACACGGTCGAAGGGCAAATTCGTGGACCGAAAGATGGCGAGCGTTATTTTGCGCTTGTGAAGGTCAACACGATCAATTTCGAAGATCCTGAAAAATCGCGCCACAAGGTCAATTTCGACAATCTGACGCCGCTTTATCCCAATCAGCGTTTGAAGCTCGAGATCGAAGATCCGACACGCAAGGATTTCTCGGCCCGTGTGATTGATATCGTCTCGCCCATAGGCAAAGGCCAACGCGGCCTGATCGTCGCGCCGCCGCGCACCGGCAAAACCGTGCTTCTGCAAAATATTGCGCAGTCGATCACGACCAATCATCCGGAATGCTATTTGATTGTGTTGCTCATCGATGAGCGGCCGGAAGAAGTCACCGATATGCAGCGCTCCGTGAAGGGCGAGGTTGTCTCCTCGACCTTTGACGAGCCAGCGCAGCGCCACGTGCAGGTCGCCGAGATGGTGATTGAAAAGGCAAAGCGCCTCGTCGAACATGGGCGCGATGTGGTGATCTTGCTCGATTCGATCACTCGTTTGGGCCGCGCCTACAATACGGTGGTTCCATCATCGGGGAAGGTGCTGACCGGCGGTGTTGACGCGAATGCCTTGCAACGGCCGAAGCGCTTCTTCGGTGCGGCGAGAAATATCGAAGAAGGTGGGTCGCTTACAATCATCGCAACCGCATTGATTGATACCGGCAGCCGTATGGACGAAGTGATCTTTGAAGAGTTCAAAGGCACCGGCAATTCGGAAATTATTCTCGATCGCAAGGTCTCCGACAAGCGCGTCTTCCCAGCACTCGATATCACCCGTTCCGGCACCCGTAAGGAAGAGCTGCTCGTGCCGCCAGATGTGCTCAAGAAAATGTATGTCTTGCGGCGCATTCTCAATCCGATGGGAACCGTCGATGCGATTGAGTTCTTGGCGGACAAATTGCGCCAGACCAAGACCAATGGCGATTTCTTCGAGTCGATGAACACCTAAGCCGCGCGCGGCTGACCTGAGCCGGAAACCGATTCGTGTCCGATACGATTTATGCTCCTGCCACAGCGCGGGGCCGTTCGGCTCTCGCGGTTATTCGGATCAGTGGACCACAGACTCGATTCGTGGTCGAAACGATTTCGGATGCTTTGCCGGAACCGCGGCGGATGCGGCTTTCTCTGTTCCGATCAGCGCAAGGCGAGGTCATAGATCAAGGCCTTTGCGTTGTCTTTCCGGGGCCTGCGAGTCCGACGGGGGAGGATTGTGCCGAGTTCCATTGCCATGGATCGCCTTCCGTTGTGAGCGCAATGCTCGAGGCATTGAGTTTTTTTCCTCAGTGTCGATTAGCACTGCCCGGTGAATTTGCACGCCGCGCTTTGGCCAATGGCCGCATGGATTTGGCTGAAATCGAAGGTCTGGGCGATCTTCTCGAGGCTGAAACCAGCGCGCAAAGGCGGCAAGCTGTGCGACAAATGCTCGGTGCCTTGGGCCGCGAGACGGATCGCTGGCGCGAAGACCTCTTAATGTGCTCGGCATTGATCGAGGCTGATCTTGATTTCTCCGACGAAGGCGATGTGGATCGGCATGCGCTGGATGAAGCGTTGCGACGGTTGAGGCTCTTGCGGGACTCGTTTGTGCGGGCGTTAGAGCAAGCGCAGATCGGCGAGCGTGTGCGCGATGGGTTTATGGTTGTTTTGGCTGGACCGCCGAATGCTGGTAAATCCACGCTTCTGAATCTGATTGCCCGCCGGGATGTCGCGATTGTGTCGCCTATCCCCGGAACCACGCGCGATATCGTTGAAGTGCGGCTCGATCTCGGCGGCTATCCGGTGACGCTGGTGGATACGGCGGGGATGCGGGAGTCCAGCGATGAGATCGAGCGTGAGGGAATGCGGCGGATGATTGCGCGCGCGGCCACTGCCGACGCGGTGATCTGGCTCTGCCCGCCGGAAGATCGCAACAGCCAGCCGCCGGAGAGTGTCGTTCAGTCCGACGCACCGATTTGGCGGGTCGCGACGCAGTGTGATCGCGCGCCCGTGGAAGGCGATTTCGACGGAATCATTTCGGCCGTCACAGGCCAGGGGATCGATGATCTAGTGTCGAGATTGAGCGCTCTTGCGGCGATTCAGACTAATGTGGGGGCGGAATCGGTGATTTTGACTCGCGCCCGTCATCGCGAAGCGGTCATGGAGGCGCTGGAATCCGTTGACAGGGCGCTCGAGAATGGTCATTCACAAGGTGTCGAGCTTCTCGCGGAGGATCTCCGCTTGGCGGCGCGGGCGATTGGTCGGATTACGGGCCATGTCGGCGTCGAGGATATCTTGGATCGATTGTTTTCGACATTTTGTATCGGCAAGTAGGACCGATGTTTCACGTGAAACAGGCCGGTCGGCCCTTTGAGGATTGAACGCGAGCGATGGGTGTTGGATCAAAAAGCCAGACCTATGATGTGATTGTGGTGGGTGGCGGCCATGCCGGTACCGAAGCCGCAGCCGCAGCCGCGCGCTTTGGCGCGAAGACGGCTCTGATCACGGCCACCTTGGATTCGATTGGCGCGATGTCCTGCAATCCGGCGATTGGCGGTTTGGGAAAGGGGCATCTGGTTCGTGAGATCGACGCGCTCGACGGATTGATGGCTCTCGCGATTGACGAGGGTGGTCTTCAATATCGCGTTCTTAATCGCAGCAAGGGCCCTGCAGTGCGCGGACCTCGCGCGCAAGCGGACCGAAAGCTTTATCGCTTGGCCGTGCAAGCCGCGCTCCGGACATATCCGAATTTGGACCTGATCGAAGGCATGGTCGATGATCTGATATTCGATTCGGATCGGGAACGGATCGCTGGCCTCGCTTTGGCCGATGGACGGATCTTCCAGGCGGGCGCGATTGTGCTGACGACGGGCACATTTTTGAACGGTCTCGTCCATATCGGGCCGGTTCGCTTCTCGGCGGGTCGTTTGGGCGATGCGCCAGCCGCGCGTTTATCATCCTCTTTAACCGCGCTTGGGTTTCAGCTGGCGCGGTTGAAAACAGGCACGCCGCCACGTCTTGATGGCCGGACTATCGCTTGGGATATTCTCGAACGACAGGAGGGCGACGATCCACCGGAACCATTCTCGGCTTTAACCGAGCGCATTACGCGACCCCAGATGGCCTGCGCGATTACCACCACGACGCCTGAGGGCCATGCTTTGATTCGGAGCCGAATTGGTGAGGCCCCGATCTTTTCAGGTCAAATCGCCGGGCGTGGACCGCGCTATTGTCCGTCGATTGAGGACAAAGTGGTCAGGTTTGAGGATCGCGACCGGCATCAGATCTTTCTGGAGCCGGAGGGCTATGACGACCCGACCGTCTATCCCAACGGCATTTCGACCTCGCTGCCGGAAGATGTGCAACAGGCCTTTGTCGCAACCATTCCTGGGCTTGAAAACGCGCGCATAACCCGTCCGGGTTATGCGATTGAATATGATTTCGTCGATCCGCGCAGCCTGTGGCCGACACTTGAAACCAAGCGCGTCCAAGGTCTGTTTTTCGCCGGACAGATTAACGGCACGACGGGCTATGAAGAGGCGGGCGCGCAAGGGCTGGTGGCGGGGCTGAATGCGGCCCGCCGGGCGGCTGATATGGATGGGATTACGATCAATCGCTCTGATGCCTATATCGGTGTGTTGATTGACGATCTCGTCACTCAAGGGGTCACCGAGCCTTATCGGATGTTCACCTCGCGCTCGGAATATCGATTGAGTCTGCGGTCCGACAATGCCGATGAGCGGTTAACGGCGCAGGGCGTCAGTTGGGGACTTGTCGGTCTAAGACGTCAGACGGTGCATGAGGCCAAGATGGCTGAGCTTCAGACAGCGCGCGCTTTGCTTCAGTCCTTGAGCCTGACCCCGAAACAGGCTCTGGATCACGGCCTCAAGCTTAATCAGGACGGTATCAGGCGGACAGCCTTTGATCTTCTCTCTTATCCCGGCCAGTCGATGGCGAATCTTGCGCGGATCTGGCCGGAACTCAATCGATTCGGCTCCGCAATGGTGGATCGTCTCGAGAATGACGCCCGCTACAGTGTTTATCTCGAGCGGCAAAGCCGTGACATTGCGATTTGGCGGCGCGATGAGGATCTGGCGCTCCCGGCCCAGCTCGATTATTCGCAGATCTCGGGGCTCTCGGCGGAACTGCGTCTGAAGCTGGACGCAGTGAAGCCCGCGACTTTGGGTCAGGCGGGCGCATCGAGGGAATGACGCCGGCTGCGCTGACGCTGCTCGCCGCGCGCGCCCGCCGGGTTAAGCCAGAGGCGGCGCAGGCCGCATCATGACCGCTAAGGGGGCGCTCACTGGCGATGAGGATCGGCGGCGCGCTTTGGCGCTGCTGTCTGTTTCACGTGAAACACAGGACCGCTTTCAGAGCCATGTTGATTTGCTGATCCGATGGCAGAAGATCAAAAATCTTGTTGGTCCCTCGACGCTCAAAGAAGTCTGGACACGGCATATTGCCGATAGCGCCCAGTTGCTGGATTTTTGTCCGCCGCATGCCGAACTCATTCTTGATCTCGGGTCGGGCGCGGGCTTTCCGGGATTGGTGCTCGCCGCCATGCTCAAAGGCGAGCGGAAGACGGTTGTTCATTGCGTCGAAGCCAATCATCGCAAGGCGGCGTTTTTGCGGGACGTTATTCGCGCCTCGGATTTGCCCGCTCAGGTCCATAATTGCCGCATCGAGGACGCGCATCTGCATGTGCCAGACCGAATTGATGTGATCACGGCCCGGGCCTTGGCACCTTTGCCCATTCTTCTCGAAATGTTTGAAAATCTTGCGAAAAATCAGTGCATAGGTCTCTTTCCCAAAGGACAAGATGTCGATCAGGAATTGACCCAGGCCGCTCAATATTGGATGATGGATCATCAGATTGAGCCCAGCCGGATTGATCCCGCGAGCAAGATCGTCATTCTCACATCGCTGCACCGCAGACATTAGAGCCCGGCTCCCAAGAGGATATCATGATGGACAGGATCGAAGACGAACCGATCCGCTTGTCGCGTTCAGGCGACCGGCCCCGCGTCCTTGCGCTTGCCAATCAAAAGGGCGGCGTCGGCAAAACCACAACTGCGATCAATCTCGGCACTGCATTGGCCGCGATTGGCGAGCGCGTTTTGATCGTCGATCTTGATCCGCAGGGCAATGCCTCGACCGGCCTCGGCATCGATCATGCGAGCCGGACTTTGTCCACTTATGATGTCATGACGGGTGACTCGACTTTGGCGGATGCGATCCGCCCCACAGCCGTGCCGCGTTTGTCGGTCGCGCCTTCGACGCTCGATCTCTTGGGTCTCGAATTGGAAATCGCCAATGACCGCGACCGCGCGCATCGGCTGAAAAAAGCCATTGCGAGCCTCCATGTCGCCCAGACGCTCGCCGGAGAAGACGGCTATTCTTATGTGCTGGTCGATTGCCCGCCTTCGCTCAATTTGTTGACGATCAATGCGATGACGGCGGCGGATGCCGTTCTGGTCCCGCTGCAATGCGAGTTTTTCGCGCTTGAAGGGTTAAGTCAGCTATTGAAAACGGTTGAGCAGGTGCGCCAATCGCTGAACACGAATTTGTCGATCCATGGCATTGTTTTGACGATGTTCGATTCCCGCAACAATTTGTGCATGCAAGTTGTCGATGACGTGCGCGCCTTTATGGGTGCCAAAGTCTATGACACGGTCATTCCGCGCAATGTGCGTGTCTCTGAGGCACCATCCTATGGTAAGCCTGTTTTGCTTTATGATTTGAAATCGACAGGGGCCCAGGCCTATCTTCGTCTGGCCTCCGAGGTCATTCAGCGGGAACGCGCGTTGAAAGCGGCGTAACCGGATCAGCATTTTTAGAAACGATAAGGAAGAAACGACATGGCCGAGGAGCCCAATCGTTCACGTCTCGGTCGCGGCTTAGCCGCTCTCATCGGTGATGTTGGCCAAGCCCAGACACCTGTTGAGCGTGGCCGCGGTCAGCGCAAAGTGCCGACCGAATTTTTGCGCCCCAATCCGCGCAACCCGCGTAAGCATTTTGCCGATGACGAGCTTGAGGATTTGTCCAACTCCATCCGGGAGAAGGGCATCATCCAGCCGATCTTGGTGCGTAGCCTGCCGGGGCTTGACGATGTCTATGAGATCATCGCCGGGGAGCGTCGTTGGCGCGCCGCGCAACGCGCGTCTTTGCATGAGGTTCCGGTTGTCATCATCGAGGCGGGCGACAAAGAGGCGCTTGAGCTCGCGATCATCGAAAATGTCCAACGCGCGGATTTGAACCCGATTGAAGAAGCGCTCGGCTATGAAAAGCTGATCGCAGACCATGGCTATTCGCAAAGCGATTTGTCGCGTGTGGTTGGCAAGAGCCGCCCGCATATCGCCAATATGCTGCGGCTCGTGAAATTGCCCGAAAGTGTCAAATCGCTTCTCGTGTCAGGCGCTTTGTCGGCGGGGCACGCGCGTGCGCTGCTTGCAGTTACGGACCCCGAAGCGGTCGCGCGTCGGATTGTCGAACAAGGCCTTACGGTTCGTGACGTTGAGCGTCTTGGCCAAGACGGGCCGGAAGCGGCCAAGCCTTCCAAGGCCCCAAAAACGAAGCCCTATAAGGATCCTGACACGCGCGCGCTTGAGAAGGCGATTGAAGATGTGCTCGGCCTTACGGTGTCGATTGACCACGGCGCCAGCGGCGGCTCGTTGACCATTAAATACAAGACGCTCGAGCAACTTGACGAAGTCTGTAAGCGGTTGCGCGATTAGTCTGACGCGCACTTTGCTGCATTGCGGTAAGTCTTTGATTTTCAACAATTGCTGCGCAATATAAATGCAGCAATGTTGCGCCGATGCTGCAGCCTTATTGCGCAGCATATTTGTGTCAGCGCAGCGTCTAATCCCGTCCCGCGCGCGCCCGACGCGCACCAATCGCCAAGGTCAGGCAGACACGCGAGGCGAGACTGGCGCTGATCAAAGACTGTCTCCGGCACGCGGCTTGAGCCTCGCCAAGTGTTACAATGGCATTGTCGATGGCTGACGCAGACCAGAGCTGTATATGGCGACGAAAAATGGCGCTGCGCTTGAAAAAGATCCGCGCACTGCGCTCGGCATCGGCAATCGGTGTTCCGCGATCAACGGCTAGCCGTGTCTTTGCGATCAGAAACGCGTGGCGCAACAAAGCGCCGACAATGACGCCGGCGTCTTGGCCTTCGCGCAAGGCCCGGTGCAGGGCCGTATCCGCGCCCGCTGCATCGCCGTCGAACACGGCATCGACAAGCTGATCGGTTGAGAGCGCCGAAGCATCCGCCATCACGGCTTCAATATCGTCGAGCGTCACCCGGCCCTTGCCATGAGCATAGAGCAACACTTTTTCAATCTCGCGACGGGAGAGAAGGCGGTCGGCGCCCAAGAGAGCAATCATGGCATCGCGTGCGTCGCGGTCCACAGTGAGCCGGGCCTCTTGCGCCATGTCGTCGATCAAGCGCGGCAGGTCCCGCGCTTCATCGGCATAACAGGGGATGACCACGCCTTGCGGGGCCCTTTCGATCAGCGCGCGCAAAGCATGTTTCGCCGGCAAGTCACCAGCTTCGATCACGACCGGATTTTGCACCGGCCCCGCGAGCAAAGTCTCGACGCTCGTCTGCAAGGGGCGTGAGCCAAGCCGCACCCACAATGCGCGTCGCCCGCCAAAAAGGCCCAGAGTTTGCGCTTCATCGACAAGCCGCGCTGGATCGCCTGCGATATCATCGCCATCCATGCGGATCAGTTCGAAAGGATCATCAGGCTGATCGACCAAGCCTCGCGCAATGGCGCGGCTCCGCTCATGCACAAGCCCGCCATCCGGGCCATAGATCAGGATGACACCGGCTTTGCGGTCAGGCGTCCTGACGAAGCGTTCGATGTCCTGACCTTTGAGAATGGCCATAAGAGACGCAGCCCCTTATCGGCTGGCGAAATAGGTCGCGAGCCGTGTCTCGATCTCGTCGGCCAAGGCTTTCGCGACGCGGATTTTGCCATCGCGCACGGCGCGCACGGTTGCGAAGCGTTGGGACAATCGGTCAATCGCGGCATTGGCGAAAGCCGATCCTTCTGCCAAACGATGTCCGCTCAGATCTCGCAACACATAGGACGCATCCACGCGGACCGACGCCGCAGTTGCGCGCCCAGTCGCGTCCACGGCTGCCGAGATGGTTGAATCACTGAGCTTGACTTCGAGCTTGTAACGCGGGGCCGTGGGGGAATCGACGCCGCCAGTGAAATTGAACAACAGCTCCTGCCGCAACGTATAGCCGGAAATATCGTCAATCGGCGCAACATCAATCGCCGTCAATTCAGCCCGGATCGCGTCGCGTGTTCCCGAAGTCCCATAAAGCGGCCGCACACATCCGGCGAGCGCCAATGCCGCAATCGCCAAGGCTGCACCGGTGATAAAGCGACGGGACATTCGGTTAGACAACGACATTGACGATCCTTTGCGGCACGACAACGATTTTGCGGGGCGGTTTCCCATCAAGCGCGGCTTTCACTGTGTCGAGTGCCAGCACCGCAGCTTGCACAGTGGCCTCATCCGCTTCGCGTGAGACTGTCACTTCTGCGCGCTTTTTGCCATTGACTTGAACGGGCAGCGTGATGTTGCTTTCGATCGTCAAAGCACGATCGGCCTTTGGCCATGGCGTTTCGGCAATCAGGCTTGTGTGCCCTAATTCCGCCCAGCATTCTTCGGCGAGATGCGGCATCATCGGCGCAACAATCGCGATCAAGAATTCAGCCGCTTCGCGCATCGCCGCGATCCATTCGGGGCTGACGGGCTTATCCTTTTTGACAGCCAATTCCGCTTGCAGGGCATTGGCCAATTCATAGGCATGCGCCACGCAGCGGTTGAACCGCAAACGCTCGACGTCTTCTTCGACGCGCAGAATCGCGCGATGCGCTGCTTTCCGTATGGTGAGTACCGCATCTTCTGCAGCGGCATCATGCGCATTGTCTGACGGTATGTGATCGGCGACGTCGCAGACAAGCCGCCACAAACGCTGCACAAAACGCGCGGCCCCTTGCACACCATCTTCGGTCCAGATCACGTCGCGTTCTGGGGGCGAATCCGAGAGCATGAACCAGCGCGCGGTATCGGCACCATAGGTGCCGATAATATCGTCGGGGTCGATGGTGTTGCGCTTCGACTTCGACATTTTCTCAATCGAGCCGATTTCAACGGGCTGGCCTGTCGAAAGAAGCTTCGCTTTGCGCTCGCTGCCTTCGCTGACAATCTCGATCTCGGCAGGCGCGACCCATTGGCCCGATGAATCGCGATAGGTTTCGTGCACCACCATGCCTTGCGTGAACAAACCGTCGAAAGGTTCGTCCAAACCGGCATGGCCGGTTTTCTTCATCGCGCGCGTGAAGAAGCGTGAATAGAGTAGATGCAAAATCGCGTGCTCGATACCGCCAATATATTGATTGACCGGCAACCAGCCATCAACCGCATTGCGATCCGTCGGGCGATCTTCGATCCAAGGATCGGTGAAGCGCGCGAAATACCACGAGGAATCGACGAATGTGTCCATCGTGTCGGTTTCGCGTCGCGCATCCTTGCCGCATTGCGGGCAGGCGACATGCCGCCATGTCGGATGCCGGTCGAGCGGATTGCCTGGCACGTCGAAGGTGACATCATCCGGCAATTTGACCGGCAAATCCTTGATTGGAACCGGCACTGTGCCGCAGACCTCGCAATGGATCACTGGAATCGGGCAACCCCAATAGCGTTGGCGGGAAATGCCCCAATCGCGCAGACGGAAATTCACCTTGCGCGTGCCAACGGGCGCATTGCCGAGCGTGGCTTTTTCGAGCCGTTTGGCGACTTCTTCTTTTGCAGCCGCAATCGTCAGCCCGTCGAGGAATTGAGAATTGCACAACACCCCGTCATCAACGAAGGGCGCGTCCCCGACATCATAGGTTTTGGGGTCCTGATCTGGCGGACAGACAACGGTTTTGATCGGGAGTTTGTAGGCGGTTGCGAAATCATAGTCGCGCTGGTCATGCGCCGGACAGCCGAAAATCGCGCCCGTGCCATAATCCATCAAAATGAAATTCGCGACATAGACCGGCAGCGTCCAATTCGGATCAAAAGGATGCGTTACACGAATGCCGGTGTCGAAGCCCTTTTTCTCCGCCTTGTCGATCAATTCCTGCGCGGTGCCGATTTTGCGGCATTCCTCGATAAAGGCGTGCAGCTCGGGATTATTCTCAGCAGCTTTTTTGGCGAGCGGATGCTCGGGTGCAAGCGCCACAAAGCTCGCGCCGAACAGAGTGTCCGGCCGCGTGGTGTAGATTTCGATTTCGCTCTCGCCTTGCGGCGCGGTGCCCGCCTGTAAAGCGAACCGAACCGAAAGCCCTTCCGAGCGGCCGATCCAGTTTTTCTGCATCAGGCGGACTTTTTCCGGCCAGCGTTCGAGATGGTCGAGCGCGTCATTGAGCTCTTGCGCAAAATCCGAGATTTTGAAGAACCATTGCGTGAGTTCGCGTTGCTCAACCAAAGCGCCGGAGCGCCAGCCGCGCCCGTCAATCACCTGCTCATTGGCAAGCACGGTTTGATCGACCGGATCCCAATTCACTTTCGCCGTTTTGCGGTCAATCAACCCATTGCTGAGAAAATCAAGAAACATCCGCTGCTGATGCTTGTAGTAAGACGGGTCGCAGGTCGCGATTTCGCGGTGCCAATCGAGCGACAGGCCCATGCTTTTAAGCTGGCCGCGCATCGT
>Ga0164296_1004542_pt1 | contig 12554 bp, 14 predicted proteins | sample GEODES057metaG_FD_113533 | JGI IMG/M metagenome (GOLD analysis project Ga0164296, IMG submission 113533) | Dystrophic lake water microbial communities from Trout Bog Lake, Wisconsin, USA - GEODES057 metaG | ecosystem: Environmental > Aquatic > Freshwater > Lake | place: USA: Trout Bog Lake...
TAGCGATATGTGATCTATCGAATTTAGTTTTAACGAGAATTTTTTCACCCAAGTAACAAGGCTGATAAAATTTGACGTCAATAGCATGTGCAACTAAAACGCAGCCATATTTCTTCAAAATGGTATTTTGATCTAAACCAATCTGACTAGCTAAAGACTCGCGTGCAGAAGTTAAGATTTCTAGATAGCGAGGATGAAAAACAATGCCCGTGGCATCGGTATCTCGCATTGAAATATCATACTTATATTGATATATATAAGTAGAGGAAATTTTTGACATCAGAATGGCTACCTAATAATTTGAACAAAATCGCCAATGCTACTATCAATAATAGTGCCTGTAATAATGGATTCAGATATAACTTTCGAATCTCGAATTACTACATCTTTTCCAATTTTAATTTTTTCATTAATTTTACAACTTGATGTGATATATGAATTACTTTCAATCGAAACACCCTCTTCAATTATAGAATTAGGGCCAATAAAACAATTATTACCAATAGTTACATTTTTGGAAATGATAACGTTTGGAGCAATGATAGTATTAAAACCTATGGACGAATTTTCTTCAATTATTACGTTTGAATAAACAGCAGATCCTATTGCTACCTTTGCTGGATCATGAACCATACTTGTAAAATGAAAAAATGCTTGCGGCTTTATACCGACAGCCATTAACTCAGAAAATACTTTAATACGACCGTAATTATTAAACGCCCCATTACCAAAAAAATAATATGTATTCTGTGGGTCAGCTTTAATATTTATTGCTTCATAATTGTAATTATCAACAAGCTGAAGACTAATCTCACTAAAGTCTTTATTTAAAGATTTAAAGCTTGATAAAATTGATACATACAAATAAGGATGCGCATTAATTAAAATATTCATTTTTTCTTTCCTAGATTAATAAGTCCCACAGCTGGTTTTTCATAGGCTCCATATGTCATAATTTTCTTATATTCGCCTACTTCCGTTAAAGATTCTACGGCTTTATGGTCTTCGTTGAGAACAATTGATCCGAATGAAAGATACTCATTTAGAAATGAAGCATGTTGAGGTTTAGAAATTTCTTTACTTACAAATCTAAAATTCATCATAATTGTTGAGCATTCATCTACAGGAATATAAGATTCATAATTAAAAGTTTTGCCGCCGTCAGGAGTTAAGAAATGCAAAAAAGGATAGATATGACCGTTTAAATACTCATCATCACCCATATTCTCAACATTCTTATCCAAATTTATATCTTTATTATCTTTCGCATTACCAATATGATCAAAATTTGATAAAAGGTAATTCTCAACCCCTTCAAGGGAAAAATCATTTGGATGAGTTTCAAAATTTAAATTTACTTTAGTTGCTAATGAGTTTCTATGAAGAAAAAGCGGGTGTACTCTATCGTATAAATTGTCAAAAATTAATCTCCAGTGAAATTTTTTTTTCGATATAACTAGCGACCTTGAATTCGAGCTTAATGACTCAAAAGTCTTTAGCTCTTTGGCAACTTTTTCTGCAGGGTATTGAACATCAGATAATTTTTTTTTATCGCCAAAATAACCCCATATAACACCATCTTCTTGTTTAATTTTGACTGATGCATCTAACTGAATTGATTCTTTATTGATGTGATAACACTTTTCATTCCAGGGAAGATTTGAAAGCTTTAAATCTTCGTTATAAAGCCAACCATGGTATGGACATCGAGTTTCTCCATTTCCGAAATACTGATCATGAATTTGATGACCACGATGCTTACAGTAGTTATCAAATACAACTACTTTTTCATCTGCAATTCTTTTGATAACAATATTTTTTCCTAAGCCTTTAAATACAAAAAAATCATTTTTTTTAACCAAGAAAACAGATGGGCAAATAAAAATCCAGAAATTTTGAATAATATTTTTAAGTTCAGTATTGAAATTTTCTTTTTGAAAATACTCTTCAGAATTTATTTCAAAAACATTATTCATTTTTAATTATTATTTTTGATAAACTTCAGAATTTAAATAAATCATTTGATTCATAATATCCACTTCATAATCACCATGAGTATAAAAATCTTGATCGTTTAATTTTTCTAGATTTTTTTGAACTTTTGTTAAAATAAGATCGTCTTCTCTAATGACTCCGCGCTCTAGTTGTAATAATGAATTAATTAGTGCGTATGAATCAAATTTTTGACTTTTTTCAGGTATCGCAAGAACCATTCTATAAGTAAAACTTTTTGAAGTTAACGGCAAATATTGCTGAAAACAATAATAAGCACCGCTGACAGAAAAGAAGTTTGTGTTAGGAAATAAATAGGTATTTTGATATGTATTTTCTGGTTGAGTAACTTTTATAAATTTCTTCCACCAAAAATCATTAACGGAAAATTCACTTTTTCTATTAAAACTAAGATCTGCTAACGCCACTTTATTCTCATATATATCAAGAGGTCTGTTTGATGAAGCTATTCTAGTTGGAATACTTTTGTCCATTTTCAAATAAGGAATAAATGAATCTTCATGGATATAATATGGGTGTAAATAATCTTTTACATTTTCAATGTTTAATTTCCAATTCATAGGAGAAATAAATTGGAAAAATCCTGTATCAGATAAATTTCCCATTTTTTCAAATAAATCCACAAGTTCAGAATTGAACTGATCATTAAAATTTATTGGATTTTTGGATTGATTTATAAAAACTAATGGGCCAATGACTTTTGTATGAACATTAAACAATTTGCGTCCGCATGAATCATCTTTTTGATCACTCGAAAACCACTCATGGTTAGTCTGTCCGGTTAAATGATCTCCTTCACGGAAAGCCCATCCATGGTATTTGCAGATAGGCATTGAATTACCTTGAATTCCTTGAACTAGAGGGCCACCTCGATGAGGACAGATATTTAGATAAGACTTGATTTCATTATTTAAATTATGAATGACGATTTCTTTTCCAGCTAAAGGTAGCGTAAAAAAATCACCATTTTTTTTTATCCAACTCTTAACGCCAGCAAAAATCCATTTTTCTGAAAATATTTTCTCTTCTTCTTTTTTAAAAAAAGTTTCCTCAAAATACCATTTTGGATTGAATAGGGCTTTTTTCATTATTTACACAGCCCTTGCTGGATTACCCATCACGGTTTGATTTTCAGCAACATCTTTAAATACAACAGCACCTAATCCTATAATTGCACCATCCCCAATTTTTACATTCTGTGCTATACAAGCTCTCGGATGAATTGTAACTCCATTTCCAATTTTAGCCTGCCCACCAACAAATACGCCCGACCCAATATGGGTAAAATTACCAATTTGAACATCATGTCCGACAGTTACGCCAGCATCCATAAAAACATAATCTCCTATCTTGCAATCTACCGAGATAAGCACATCTTTCATTAGTATTGATTTCCCCACAAGAGACCTATTACCGATAGAACAAGATGTCCTAATAGAAATAAATTGAGCTTGTTTTTTTAATAAATTTTCTACTACTTGTCTTTTTACATCAGGATAACCAACAGCTACAGCAAATTCAGTATTTTCAGTTATAAGAACATCATTTTCATCACCTATCACAGGCAGACCATCAATAGCGGTTCCTTTCTTTTCTTTCCGAGTGTCAATAAATCCGATTACAACCCAATCTCTGCCGTGTGCCTGGTCACCGAGTACTTGGTTTAATAATTCTCTACCTAGCCCACCAGCGCCAATTATATAAACGTGTTTCATATTAACTTACCCATTCACATCCCCCAGCCATAATCAAATCTATACCGGTAATATAGTGTGCTCTTTCTGACAAAAGAAAGATAGTAGCGGCAGCTATATCTTCTGGATTACCAAGCCCCAGAGGGTAACTATCTCTTTCAATTTGATTAAGCCATTCTTGCTCGTTTTCCAAAAATAAAGGAGTTCTTACCATAGCAGGAGAAATTGCATTAAATCTTATTTTTTTTCTTGCAAACTCTTGAGCTAATACTCTAACGGACGCAGATAATGCAGCCTTTGAAAGTGAATAAGGGGCTACACCATGAATTCCAACATGAGCTGAAATAGAGGAAATTGCAACAATTGACCCTCCAAGATTAAATTTTCTTTGCTTCATAAGCTCTTTAACTAAAAACAAGAAACCATTTAAATTCGTATCAATAACATTATCTAGAAGCTGTTTTTCTAGCAAATGGATTGGAGATTTACCTGTAATACCTGAAATATAAACAAGCCCATCGAAAGGCGAATTGGTCGAAGCTACAAATGAGGGAATCGAAACAATATCAGTTACATCAAGAATAGTATGTTTAATTTTATCTCCATAATCTTGAGTTTCAGGAGTAAATTTTCCTCTTCTTGAAACACAGGTCACATTACCTCCCATTTCTGCCGCACCTAAGGCTATTTCTTTTCCAATCCCTGAGGAAGCTCCAACTACAAGAATATTTTTTTCTTTTAAAGATATAAACTCACTCATAGAAATGGAACCTTTCTTAAGCCGATTCCACCATCAATAACTAATGTTGAACCTGTTACCCATTTGGAGGCCTGACTAAGTAGGTAAATAACGCCACCTGTGATTTCACTTGGCTGTGGAACGCCCAACGGTTGAAAAAGTTTTTTTTCATCGGAAACGTTATTGTTTTTTAATAGATCAGTATCAACATAACCATAAGCAACAAAATTAACCCTAATCTTTCTTTTTGCTAGATCTGCAGAAATGCCTCTAAATGCTCCATTTAGCGCCCCCTTAGATCCAGAATAAGCGCTCGTTGCAATAGTGCTTAGATAACCTGCTATTGCTGATGAAGCAACAATAGAACTTCCCGATTTAAGTTTTTTATTTTTGTAAAGATCTTGCAAAAGAAGATATGGCGAGAAAAAATTTAATTCAAAGATATCTCTTAAATCATTTTCGCTTACCATATGAAAGGGACTTATGGATCCTGATGCACCGGCATTTAGAAAAACACCGTCGTAAAATTCAGGTGATTTTTCAAGCAAGCTTTTACGATCTTCTTCACTCGTCATATCGCCTTGAATGTAGTGAAAATTACTATACGTTAATATTTCTTGCTCTTTAATTTCAGATCTCGAAAAACCATAGACCTCAGCACCCAATTTTACAAGATCTAAAGCTACCGCATAACCAATGCCTTTAGAAGCTCCAGTGACAAGAATTTTTTTTCCACTTAGATCAAATAATTCTTTTAACATTTTTAAGTTTTTATTTAATTTTAAATGGCTTAGGACAATATATTTTATCAGTTTCGAAGTATAAGGTTCCCCAGCTCAAGCCAATACCAAAACCGCAAGTAAGCCATTTAACTTTTTGTGTAGACGCCTTTTCAGATAAATTACCTGTGATAGTCATGGGGATTGAAGTAGAGCTTGTATTGCCATATTCTTCCAAAGAAAGTGGCCACTGGTCAGCATTTCCCCCAACTTTAAATTTAATTGTATCGTTAATCATTTTATTGGCTTGATGCATAACAAAATAATCTATATCTTCGATAGTCTTATTTGAATTTTTTAAAACATTTAATATAGATTCAGGCGCCCTTTTAATCGAGAAATTCATGATTGCGGGCCCGTCCAGTCTTACATCTAAAGGGTTTCTCTCAACACCATCCTCCCACAACATCGGTTTAAGACTTGATTCATTAAAAGGATTCCTTTTTCCACCATGGGGAACAATAATCGCTTCAGAACCCGAGCCATCACTATTACCCTCAAAAAACATATCAGGTGCTTCATTGTCAAATTCAAGAGCTGTTGCAGAGCAAGCGTCGCCGAAAAGAACTTCGCGACCATTATCAGGGGATCCATCTGAAGCTGATTGATCGCCTACGATAACAATAACCCTTCTGAATCTTTTTTCTCCAATCATAGACGCGCAAGTAAAAAGTCCATAAGTGTAACCCGAGCACCCTAGGTTAATATCGAAAGCGGAGGTATTCGTTGACAGGCCAATACGATCTTGAAGGATTACAGAGGTTGCTGGAATTAAATATTCTGGTGACTGAGTAACTAAAATTAATGCATCGATACTATCTTTTTGCCATTTCAAACCCTCTAGCAAGAGCTCAACACTTTTTTGAGCCAAATCAGAAAAAATCATACCGTTTCGGCAAATATGGCGATATCGAATACCAATATTTTTTATTAAACGTTGTCTAGTTCTTAGGTTCTCTTCTGAAACATCAAAGTTATCTATTCTTGCTTCAGGAACTACGGTAACGATACCCCTAACTGCAACTTTTTCTAGTGTAGCAATTGTCATTTCGTTGCAAATTCATAAAGAGCTTTAACAGTCTCGAGCTTCATGACAGCTTCGCCAGAAATTTGTTTAGAAAACTTTGTTTCTAGAAGCACTATAACGCCTAACATTGCAAGAGAATCAAAGTCAGCGATCTGATCAAATCTTGTGGATTCTTCTATTATGGGCTCTTCAATAAAATCACAAGCAATTAGGAATTCATTTTTAAAAGAATCGAAATCCAAAATATCTCCTTAAAGTAAAAGATAAAATAAATACTATTAAAATTTAATAAGCTCAAAATCTTTTTTCCCAACACCGCACTCAGGGCAGACCCAGCTATCTGGAATATCTTCCCATTTAGTTCCCGGAGGAAAGCCTTCTTTTTGATCGCCTAACTCTTCGTTGTATATCCAACCGCATACCAAACAAATGTACGAGTTATATTCCAATATATAAACCTATACTAAGTCTTAATTATGTCTTAATTATTTAAAAATTATATTTGTATTTAAGAAGATAACTGCCAACTATAGCTACAATACGCAAAATTATATTGTAAAATCAAGAACACTTACATATATATATTTATTAATTAATGCCTTTAAAAAATGAACGTGGGCTAAAACAACAATAAAATCTATGCCAATAAACGATATTAAATGACACTAAATACTAAAAATCCAACACATTACTTCATATGGGGTGGTGATACTCATATTTATCTTCCATATATACCCTCTAAAACAGTAATAGAGTCAAATTTAATTTTTTCAGGCTTCATAAAAGAAACTAATGAAAATTATAGGGATGCAGAACACTCTATCTCTCAGGTACCAACTTTCTCATTCAACCAATTTTTAAAGCATTCCCAAAAAAATGATTCAATTTTAGTTGTCTACTTTCAGAGCAAATGGGCAAATAAATATCTTTATCAACAACTAAAGCTCTTAGAATCAAACAGAAATTTCAGAATTCAAATAATGGATATTATTGATTTTTCAATAAAATTCAATTTTTCCTTAATTTATGATAATCAAAATGATGTTAGCGAAAAAGTCCTAGGAAATATTAGCTTATATAAAAATATGATTAATAGAATGAGTGATGACTTCTCAAAATTATCACTTCAAGCTTACCTTGATTCCTTTATTGAGAAAAGCGCGAAACCTTTAATCAACTTCTTGCAACCTGTTGAATTTGAATGTTTCAATGCTTTTTCAAATAAATTTTCTTTTATGCCAAATGATGAAGAAATTTTTTTGGATATTGGTGCTTACTCAGGAGATACGATTTTAAAATTTATTAATGCCACACCCAATGGTAATTATAAAGCGATTCATGGCTTTGAGCCAAATCCAGCAATTTTTAAAGCTCTAAAAGATAAAACTGCTTGGCTCCCAAATCTTACTGCTCACCAATTGGCACTATCCAATAGGGAATCTAGTGTATCTTTTATAAAGGAAAACATGGGTTCTAGATTTGCAACTAACGATGAAAAAGACAATAGAGAAACAATCGAAGTTAAGGCGTGCACTTTAGATAGCGTAATCGAAGATGCAACATTAATAAAAATTGATGTAGAAGGTTTTGAATCAGAGGTAATTGAGGGGGGGTCAAAATTAATTAAAAAAAATAAACCCCATTTAGTAATCGATACATATCATCACGCAAATGATGCAATAAAAATATTTGACACCGTTATGAATATTCATAACTACAAGTATGTAGGTTGGCGAATGAATCATCACTTCTTAAATACATTTTACTTTTCAGAAACTCAAAAATTAACCTAAATTTATTTAAAATTTTCTAATAAATCTAAAATTTCTTTATTCATTATCATTAGGTAAAAAGGTATCCCTAGTGTTCTTCCTGCAAGATTAGTTGTACTTGCTAAATTTAATCTTTTATTAACTTCACCAAAAGCTTTTTCTTGATGACAACCTTTATTCCACCAGTCTCTATAGGGAATATTGTTTTCTTTGAAGTTTTGAATCGTCTCTTCTTTATCTTTTTCTGATTTAAATCGAACAACACAGGTTGAACTGATCCAATCGGAACCCCAGCCATGCATGAACTCAAAAATATTTATTGTTTTAGAATTTATATAGACCTTAGCTTTATCATAATAATTTTGTCGTAAACTTGGCCAATTTTTTAAGGCAGCCAATCCAACCACAGATGCCACTTCAGAAATCTTTCCATTAACGCCAATAGCATCAGAAGTTCTATTGCCATAGATAAACCCAAAGTTAGAAAACTGGTGTGCACGCTCAATAAATTGAGTGTTACTTGATATAAGTAAACCTCCCTCGCCTATGCCAAAGGTTTTTGTGGCATGAAGTGAGATCATGGTATTAAAGTTTGGATACATATAAGACTCAAAACCTGCTGCGGCATCAACTAAAATTTCTATGCCATGTTTTTTACTAAAAGCGGAAAGTCCTAAATCTTTAATTGGCACCCCAAAGGGTGCCACAACCAATATCACGGATGTCTCTTTTAAAATAGCTTCAGGGACTACTGCTAATTCATTTTCAGTGACCTGCATGGTCTCAAAATCGACATCAATAAAGTAAGGGGTAAGTCCTGCTGCAATGACAGCCTGTGCACTGGCTATGAAGGTCCATGAAGGCAAAATACAATAAGGCTTATTTTCTATTTTGAGTGCTGCTAAGCCTGCCGTTAATGCCATCGTGCCACTACAAAATAATTCAATATTTTGGGGGGTACATTTAAAGTGTGCCGCCAAGCCATCTCTAAACTTATGGTAAAAAGGGCCAAAATTGGAGTACCAGCCATTTTGATCCATGATTTTTAAATCATCGATATAGCTTTCTAAGGGAGGTACGGAAGGCTTAAAGAGGTCCATGCACTAGCTTGAAGATATGTAATAAAGCTTATTTTGCCTTAAATTATAGACTTTATGCCAACTTAAGAAACATTAAAAATACATCTTTAAGTACGCTAACACCCCTTAGCGGAATCTTTAAGGCGTCTTATCGAGAGGGCTTAGCATGAGTCTTCTTAAGATATAGAGAAAGACATACGCTCCCCCCGAAAAGATGAGGCCCAAATATTTAATTGGTTTCACTAGATTAAGGCCTAATATTAAACGTGCCCGATAAGTGTTTAAAAAAAAGATTTGGAGATGACTAAAAAAACTTGAGTTTGCTAAGTCTTCAATATCCTGAATCGTTTTCTGCTGGCGCGTGATCTTGTCCTGAGTCGACCAGATACCTTGATGGTGCTGACGGTAGGCCATAGCATAATGCGGCAAAAATAATCCTCGTCCCGACCTTAATAGATAAAGCAGTAAAGGCCAGTCCCCTGTATTGAGTCGCATAAACGCCTCGGGGATGGCAGGATACAGCTCCTTCTTAAATATAAGGGTTCCCATGTGAGTAAAATTACCTATGGCCGCTTCCCAAAAATAAATGAGTTTAGGAGATAGAGGTTTTAAGCCGACCTTGGTCATATTTTTATCATAGGCATGATAAAAATTTGCGCAAACAAAATTTAAATGTGGCTTTTCTTCTAGAACTTTTAGACTTAATGCAAGGTGATCACGATTGATCCAATAATCATCCCCTTCAACAATGGTAACGAATTCACCTTGAGCATGCGAGAGAAGACGTGTGATATTTCGAAGACCACTTTCATTGACAGGCCAGCGATAAAGGGTAACGCGTGGGTCGTTATCTGCGATTCTTTCAACTACTTTAGCCGTATCATCGGTCGACGCATCGTCACCCACTAAAATCTCAATCGGAAAATTAATATTCTGATTTCTAATACTCTCGATACACTCAATAATGAAATGGGCTTGATTGTAGGTTGGAACTAAAATACTGACGCGAGGTTTTTGCATGAGACTTGTAAAATATTAGCTAAACTAATAATTAAAGGAAGACGAGTACTTTTTTTCTGAGGCGACTCAGTGAAAACTTTAAAAGAAACATAAAACTCAAACTCGACAATAAGCTAATTGAAAGAATTCCTATATTAAAATCAGATGGGGTAAAAATTAAATGAATCATTTCGAAAACACTATGAAATGGGCTTAATATGAAGAAATAAGTTAAGTGATGATTGACTTGTCTAATACCATATAGAATCGGCGAGACCCAAAAAATAAGCTGAAAGAGAATTGCAATGATGCGGCTAAAGTCTTCCAAGATAGAAGACGCTACCACTAAATAATAAGCAATAAAAAATGCATAAAAAAGCACAAGAAGTGACAGGATAATTAATTTAAAAGTAATAATGATTGGGATCATAAAAACAATAGCAATGATTAAAAATGCTGCGATAAATGAAAGATATTGGACCCATGTTTCGGCCAAAATCACAGTCGTAGGTGATAAATAAGAACGTTTAACAATACTGCCGTATCGCTTTAAACCCTCGGTCGACTGACTAATCACACTACTAAATAAAATAAAAAAAAGCACACTGACTCCTTTTACACCATTTGTGTGTACGTCACCATCAATAATTTTGCCAATAAAAAGTTCAATCGACAAAGCAGTCACTAAAGGAGGAATAAGGCCGAATAAAAAACCAAACAAAGTATTTTTTTTCTGCAATGCCAGCATTAAAGATATAAATTTGCGTAACTGTTTAAAATTAAATTCACTCAACATAATTCAATCGTCTTTCTATCTTTAATACGCAGAATTTGTGTGCAGTTTTTTTCTAGAATATCTCGATCATGTGAAACAATTACAGCGCAGCCTGATTGCTTTAATTTAGATTTAATGCGGTCTCCTGAACGTGCTCTAAATTCAGCATCCCCTACTGAAAATACTTCATCAAGCAAAAGAATATCTTCCGAGTCTCGCATGGCCAATTCGAAAGCAAGTCTTGATTTCATACCTGAAGAAAGAGAGCGCAAGAGAACATCTTGGGTCACATGGAGGCCTGCTTCACTAATAATACTTTTGATAAAATCATCATTGATTAAAAAATTTGAATTAAAACTCAAGCTCCATAATTCAATATTTCTCTTTATATCAAGATCTTCATGAAACACATGCCCCAACCCCAAAAGGGGTAAACAACGACCATTCACCAACCTTTCTCCTTTTGAGATAGGAAGAATACCTGCAATCACGGAAAGTAAAGTTGTTTTACCAGTGCCATTAGAGCCCTCAATACCTAAAATATCGCCTTTATGAATCGTGAGGGAAATATTTTCTAAAATAGAAATAGTTTTAGGCAAAAATTGACGAGACAAGACAAATTTTTTAAATGAAAAATTATCAGAAGAGTTGTTGTAAAGATCTACTGAGATATCTGTGAGCTTAACTAAGGGTTGTGGTGTCATGGTTAATAAAAATTAAAGTATTGCAAATTATTACATTTCAAAAAAAATAGTTTGATTAAATGGCAGCCCAGCTGCATCTTTATCTGAGAGTCTAGGTTCTATATTTATAGGCCATTGAATTTGAAGCGCAGAATCATTCCAAGCGATACAACGCTCATGGTCTAAACTATAAAAATTACTCGTTTTATATAAAAACTGAGATGTGTCAGATAAGGTGATGAACCCATGAGCAAATCCTTCAGGGACCCATAACTGTTTTTTATTATCGCTTGATAATGTTTGCCCTAACCATTTACCAAATGTAGGCGAAGATTTTCTGATGTCTACGACAACATCAAATACTTCCCCCTCAATAACCCGCACTAACTTAGCTTGCGCTTTGGGTGCTATTTGATAATGAAGGCCGCGAAGAACTCCTTTGATTGACTTGGAATGATTGTCTTGAACAAAATGTATTTTCTTACCTATAATTTTTTCAAATTGATTTTCATTAAAACTCTCAAAGAAAAACCCTCGATCATCACCAAAAACTTCTGGCTCGATAAGTAGCACATCAGGAATGGCTAGCGAAGTGACCTTCATGGCTTAGAGAATTTTTTCATTTAAAATACGCTGGAGATACTTGCCATATCCATTCTTCGTTAAGGGAGCTGCCAATTTCTCTAATTGGTTTGCGTTAATCCAACCTTGACGATAAGCAATTTCTTCGGGACAAGATACTTTTAAACCTTGCCGATTTTCGAGTGTCGCAATAAATTGACTTGCCTCTAAAAGTGAATCATGCGTTCCCGTATCAAGCCAGGCGTAACCACGGCCCATGATTTCTACATTCAACTGTTGTTTGTCTAAATAAAGTTGGTTGAGATCGGTAATCTCCAATTCACCACGCGCAGATGGCTTTAAACTTTTAGCCATAGCAACCACATCTTTATCGTAAAAATAGAGTCCCGTCACCGCATAATTTGATTTTGGA
>Ga0164296_1004543_pt1 | contig 12554 bp, 11 predicted proteins | sample GEODES057metaG_FD_113533 | JGI IMG/M metagenome (GOLD analysis project Ga0164296, IMG submission 113533) | Dystrophic lake water microbial communities from Trout Bog Lake, Wisconsin, USA - GEODES057 metaG | ecosystem: Environmental > Aquatic > Freshwater > Lake | place: USA: Trout Bog Lake...
CAGAAAAACCCCGGATGAGGCCTACTTCAATACGCTGATGGCAATCCCGCTGGCAGCATAACAAAGGCAGTCATCCACTTATCCGGACCCAACAGACTGTTCAAACAAACCGAGCCACTTCTGACATCACCTTTCTTGGCTTTGATTTTTTAAGTGGACGCCATAGGGTTTTATCCGAATTGAATTGACGTCGGAGGCTGATGTTATGAACCGTATTGCGTTTTCTCGGTTAGCCGTGATCGGAATGGCAACGTGCTTATTGGCAGCGTGCGTTTCTGCGCCTAAGCAGTTGACAGCCAACGTCCCTGTTCAAGACGTATCCCAAGAAGCTGTTGGATTGATTAATCAATTCCGTGCGAGCAATGGACTTGCTCCAGTAATTGTCGACTCGGCGCTTATCGATGCGGCGCGCTATCAGGCGGTTGCTATGGCGTCAGCCAACGTCCTTTCTCACGAAATTGGGGGTGATTTTACCTCCCGTATGAATTCTGCCGGGTTTGTCTATGCCAATGCAGCCGAAAATGTCGGAGCGGGCCATACATCGGTAGCTGACGCGATTAATGCGTGGATTCGCTCGCCGCATCATCGTGAAAATATGCTGATGAAAGACGCGACACGCATCGGAATGGTGCGCGCTGACGCGCCGAATTCGCGGTATCGTAATTATTGGGCGTTGGATTTGGCATCCGCACCCGCCGGATCACCTCAGCGAATCGCCGCTGTAAAACCTGACGGCAAAAAGCCTGCTAACGGCGACGCGTTTTCGGTATTTTTACAACAATAACCTCTAATGCGAGCCGTTTTTAAGCATTTCGGCTACTTTGGGGGCAAAGTAGGTCAATATTCCGTCTGCACCGGCGCGTTTGAATGCTAATAGGCTTTCAATCATGGCTTTGTCGCCGTCTAGCCAACCATTTTGAGCGGCAGCCATGATCATCGCGTATTCACCAGAGACTTGATAGGCAAAAGTGGGAACGCTGAATGTTTCACTGACGCGCTGAACAATGTCGAGATAGGGCATGCCGGGCTTCACCATAACCATGTCCGCGCCTTCTTCTATATCCAGTGCGACTTCTCTGATGGCCTCGTTGGTATTTGCAGGATCCATTTGATAGGTTCGTTTGTCGCCCTTTAGCGCACTTTTGGTGCCGATGGCATCACGGAACGGTCCGTAAAAAGCGGACGCGTATTTGGCTGCGTAGGCCATGATCTGGATATCGGTATAGCCCTCTTCGTCGAGAGCCGCTCGAATGGCGCCAATCCTGCCATCCATCATATCGGACGGCGCAATAATGTCTGATCCTGCTTCGGATTGAATAATGGCTTGCCGTGTTAATACGCCAACGGTTTCATCATTTAAGATGTTTTCGCCGCTCAATAATCCATCATGTCCATGGCTTGTGTAAGGGTCTAAGGCGACGTCGGTCATAATTCCGATATTGGGCACAGCGGTTTTAATAGCGCGGCAGGCTTGGCAGACCAAATTGTTGGAATTCAATGCCTCGCTGCCGTCCGGATCGCGTTTGGACGGGTCGGTAAAGGGAAATAGCGCTATAACCGGGATACCAAGTTTAGCAGCATTTTCGGCTTCCTTAACGGCCACATCGACGCTCATTCGTTCGACGCCCGGCATGGACGATACCGTCTCACGCCGATTTTGGCCGTCTAACAAGAAAATTGGCCAGATAAGATCATTGGTTGTGAGGGTGTTTTCACGGACCATCCGCCGCGCCCAATCTGATTTCCGGTTTCGTCTTGGCCGGTGTGGCAACATGAGCTTTGAAAATATGCCATCTGACATAGGACGAACCTCCCCAATATGATAGGCTAAGCTTATATAAGGATCTGGATGTTTTCAAAAACAAAATGCCAGGCAAAAGGGCCGAACGGCAAATATAGGGCAGCGATCAAACAGATGCGCTGGTTTTAAGTTAAGATGGCAATTCATATTGGTTCATCAACGGTAACATCAGATAAGCCTATATTGTGGGGCTATCGATGCTTGGCTTTGGCGTGGATCGCCAAAGGATATTTGGGTTGGTTCTATGTGATAACCGTCCCTAGTAGCGACTTTCACCTGATGGGCGATAACGGATGGTATAGCTTCTTCTCAGTGGTGGTTATGCCAATTCTTGATATTGTCGCCGGTGTATCTCTGTGGATCTCGTGGCGATGGGGAAGCGGTGTTTGGGCTTGTGTTGCCTTGGCTTACGTCTCTTTGGAGCTTTCCCAGCGGTCGAATCTGTACTCAACGATCCCTATTACTGCGATCGTCCTATTGCTGCTGCTTCATTTCGCGCGGGTATTTCTTGTTCGGGTGAATGGCGAAACACAGATCAAAATTTTATAATTTAATCTATTTTGACGCGATTTTATTTACCAAGGAACGCGGCAACGATTTGTTAATTTTAAATCTTAATTCGTCTTTTACGAGAATTAATTAGTTTACCTAACGTAATGGTTGTGTAATTCTTATTAGGCTTATTATCATGAATAAAATTGTCAAAATTTCGATGACTGATGATGGGGTAAATTCAATTTCTATTACCCATCCTTATTATCTGGAGGCCCTTTCGAATATCGAGAGAATTCACAGGGCGCTTTTAGATGTCATAAAAGACGAATTCGATCGTAGGGGCCGCTCCGATGTCAATCCGGTGCAGGCTTTGCTGCTTTATAACATTGGTGACAAGGAGCTCACGGCCGGTGAATTGCGGTCGAGGGGATATTATTTGGGCTCCAATGTTTCCTATAACGTAAAAAAGCTGGTCGAAATGGGATATTTGTCTCATGAGAGGTCCCGTACGGACCGCCGCTCGGTGAGGATCCGGTTGACTGAATTAGGTCAAGACATCCATGACATTGTTAATGGGCTCTACGGCAAGCATATGAGGACCGTCGAGCAGGTTGGGGGTATTTCAGAGCCTGAATTTCGTCAAACCAATACGATCTTGTTGAGGTTGGAGCGGTTCCTAAACGATAATGTCAAATATAGGTTGTAGTTAAATTGGGCCTATTTTGATTTTGGCCATGAAATTGACAAAACCACTCATCACAATTGCCTTTGATCGGTAATGGGAGCGAAAGCATTCCTTTACCGTCATCGGCGATACTGTTGTCAAAGTTTAGGTGGAATCAGTTTCATGCAATTTTCTTCGACTCTTTCGCGTCGGGCTGTTTTATTCGGTACAGCTGCCTTATTCGCTGCCCCGTTAATGACAACACGCCTTTTTGCTCAAAATGTAGAGGATGATTCCACAGATCAAGCGGAGTGGCTTCAAAGCTATGATGCAGCAACGTCCAAAACACTTGACCGCTCAACAACGCCCCTTTTGTCGCCGGAGACCCTAAACGCTACCCAGGCGGCGATAGAGACATTCAAGCAAGTCATTGCCCGTGGCGGCTGGCCACAGATGCCACGCGTACCATTGAAGCTTGGCATGCAAAATCCGGCCGTAGTCGATTTGCGAAAGCGCCTAATCTCGTCGGGGGATCTTGATGCATCCGCTGGTCTTTCCGATATTTTTGATTCATTCGTCGAAACCGGTGTTCGCCGCTTTCAGGAATTACATGGTTTGCGCCCGACTGGTCTTGTAACGGGGCAAACTCTTACGGCGCTGAACATACCTGCGGATATTCGTCTAAAGCAGCTCGAGGTTAATCTGGTCCGGTTACGCTCTTATTCGGCAAGCCCCGGTAAACGCTACGTAGCGGCGAATATTCCAGGCGCGATTGTCGAAACGGTTGAAGACAATATGGTTCAGACGCGCCATGCTGCGGGTGTTGGCAAAATTGACCGGCAATCGCCTATCATGACGACCAAGGTGATTGATATTAATTTCAACCCGTTTTGGACCGTTCCTGCATCGATCATCAAAAAAGATTTGATTCCAAAAATGCAGGCGAATCCAGGTTATTTGGCTGAAAATAAAATTCGTATTTTCACCAATGAAGGGCAAGAAATCACTTCTGAAAAAATCAATTGGAAAAGTGACGAGGCAACGCGCTATCAGTTTCGTCAAGATCCTGGTGGTGAATTTAATTCTTTGGGATTTGTTCGGATTAATATTGCCAATCCCTATGGGGTTTATATGCATGATACCCCAGCTAAGGGTATTTTTGGTGATGACTACCGGTTCGTCTCTTCAGGCTGTATGCGCGTTCAAAATGTGCGTGATTATGTAGAGTGGCTCTTAAAGGACACGCCGGGTTGGTCGCGTGAGCAAATTGATGATGCCATCCAGTCAGGGCAGCGCGTTGATGCACGTCTTGCAAAGCCGGTTCCGGTTTTTTGGGTTTATATAACCGCTTGGGCAACGCCGGATGGTTTAGTCCAGTTCCGGGACGATATTTATAATAAGGATGGTCTAGGCGGCGTTCCATTGGTAACAGCCGTTCAAGCGGACCAATAATAACAGTGGTTTTAGTCGGGCGAGGCTGCCGCGCCGCTCGACCTTTTCAGTATTCGGTTGATATCAGGTGTTACAACTGGATCGTCAAACCCGCCGGTGACGGTATAGGCTAATACGGCAGGTTCTGCTCCATTTTGTGGTGTGGGTCCGGTTGCTTCACCCGAAAGATTGATTTGACGTTCGCCAACGGCGACCGATCCGCTTAACTTCATAGTATTTGGCGTAAATACCATTTCGGAATCGTCGATATTAGCAATGCCATTGGCAATATGGGTTGAGATACGCATCGTTTCGAAATCGGTTTTACCTCCGCGCATATCACGAATAACCGATAGAGGACGTGTTTCGATACGCTTTAAGATGGTCGAGATATTCACGCCTGATAATGTACCATTAACGAGAGAAAATTCGGCGCGACCGGACAATGATTTCATCATGTCGTCTATCGAACGGCCCGTCGATTCCACATCAAATTTACCACTCATGCTCCCTTCAAGTTTTCGAAGGTCCATCAGTGCCAAGGTCGTTTGACCTATGTCCAACGTTTCGAAGCTTACATGACTTGAAAGTGAAAACCCTTGACTGACCGGGCGGATTGAAATCTTTCCTTTTGCGCTACCTTGAAACATATGCGCCGATGCTAGCGTGATATTTAGGTTGCGATCTCGCGCAATGATTGAAAGTGCGGCATTCGAAATGCGCACGATACCGAGGTTAATTCGCTCTGCCGAAAGCCGAATGTCTAAATCTTGATCAGGTGTAATATTCGGATCAACGGGCGTATCTTTCCACCCGGCTTGTTCTGATTGCTTCGGCCAAATGGGCGTTAGAAAACTCGTAATATCCATATCGCCTGCCGATAAAGTTCCGGTTACGAGCGGGCGTTGATTGGATAAGTCGAGAGATACTCCGCCGGTCATGGCAACCGCACCAAGTCGCACTTGTGAATCCGATACCGCAATCAGTTGCGGCGTTATAGAAGCCTTGCCGTCAATTTTGAGTGAAGTCGAAAATGGAACGAGCGGCTGTAGAGATAGCCATTCACTTACCTTATCCAGACGGGCGATATCTATTGTTAAATTGCCAGAGTAAAGTGAGTTGCTCTTCTTTGATGTACCACCATCTAATTTGATCGAGCCGAGTGCATTTTTCAAAAAAAGACTAATTTTGCGGTCTTCATTTTCACTAGCGGCATTAGGGCCTATTTCCGCCTGTAATAAGACGTCTTGTTTACGCCAATTTCCGGTGGCCGTTAAACGGCGCGCACCATTGGTTAAAAAATACAGTGTACCGCTTATGGTAGACGGTGTTTCATCGTTAGAATTCTTTTTGGGGAATGAAAAAATACCGTTCTCGATTGTAATCGCTTCAAGATGCCCTTCATTCACGGATGACAGTTTTTGCGCTTGCCGCCCTAAAATACGGCTAAATTGATGAGATAATTGTTCAGTATCATCTGGCACCAAATCGTTGGGAATAATAATATGTGGCGAGACGAGTGTTGCTGATATCGGCTCATACCGACCGGCAATGAGCGCAAAGAGGCTGAGACCGAACGAGACCCGCGGGGCTTCAAGTCTCACTTTATTGTCAAACGATAGCTTTAATTCCACAATATCAATGGAGGGGTGTGGTAAAAACTGAAGCTCTGCCTTTCCCTCAAGCGACGCGACAGGTCCAAAATCTTGCGAAATTGTGGTTCTCAAATCGGACAAAACGGCTTCGCTATGGATTGGTACAGCCATGGATCCGACCAAGATTAACACGGCCCCAAGTACCACAAAGCCTGCCAGCCAGCGGATCATAGGTCGATATTTATCAATCGCGATCATGCATTAATGCCGAATTTCTCATTATTTGACGTCATGTTATACATGGTCTTATGAGCCGCAGGAAGATAGTCTGGGCTAACTCAAACTAAGAATCCTCTATCATTCATCTTAATTCGGTGTGCTATGGACGCGTCTTCCTCATTACTTTGGTTCCCACAAGATTTATCCCAAAAAAATACGGGAATTCATAGATTTATGACCTCTTATAACGAGGTTTCCGGCAAGCAATGTGTTGATTTTAAGACGTTGCATCAAGCTTCTATTGAAGACCGGGGTCTATTTTGGTCGTCGATTTGGGATTTTTGTGGCGTTATAGGGGACAAAGGCGAGCGGTTTCTCATTGACGACCATATGCCAGGAGCCTCCTTTTTCCCGGATTCCAAGCTCAATTTCGCCGAAAACTTACTTCGATCTTCGAATAATAACGATGCCATTGTTTTTCGATCCGAGGATAAAGTTGAAAGACGCATGTCCAGGTCGGAATTATCGGACCTTGTTTCTCGCGCTCAACAATGGCTTATCAGGATGGGAATTAAGGAAGGAGATCGAGTAGCGGCGATCCTTCCTAATATGCCGGAGTCGATTGCTATGATGCTCGCGGCGGCATCGATTGGAGCAATTTGGTCTTCGTGCTCGCCCGACTTTGGCCCGCGCGGTGTGTTGGATCGCTTTGGACAAATTGCCCCTAAAATTTTGATCGCCAGTGACGGTTATTATTATAATGGAAAGACGCTCAACTTATTGGATAAATTGAGCGAAATCGTTCCGCTCTTACCTAGTCTTCTTGGTGTTTTAATTATACCGCTGATTGGTAAAGACGACGAGGTTTCACGAGCCATTCCGAATGCGGTTACATTGTCACGCGCAATATCCGATTTCCCAGCGACGAATATTCAATATAATCGTCTTCCCTTTAATCATCCTCTTTTTATCTTATTTTCATCTGGCACAACAGGTGTGCCTAAATGTATTGTGCATGGAGCTGGCGGAACGCTTCTTCAGCATCTAAAAGAGCATCAACTTCATTCCAATATTGTTGAAGGTGATCGTGTCTTTTATTTCACGACGCTTGGCTGGATGATGTGGAATTGGTTGGTTTCAGCGCTTGCTTCCGGCGCAACGCTTGTCTTGTTTGACGGTTCGCCGTTTTCTCCGACGCGTGAAGTGCTCTTTGATTTTGCCGAGGCTGAAAAGGTAAGTTTTTTTGGAACATCCGCTAAATATTTAGACGCGTGTAAGAAAGAGAATTTAACCCCAAAATATTCGCATCAACTTCATTTCCTGAAGACGATTGCATCTACTGGATCTCCCTTGGCTGCGGAGACATTTGAGTGGGTCTATCATGCAATTAGCGATACGGTTCACCTTGCTTCCATTTCTGGTGGTACAGATATCGTGTCCTGCTTTGTGTTAGGTGATCCGACTTCTCCAGTCTATGCCGGTGAGATCCAAAGACCAGGCTTGGGAATGGCCGTTGATGTCTGGGACGATGAGGGACACTCCCTCGCATCAGGGAAAGGCGAATTGGTTTGCACAAAAGCATTTCCGTCAATGCCGATCGGATTTTGGGATGATGTTGATGGATCAAAATATCGCGCAGCTTATTTCGGTCGCTTTCCTGGGGTTTGGTGCCATGGTGATTTCGCGGAATGGACCCAAAACGGTGGTATGATTATTCACGGGCGGTCTGACGCTACATTGAATCCCGGTGGCGTTCGCATTGGCACTGCCGAGATTTACGCACAGGTTGAGCAGGTTCCCGAAGTTTTGGAGTCAATAGCCATTGGGCAAAGCTTCCAAAACGATGTTCGGATCGTCCTGTTTGTAAGATTGCGTGACGGTATTTTATTGGATGATTCTCTGGAACAATCGATCCGGTCGAAAATCCGAGTAGGGGCTAGTCCAAGACATGTTCCGGCAAAAATTGTTGCGGTCGGCGATATTCCACGTACCAAATCAGGAAAGATAACTGAGCTGGCGGTTCGCGATATTGTTCATGGAAACGAAGTCAAAAATCGCGAGGCTTTAGCTAATCCTGAAGCGTTGGAGCTTTTTCGTGATCTACCCGAATTACAAAATTAGGTACTGAGCGCGCGCGTCGATTTTGCTTTAACCGCTGGCCGATTTTCTGCCGTGGAAGGCTCGTTCCAGTTTGGTGACTGGCCGAGGAGCATATCCAGAAAAGGAATGGCTAGATCAGGGTTGTCCTGAACATTTTCTTTAAAGCTTTGCCAAATACGTGGATCATTGGCGTATTCGGGAATTTCCGCCGATAGCTGAAACTCTTGTTCGAGCACGGTTAATGCAACCCCTAAGCAATAGCTTACATAGGCTGAGCCTTCTGGCCAAATGGTCGTGGCACTTTCACTCGATTGTGTTTCTGATGACACGGACAAAGGATCATGGCGAAATAGCTCCGCCAACATGCTGCCGGCTGAAAAGCAGATAAAATCTTTTCGGTCGATGCTGGCTAAATGCCGATTAGCCTGAAACGATTCCAGCCAAGCGAGAAAACTTGATCTAAGCCGCGCTTGATCCGTCTTTGATCGCGTCGCACCTTCTGGAAAGGTAAGCTGAACGTTTTTCCGGAATGATTCTTCGAAAAAACGAAGATCCCGAATACGGTGCCGCAAATCCGATTCGCCATTAAGTTCGGCAACCATGGGCAAACGCATCGGTTATGCCTCCGTAAGAGGGGGGGCTAGCAGCCTATATTCCGCCGACAGCTGAGCTTCAGGGTCGAACCCTTCGAATATTGCCGCAATTGAAGGTTTCCGCAAGACGATAACATCTGCGGCAAGATTAAGCGCCGCCAAGGTCGATTCAACCGAGTGATTGGTCGAGAGAGCTAAGATGGTTTCGGCTAATCCTAAAGCAGCGAATATCAGCTGGCCAAGACGTGGTACCTGCGTTTCGAGCTTCGGACTGCTAAGCGCTCCTGATTTTTCGAGTGCAACAATTGACGATGCAATTCTATCAAAGTTTATCGCATTTTGAGCAGGAAAGCCCGAAGAATTGCCAGAAATTCGTCCCAAAAGGGTCAAATAAGTCATGTCTATGGGCTGTTCCAAGATCAATAATTCGTTCGCCCCAAGTTGCCGCGTCAGTATTTTAAGTGCTGCATAGCGAGACGACACAAAATCATGGCGTTGGTGTTCAGGCATCGGCGAGACGTTGCTTCCAAAGCCTGATCTAGCAAAGGCGGTAAGCCGAGCCTCATCTCGATGCCTAAACAAGACATCGCGAGCAATATCTTCGCCCAGCAACGAAATTTTCCGAGTTTCGTTAAAAAGGGCTGTTGCAATGGCAAGGGGCGACAAAGGTAGCCGGCTTTGTCCTATTTGCCCAAATTCGTCGCTATTGGGCACAAAATTTCTTAGCTTTAGACGAATGCCACGCAGCGCATCCTTCACCACGAGAGGTGCAGCGGAGAGATCATCAACCGTTGGGGGTAAGGGAAAACGCTGTTGTTTTGGCATCATTTGCTCGCATTCGAACGAAATAAATATATAGCCATTTTCCCTAAAAACTATAACAAATTATCGATTTTCGGCAAAAATAGCTGATTTCTCGTAAATTTGCCGCGTTTTTGGCTGGGGGACCTGGATTCGAACCAAGATTAACGGAGTCAGAGTCCGCTGTTCTACCGTTGAACTATCCCCCACCATGAAGGCGAGTTTGCAAAATTACTGACCTCATCAGCAATGCCGTTCGGTCTCCTTATCGAAGCAAAGCCGCCGTGACAAGTATTTGACATATAAACATGACAAAAATTTCATGTGAGCCTTTATTCAAAACGGGCCATATATCTTTTTACGTTTATGTGTTTCCTGTTCCTTTTAGGGCGATACTTGAAAATCTTGTGAATTAGAACGGTCTGGAAAATAAATGTTGGACGCTAAAAACTATAACTTTGTTCTCGCTGCAGCGGCCTTTATTTTGCCGGCCCTTTTATCCACTACGGGTAACGCTCAGACAGCGGCACCCACCGCCCAACCTGAACTCATCGTTCCGGTTTTGCTTGGTGAGGCTAAACTTGGCTCTTTGCCGATGAGGATAGACACCATAGGCACGGTTCAGCCGGTTGCCTCGGTTACCTTACGTCCACGTGTTGAGGGGCAAATTATCGATGTTGCTTTTGCGGATGGTGCGGTCGTTCATGCGGGTGATGTCCTTGTTCGGCTCGATCAGCGCAGTATTGAAGCGCAAATCCGACAGGCTGAGGCAACCGTTGCTCGCACCTCGGCTCAACTCGAACAGGCGCAGCGTGACGTTGTTCGCAACGAAGCATTGGCAGCAAATGAATTTGCATCAAAGGTGAATTTGGAAAATAGCAAAACACAGGTTGCTACTTTTTCTGCACAACTTGCTGCCGATAAAGCAGCGCTTGATAGTTTGAAGGTACAGCTAAGTTACTACACAATATCTGCGCCGATTAGCGGGCGGGTGGGTGTTGCTGGCATACGGGTCGGTAATATAGCCAAGACGGGCGACGGTAGTGTGCCCTTTGCAATCATAAATCAGATTTCGCCAATATACGTCGCCTTCAGTGTACCACAACGTTTCTTGCCTGATATCAAGACAGCCTTAACTGATCCGTTAGCTAAAGTTGAAGCAACTTTTCAAGGATCAAATTCGGTGTCGATTGGAAAGATTGCTGTCGTTGATAACGCAATCGATACCTCGTCCGGTACGGTCACCGTCCGAGCCATTTTCGATAATGCGAACGAGACCTTGTGGCCCGGATCACTATGCAATGTTCGCGTGACGTTGAAGGTTCCAGATAATGTTGTTAGTGCGCCTAGAGAGGCTGTTCAATCTGGGCCCAAAGGATCATTGGTGTTTGTTGTAACGGACGGCCGAGCCAAGGTTACGCCAGTCAAAGTTGGTCGAACGGTGGATGGCCAAACAGAAATTCTTGAAGGACTTTCCGGGAAAGAAAAACTTGTAACGGATGGTCAGATTCAATTGGTCGATGGTGTAAAGGTTGAGCCCAAGGGCGCTTCCACGGGAGCTCAGTAAATGTCAATTTCAGAGCTCTGCATTCGTCGTCCTGTGATGACTACACTAATTACGTTGTCATTTATCATTTTCGGACTTTTTGCCTACAGGCTCTTACCCGTAGCGGCACTTCCCCGGGTGGATTTTCCGACCATAAGTGTCTCGGCCAATTTACCTGGTGCGAGCCCTGAAAGCATGGCGTCTTCGGTCGCTGCTCCGCTGGAGCGTCAGTTTTCTACGATTTCGGGCGTTACCTCAATGACGTCTATTTCGAGTCTCGGCTCGACCAATATAACGCTTCAATTTGACCTTGATCGCAATATTGACGGCGCTGCGTTGGATGTTCAAGCTGCGATTAGTGGCTCGCTTAGAAGGCTTCCCCCAGATTTGCCTAATCCGCCAAGTTTTAGGAAGGTTAATCCAGCCGATCAGCCCGTATTATTTCTGGCGTTACGGTCATCTACGCTGCCCTTATCCAAGGTGAATGACTATGCAGAACAAATTCTGCAGCAGCAAATTTCTCAAATCAATGGCGTTGCCCAGGTTCAAATTTTTGGCCAGCAAAAATATGCCGTTCGCATTTCAGCAGATCCTGAAGCTGTTTCAGCACGGGGGCTCTCTTTTGCCGATATCCAGAAGAGCGTAGCAGACGCTAATTCGAACCAACCAACGGGTACACTTCGCGGTTCCCGCCAACTTGTAACCATTGAAGCATCAGGACAGTTGCGGTCCGCGTCTGATTACGGATCGATTGCTGTTTCATCTAAGAATGGTGTGCCCGTAAAACTGGCAGATATTGCTACCGTTCGGGATTCAGTTGAAAATGATCAAACAGCGAGTTGGTATGTATCCGATCGATCGATCATCCTTGCTGTTTATCGTCAATCGGACGCGAATACGGTTGATGTTGTTGATCAGGTAAAAGCTAAAATTCCTTCTTATCGCGATCAGCTTCCAGCATCGGTTTCGATGGACATCTTAACGGATCGATCGATTCCGATCCGAGAGGCAGTATCGGATGTCCAGTTCTCTTTAATTTTAGCGATGGCCCTCGTTATTATGGTCATCTTCATCTTCTTAAAATCGCTCTCAGCTACGATTATCCCGGCGCTCGCATTGCCAGTTTCACTTATTGGCACCTTTGCCGCGATGTATATGTTTGGATATTCGATTGATAATATTTCGCTTCTAGCCTTGACGCTATCCGTTGGCTTCGTTGTCGATGATGCGATCGTTATGCTTGGCGGTTTCAGGAATCTAGCGCAACGGGGCTAATATGGGCTCCGCATGAACCAGAAGCAGTATAGTC
>Ga0164296_1004544_pt1 | contig 12554 bp, 9 predicted proteins | sample GEODES057metaG_FD_113533 | JGI IMG/M metagenome (GOLD analysis project Ga0164296, IMG submission 113533) | Dystrophic lake water microbial communities from Trout Bog Lake, Wisconsin, USA - GEODES057 metaG | ecosystem: Environmental > Aquatic > Freshwater > Lake | place: USA: Trout Bog Lake...
ATGCCGATGTAATTGCGCGTCGCAACTGAGCCGTCCGCCCGCACGTAGCCCATGAATGTTGCCTCTTTCTTAGGAGGACTGGGTTTTACATCTGAGCAAAAGGCATAGTCGCGTGAGAAGGCTCCTTTTTGCGCACCAAGGTCAAGGTTATGTGTATGAACGTGATCGCCTGGGGTTATCGGTTGACTTGCAAAGCCAATGATCTGGTTGTAGCGCCTAACGGGCTCGCCAATTGCCAGGGGCAGCACAGCGACTTTGTGTCCCGCAGGAATCAGACCTTTGATGGTGGTGTTTTCGATGCGGGTGCCTCCAATTAGCTGGGTGCGAGCGATAACGACGTTATCTTGAGGATGGAGGCGAATAAAATTTTGCATTTTAGGAAGAAGTTACAAAACAATTTATTTATAAAAGCTTAACCAGCCTTCTATATTAGCCCAACGCTAAAGGGTATTGAACTAAATAAGGGGAAGGGAAGGGTTATTCCTTATGAGGGATGTACGCTTTGCAAAAGCATAATGTAGGGCGTTTTACAAAGGGATTAAGTGCAGGCTGCAAAGGGTTCTCAACAGAAAAGTTTAAAGATACCGTTTCAGATATCGTCCCGGAGTTTGAGCGCACCAGAAAAAATTTTTTAAATTTGTCCTCATTCATACGTGCGCTCTAGGTTCATTCGTTTAATCGTTGTTATAAATTTAAAGTGGCCCTTGAAGGGCTCCTAAAGGCGAGCCTAAGTGAGGGCATAAACATTAGATCTTTAACATTTTGGGCTTCATTGCGGCTCAGCAAATACGGGGCAAGGGTGTGGAGAAAGCAGATCTTGTTGGAGGGGCCCTGATAAATTTTTAAATGGAGAAAAAAGAAATGAGATTAAAAGGAAAAGTTGTTCTCGTCACCGCTGCGGGGCAGGGGATTGGGCGTGCGGCTGCACTGGCAATGGCAAGTGAGGGTGCCCAGGTCTGGGCAACTGATTTGAACCCTGAGTTACTCAAATCTTTGGAGGGTGCAGAGCGGGTGCACACTGCTAAATTAGACGTTCTTGATAAAGGTGCGATTCACTCTTTTGTGAATACACTTGAGCGAATTGATGTGCTCTTTAACTGCGCTGGCTTTGTTCACGCAGGCAATGTGCTGCAAGCAACTGATGAGGACTGGTCATTTGCTTTTAATCTAAACGCAAGGGCTCAGTTTTGGATGATTCAGGCTGTTCTCCCGAAAATGTTAGCGCATCAAAACGGCAGTATTATTAATATGGCAAGCGTTTGCTCAAGCGTTAAAGGCTTACCTAACCGCTTCATTTATGGCGCGAGCAAGGCCGCAGTGATTGGTCTTACCAAGAGCGTTGCAGCCGATTACGTTAAGCAGGGCATACGGGTTAACGCAATTTGTCCAGGTACGGTGGATACGCCCTCATTGGGGGAGCGAATCTCTAAGTTTGAGGATCCTGTTCAAGCGAGAAAAGATTTTGTGGCGCGCCAACCCATGGGGCGTTTGGCTAATGCACAAGAGATCGCCCCGATCATAGTTTATTTGGCAAGTGATGAGTCACAGTTTGCAACGGGAAATGCGTTTATGGTTGATGGTGGGATGACAATTTAAAAAGGACATTCAAATCTCAATCCAAAAGGCGCAAGCGAGGGGGGCGGACACGGGTTCTCATTCAACAGTCAACTAAGATAGCAAACAAGCGAGAGAGGGACGAGCTGAAGGCTCGTCGCGCTATCCACCAGCGGCTCATAGAGCCGGTGTATCTCGCGAACAAAAATGATGAATCAATTGGATTTAAAAGGACGTCACGCTGTTGTGACGGGTGGGGCGACAGGGCTTGGCTTTGCGATTGCTGAGCGCATCTTGGCCTCAGGTGGGCGGGTGACGCTGTGGGATATTGATGTCTCTGGTATGGAGCGAGCTGCTCATACCCTGAACGCTGGGCAAAAAGTCAATACCGTTCAAGTCAACGTAGCCTCATACGACAGCGTGGTGGGTGCAACCCAGCAAACCCTCGCACTTGACAAAGGGGGTGTTGATATTTTGATCAACAGCGCAGGAATCACCGGCCCCAACACGAAAGTGTGGGACTACCCCGATGATGCTTGGCGAGCGGTGATGGATGTCAACGTGAACGGTCTTTTTTATTGCTGCAAAGAGTTATCCAAACACATGCGAGCAAGAGCGTTTGGTCGAATCGTCAACATTGCCTCCGTTGCGGGTAAGGACGGAAATCCGAACGCGAGTGCTTACAGTGCGAGTAAAGCCGCCGTCATTGGACTTACCAAGTCCTTGGGTAAAGAGCTTGCTGATACGGGAGTTCGTGTCAACTGCGTGACCCCTGCAGCGGTTAAGACCGCGATCTTTGATCAGATGTCTGCGGAGCACATACAATTCATGCTGAGCAAGATCCCAATGGGTAGGTTTGGCTTGCCCGCAGAAGTTGCCGCTTTGGTGTGCTGGTTGTGCACTGAGGACTGCTCTTTCTCAACGGGCGCTGTGTTTGATTTGTCTGGAGGACGCGCAACCTACTAGTTCAATACAGATACAAAAGCAAAGACGTTACCCGGCGAATGTACATTCGCATTCAGCTCAAAGAGCGCATATAAATTTTTAAATGGAGTCTAAATGAAACTAGTTCGCTACGGCAAGATAGGTAAAGAAAAACCAGGTCTGATTGATTCAGACGGCAAAATCAGAGATCTGAGTCACATCATCTCCGACATCACGCCGGATCAGTTAGATGACAAAGTGTTGAATAAACTTGCCAAACTCAATCCCGCTAAACTGCCCTTGGTTCGCGGCACACCCCGCTTGGGTTGCCCGTTCACTGGCAGCGGCAAATTTGTCGCCATAGGGTTGAACTACGCGGATCACGCGGCTGAGGCGGGTATGCCTTTGCCTAAAGAGCCGATTATTTTCCAAAAACCCACCAGCTGTATCCAAGGACCAGATGATGAGGTGATGCTGCCCAAGGGCTCTGTGAAAAGCGATTGGGAAGTTGAGCTGGGTGTTGTGATTGGCACCAAAGCGTCATATGTATCTTTAAAAAGTGCGCTCGACTATGTGGCCGGCTACTGTACGATTAACGACGTGAGCGAGCGCGAGTACCAAATCGAGCGCGGCGGTACATGGGACAAGGGAAAGGGGTGCGATACGTTTGGACCGATTGGCCCATGGTTGGTGACCAAGGATGAGATTCCAAATCCACAAAAGCTAAACATGTGGATGGATTTAAACGGTACGCGCATGCAAACGGGCAACACGAAGACCATGATTTTTAATGTAGCCAAGTTAATCAGCTACACCAGTCAGTTTATGACGCTTTATCCCGGCGATATCATCACAACCGGTACTCCGCCTGGAGTGGGTATGGGCGTGAAAGTCAACGGCAAACCAGCTCCCGTGTTTTTAAAGGCAGGAGATGTGATGACGCTTGGCATAGATGGGCTTGGCCACCAAACGCAAAAAGTGATTGCCTATAAAAAGCAAAAATAAAAATATAGATACTAAGCAATTAAGATCTGTTGTTAAAAGTGAAAGAGGCCTCCTATGCGGAGGCCTCTTTATTGAGTGTGTCGGAATTCCCTCTTTACGACTCGAGCTTGATGGCAAATGCGTCTAAGCTACTTGCAACTTTGAACTCCTGTTCGTCAAAGAGTGTGTCTCCACTAGGGGTGCTCACACCGGTTGCTTGTACCTTTTTAAAATCATATAAATTGCGGTCCATAAGGTGAGAGGGTGCAATGTTTTGCATGGAGCGGAAGATGTTTTGCACTCTTCCAGGGAATTTCTTCTCCCACTCCCTCAGCATATTACCAACCACTTTTCGTTGTAAGTTTTCTTGACTCCCACAAAGTGTGCAGGGAATGATTGGAAACTCTTTGTGTGCAGACCAATCTATAAGATCGTGCTCAGGCACATAGGCAAGGGGGCGAATCACGACGTGGCGACCATCGTCGCTTACTAGCTTAGGGGGCATTGTTTTTAATTTAGCCCCAAAGAACATGTTCAAGAAAAAGGTTTGTAGCATGTCATCTCTGTGGTGACCGAGTGCGATTTTGGTTGCCCCAAGCTCATCGGCTACACGGTACAAAATGCCCCTTCGTAATCGACTGCAAAGACTACACATGGTCTTTCCCTCGGGGATTTTGTCTTTGACGATGGAGTAGGTGTCTTGGTTTTCAATATGAAAATCAACCCCTAAAGAGGCCAGGTAACGAGGGAGCACGTCGGCAGGAAAGCCGGGCTGTTTTTGGTCTAAATTGACTGCCACAATCTCAAAGTCGATCGGCGCTCTTTTTTGTAATTTAATCAAAATGTCTAAGAGCGCATAACTGTCCTTGCCCCCAGACACGCATACCATAACTTTATCGCCCTGCTCAATCATGTGGTAATCAACGATGGCTTGACCCATCAAGCGGCACAGTCTTTTCTCTAGCTTGTGAGCTTCCCGCTCTTTAATGGTTCGCGCGCCTGTGGGGCTTTCTAGTTCGCTGTCCTCAAACGGGTGCAAGAGTAAGGATTCAGCCCACTTAACCGATTCAGCCGAGCCAGAGTTAGAGCTCTTTGCGCTGCAGTCCTCATGCATGGGATTATTTAAAACTTCTAAATTATTCAATTGTGCTCACCACTGTCCCGTTTCTATGCTGATTGCGACTTCGCAGTCGTTGAAGATTTCTAATTTCGCTATTTTCACTCTTACTCCGATAACCCCGTTCAGCTGCATGAGCCTGAGCGCTAATTTACCAATCAAACTTTCCAGTAAATTAACATGTACCGCAGTACACTCGTTGATGATGATTTGTCTTACCTTGCGGTAATCTAGGACCTGCAAAATCTCATCATCAGGGGGCATAAGGGGTTGTGTGCCTAAGTTCAGCTCTGCGTCAACTTGGATGGGTTGAGGCGTTAATTTCTCATGCTCTAGGATACCAAGGTTGGCATCAAAGCGCAGGCCCTTGAGGCTTAAAGTTTGGTTACCTTTGCTAAGCATCATCCATCCTCTTTACGCTTTGTATTTTAAAGGTTTGCATTTTTAGGGTTTGCATTTGAACACCTGCACGCCCACGCTTGCACAGTCTGGGTACACATCGGGTTTGCTGGAGCTGACTCGGGCAGCTCTCACGCCCTCATGCAAAAGGAGCTCTTTGAGCACATCATCGACAAGAGTTTCTTGCAAATTTATGTGGCCCAACTCAATCCTCTTTAAGATGACTTGGCGTATAAAATCATAATCCACCACCTCACTAATATGGTCTGCGTTTGGGGTACTCTCTTGGAGTGCAACGTATAACTCCACATCGATTAAAAGTCTTTGAGGGGCTCTCAATTCAAAATCGTGGATGCCGATTCGTGCGTTTACCTCAAAGCCTTTTAGAAAGAGCAGACGACACTCGCTCATGAGTGCCCATTCTCTGGTTTCACTGAACATGTTGCGCACTCATAAGTTCCTCTACAACAAACATAATATCTCTCTCAGTTGGAATCAAATGCTGGCCATTATCCACTTTAAGCGTTGTCCCGGTGATGCATGGGTTGCTGGCTAAAAACAGCACGCTCTTGGCGACTTCATAAGGAGAGATGGGGCGGCGAAGCAAATTGGCATTTGCGGCGAGCTTAAAATTCTCTAAATTTTGGGGTCCACTTGGATAAAGAAGGCCAGGGGCGACTGCGTTGATCCTAAGCGTTGGCGCAAAAGACTGAGCTTGAAGCGCGACCAATCGCTCGAGCGCTAGTTTGGAGGTGGTGTAGGAGAAATAGTCAGGATTTAGGTTAAATACCTTTTGGTCCAAAATGTGAACTAAACTAGGTGTAGAACTATTTTGTTTTTGAAGCTTGGATTGATATTGATGCATCCATTTACCGAGTCTCATCGGCGCCATTAAGTTAACCTTGATTTGGGAGAGGGCTGTGTTTTCCTCAAAATCAGAGCCTGCGTCAGGAATGAATAATGATGCATTGTTGACGATGCAAGTTAAATCTTGCACGGCAGTGTGCGTGCAAGCATCAAAGAGATCTTTGCATCCCCCGTCCGTTTCCAGCTCTGCTTGTATACACTCAGCTTGTACGCCAAGTCTAAAAGCCTCCTGGCAAACCGACTCAGCCTGCGTTTTTGAATCGCGATAATGACACAGCAGGTTCCAACCTGCCTCAGCAAAAGCAAGTCCAATTTCGCGCCCCAAACGTGTGGCGCCACCCGTTACTAAAACCCAAGATGCCATAACACTAATTGCCCAATTTAAAGAAAGGATAAATACAACTTGCATTCTCACAAACTTTTGAATCCTTTGGCGCACTCAGGTCTTAAAGTACCCCTTAAATTAGAGTTAGAAGCGTCAATTCGTCGTGTTATTGATGAAGCGGGTGGGTGGATCGATTTTGCGCGGTTTATGTCTCTAGCCCTTTACGACCCTGTATCAGGATATTACAGCGCTCAGAGCCAGCAAATTGGAGACTCTGCTTCAACGCAAAGCGACTTTGTGACCGCACCTGAGCTGACTGCGGCATTTGGGCGAGCTTTATCGGTGTCCGTGGGTGAAGCTTTGGAGCAGACGCAAACTGACGAGGTCTGGGAGTTTGGCCCGGGTACGGGCGAGTTGGCCGCTCAACTTTTGCAGTCTTTGGGGTCAAAGGTTTCTAAATATAACTTAGTCGAGCTCTCAGGGGCGTTACAAGCCAGACAACGCAAGCGCTTGAGCGCTTACGCTGACAAAGTCCGTTGGGTCAGTGAGTTGCCCCACTTTATGAGGGGTGTTGTCATTGGTAATGAAATCTTAGACGCGCTCCCAGTCAATGTGCTTAAAAGAGTGCACGGGGTCTGGTACGAGCAGGGGGTTTGTTGGAGGCAAGACGAGGGCGGAAATGGTGCCTTTCAGTGGGAAGGGCGAGAGACCTCGCTTCGCCCCCCCTGCGAGGAGGGATTTACGGGGGACTATTTGACTGAGATCCATCCCCAGGCTGAGGCCTTTGTACAGACTTTGGTCCAACGCATGCAGGGTGAGCGACTTACTGAATCAGGGAATGAATCAGGAGCAAAGGAAAAGTCAAAAGGGGCCATTATTTTTCTAGACTACGGTTTCCCTGAAGCAGAGTACTACCATCCCCAAAGGCACATGGGCACTTTGATGTGCCACCTGCGCCATACTGCAGACGATAACCCGCTGGTGTTGGTGGGACACAAAGATATTACGGCCCATGTAGACTTTACGGGCGTTGCACTCGCCGCTCAAGAGGCTGGGGCAAATGTGCTGGGTTACACAAGTCAGGCGAATTTTCTCTTGAACACCGGATTTTTAGACGCTTTAGTCGATGCTGATATGAGCGAGCGGGCCAACGCACTCAAAGTAATTCATGAGCATGAAATGGGCGAACTCTTTAAAGTGCTCATTTTGGGGGTTGGAGTGAGTTGGGATCCGCTAGGATGCGCAATAGGTGACAGAACCCATACACTTTGACCTCTAAAGATCATGGGGATCTTAAGTTTTTGGGCGAATTCACCTAAGATATACAAATCACACTTGTAATACATATGTCAGGTTTGTAAAAAATGCTTAGATGGTTACTTTTGATCATAATTGCGATGGTTTTAGTTCAGTATTTCGGCCCCTGGCTAAGCCGAACTAGATTCGGCAAATTACCGGGAGATTTAAGATTCATCTTATTTAAAAGAGTATGGAGTCTCCCGCTTACCTCGGCTTTTTTGTTAAGCGTGGTGTTGGAGTTAATTTCTAAATTCGTTTGAAATTCTTGATAAATTCTTGTCTTTTATAACCATTATTGACTCTAGCTTTAATGCAATAGGTTTAATTCGATAGGTTTAATTCGATAGGTTTAATGCGATAGGTTTAATCTTTAAATCTATATTTGATGAAACTTCACAATCCAGTTGTATTGCTTGTATATGATGCATAGGGTGTCAGCCTTTATATAGAAAAAACGGTAAAACTGAAAAGCTTACAAGCTCAATTACAAAAATATTTATTTTTAGCATGAAAAAAAAGATTGTTGCATCCTGCCTTTTGCTGGTTATTTGTCTCGCAGCAGGTGTGTGGTTTTACCGCGCTGACCTACTCCCCAGTTACTTCCCAAGTGCACCAAGTGGGTCTTTAGGTTGGGGCTCAAAGGGCACAGGCTCTGGACAGTGGCAGGGGATGGGGCCAGGCAGAGTGCAATCCGTCAGCGCCGGTGTTGTCAAAGTACAAGACATCCGGGTCAGCGTGAGTGCGCTTGGAACCATGACCGCTTTAAACACTGCAACCGTTAGAGCCAAGGTGGACGCTGAACTAAAAGCGATTCACTTTCGGGAAGGCGAAATAGTTAAAGCCGGTCAACTGTTGGTGGACTTGGACACGCAAAGCCTAGAGATTCAATTGACTTTGGCGCAGGGTCAATTTGACCGGGATAACGCCCAATATAAAAACGCTTTAATTGATCTACAACGCTACAAAGATCTACTCTCCAAGGACGCAATTGCGGTGCAACAAGTCGACACACAAGAGGCGTTGGTGCGCCAACTCAAAGGAAGCGTGCTCGCGGACCAAGGCGCATTAGATAATGCACGTCTGCAAATCTCCTTTGCCCATGTGGTCGCACCTATTTCTGGACGACTTGGCTTAAAGCAAGTAGAGCTTGGTAGTTTGGTTAGATCAAGCGATCCAAATGGAATTGTGAGTATTACTCAGTTCCAACCCATCTCAGCTGTGTTTGCAGTGCCCGAGAAATATGTTCCAAGTATTCAAATCAAGTTGCGTAAAAAAGAGCCCTTGCCGGTGCAGGTGTGGGATGCTCAGACGCAGCGCATTTTGGGTACGGGCAGTGTCTCCTTTGCAGATAACGCCATAGACCCAAGCACTGGCACATTAAAGCTAAAAGCTTTGTTGGACAACAAAGATGAGTTACTGTTTCCTAATCAGTTTGTCAATATTAAGCTTCAGTTGGATGTTTTAAAAAATGTATTAACTGTCCCTAGCTCAGCAATTCAAAGAGGTGCAATCGGCACGTTTGTGTACGTGATCAAGGAGGACAGCACGGTTATAACTCGCGGCGTTAAGTTACTTGCCTTGGACGGGGACTTGCAAGGCGTAGAGGGGGAGTTAAAGGACGGGGAAAAGGTTGTGATTGATGGGGCCGATAGGCTTAGGGATAAAAGTAAGGTGGAGGTTGTGAGAACAAATGAAGCCAATGCTGGAAATGCTACTTATGCTGCAAATGGAGCCGCGCCTGCGCAAACAAATCCCCCAAAGGACGCCGGGGGCCCAGGCTCTAAAAAGCAAGCGGACACCAAATCAGAGGCTAGCTCTAAATCAGAGGCGAGCTCCAAGCCAGAGGCGAGCTCCAAACCAGAAACGGGCAATGAGAGGCCTAAATGGATGGACCGATTGCCTCCCGAAGTTGTGGACAAAGTCAAGGCTATGAGTGATGAGGAGCGGCGAGCTTTTTTTCAAAAAATGCGTGAACGCCGAAGAGAAGGTCAGGGCGAATAAGCGCGGCTCATGAATTTTTCACGCCTCTTTATTCTTCGCCCTGTTGCGACCTCGCTTTTGATGGTGGCCATTCTTTTGTCTGGCCTATTGGCCTACCAGTTACTGCCCGTAACTTCTTTACCTCAGATAGATTACCCAACCATTCAAGTAAGCACCCTGTACCCGGGCGCCAGCCCCCAAGTGATTACGTCCTCCATCACCGCTCCCCTAGAGCGTCAGTTTGGTCAAATGCCTGGCCTGGACCAGATGAGCTCAACTAGCTCGGGAGGTGCCTCAACAATTGTGCTTAGGTTCTCCCTCAATATGGGCCTTGATGTGGCAGAGCAACAAGTGCAAGCTGCAATCAATGCCAGTACGACCTTACTTCCAACCGATTTACCTACCCCCCCCGTCTACAGCAAAATAAACCCCTCTGACGCTCCCATCTTAACGTTCTCGGTCAGCTCCCCCTCTTTGCCTATCACGAGAGTGCACGATATGGTGGAAAACCGTGTGGCGCAAAAAATATCTCAAATCTCTGGGGTGGGCTTGGTCAGTATTGCGGGTGGGAGAAGGCCCGCTGTACGCGTGCAGGTGAACCCCTTAGCGCTGGCCTCGGCTGGGTTTTCTATGGAGGACGTGCGCTCTGCAATCACCAATGCAAACGTTAATTTGGCGAAGGGTAGTTTTGATGGTCCAGAAAGAGCGTCCTCCTTGGATGCAAATGATCAACTTAAAACGGCGAGCGATTACGAGTCAGTTGTGCTGGCTTATAAAAATGGTAATCCGCTGCGACTAAGAGACGTTGCAACGCTTGTAGACGCGCCGGAGAACGTTCGCCTTGCCGCCTGGGCAAACGAGGTCCCAGCGATCGTCTTAAATGTTCATCGCCAGCCCGGCGCCAATGTGATTGAAACCGCGCAAAGAGTAAAAAGCTTGCTTCCCCAATTGCGTTCTTCTTTGCCTGACTCGCTGGACTTTGAAGTGATGGCGGACAAAACACTCACCATTAAAGAGTCGGTCAGGGACGTTCAACTCGAACTCCTTTTGGCGGTCGCATTGGTGGTGATGGTTATTTTCATATTTTTGCGCACCTCCGCTGCCACTTTGATCCCTGCTGTAGTGGTGCCTTTATCGGTTATTGGTACCTTTGGGGTGATGTATCTAATGGGATTTTCAATCAACAACCTAACTTTAATGTCGCTCACTATTGCGACAGGCTTTGTTGTAGATGATGCGATTGTGATGATTGAGAATATCGCGCGTTACCTGCAAGCGGGCGGGTGCACGCCCTTGGAGGCGGCGCTGAAGGGCTCTAAACAAATAGGCTTTACGATCATTTCATTGACTTTCTCGTTGCTCGCAGTTTTGATCCCGCTGCTTTTTATGGGAGACGTTGTGGGACGCTTGTTCCATGAATTTGCAATCACCTTGGCCGTCTCTATTTTGATCTCTGCGCTGATCTCCTTGACCCTTACTCCCATGATGTGCGCTGTGCTACTCGCCCAGCATACGCCCCCAAAAGAGGGGCATTGGTCGCAACGGGTGGGCAATTGGATTGAATCTTTGATAGATGCTTACGCACGAGCATTGACCTGGGTGTTAGCGCGTCCCCAATCTACGCTGTGGGTATTTGGGGGAACTTTTGTGCTCACCCTTGGCTTATATGTTTGGATCCCTAAGGGATTTTTCCCTCTACAAGATACAGGCGCTTTGCAAGGGGTTACTGAGGCGACGCAGTCAACTTCGTTTGCCTCTATGTCTACAAAACAACAAGCACTTTCGCGTGAGATTTTGAGAGATCCGGCAGTCAAAAGTTTGACCTCCTTCATCGGAGTGGACGGTGGCAATACCAGTTTGAATTCGGGACGTATTAATATTAATTTACTCCCAAAGGGGGAGAGAGGCTCCTCACTCCAAGAAATCTTGCAACGTCTGCAAGAGCTTGGGCAACGCGCCAGCGGTATGGCTTTATATCTTCAGCCCGTTCAAGATCTCACCACCGAAGACAGCGTGGCCAGGACGCAGTACAGATTTTTAATGAACGGGCCGAGTGAAAAGGATTTAGCCTATTGGTCCCAACAACTCATCGAAAGACTTAAAGCTAGACCCGAGGTCTCCCAAGTCGCAAGCGACTTACAAGACCATGGGCTACAAGCTTTTTTACAAATTGACCGCGACGCGGCGAGTCGCTTGGGAGTCACCATGGCGGGGATTGACAACGTGCTTTACGACGCGTTTGGGCAACGTTTGATCTCAACCATTTTCACTCAAAGCAATCAATACCGAGTGGTGCTGGAGTTGGGGGGACAGTTTGGTGGTGGTCCATCAATGATTGAGAAACTCTTTGTAGCTGGCGCCAACGGACAGCAAATTGCGCTCACCAGTATTGCCAAAGTAGTGGAGCGTCAATCCACCCTAAGCGTGATGCATGTGGGCCAATTCCCCGCGGTCACCATCTCCTTTGCTCCAAGCGAGCACTTCGCCTTGGGGCAAGCGGTGCAGGCTGTTAAAGAGGAGAGTGAGGGGTTGCAAAAGGAGGGGATGCCCGTGAGCGTAGAGACGCAGTTTCAAGGCGCTGCTTTGGCCTTTCAAAACTCGCTCCCAAAGATGGTGCTTTTAATCTTAGCGGCTGTTGTTACGATGTACATTGTGCTGGGGGTTTTGTATGAGAGTTACATACATCCGGTGACGATTTTGTCCACTCTGCCCTCAGCTGCACTAGGTGCGTTGGTGGCTTTGGCTTTGAGTGGACATGATTTAGACGTTATTGCCGTGATTGGGATTATTTTATTGATCGGCATTGTTAAGAAAAATGCCATCATGATGATTGACTTTGCATTGGACGCGCAACGAGGGCAGGGACTGAGCGCAAGGGACGCAATCTATCAGGCCTGTTTGCTGCGCTTTAGGCCTATTGTGATGACTACGCTTTGCGCTTTGTTGGGCGCGTTGCCCCTGATGATAGGGACCGGCATGGGCAGTGAGCTTAGGCACCCCCTTGGGATTGCGATGGTGGGTGGTTTGATGCTGAGTCAGTTGCTGACGCTCTTTACAACGCCGGTGATTTATTTAATGTTTGACAAATGGACGGGTAAAGACCAC
>Ga0164296_1004545_pt1 | contig 12553 bp, 13 predicted proteins | sample GEODES057metaG_FD_113533 | JGI IMG/M metagenome (GOLD analysis project Ga0164296, IMG submission 113533) | Dystrophic lake water microbial communities from Trout Bog Lake, Wisconsin, USA - GEODES057 metaG | ecosystem: Environmental > Aquatic > Freshwater > Lake | place: USA: Trout Bog Lake...
CGTCGTGGTGAGCGTGACCGAGTACGCCCCGGACGTGGCCAGCGTCGAGCCGTTGGCGATTCCCAGCGTGCCCGTGGTCGTGTTGATCGTCAGGCCGTTGATCGACGTCGCAGTCGCCACGCCGAGCGTAGGCGTCACCAGCGTGGGCGACGTAGCCAGAGCGACAACCGTGCCAGTGCCGGTGGTGCTGTAGCTGGTGCCCCAGGCGGTGCCCGTGGAGTTGGCGATACCGGCGCTGGGGTAGGTCGTCGGGCCGGTCGGGCCGGTGGGACCGGTGGGGCCGCCCGTGCCCGTCGTACCCGTGGGGCCAGTCGGGCCCGTGGGGCCTACGGACCCGGTAGAGCCCGTCGGACCAGTCGGCCCAGTGGGGCCTACGGACCCAGTAGAGCCCGTTGATCCCGTCGGACCAGTCGGCCCAGTGGGGCCTACGGACCCAGTAGAGCCCGTCGGACCAGTGGGGCCCGTGGGGCCTACGGACCCGGTAGAGCCCGTCGGCCCAGTCGGACCAGTGGGGCCAGTCCAACCTGTCGGTCCCGTAGCGCCGGTTAGGCCCGTGGTTCCCGTTGGTCCGGTCGGGCCGGTCGGGCCGGTCGGCCCCGTAGCCCCGGTCGGGCCGGTCGGGCCAACCTGGGTGTAGGTGACTTGACGAGCGGAAACGATAACGCTGGGGGCTTCAGGCGCTGGCGATGAAGCAGCGATGGTCTGAAGCGAAACCTGGGTGCTGTCAGTCGACCAGATAAATTCAAAGAAGTCGCCAGCGTTGCACTTAAATGTGTAATCAACAAAAGCGGTCGTCGCACCCGGTGATCCGCCATGCGTGGACGGAATGGTGAATAGGCTGTTGCTGTCGACAACATCGCCAGATGACCCCGAGTCGTTTTTGCGAAGCCAAATGTTCGCGTTGTGCGCGACCGTGTCACTGTTAAAAAATTGAACCGAATAGTCGATCGTGTACACACCGGCATTGGCGATCGTGATCCGGCTTCCGCTGACCACGGTAACGCCGCTGGAATTCGGGTCCGCGTTATTCAACGTGATGGAATAAGCCGTATTGGTCGCTGCCGCCGTTTGATTCGCGTTCGACCAGAATGATCCCCAATATGCCACAGTGCCGCCAGCACCCGTTGCCCCCGTGGGGCCGGTCGGGCCGGTGACAGACGGTCCGGTCCAGCCGGTGGGTCCGGTCGTGCCAGTTGGTCCGGTGGGACCAGTGACAGACGGACCAGTCCAACCCGTCGGGCCAGTCGGTCCGGTGGGACCAGTCCATCCGGTCGGGCCGGTTGCTCCCGTCGCGCCCGTGGGTCCGGTCGGTCCCGTCCAGCCAGTCGGGCCTGTTGGACCAGTCGCGCCCGTGGGTCCGGTCGGTCCCGTCCAGCCAGTCGGGCCTGTTGGACCAGTCGCGCCAGTCCAACCCGTGGGTCCGGTCGGACCTGTTGGGCCGGTCCAACCCGTCGGTCCCGTGGGTCCGATTGCACCCGTCGGACCGGTCGGGCCTGTCGGCCCCGTGTCGCCTTTTGGCCCCGTCGCACCGTCCAGGTTTATGGTCCAGCTTGAAAACGTCCCAGACCCGACAGTGTTGGCGATGCTCGCCACCATGACCCCGGTCGCGGAGTTATACGAACTGACGACGCCAACCATGTAATTTGAGGCGTCGTGCGCAATCAAAAGAGACTGCGCCGTGCTGTAAGACAACCCGGTTCCAACCGAAAGAGTTTGTGTTCCGGTCGAAATTGTCAGGGTCGTAGAACTGGTTGTGGCGTAAAGATCGCCTTGAGCGCCAGTCGGTCCTGTGGGACCAGTCGGACCAGTGACAGACGGACCGGTCCAACCTGTGGGACCTGTCCAACCTGTCGGTCCGGTCGGACCCGTCCATCCGGTGGGGCCAGTGGGGCCAGTCCAACCTGTCGGTCCCGTGGGGCCGGTCCATCCGGTCGGGCCAGTCCAACCTGTCGGTCCCGTGGGTCCTGTGGTTCCAGTGGGTCCGGTTGGACCACGTTCAGTGGAAACCGGCCCCGTAGGACCGGTTGAACCCGTGGGACCGAAATTGCCTTGGGGGCCAGTCCATCCGGTCGGACCCGTTGGTCCGGTGGGACCAAGAGGACCCGTAGGACCCGTTGGGCCAATTTGTCCGGCACTCCAGCTGACGTTTGATCCGTCAGTGATCAAAAAGTAGCCGTCTTTTCCGGATTGGAGCGGAAGAAGATTGTTGATTGCGGTGGTGGGATTGTTTGCGCCCGTTCCGCCGTTCAGAACAGCAACGATGCCCGTGACGTTGGCCGCATTTCCGGGAATATTTCCAGAAATCGAACCACCGGGAATCGTCAAGGATGTGGAATAAAGGCCCGATCCGGACCTATAAATATAACCGTCTCCAGTGATCTGGGATAAACCCAGAAGTTCGGTGCCAAGCGAAATGGTTGGATTCGATCCAAGCGTTCCACCGCCCAAAAGCCCCGTTCCGACGTTGACCGTGTTGGTGGCCGACACCAGACCGTTATTCGTTCCGACAAGAAAAAAGTCACCACCAGCCGACGACAGCGCCGGATAATTGGTCAGGTTGATCAGCGGTGCGCAAGCAGCAAAGTTCTGATCAAGCGAAATACCAAGAGCCACCGGCCCCAGTGGCGGCTGGATATTCGGATTACCCTTGTCCGCAAACGTATTGGTCGTCGGAAGAGGGTTGGTCATTTTCCAGCCGAGTGCTTAATGGAGGACCAAAACGAAATCACAATGGCGATCAAAGTGACGACCCAAGGAAATTGTTCAAAGGACCACCGAAAAAAATCTTTAGAGCCTTGTTCCCTGGATGTTTGATTCTCCAGAGCGTTCACTCTGGAAACCAAGGAATCATATTTGGCTGCCAAATCATGAGCCTTTAGGGCTGCCACGTCTTCACGAACAGCTTGAACAGATTCGTTTAATTGATGAAGAGAACGGTTTGTTTCCATCAAACTATCCGAAATCTGGCGAAGCGCGACAATGTCCAAATTTTTTTCCATGTCCAATCCGTCAGACAGCATTTTTATTTTCAGTTTCCGGTGACGGCGACGACATCGGTCGTATTTCCGCCAACAATATAAACCGAGCCTGAATTGGCCAGCGTATAACTGATCGAATCCCCAGCCGACAAAGGATAGCCCGTGGATGATGTTACACCCGAACCGCCGACGTAAACGATCGCGGCATTGGTAGATAACGCCTTCACGGTAAAACCCGATGAAAATGCGTGTGAAGCTAGAGCCGCCGCACTGGTCGTGGTGGTCTGGCGAAAGGTCGTTGCAACGCCGCCGGGAACAGCAGCCTGCCAGGACGGAATAGCGCCCGCCGGATTGGATTGGTCATTGGGATAGGGACCGCTCATGGTGGGGTGTCCTGAGTTAGAGTTTCATGATGTAAGCGAGGGCGCGGAAAGGCGGCAGGTTGGTTCCGGTGGAAACGCTGTGCGTGTGGGATTGATCGCCGCCCGCCGTGCTGATTCCGACAGAGACGTTGGCGTATCCGGTTTGGACAGAAACGCCTGTTGATGCGGGGTTCGTCTGTGCGGTGTGATCAGTGCCAAACACACCTTGGGGATTTGGACCACCCAAAACGAAGATGGTGTTTTCAACAACGGAATGTTCATGCGTTGGATCGGAAATCGGATGAACGTGGCCACTATCCGACGCCGTGCCAATGTGAGTGTGCGACGGCATTTGAGCTTGAGTAAGGGTTGTGGCCCCAATCGAAACCGAAATGGAGGACGTGCCTCCGGTGTTTCCTGGATTGTAAGTGGCCCCAGCGCCAATGACGAACACGTCCCGAAGGTCTGGGGTGCCGTTGTTCCCGTCACAAAGAACCCAACCCGAAGGAATTGCCGCGAGAGAGCCATACCAAATCATAATTGCGCCAGAGGGCACCGCCGCGCCCGTGGCCGCAATCGAAACGCCGCCCGCCGAATTCGTAATTGTGATGCCGGTTCCGCCGGTCAGAGTCGACAGTGAGAAGCCAGAGCCGTTTCCAATCAGCAGCTGGCCGTTTGTGGGGGTTGCGGTGACGCCTGTTCCGCCATTGGCAACGCTTGCCGGGGACTGAATAAGCGCATTCATTGTGCCAGCTGTAATCAGCTGTTCAACATTGTCACCGGCCAAGAACGGAGATGCCGATGAACCCTCCTGGCTGCGCACCACTGTCATGGTGTCGCCTGTTCGGGCCGTCACCAGCATGATTTCTTTGACCGTGGTCGAAGTCGCGCTGGTGACGGTGATTAGAAACGTATTGCCGCTTCCGATTGCAATCGTCGGAAATGCCGTGCCGCCACCCGATTGCAGGACGATCGTCGTCGCCGTTCCCGTGATGGGACTGGCTAGATTTGAGGCGGCGTTGTTTGCAAACAGAAGGGCCATTTAGCGTTCCTAGTTGGATTCGTCTTCAGAGGCCGTTTTTGCAGCCTCTTCAGCATTCTTCATTTGAGGTTGGGCCTGAGCATGAATCGCATTGATCATGTCAGAAACTTCAGCATAGGGACGCTGACCGAGCGAAGCCAAAATAAGATTTGTCTGCTCAATCGAAAACACGAAATTGAGTTGCATAATAGCCCTTCCTTTTTGGGTGTCCGCGCACCCAGCGCGGGCGAGCTATTATGCAACGGATTTGACGGATAGAAAATTAGGCTGTGGCCTTTGAACGGGTTTTCTTCGTTTTAACAGGAGGAGCGTCTTTCAGCCCATTGTTGGCTGCAGATGGCGTTTCCGTGATGATCCTTCCATTGTCATCCGTGGAGCTAGAGTTGGCGATTGTCGCGTCTTGGCGTTCGCCAATCACCATCCAACTGATGGTGTCAGTGGAAGTTTCGTCCTGGGCTTCGATCGTCAAAATGTTTCCGGATACGCTGCCGCGCACAGGCGTCCAGCTGGTTTCATTTGTCGTAAAGCACTGCACATTTGTGCATAGAACGACAAAGGTTCCGTCAGTCATGCGGGAGGCTTGGTCGATGTCGACTTGAATCTTCCCATCGACCAGTTTCGCTTGGCCGCGATAAATCAGGTCAGCCTGTGGCGCTTCAACGGCAATGTGAACAAGGTTCGTGGATGTGCTAAGAGTGGGCAGTGGATGCGGAATGCAGAAATACTTGGCAGCGCCGTAGATATTGGCTTGGGCGATAAAGTCCCCGTTGTCCGCGAAGACGTGGGTAATTTCCGTCCCTGGTGAGTTGAGAATCTGCATATCGGTGCTTGAACCGCCGCTGATCCGGAAAATACGCCCGCCGCTAGTGTTGGTGTTCAACAGGCCGAAATAGCCGCCGTTTGTCCCATCCCCTGAATTGCTGACCCCTGCAGAGCCGTTGATCTGCATTCCGCCGACGGTGTAGCTGTTGCTGCTGTTGAGAGCATTGGCTTGACCGGTAATGCTAATATCCCAGGTCCCAGAAGCCCCGCCACCAGTTAGCGTCGGGGCATAAGACCCGATATTAGTCGTATAAATTCCGTTGGTTACGGTGTTCGCGTTGCCACTGATGCTAATATCCCAGGTCCCAGAAGCCCCGCCACCAGTTAGCGTCGGGGCATAAGACCCGATATTAGTCGTATAAATTCCGTTGGTTACGGTGTTCGCGTTGCCACTGATGCTTCCGGTGATGGTGCCCGTGGCGCGAATGGTTCCGGTGACGTCCAACGTATAGGCAGGCGATGTGGTCCCAATGCCGACGTTGCCTCCCGAAGCAATCGTGACGTTGGTCGCGCCGTTGGTATTGAACTGGATGCCCGCCGCCCCGGTTTGCTGAATAAACAGGGTGCCTGTTCCGGTGTTGCCGATCGTCAAAGTCCCGTTAGCGCCGCTGGCGCGGTAGACCTGAGCCGAGGCGCTGGAACTTCCGTTTGCAAATAGGCTTACATAAGAGTTTCCAGACCCCGTTCGACTTCCGCCCAGCAACAAAGCCGTGTCGTCTGTCGAGACAGCGGTTCCAGTGGTGAGCATCTGACCAAAAGCGGCGCTGCCCCTGACGTCAAGAGCCGACGCCGGAACGCTGGTTCCGATGCCGAGACGGTTGTTTGAATTGTCCCAGAAGAAATTGGAATTGTTCTGGGAATAAACGCCAGCCGTGGTGGCAAAGAGGACCGATCCAAGCGTGAAGGCTGTGGTTGTGCCCGTACCGCCTTGGGCGATGCCAATGCTGGTGGTGATGTTCGAAAGGTCCGCAAGGGCGCACGCCGCGAAGTTAGCGTTAACCTGCGACGCATAGATGAGCGTGCCAGCGGTGAATGTGTACGGAAGGCTCATGCCCAAACATCCCTATCCCATCGCGCCACGTCCCATTCATCCAGGGCGGACACAGTTACATTGTAAGTGTATTGAAACGGAAGGTTAACCGCCCTGGATTGAATTGCGGCTATCAGGATCGTCGCCGACGTTCCGCCGTTGGCCACGGTTATGTTGAAAACCGTTGGCCTACTTGTCACCGGATCATTTGCAATCACAACGCCGACATTGGACGTATCGGCGCAACTGACGTCGACGCCATTCACCCCATTGAGAAAGCGAACAATTCTGCGCTTTAACCAGCGCATGTTGAAAACAGTCCCGTCGCCTTTGTAAAAGTTCCAGGTCAGGATTCGCTTAAAATAGTCGTCTGTCGTGTTGTAGACCGAAACCGTGATCGTCCCCGAAACGGTTTGCGAGCCCGTGGCCGAACTGCTGTAAGAGATCGACCCTGCAGAAGACGCCGTAACAATCACGGTGCCGTTGTATGAGGTAGGTGAGACACCAGCCACAGAAACGATCGTTCCGACCGGAATGACCAATGAGCCTGAAAACGTCAGGGTCGCGACAGAACCGGTGCCGCTCGCGGATGCGGTGGCAAAAGACTGTCCGTTTGTGACCGCGTAATCCAGCTGATTATATTCCGTCGTGTCGTATTCGACGCTGTTCAGCGAACCAGAGATGGTGGTGATGGAAGGCGCGGAAAGGGTGGGTCTTACTTGACCGTAAATCCCTGCAGCGACCCAATCCAATAGCTGACCGGTGATGGTCGGTTCGGTGTAGATCGGCAAATTTATGGTGTTGAACCAGTTGACGTAGTTCTGGGCCAGCTGGTTGTAGGAGGCGACAAAAGCCTGAAGATTGTCGTCGTCGTTGTACTGGACGTAGAGATACGACGGAATCGTTTTAAGAACCGAGGTAGGCGCAATTGGCGGGAATGGATTCATCCCTCGTTATCCTTGCGCGATGGTGATGGCAGCGGTCGTTACGGTGAAATAACCCTCTGGGTCTGATGGAATTAGGCCAGTGCCGCTTGAGGGAGAAACCGGCGTGCTATTCACCGTAAAAGCCCAAACCATCCGGGACAGCAGTTGCGGCGGAACAATCGACGCAATCGCCTGCTGAAACACCGTCTGAAGTTCGAATTCATTGATTGGCTGTCCAACCGGAAGGCCATTGATGTAACTCGCGATGGCCGGATTTCCCAACTGAGAGACAGAGGCCGGTGCGACATAGTTCGTTGCGATCGTGTTCCAGGTAAGGCTTACCGTGACCACCTGATCAACCGGGCTCACAAAAACAACGGAATAGGTGTTTGGATAGTCATAAAGGTCGGCTGTGATATTGCGGGCCGTCGTCGACGAGCCGACCAAAAGTGAAATGTCGCCAACCGAATTAAAAATGGCGTTGGCCACTTCGTAGGGATCGCCGCCGCCGACAATCACTTCCCAGCCCGGTGAACTTTGAAGAACGGAAACGAGACGGGGTTGAACGCCCGCGACACTGGTCAAGGATTTCTTGAGGGTGTTCGTCAGACCCGTGCAGACAGACAGCCCAGCCTGAAGAACGCGCGCCCGATATTGCCCCTCTGTTTCAGCGCCAGCGCTGGGAATCCCCGGCTGAGGATTGGTCACAGACAGGGTGATGCTGGACGGGATCGAAGTGATGATGGTCGTAACAGTGCTGGCCGGAACAGCCCAACTTCCGCTGTCGATTGCCACGCAATAAAGGGGCGATGACGATCCGCCGGACGCGATCACGCCGCCGTCTTGGACAACATATTGGTGAGTGCCGTCCGAAACCGTCATTCCCTGCGGAATGACATAACCAACGGTTCCCGTGAACACGACATAAACGGACGTGTTGGTCGAAGCCCCCTGCGCAACGCCGTAAACGTTGCCAAGCTGGGTCAGGAGCCAAGCGTTCGCGCCGTAGGGCGTAATTGAATCGATCGTTTCGGTCACGGCTTGATCGATCAACGTCAGCGCGCCAACGTCTGTCGACGCGATATCTTCGATCAGTGAACCGGGAAGGTCTGCCGTGTATCCAGGGTTGGTGGCAGACACCAAGGCGACAAGTTGATCACGCAGCGTGGATGGCGGCGTGTTAGTGCGGCCCGCTTGGGTCAGGACGATCGGAATGTCAGTCATTGCGGGATCGGCACATATTCTTGAAAGGTCACGCCCGATTGCGTCACAAGATTAAGAGAATACGAAGGTTCCGGAGCCGTTATTTTTGACAGAAGCAGCGCGGAAAAATAACCCGCAAATTGCTGTTGCGTCTGGGCCATATAAAGGTCCGGATAAAGTTGGGTCAGAACGCTGTTTTGAGCCGGAATTCCGTAGTTCCCATAAAAAGGACTTTCGTTCGGGTTCAAAAGGAGAGTTTGGACAAGAGTGGTGATCCAGACATAGCTGCTGTCACCATTGGCGTCGGTTTGGACTTCAACCCAATTCCAGCTGCCGTCGGCGTTGTATGTGCGACCGTAGGTTCTCATACCGGGGTAATCGTGCAGCCGTGAAAGTTAGAGGCCGCTGTCGCCGCCGCTGACTCGATTGAAGAGATCGTTTCTGGAATGGCCGTGATCTGAGCCTCAAGGGTTGTGATCTTGGCATTCAAAATCGTGATGTCGTTTTGCAGCGTCGTGTAGGACGATTCCAGGGCCAAAAGCTCTTTGACCAAGCTGACCAGAGTCGCATTGTTCAGAGAAATCATGACCGTCGCCTGCTGCTGCAAATAGGCGACAATGGCCGTCGGATCGGCTGTCAAAGCAGCTGCGGTTCCGAGTTGAGTCGTCAAGTTAGTCTGAGCGGTCTGCCAACCGGCGATGGTGGCAATCTGGTTGTACAGATTGGTTGCGTCAGTCTCGACTTGGTTGAGTTGCGCAACGATGGCGTTGTATTGACTTGTAATCGCGGTCGATGTCGCGTTCAAGCTGTAAATGGCTTGGCTATAAATCTCATTCAGCTGAGAACAATTTACAGCAAGCCCAACACGGACGACGACTTCGTCTCCGTATCCCGCGTTGTAATTTGTACTGCCCTGAGGGATCGACATTTGGCCCTTTTAGTAAATGTTCGTGATGATGCCGTCTTGAACGGTAATCACTTGTCCGGTTTGAGCCGTAAACGTACCCGATGCCCCATTCCCAGCAGAAATGTTTCCGGTCGTCACCAGAGAACCAGCCACGCCTGAAATTGTCACCCCAGACGGCGCAACAGTCATTACGCAATTAGCCCCTGTGTCCCGGATTATAGCACCATGCGGACCGTAAATCACCACGGCTTGCGGATCGTCGGCTGGGGACCATCCGGTGTTGCCGAGCCAGACAAAGGATAGCGCCGACAGGTTCCCTGGTTTGTTCAAGCTGGGAATTCCGCTTCCCAGCCCGGTGATGCCGCCCAAACGCGCATCCGCCGGGAAAACCATGCCATTGTCCCCGACCTTGATCGGATAGCGAATATATTCCGGATATTCGATCGGGATGGTCACTTGCGGCAGCGTGTAGGGCGCAGCATTGACCTCAAATTTTACCGTAACGATTCCGGAAGAAACCACTTCGACAACAGAGCAAGGCAGAGCAGCGCCCGCCTGATTGATCGCTTGGAGCGCCGCCTGTCGGGCTAGGTCATTGAGAGATGAGCCGAGTGGATTTTTGAGGAATTCGGCCATTCGTCACCCCGCGTTTTGCAAGTTTGCAGCAGGTGATGAATACAAATCCAAGGACGTGATCCAGCTTAGGGCGTTTGGGTCACGAAAACTTCCGATGTGACGCACAGATTTGACGAAAAACCGACCCTGAAACGAAGAACGTTGCGCGGCGATGTACTGATTGGACGGCGCAATTGTGACCTGGGTCGTGGGAAGTTCGACATAGGACAAGGGTGAAATGTCCGCGCGAAGAGAGGTTGTCACCTGAAAGGTGCCAGGGTCGACCCAGGTCGGCTGACCAATCATATCGTTGAAAGCGACTGTCGTCGGTTTCGTAGGTACGGTTCCGTCCGAGACAACAAACCTATTGTTAACGATGCAAATGCTGACGCCCGCATAATTGGCAGCGGGGATAATCGATTTGCTGACGTCGTACATATAGGAGGCGTATTCGCCAAGGGTCTTTGAGAAGCTGGGTTCGTCCTGGGTCAGCTTCAGATTCGGACTGATGCTCACGATAGGATCGGCAAAAGGAGGATCGGCTTGCGCCGTCGCCAGCTTCAATGTGTTGGTGATAGCGTCGGCCATCGAAGTTCCAGCCGCCCAGGTCGATTGGGTGATATTAAGTTGTTGGGTGATGCCCGTCTTTCCGTTTATGACAATCACGAATTCGACCCATTGCTGGGTTCCGATCCAATTGCCATAGGCTTGCCAAATCAACCCTTCTAAAATCACACCGGTCTGGCCGCTATTATAGGCGGCAGTCGCTAGGGGCAGGCCCGTTACGAATCCAGCGGAAATCTTGATTAACTTTCCGTTGAAATCATTGGCCCCATAAATCACGTTGAGCCCAACACCCCAGATTTTCAGACTTGCGGCTCCGATCGGGCGAGCAAGAGTCGTGACCGGGATATCAAATTCTACCTGGAGAGCGCCCAAGTCGATGTTTCCGTTCTCGCCCGTGGTGTAGGTGGCGAAGACCGTTTGATCCTGATTGATGATCTCGATTTTGTAGTAGCGCACTAGGGCAGCACCACAAATTGGCGGGATGCCTCATAAAAAACGATCGACGACGTCGTGAAATAGCCCTTCGCCAGATTGATAGGGTAGTCGTTCGGCGATCCGACTAGTGGGACGTTAAAGATCAAATTTCCGACCACGTCGTTGCACTGCAAATACCAACGCTGCCCGAAGACATTCCACGGAACCGTGCAGAGGTAAACCTGACCATCAAGCGTCGGTTGAAATTGAAAAGGAGCGTTGGTCGCTGGGGCAAAGTTGTAAGTCGTCATTGGCCGAAACTCGGAACCACGGGCGCGGTTGTTGTCCAATCAATTGATTGAGTGACGTTTCCTGCGCTCACTTGAACGCCTGCACCGATTTTGGACATCAGCTGATTTTGAGCAGCTTGCAGAGATTGCGCCGTCAAGAGAGGCTGGACAAAGTCCCATTGCCAGCGGTCTTGGGGTCGGCCTGGGTCGCCTTCAGAAATGTCCTTGAAAGAGGTCAAGATGCAATTGAAATAGGTGCCGGACGGGGTAAGGACGGTGTAAGTGCCGCCCAACGCCGTGTGGGATTGGATCGTCGTTTTCAGCGTGTTGAAAACCGCCGACTTGGCATTGTATCCGCCCGCGCTTTTGACGGGGGCCAGCATCAACAGGGAAATCCGCAAAGGCTGCGCGATCACAGCATTCGCAGCTACCGCCTGATTTGCAAAAGGATATGTTGCGATTTCGTTTTCGGCCAAGGTCGACCCCGACATCGGGTAAAAATCAAAATACCAAGTGTCGAGTGCCAGAGGATTCACATAAGTTGGAATGCTTTGATATTCTGTCGACTGGGTGATGGCGATGATCGGGATGCCGGTGTCCGCTGTGCCGCCCACGCTGGTCGCTGCCGCGATACCTCCTGTGAAGAGGATAGGCGACTTTTGAAACTGAAGGGTGAAGGAATTGCGGTCGGTCATCAGACGGCATTATACGCTGCAACGCCACGGGCGCTGATGTTGAACTCATTCCCAACCATCGAACGAATCAGCAGACTGCTTTTGTCCTGGGCGCTGGGATAGTAGGCCGACTTGGTCGGGGTCATCGGCCCGTTTCCCGTGTCAGGCGTCTTCGCATTATCGTCGGCGGAAGGAGGTTTCAGGGGTCCTGGCGGGGTCCATCCAACCTGCGGGTAAGCCAAGGCCTCTCCAAGAGCGCCGCGTTGAGCGGCGTCAATGCCTCTCTGTTTTTTGTCTTTGCTCGAATAAACGAATCGATCTTCCAAAAGGTTAGAGGCACCCATTATATCATTCGGGTCCCAACTTTTCAGGGTCATTTTGAGATTAGGGTTCTTATTAATTTCATAAATGGCAAAGGCGTCTTGCTGGGCGCGCGTTGCCTTCTGAATGTCAGTGCTTGGCAGTTTGTTTTTCTTCGCCCACTCAGCAAAATTCTTTTGGCGATCAGGGCTCCAGTTAATCAGACCCGCATAGCCATATTTGTTCTTCGATTTGGTATCCAGGGAGCTTTCGTAATAGGCATGGCCAGCCATGGCAGCTGCCACGGACTTAGGAAATCCTGCCGCCTCAAAGTCCGACATGACGTCTTTTGCTGTTTTCAGCTGAGTTGCCGACAGCTTTTTGACTTCTTCCCGGCCCTTGTCCTTGGCTTCGCGAACGTCC
>Ga0164296_1004546_pt1 | contig 12544 bp, 7 predicted proteins | sample GEODES057metaG_FD_113533 | JGI IMG/M metagenome (GOLD analysis project Ga0164296, IMG submission 113533) | Dystrophic lake water microbial communities from Trout Bog Lake, Wisconsin, USA - GEODES057 metaG | ecosystem: Environmental > Aquatic > Freshwater > Lake | place: USA: Trout Bog Lake...
CGGCACTCCCACAAATGAGAAGACTCTAAACGCTCAAATATCAAAGAGCAAGCGAGCTGGATCCTCAAGGGCCTCTTTCATGGCCACCAAGCCCAATACGGCTTCGCGACCATCAATGATTCGGTGATCGTAGCTCATGGCCAAATAGTTGATGGGTCTGACCACAACTTGACCGTTTTCCACCACAGCGCGGTCCTTGGTGGCGTGAACCCCCAAAATGGCCGATTGAGGAGGATTGATAATTGGAGTGGAGAGCATGGAGCCGAAGACGCCTCCGTTGGAGATGGAGAAAGTTCCACCCGTCATCTCTTCAATTCCCAACTTGCCATCACGTGCCTTGGCACCAAACTCGGCAATCTTCTTTTCAATGTCGGCAAAGCTCATTTGATCGGCATTTCTGAGGATAGGCACCACCAAGCCACGGGGCGAGCCCACAGCAATACCAATATCAAAGTAGCCGTGATAGACGATGTCATTGCCATCTACCGAGGCATTGAGCACTGGGTATTTCTTGAGTGCGTGAACGGCTGCCTTCACAAAGAAGCTCATGAAGCCAATTTTGACGCCATGCTCTTTTTCAAATTTCTCTTGGAAACGTTTTCTCATCTCCATCACAGGAGCCATGTTCACTTCATTGAAAGTGGTCAAAATGGCATTGGTCGACTGGGACTGCAACAACCGCTCGGCTACACGAGCTCTCAAGCGGCTCATCGGAACCCGTTGCTCAGGCCTATCGCCCAAATCAACACTGGGAGCACTCACCTGTGGCAAAGCTTTTTGAACCACTGTGGAGGGCATGGAAGGCGCGACAACTGCGGAGCCAGTGGCTGCAGCTTGCAATGCGTCAGCTTTGGTCACACGTGCATCCTTGCCTGTGCCAGCAATTGCATTCACGTTCAGATTGTTCTCGGCAATGATCTTTTGAGCGGCAGGCATGGCGATACCAGCCCCTTTTTGTGAACTTGCAGCTTGCGAAGCAGCTTGAGCGACTGGAGCAGCAGGGGCGGCGGCGGGTGCTGCAGCAGGAGCGGAGGCGCCTACAGAGGCCACTTGAGCCGTGTCGATGCGTGCAATCAACTGGTCGGAGGCAACCGTGGCTCCATCGGCTTGTACGAGCTCAACGAGCACACCAGACGAGGGAGCAGGAACTTCCAAGACAACCTTATCGGTCTCGATTTCAATCAAAATTTCATCGGCTGTGACCGCTTGGCCAACCTGTTTCTTCCACTGCAACATGGTGGCCTCGGCCACTGACTCAGAGAGTTGGGGGACTTTAACTTCAACAATAGACATGATGATCTTTCAGATGTACTGGACTAAATTATTTGGTGAGCAAAAAACCTTTGAGCTTGGCAAACGCGCCTTCAATCAAAGCTTTTTGTTGTTCTTGATGTAAATGTGAGTAACCCACAGCTGGAGAAGCTGAAGGAGCACGGCCTGAATACCCCAAGCGTTGACCTTCAATCATGTTTTCATGAATGTAGTGCTGCACAAAGAACCAAGCTCCTTGATTTTGTGGCTCATCTTGGGTCCAAACAATTTCAGATACGTTTGGATATTTTTTCAATTCAGCAGCAAATGCTTTGTGTGGGAAGGGATAGAGTTGTTCAATGCGAACGATGGCAACGTCGTCGTGACCTTTTTCTTCGCGTTTTTTGACCAAGTCGTAATACACCTTACCCGAGCAAAGCACCATGCGCTTGACCTTGGATGCAGTCAAATCGCCCGAATCGGGAATCACCGTTTGGAATCCACCTTTGGTGAACTCTGAGAGAGGAGATGCAGCTTCCTTGTTGCGGAGCAGTGATTTGGGCGTGAAAATGATCAATGGCTTTCTTAGATTTCTCACCATCTGACGTCGCAGAATGTGAAAGATCTGACTGGCCGTTGTGGGTTGAACGATCTGCATGTTGGAGTCGGCGGCCAACTGCATGAAACGCTCTACACGAGCAGAACTGTGTTCAGGACCTTGTCCCTCATAGCCATGGGGGAGCATCAAAGTGATGCCATTCACACGGCCCCACTTCACCTCACCAGAGGCAATGAATTGATCAATCACGACTTGAGCGCCGTTGGCAAAGTCGCCAAACTGGGCTTCCCAAATCACCAAGGTATTGGGGTCGTTCGAAGCGTAACCGTACTCAAAGCCCAACACGGCTTCCTCGGACAGAATCGAGTCAATGACCACGAAAGGCGCTTGATTTTCAGAGACGTTTTGCAAAGGAACATAAGTGCCCGTGTCCCACTTCTCGCGACTTTGATCGTGAATCACCGCATGGCGATGGGTAAAGGTTCCACGACCGCAGTCCTCGCCGGACAAGCGCACCGGGAATCCACTGGCCACCAAAGAGGCCAATGCCATGTGCTCTCCCATGCCCCAATCGACAGGAATATCTCCCCTACCCATGGCAGCACGGTCATCATAGACTTTGCGAACCAATTGGTGAGGTGTGACCGAGGGAGGAATGGTGGTGATTTTTTCAGCCAAGCGCTTCCACTCAGTGAGTGGAATGGCCGTGTCTCCTGCATCGGTCCATTTTTTACCCAGATAGGGCGACCAATCGACCACAAATTGACTCTTGAAGTTGGTCACAATGGGGTCAATCGCATGACGGCCCGCATCCAAAGCAGCGCGGTAGGCTTTGACCATATCGTCACCCAACGATTCGCCCAAGCCCTGTGAACTCAAGCGATCGGCGTAGAGTTTTCTGGTGCCTGGATGGGCTGCAATTTTCTTGTACATCAAAGGCTGAGTGAGAGAGGGCGTGTCTTGCTCATTGTGACCCAATTTTCTAAAGCAAATGATGTCAACCACCACATCCTTGGAGAATGTCATTCTGAACTCAAGAGCGAGTTGAGTGGCCAGTGCCACTGCCTCTGGATCATCTCCATTGACATGCAACACAGGAGACTCAATCATCTTGACCACATCAGAACAATACAAGGTAGACCTTGAGTCCCTGGGATCAGAGGTGGTGAATCCGATTTGATTATTGATCACAATGTGCAATGTGCCACCTGTGTAGTAGCCACGTGTCTCAGCCAAAGCCAGGGTCTCCATGACCACGCCTTGACCCGCAAAAGCAGCGTCGCCATGCACGAGTACGGGCAGCACCTGACGACCTTGGGGGTCGCCTCTTCTGTCCATCCTGGCACGAACAGAACCTTCAACCACTGGGTTCACAATTTCCAAATGCGAAGGATTAAAGGCAAGACTCAAATGAATGGGTCCTGCTGGAGTGGTCACGTCTGAGCTAAAGCCTTGGTGGTACTTCACGTCTCCACTGGGCAAGTCCTCAGGAGCAGTGTGATCGAACTCGGCAAACAAATCTGCTGGTAATTTACCCATTGAGTTGACCAGCACATTCAAACGTCCCCTGTGAGCCATGCCAATCACAAGCTCTTGAACGCCAGCGACACCTGCTTGTTGGATCAACTCATCCATTGAGACGATGAAACTCTCACCACCCTCCAATGAGAAGCGCTTTTGACCAACGTACTTGGTGTGTAAGAAGCGCTCAAGACCTTCGGCGGCTGTTAGACGCTCGAGGAGACGCTTCTTTTTGTCAGCAGAGAAATTGGGCTTGGAGCGAATGGCCTCCAACTTTTGTTGCCACCACTTTTTATGTTCTTGATTGGTGATGTAATTGAATTCGGCACCAATGCTTCCACAGTAAGTTTCTCTGAGCGCGTTGAGCAACTCTCTCAAACTCATTCGATCGCGACCAAAGAACATGTTGCTCGTGTCAAAAACTGCTTCTTGGTCGGCATCGCTGAAACCATAGAAAGCTGGGTCAAGCTCAGGAATGGCCTCGCGCTCTACGCGCTTTAATGGATCCAAATCTGCCCAACGTACGCCAACATTTCGATAAGCGGCAATGAGTTGCTGCACAGCGGTGCGCTTGCGGCCCATCTCAGCATCTTGGGATGCCATCACGACTTTGGTACCGCCTTGTTTGGCACGCTCAGCAAAGGCGTTGATCACAGGCTGATGAGCCACATCGCGAGCACTCGAACCGTCCACTGCAGGCACATGCTGCAAGGCATCGAAATACAAGCGCCATGTCTCAGGCACAGAACCTGGATTGGCTAAATAATTTTCGTAAAGCTCTTCAACATAGGGAGCGTTGCCCCCGAAGAGATATGTGTTACCTGCGTAAGCATGGTATTGAGACGCGTTATCGCTCATTGCGCTGACCTCCGATTCCCTCTGGGAAACATTAGCTGGTTAAAAGAAAACCTCCCGCGACACGGCTGGACCGGTTAGCGGATGCGACTGTGGCTGGAAGGGCCTAAGTGTGTGCTTATTGTGCCACCAAATGACGCTTTCAGGCGAACTTGCCTTCACTTTTTCAAGAAAGTAGCCCACAAAAGCGTCAAATTGCAACCGTCACTCACATCATTTGACGTGAATTTAGAGCTCAAAGAGCTCGGTATTAGACTAAATGATGAGCTGTTGAATGGATTTAAAGTGCTCATTTTCTGCCGTCTCAAGCCACTCAAAGAGCACCATCTCAGTGGTGACCAACTCCACCCCTGCACTGGCCAATCGATCCAAAGCAGCATCCTTGCTGCTTTGCGATCTGGAGCCGCAAGCATCGATTACAGCAAAGACCTCAAACTCCTCATCCACCAAGTCCAGAGCCGTTTGCAACAAACAAATGTGAGCCTCACAACCAGCAATCACAATTTGCGGTCTTGCGGGATGATTGGATTGTGGTTTTTGTAAATGCTTGGGCAAACTTCTGGCGTTTCCAGCTGGGGCCTGTGGCTTGGGGCGCAAGCACTCGATGAGCCCTTCGTCACAAGCGGAGAAATGCATTTTAGGCAGGGTTTGCTGACACCAGTTGCGCCAACCCGAAGGGTTAGAGCCGAGTTTGGAGGGGTTTTGCTCGGTTGACCAAATGGGCACCGCCAAGGCGCGAGCGGCTTGAGCAAGCGCATGCGCGTTTCCCAAAACCCGCTCACCGTGTTCGATCACAGGCATCAATTTTTCCTGAAAATCTATCAACACCAATTGTGAATCTTCTGCAATCATTTTCATACTGAAACCTCTACAACCCATCGACCTTTGAGCGAACCCTGTCTGAGCGCTTGAGCCTTTTGTACAGCGCCGTCCATAGAAACCACTTGCGTGATACGTTTTAGCTTAGACAGATCCAAATCTTTGGCCAGTCTTGCCCAAGCCTGCTGCCTAAGTGCAATGGGCGCCATGACTGAGTCAATGCCCACCAAACTGACTGAGCGCAAAATAAAAGGCATCACAGTACTTGGCAAATCAGCGCCTTGGGCCAAACCACAGGCTGCTACCACACCGGCATATTTCGTTTGCGCCAAAGCGTTGGCCAAGGTATGTGAGCCCACACTGTCAATCACCGCAGCAAATCTTTCCTTTTGAAGGGGCTTACCAGCCTCAGACAATTGGGTCCTGTCGATCACCTCCTGAGCACCCAAAGACCTCAAAAAGTCATGCTCTTGAGTCTTTCCCGATGAGGCAACGACCGCATAACCCAAAGAGGACAGCAAAGCCACCGACATGGAACCCACTCCTCCACTTGCCCCTGTGACCAAGACCTCGCCTGAGTTGGGTTGAACGCCATGGCGCTCAAGCGCCATGACACAAAGCATTGCAGTGTAGCCTGCAGTACCAATTGCCATGGACTCAAGCGCAGTCAATGGCTGAGGCAAACGCACCAAACCTCGAGCCGGGACGACTGCTTGCTCAGCCATGAGTCCAAAGCTCGTCTCTCCCATACCCCACCCGTTGTGGATGGCCCATTCACCAACCTGCCAAGCAGGATCCTTAGACTCCAAGACGATACCCACACCGTCGATTCCAGCGACCATGGGCCAGGTCCGCACCACGGGAGCAGTATTGGTAATGGCCAGCGCATCCTTGTAGTTCAAACTGGAGTACTTGACACCCAAGCGAACCTGTCCTTCTTGAAGGTCAACACTTTGCAAACTATCTAGACCCACCCAAAATTCGGGATCTTTTTTCAGAACCAAGGCTTTGAACATAAGCACCTCAAGCATTGAAAGAATAAAAGACCACTTTGTACAATGTGGCCTCCCCCCACAGTGTATGTGTTTTTTCAGTATCTTGGCTCGCATCAAGAGAAGACACCAAGAGCACTTAGAATGCCAAACATGCGTTCGATCTTGATATTGTTGACCGTCTTTTTTTGTCTAGGCGCTTGGGCTGCTCCAGCCAACCGCCCTGATGAGGATGTTGAGCGCTTTTTGAGCGAAGAAGGCATTACGCAAAAGGTCATTCAGTTGCGCCAGTCCGTGAGCGATCAAGCCAACGCCTTGGTGATCAATGCCATGGGATTTTTGGGAGTTCCCTATCACAGAGGGGGCACGAATTCCACAACTGGATTTGACTGCAGCGGATTTGTTCGAGCCATGTTTGAGCAGTCCATTGGAATTCTTTTGCCTCACCGTGCGCGAGACCAAGCACAGGTGACACAAAATGTGAGTGTTGAAGAACTCAAACCAGGGGACTTGGTCTTTTACAACACCATGCGTTCAGCGTTCAGTCACGTTGGCATTTATGTTGGTGATGGAAAATTCATTCACTCACCCAAGACAGGAGAGAGCATTCGCATTGAAGACATGAGACAGGCTTATTGGGCCAGACGTTTCAATGGTGCAAGACGAGTGACTCAATTGGGCAAATCTCCCTTGGATGCGTTGTCTTCGCTCTCAACGCTGCCTGGCCTATCGGAGATACTCAAACACCAAAAGGAAGAGGGCAAAACCAATGCAGGCAACATCCCTCAGATCAACAGCCCACCTTTGACCTCTGGCCCTCCTGGTGCTTCTGCTCCGAGCGCCACTCCCAACAACATGACAAGTTTTCCTGTGAACTCAAATTCAACCCCAGGGTCATCCTCGAGCAACGCCTCTCAGGCGCCACTCAGTTATTCACGGCCCTAAAACAATTCACCCCCCACATTGTGCGGGGCGCACAATGTAGGGGGTGGAGGGCCTAGGAAATACGAAGCGCATGGCGCTTCGTGATCAAGTGCTTATTTCTTTCTTGGTGGAGGCAGATCTGTACAACTGCCATGGGCCACTTCAGCCGCCATACCAATACTCTCGCCCAAGGTTGGGTGAGCGTGGATGGTTTTGCCAATGTCCACTGCATCCGCGCCCATCTCAATGGCCAGCACGATCTCTCCAATCATGTCACCAGCATGTGTACCCACGATGCCGCCACCCAAGATGCGCCCGTGACCGTGGGCCTCTGGGGAATTGTCAAAGAGCAACTTGGTAAAGCCTTCGTCGCGACCGTTTGCGTTTGCACGACCTGAAGCCGCCCAAGGGAAGAGACCCACCTTGATAGGAATGCCCTCAGCCTTGGCTTGATCTTCGGTGAGTCCCACCCATGCCACCTCAGGATCTGTATAGGCAACACTGGGGATGACTCGAGCATTGAATTGGCTTGCCGCCAAATCAGCTTGGCCCAACAATTCACCTGCAATCACTTCAGCAGCCACATGCGCTTCATGCACCGCTTTGTGCGCCAACATCGGTTGTCCAACCAAGTCACCAATCGCAAAAATATTGCTCACATTGGTGCGCATTTGCGTGTCCACATTGATAAAGCCCCTATCGGTGACTTCAACGCCAGCTTTCTCAGCCGCTATCTTGCGACCATTGGGACTTCTGCCAACGGCTTGTAACACCAAATCATAAGTATCGGTATGGGTCTTGCCTTCGCTCTCAAAGGTAACCTCGATGCCTTTGGGTGTGGCTTTTGCAGCAACCGTCTTGGTCTTGAGCATGATGTTGTCAAAGCGGTGAGCATTCATTTTTTGCCACACTTTGACCAGATCCTTGTCTGCACCTTGCATGAGACCGTCCATCATCTCCACCACATCCAAGCGTGCGCCAAGCGTGCTGTAAACGGTAGCCATCTCTAGTCCAATGATGCCTCCACCCAAAATCAACATGCGCTTGGGCACTTCCTTCAAACCCAGAGCTCCAGTGCTGTCGATCACTCTGGGGTCTTCAGGCATGAATGGTAGGCGTACCGCTTGAGATCCGGCTGCAATGATGCAACTCTTGAATGAGATCACACGCTCAGTTCCAGTTTGAGATTGACCTTCGCCTTGAGTTTCTTGAACCCGCATGTGATGGGCGTCTACAAAGGTGCCATAACCTCGAACGGTTTGAACTTGGCGCATCTTGGCCATTGCTGCGATGCCTTTGGTGAGTTTGCCAACCACTTTGTTTTTGTGATCGCGCAACTTGTCCAAATTCACCTTGGGTTTTGAAAACTCAACCCCCATGTCGCCCAAATGAGCGACTTCATCCATGACGGCTGCCACGTGCAGCAAGGCCTTGGAGGGGATGCAGCCCACGTTCAAACACACGCCACCCAAATCCGCGTAACGCTCGACCAATATCACTTTCAGACCTAAGTCCGCAGCCCTGAATGCGGCTGAATATCCGCCAGGACCGGAGCCCAAAACCAACACATCGCAGTCCGCATCGGAAATCGGTGCGCTCGCGACTTTGTTGGCGGTCACTGGAGCTGGAGCACTTGGTGCAGGTGTTGAAGGTGCAGAGGGAGCTGCAGAGGGTGCGGGTGAAGGCGCACTAGCGCCCTCGCTCTCAAGGCTTAGGAGAACTGTGCCTTCGGAGACTTTATCGCCTAACTTGACTTGGACCTCTTTGACCACTCCTGCGTGTGAGCAAGGAATCTCCATGGATGCTTTGTCAGATTCAACCGTGATCAGGCTTTGCTCCACCTTCACATGGTCTCCAACTTTGACCAACACTTCAATGACAGAGACCTCTTTGAAGTCTCCAATATCGGGTACTTTGACTTGAACAATCGCCATGATGAGTCCCCTAATTTTTAAAGCAATACACGGCGGAAATCGGCCAAAATGGCGGCCAAGTGCGCATTGAAACGCGCAGCCATGGCGCCATCAATCACCCGGTGATCCCAACTGAGGGATAGGGGCAACATCAAACGTGGCACAAACTGTTTGCCATCCCAAACGGGTTCGGTCTGGCTTTTACAAACACCCAAAATGGCCACTTCAGGCGCATTGATGATGGGCGTGAAATACCGCCCACCAATGCCACCCAGTGAAGAAATGGTGAAGCAAGCTCCCGTCATCTCTGCAGGACTCAACTTGCCCTCTCGTGCTTTTTTGGCCAACTCACCCATTTCTTTGGAAATTTGCAAGACTCCTTTTTGATCGGCATCTTTGATCACTGGCACCATGAGGCCATTGGGTGTATCTGCAGCAAACCCGATGTGGAAATACTTTTTGTAAACCAGCTCTTCTCCATCCAGAGAAGAATTGAAATCGGGGAATTTTTGCAAAGCACTCACACAAGCTTTGATCAAAAACGCGAGCATGGTGACTTTGACGCCTGCTTTTTCGTTTTCCTTGTTGGTTTGCACCCTAAAGGCTTCAAGCTCAGTAATGTCTGCATCATCGTGATTGGTCACGTGCGGGATCATCACCCAATTGCGATGCAAATTGGCGCCACTGATTTTCTTGATGCGACCCAGTGTCTTTCTCTCAACTTCACCAAATTTGGCAAAGTCGACTTTGGGCCAAGGCAACAGTCCAAGCGCTGCACCTGAGTCGCCGCCTTGAGCGGTGACTGCACTGGACGCAGAGGCTTGGACGGACATCACGGACTTGGAGTAAGCATGGAGATCCTCAACACCAATGCGACCCTTTGGACCCGTACCCGTAACACGCTCCAGGGGAATGCCGAATTCTCTTGCCAGCTTGCGAATGGAGGGCGAAGCATGAGGCACTTTGGCCAATGCAGATGCGCTCTGAGTGGGTTGGTGAGCGCTTGCGCTCAAGCCAGGAGTTGTCGCACTCGCTGTAGCGACCTGAGGTGCAGCAGGCGCTGGGACGCTGGACACTGAGCTTGGAGAGGCAGCAGCTGCAGGAACTGCAACTGGGCCTTGCGCCAAACCTTTGATCATGCCCAATAAATCGCCTTGGTTGACTTTGTCACCCACCTTCACCTTCAATGACTCGATCACACCTGCATGAGAGCTTGGGATCTCCATGGAGGCTTTGTCAGACTCCACGGTGATCAATGACTGCTCAGCCTTCACCGTGTCTCCCACCTTGACCATGATCTCAATCACGGCAACGTCTTTGAAGTCTCCAATGTCGGGGACCAACAATTCGAGTGACGTGGCCACAGCAGCACTGGGCACAACGGCGGCGCTTGCGCCGGCAGCTGGGACTGTGGATTGAGGGGCTGGGGCTGGAGCAGGCGCTGCGACAGCAGTCGAGGCGCTTGCCTCAGACGATTCAACCATTGCCAATACAACGCCTTCTTTGACTTTGTCACCCAACTTGACTTTGAGCTCTTTGATCACGCCTGCGTGAGAGCTTGGTATTTCCATGGAGGCCTTATCGGACTCAACGGTGATCAAGGATTGATCCACTTTGATGGTGTCACCCACTTTGACCATCAATTCGATGACAGAAACGGAATCAAAGTCCCCAATGTCTGGCACTTTTACTTCAACAATGCTCATGGTGTTGTCTCCTACTTAGGCCATCAATGGGTTGATTTTTTGAACATTGATTTGGTACTTCTCAATGGCTTCTTTGACTTTGGCAACGGGCACTGCACCGTCTTCGCTCAATGCTTTCAAAGCAGCCAAAACGATGTAGTGGCGATTCACTTCAAAATGCTCTCTCAAGCGTGAACGGAAGTCGCTGCGACCAAATCCATCGGTACCCAGGACTTTGTAATTCACGCCCTTGGGCATGAAGGCTCTGATTTGATCGGCATAAGATTTCATGTAATCGGTTGAAGCCACCACAGGGCCTGGGTGAGCACCGAGTTGTTGCGCCACAAAGCTCAAACGAGGCTTGGCCTCAGGGTTGAGCAAATTGAAACGCTCGGTGTCTTGACCCTCACGTGCGAGTTCATTGAAACTTGGGCAACTCCAGACGTTGGCCACAACGCCAAAATCCTTGAGCAACAACTCTTTTGCAGCGATCGACTCACGCAAAATCGTGCCTGAGCCAAGCAAATTCACGCGTGGCGCTTTCTTGGGGCCCTCGCCCTCGATCAAGCAATACATGCCTTTAATGATTTCCTCTTCGGTGCCTTCTTTCAATCCAGGCATCGCATAGTTTTCATTCAAAAGAGTGATGTAGTAAAAGACATTCTCTTGATTTTCTACCATGCGCTTGAGGCCGTTTTGCATGATGACTCCCACTTCATGCGCAAAGGTGGGATCGTAGCTGATGCAATTGGGAATGGTGCCCGCCAAAATGTGGCTGTGACCGTCCTCGTGCTGCAAGCCTTCACCATTGAGTGTTGTTCTGCCAGAGGTTCCACCCAGCAAGAAACCGCGAGCTTGCATGTCTCCCGCTGCCCAAGCCAAGTCTCCAATGCGCTGGAAACCGAACATGGAGTAGTAAACATAGAAAGGAATCATGATGCGGTTGCTGGTTGAGTAAGAGGTTGCTGCCGCAATCCAACTGCTCATACCACCAGCCTCATTGATGCCCTCTTGCAAAATTTGTCCTGCTTTGTCCTCTTTGTAATACATCACTTGGTCTTTATCGACAGGTGTGTATTGCTGACCTGCGGGGTTGTAGATACCCACTTGCCTAAAGAGACCTTCCATGCCAAAAGTGCGGGCCTCGTCCACCAAAATAGGTACCACGCGTGAGCCCAAATGTTCATCTCTCAAGAGTTGAGTCAAGAACCTCACATAAGCTTGGGTGGTGGAGATCTCACGACCCTCAGGAGTAGGCTCCAACACCGACTTGAAGGTTGAGAGCGGGGGAGCGGTGAACTTTTCATCGCTTTTGACACGGCGATGAGGCAAGTAGCCACCCAAGGCCTTGCGACGCTCGTGCAAGTACTGCATCTCTGGGGTGTCGTCAGCGGGTTTGTAAAAAGGAAGATCTGCCAATTGGCTATCGGGCACGGGGATGTTAAAGCGGTCTCTGAACGCTTTGATGTCCTCATCGGTGAGCTTCTTGGTTTGGTGAACGGTGTTCTTGCCTTCACCAATTTTGCCCATGCCAAAACCTTTGACCGTTTTGATGAGCATTACGGTGGGTTGGTCTTTGTGCTTGACCGCCTTGGCGTAAGCAGCATAAACTTTTTGAGGATCATGACCTCCGCGGCGCAAATTCCAAATCTCATCGTCGCTCATCTTGGCCACCATCTCCAGAGTCTTGGGGTCGCGTGCAAAGAAGTGCTGTCTAACGTAAGCTCCGTCATTGGCCTTGAAGGCTTGGTAGTCTCCGTCAAGCGTCTCCATCATCACACGGCGCAAGGCACCATCTTTGTCGCGTGCCAAGAGTCCATCCCAATTGCTACCCCAGATCAGCTTGATCACATTCCAGCCTGAACCACGGAACTCGCTCTCGAGCTCTTGGATGATTTTGCCGTTGCCGCGGACGGGTCCGTCCAATCGCTGCAAATTGCAATTGATCACAAAAATCAAATTGTCTAGCTTTTCGCGAGCAGCCAAACCAATGGCTCCCAAAGACTCAACCTCATCCATCTCGCC
>Ga0164296_1004547_pt1 | contig 12543 bp, 10 predicted proteins | sample GEODES057metaG_FD_113533 | JGI IMG/M metagenome (GOLD analysis project Ga0164296, IMG submission 113533) | Dystrophic lake water microbial communities from Trout Bog Lake, Wisconsin, USA - GEODES057 metaG | ecosystem: Environmental > Aquatic > Freshwater > Lake | place: USA: Trout Bog Lake...
CCTCGATTGGGTCGACCCGATTGGCCTCGTGGTGCGCCTTGGCAGCCTCTGAACGAGCCGTGTTGGCATCTTCTTGGCGAGTCTCCGACAACGAGATGGCATCGTCAGCCGACATCTCGGGATGAGCCTGCAACTCCTTCGCGGCAGAGGAGAGCAGCCGGGACTTGCCGGATGCCTTCACCGCCTCCCAGAGTTCGGCGGCGGCATCCTCCTTTGACTTGGCCAGCTTGAGATAGGCCATCCGCGCATTCAGGGTCACCCCCTCGCGGTCCATGTCCTCGGCGATCTCAGGCGGCATCTGCGCGAAGGCGCGCACGATCTGCTCGACCCTGTCGTCGGACAGGTGGAGTCCGAGGCGCTTGACGACCTCTCCCCACGGGGCGCCGACACGAGTCTTCCCGGCTTCGACACGCCACTTGTTCAGTGCGTCCCATCGGTCAACCGCGCTGTCAACGTTGAGTACGGATTCCGGAGCTGGTGCTTCGGCCTCTTCGAGCCGAACCGCCAGCATGCCGCATCGCTCGAAGATGAGCGCTTGAGCGAGGTCTCCGGGCTTCAGATCGGAGCGAGCGAGGTTCTCAATGAGCTGCCAGGTGGCACGCTCATCTGCAGCAAGAGGACCAGGGCAGAGGACGGCGGGAATGGTCTGAAAGTGAGGGTTGTCTGGTTGATCAACTGCGCCAATGCGGCAGGCTCGGAGGCGTCGTTCGCCAGCCACGAGGCGGTGAGTTCCGTTAGGGAGCTCCTCGACGAGGATGGGCTGAAGGACTCCGACGGTAGCGATGGATGAAATCAGCTCGGCAAGCCCCTCCGCGCTAGTGGACTCGCCAGGTGTGCGCCCTTGAACCTCTGTGAGGACAGCGCCTGGACCGTAGAGAGGCAGGAGCTCGAAGCGTCGCTGACGCAAGCGGGCTGACGCCGCCAGGCGAGTCGCTGCGGCGAATTGCACAGGGCCGGAGACGCTTGGTGCGGGGGAGGCGATTGCCGGTGCGGCGTCGTTGGTCATACCTCATATATCGGACCGGTTTGGTGGAGGGTTCTCACCCCATCGTCGTGTAGTGGGCCGATATACGGTTCGTGAACACCCCTCGTATCAGCGCGACCGATCTGGTGGATGAGTCCGGACGCTCATTCTTCAGTCGCGAGGTGGCGCTCGAAGGAGCGTTCCTCACATTGCGCGCCGCTGCGGCCGCCCAATCAGCTCTGGAGACGCCATCTAGCGAACCCGGGGCACCCGTTGTGTTTCCGGTGACGCTCTTCGGTCCCTTCGAACGTGGGTCGGGATGTGGCCCTGCCGGGCAGCGTGCCCTGGTAATGAGCCACGAGCCTGGCGCCGTGTTCCCGCGTGGCCTGACCCGCGTCACATGGTCGACCGTGATCGAGGGCTACACCTTCGAGGGCTACTTCCTTGTGGCGGTTGGAGAGAAGGCCCCGAAGGATTCCGAGCACTGCATCGTCCGTTACCGCAACAGCGAAGTCATCATCCCTTCCCCGTTCTCATCCATGACCGCCAAGGTGTTGCGTGGTGGTGCGCTGAAGAAGGCGCTCCAGTCCCTCGTGACCCCAGTTGCCGAGGCGCAGGGAACCATCCTGCGGCTGTCTGAGGGGCTCCTGGTGCGGGCACTGCAGCGCTTCAGCTCACGGCTCTCCTCGAGCAATCTCGACTGGGAAGACCTGATGCAGATCGCGTCAATGAAGACTCTCGACATGGCGGTTCGCTATGCCAGCGCCGATCGACCGCACGCCGCGTGGGGTCGAGTAGTGGGCCTCGGCGTGGACAAGGCGGTCCAACGTGCCCTGAACAAGGATGCCGGTATCGGGCGTCCCGAGGAAGCGGTTCGGCGACTGTTCCGTGAAGTTCCGGACATGCGGGATGCCACCATCCCCGCCATTCGCGAGGCGCTCATTCCCCAGATTGCCGAGGCAGCCACGTGGAGTGATTCGCGAATCGCGCAGGCGGTCGGCGGAGCGCCGCGCGTCGCCCCACTTCCCGTAGACGACATCCTGAGCAGCGGTGTTGACCAGATTGAGTCGAGTGGCTCCATGGTCGACTTGCTCTCGAATCTGATTCCCAATGTCTCCGATCGCAAGCGTGTGGCACCGTTCCTCATCGCAGAGGGGCTTATCGACGGTGACGCCAGCATCTTTAGCGCCTCACAGGTGAGCCGAGCCAAGAGGGAGCTCATCGAGATCGTCGGGCGGAGCCTCGCCGACGGAGGAGCAGACCAGTACCAGTCGCTCACGGATGCATTCTCCGCCTCGCAAGCAGAACAGCCGGCAGACGATCTGAAGATTCGAGGTCGGTGATGGAAGTCAGTGACGTCGCCGTCAACGCCCTCTACCATCTTCTCGCCGCCCTGGGTTTTCCCGAGCCGACCCTGAACAAGAAGGGGCTCCCCACAATCGCGTGGCCGGAAACCAAGACTGGCATCTCACTTGGGACCGAGAAAGTCCCTCGAGGGTGGGACGTCGTCGTCATCGGCTCAGAGCTGGAGATGCTCAACTCGTTGTTCACCCAGCTCGGCGTACTCGGCGTGAAGCATCAGCTCCGCACCTCGGCCGGAGGTGCCACACGCAACATCTCGAGCGACGAACAGACGCTCCTCGACGCATTGCTTCGCGCTGGCCTGCCCGTGCCGAATCGCAACTACAACGTCATTGACGACGAAGGAACGTTCCGAGGGGTACTTGACTTCGCTTGGGACGAGATTGAGGGGATCCCTGTTCGGGTGGCCATCGAATTGGACGGATGGTACTGGCACGGCGGGGCGGACGTCGCCAAGGAGATCGCATCGTGGTTTCCAGCTGACCCCAAAATCACGAAGGCAGTGGATGAAGAAGAGCGGGCACGTGGCGCACGTGATGCCGGCAAGCGTCGCGTAATGGTGGAGCGTGGCTGGTCCCTCGTCACCGTTCATGACACGGAGGTCCGAGGCGGCAAGTCACAGGAAATCGCCGAGGGTATCCGCGCGCTCATTTCCCGTCGCTATCTTGAGTCCGGGAACGAGACCGTACCGGCGGTCATGTCCTCCGCCCAGGCGGGTGACTGATGCCGATCCTTGGCGTGCCTTCCGCCAAAGGGGAGCTGGTCGATGCTTTTGGCGGTCAGCGCGGTTACGCCGGGGCCGACGGAGAGCAACGTACAGCGACAGTCCTCGACCGTGCGTATCGGAACGACCCGCTGACGTGGATCCTGCACGACCTCAACACCCCTGGCTATGACTACGCCAACATCGACCACGTCGCGCTGCGTCGCACCGCCGAGGGAACGTTGCGAGTATTGGTCATTGACTCGAAGCTCTGGCTCCCCGGCAAGTACCGACTGGATGCCGACGGAGTGCTTCTGCGCGATGGCGACAAGTTCGCGGCGGGGAAGTCGGCCCTTGGACTGGCGGACATGGCCAACGCCCTGACTCGTGCCATCGGCGACCCGGATGTCCAAACCAAGTTGTGTCTCGCCGTGTGGCCGTCCCGCACTGGGGTCATCAACATGGGATTCGCCAAGAAGCGGCTTCAGCTCGACAGGGGCATCTCGCTGGTACGCGGTCGTGACATCGTTCGCACTATCGACGGCGGACTGGGCCAAGGGTCGCAGCCGATGGACGAGGTGGTGGAGAAGCTTCGGCCCTACGTTCGGAAGGCGAACTAGTGGCAGCGCCCCGCAACGCACGGCGCGGACAGCCGACTGGCGGCGGTGACCTCATCTTGCTGGTCATCCCGCTCTTCTCGTTCTTGTTGTTCGGAGTCATTGGCTTGCAGGGGATCGGGCTCTGGGCCGGCCTCGCCGTCTCTGCGGTGGTGATGCGGAGCTGGGCCGAACCGAAGGAGGGCCACGTGCCCCGCCGTCCGCTACCCGGGCAGGCCTTCTTCATCTCGGTCGCGGAGTACGCCCCGCATCCCTTCAAGCCACCGATGGGCTTCGGGACCAATGAGGCCAGGTGGCCTCCGACGCGACTGTCGGCTTGGTGGGCATTGTGCGGTGCTGGAGTTCTCGCTTCGATTCCGCTGATCGTCCAGGCGGTGGGCGTTCAATATCCCCACCAGATTCACTCGCTGGGTACGCCCGGTTTCGCCATGGTCAACATCTTCGGCTACTTCTGGTGTATTCAGTCGGTATTGGCGGCTCGCCGTCAGACCCAGCACGACGGGGCACCGCCGGCGTGTCTCGACTGGGAAAACGCCAGCACCGTGCTGCCCAAGCTGACTCCGGGCATCGTTCTCGGAGTCATGGTGTCGATCGCCACGTTCCTCCTGTTGATGAACGCCCACACCGTCTACGTCGACGTTGCCCACATGTTCGGTCGCCTGAAGACCCAGTCCACGGCCAGCGCCGGCGCGTCAACCTACGGAGGGCTCGGCGCGCTCTGGGCGATTGTGGCCAGCGTGGACGTCGGCATCATCGCCTTCTCGGCTTACGCAACGGGGAAGTACGCGGAGAACTACCGGCAGCCGTTCGAGAAGCGCGTCCAGCAGCACACCGGCTGGGCGGAGACCTTCATGCAGGTACTTGGCCCGAAGACGGCACCCCCCATCTTCCAGGGCGAGCACATCACCGAAGAAGACGGTCAAGAAGTTCTACACACGGTGCTCTTCGAGGTCCCCTCGGGTGCCATCATGTCCGACTACGACAACGACATGGTCGCCAAGCGCCTCGCCACCGCCCTCAACGTTGAGGTGGTCTGCATCCACCCAGATTTCGCTCGCAAGGACGGAAAGCCGATTCCCCAGGCTCTTTCGACGTCCATCTTCCGTCTCGAGTATCCCCTGATGCCGGTTGGCCCCGCACCGCACATGGACCGTCGTTTCACGGAACGGTCGTCGCTCCTCGACGTCCTGGTCTCTGTCGAGTTCACGCGGCTATTCGCGGAGTTGAAGCTCGGTAAGCCCAAGCTCGTCTCCCTCACCATTCTGACTAAGCCGGAGTCACCAGGGCGCATCGTGGAAACGATGTGGCTCCTCGACCCCGGCGTCGTGTTCGACCAGGTGGCCCGTTCGGCCGGCCAGCTCCAGGAGAAGCTCGGCTGTCGCTGGCTCCGCGTGGGACGACGCAGCACGACCGAGAAGGGTGGCGAGCCCATGCCGGGCCAGTTCGTCTCCATTCTCTACGGAGATCGCCCCGAGTCTGCCGAGTTCCGCGACGGTCGAGTCATGAAGGCAGCCGACCACGAGCGATTCGTGGAAATCGTCGACTGGGATGCCCGCTTCCGCTCCGTCAACCTTGCAACTGGTGGCGTCGGTCCTCGACTCATCGGTCGCAAGACGGACGAGGTCGGCGTCACAGAGTGGACGTTCCTCTACCCGCCCGGCCTTGCCGCGAGCGACGTCGAAGCGCGCATGGAGTCGCTTCGCGCCACGACGTCAGGATGGATCACCTTCCGCAGGGCGAAGGACCCCCAGCATTTCCGGCTCCTCACTGCCGACACGGACCCTCTGGACCGTGCCTACCACTTCATGGAGTGGGCACCCAAGGTACTGCACGGCGCGCGCCAGGGACTTGCCTGGCTCCGATGGGTGGTGGGCATCGGGGTCGACAATCAACTGGTGACGTTCGAGTTCGACACCGACGCTCCCCACATGCTGATTGCCGGTGAGACCAACTCGGGTAAGTCTATGGCGCTCTCCTCCATGCTATTGCAACTGGCGGTGGCGAACTCGCCCAAGGACCTCAACTTCCGCCTCGTTGACCCGAAGACGGAGCTCCCGCCGTTCGCCACGCTCGGCCACACGACTCACTTCATTGAGGCTCGTGCCGATGCTCCGATCTATGAGCAGTTCTACAACTTGGTTGACCAGACCATGCACGAGGCGGCGGTGCGATTCGACCTCATCAAGGATGCCGGTGAGAAGAAGCTGTCGGACGCGAAGGCCAAGGGGAAGCTGACCGACGTGCCCTATGTCATCCTCGTGATGGATGAGGTCTCCATGTTGCTCAATCCACCCGATGCCGCACTGAAGAAGCAGATCATGGAAGTCATCACCCAGTTGGCCAACCTCGGCCGAGCTGCTGGCATCTTCCTCGTCATGGCCACCCAGTACCCGTCGAACGCCACGGTACCGAACCACCTCCGTGAGCAGTTCTCTCGAGTGGGCTTCATGGTGAAAGACGGCGTTGCCTCACGACTCGTCATCGAAGCGCAGGGCCTTGAAGACATTACGACCAAGGGCGTCGGCATGATGCGACAGAAGGGCGAGCTGACGCGGTTCCGCGGCTTCCTCCTCTCCCCTGGCGACACCACGACACAATCCGACCAAGACATCATCTTCTCCCATCTTCCACGCCAAGATCCGAGCCGAGCCATGGGTGTCACCGGCCCACCGCCAATCGACGTCGGGCCGCTACCTGCCCCCGCCCCTGGTCTGTTCTCGAAGTCGTAGCGCCATCCACAGCACCCATCCGGTAGAATCGGATATGTGAACCATCTAAAGGCCAAACGAATCGCACGCACTCTGGCTGCAGGTCTCTTCGCCCTGGCCGCCGGCGCCAGCCTTACTGCCTGCGGGGGTAGTTCAACGACCTCGACCGCCCCACCCCTGACCTTCTGTAATGAGATCGCAGCGACAGGCTCCTACCTGACCTCCGCCTTCTCGGCTGCCACGAGCGTCAACTCCGGCAGCGCACTCACGAAGGCAGACATGGTTGCACAGGACCAGCATCTCGTAACACAGTTGTCGCGGGCCAGGACCTCTGCGCTGAGCGCCGCGCGACTGTCCTCTTCCTCGGAGGTGCGGACGACGCTAACCGGATTCGCGACGGCGTTGGGACACTTCGTCACAGCGGGCAAAGAGGCATTGGCGAATACGCAGACCTTGGTCGGAGCAACGGCCGCACAACTCGAAGCAGCACAGCAACCACTCACCGAGATCGCGTCTCATTCACCGGTCACCGATCCGACCTCATACTTCGCTCCCATCTCCCACGATCTCAAGCTCGCCTGTCCGCCGGTGAAAACCAAGAACTGAGCACTGCCTTGGCTGCCTGATTCCCGCCGAAGTCGCGACCCCGCTTGTGCTGTTCTGCAACACCACAGGGGTATGGGTGAGCTACAAGTAAATGGGATGAACCGTTCCGATATACGGGGTGGTACACAGCACATAGCCAAGGAGCACACGCCATGATGCCAGGGATTCTCGCAGCCACCAGTAGCTGGGGAGATGCGATCAACACCTTCCTTGCGACCCCTCTCGGTGGCGTCGTCACCAAGGTGACATCGGCCATGGCCGTCATCCTCGTGATCTTCGGTGTCGGTCACGCCGTCATCAAGATGCACCAGCAGGGTGTTGGCAAGGTTGTCCGCCGAATCATCGAGGTCATCATCCTCGGTGTGTTTCTGATGACCCCAACCATCTGGGGCACCGTGGCTGCGTTCATCGCTACTGGGGTGCAGGACATCGTCAACTACGTCGCCGGCCTCTTCAACTAGGCCGTCCAGATGGCGGACTACGAGGACGTTGGAGAGCAGCACGGCCCGGCACTGGTATTCACCACCCGGTTCCTGCGCAAGGGCCCGCGCCGCATTGCGCTGCGCACCCAGGCGCTTGCCATTCCTGGCACCTACGAGCTCTCCAAGGTCATCGGTGCCGGTGTCGGCATCATCCTCGGCCTCATCCTCGGCTTCCCCATCTTTGCTGTTACCGGAACTTGGCTAGCAATCGTGGCCATGGCCACTATCGGGTCGATGGCCGGCATCTTCATGGTTTCATGGTCTCCGCTCAAGGGTGAGTCCATCATGAAGTGGTTCATCCTTCACACGGCCAAGCGCAACTCCCTGATCGAGCAGAATGGCGGATTCGTACGGGCCTACGTCGGCGGAACTGTCGTCCAGCGCTCCCTCTTCCGTGAGGCACAGATGGTGCGCACCTATGTTGAGGCCGAGTCCCCGCAGCCTGGCTCCATGCCCGCGGCGACCAAGGAGAAGTCAGTCAAGACCCCGAAGCCAGGAAAGGCCGCAAAGCCGCGCAAGCAGAAGAGCGAAGCCAAGGGAAGCGTGGCGTCGAAGAAGTCAGCCGCGACGACCAAGAAGTCGCGCACCAGGCGCCCCGTAGCGCCATCGGTCGAGGATCGCGTTCATGCCTCCTTGCCACCAACCCCGACTCCGGCTCCCCTCGCATCACCTGTAGGTGGTGGACATGGACCCGTATAGTTACCTCCCGGCGTGGCGATGGACATCGCCATCCATCCACAGCAACTACGGCATCGCCCCTGGGATGAACGAGCTCCTCACCGGGCTTGCTTCCATCTTCTTCAGCGTCGGTTCGGTCATGTGGGAGATCCTGCTCTGGGTCATCAGGTTCGCTACCGATACCAACATTGTTTCATCGCTCGCCGGAGAAGTGAACAAGGTCGTCGCCGACACCTACAACGCCATCATGGGCGGCTCGGGCACGGTCGCACACAGCGCCCTCATCGGTTCGATTCTCTTCCTCATCGCCGGGTACACAATCTTTATGACCGTTCGCGCCGGACCTGGCGCGGCATTGCGGACCGCTATCCGCTGCCTGGTTCCCCTGGCGCTGCTCGTTGTCATGTGCGGTGCAGCTATTGCCAGCCAGTCAGGGACCCCGAAGCCGCCTTCCCCGGGATGGGTAGCCACCACGGTCAACAACGATGTTCAGGGTATCGCCACCATCCTGCCGAACACCATCGCCAACATCACACCGTCAGGAAGTGCCAAAGATGAGAAGGCGCCCAGTTGCTATAACTATCAGCAGAACCTCGAGACTACGTACCAGTTCTTGGTGAATGCGCAGAAGCAGTACCACTCACTCACAAATGGTGACTCGCAGATTCCCATCGTGGTCAATGACCTCTGGACTTCGAGCTACCTCAGTGGCTGGGAGCAATCCCAGTTTGGCGACCCGACACTCGGCCAACGAGTTGGGTGTCGCTACCTGGAGATTGGTCGCCGAACTCCTGCCACGAACCAAACCGACTCCAACAACAACATCGTCCAACTCGGACAGAGTGAGATTGAGCAGGTTGCCAACAACACGGGAGGCGTGCCAGCGGCAGGAAATCCCAGTCCGGCAACGAACAGCTCGACCGTCTATGGACCCTACGGCGGCGATGACGGCAGAATCACGATTGCCATGACAGCTTGGGCCTCCTGCTACTGGGACGGTAGCCAGTGGCAGTTTGCGCCTGACTTCCTGCGCGTCGTCTCCAACGGAGACAGTGCCGACCCGCACGACGGCACCAACAACGCGCCTCAGGCATGCTCCGACTGGTGGGCGGGGTGGAAGAACTCGTCCAACGATGCCGGCGGACCATTCGGTACCGGCTCACCCGGGCAGACACAGGCCGAGATCGCCAGCGCCACTACGAACGCGAACGTTGCCCAGGATTTCTTCAACTCCTGGAACGGCAATAACGGCGGGGCCAGCCTTCTCTACGGCTTCTTCACCATGATCAGCTCGGCCGCGTTCCTGTTCTCCATTGGCGGCTTGGCACTCGGCACCGTGCTAGCTCAGATTCTCCTCATCCTCATCCTGTGTGCGCTCCCGATCCTTCTGTTGGTGATGGCCATGCCGGGCAACGTGGGCAAGCGAGTCGGCAGCGAGTCCCTCAAGATTGGGCTTGGTGCCGCAATTTCCAAGATCATCTTCATGCTCCTGCTCGGCATCTTGGTAAACGTCATCAACATTATGAATGCCATCCTTCCCGAGGTGTCCGGATCGCTCGGCGTACTGGTGAGCGCCATGACGCCGCTGATTGCCTTCTTCGCCATTCACACTCTGCTGAAGCGGATGGGCTTCGGTGGCCTCATGTCCGTCAAGGGCGCCGTAATGACGACTGCGGCCATCACTGGCAAGGCCGCCAAGGATGGTTCTCTCACGGGACCCGAACAGGCGCTCCGTTCAAGGGGTCGAGCGATGGCCCAACGTGGCCGAGGGGGCCGCGGGGGAAGTGGCGGCGGGAGGATGGGTGGTGGTAGCACCGGTCGAGGGCCTCGTCGTCTCCAGACTTCGCGGAGCGACTCAGGGCCGAAGTCTGGTGGAGGCGGTGTCGGTCGCGCCGCAGCAGCAGGCGCCGCCGCTGGCGCCGTTCTGACCAAGGTGCGCGGAAGGGCGGAATCGGCCAAGGAGCGGATGGGTCAGGCGTTCAACGACGGAGTGGGCGTGGTGTCCAAGATGGGACGACCCGGCGCGTGGACCGCGGCCAAGATCGGGGCTGCCCACGGTGCAGCCGCCCGAATGGGCATGAACGCCCAGCGATCGATCACCATGGCCAAGTGGCGAGCTAGCAACGCCTTCCAGATGAAGCGAAACAGGCTCCAGAACCTCGCGGGGAACAAGTGGGGTGACTTCAAGCAGTGGGGACATAGCGCCCGCCAGGCAGGAACTGACACGCTCTACGATGGCTTCACCCGCAGTGTTGATGCCCAGGATGCTCGTCAACAGAAGCGCAGCAGGCGCCGAGTGGAGAAGCCTGAGGTTCGCAGGGTAAACCGTGAAAGCTCCCGCAGGGTGAAGGACTTCGTGCAGAGCACCAAGCGGAGGTCGCGCGGACTTTAGCTAGGGACGGCAGTGCCGCGCTCGGTAAACCACCTGGTCAGACCGGCTTTTGCCTCGTCCGGCACTGCAAGAAACGGCGGCGGCGCAATCTCCCAATCAGCGTCCTTGGTAAAGCCGGCCTCGTGCGCCGTTTCCCAGACCTCGTCAGTGGCCATGATCACCTTGGTCATCATGGCGCCCACGGCGTTCCAGATCTCCGAAGCGATAGCGGAGCGCTGCTGGCTGGATGCAGCTCTCATCGAATCGACTAGCGACTCGATGTGCTCTTCAAGTGCGTCGACTTCATCGAACATGGATTGGAACGCCTGTTCGATGCGGGCGAACTCAGGAGCCCCTCGGTCAAAGTTGTTCCGACGGAGCGTGAGCATCGAGACCAGGGGGACATAGGTCTCCTCGAGGACGTCACCGATGACATCGACACGACCCATGACCCATGACTCGAAGGAGTCGAAGTCCTCCTTGGACCCCGGCGCGGCCATGAGCTCGCGAGTGGCCTGCTCGAGCGCAACCATCTGGTCAGCGACCGTCGTGCGGTCATCACCCTCAATTGATCGGAACAGCTCCATCGCGTAGAGCGACCGAGAGTTGATGACATCGAGTTCCACCTGACGGAACATGTCCATGTTGTTCCGAACGAAGTCGATGGCGAAGGTCGCGGCGATCAGTCGGGTTGCTGGGCCGTAGTCGACAGCATCTTGGGGCTCGGGAACCGTCAGCGCGGCCAGGAGCTCGTTCGGCTCTCCGGACAGCGAGCAGCGGTGGGCTTCCTGGATTGCCTCAGCGTCGAGAGCCGGGTCGAGGCCAGCTGCGGCGAGAATGTCGATAAAGTCGCCGCGCTCCATGTCGACAACACCGCGGATGAACAGTTCCATCCACAGGCGAATCTGCTCGAGCGGCTCGCGCCACGGAGCGAAGCGCGGATCTGCCCAAAAGTCGGCGTCCCGCACGTCAGCCGGAAGCCAGTAGACCGGGTGGCTCAGCAGGCTGAACTCCGGGTTGGCGGATGTATCCTGGACGGGCAAGAATCGCGGGTTGGGGAGCGGGTGGAATCCAAAGCCGCCGCAGAGAAGCTCGTCGAGCTCTGCTGTGGGAAGTGCGAACTGCTCGATGACTGCGAACTTGATGGCCTTGGCCAGGGCCGTGGGTAGGAATGAACCGGGATAGAGCACGAAGTGCTCTGTGGTGTTCTCGGTGTCCGGCCCAAGCGTCACGATGGTGGGCTCCTTCATGGAGACCAGCGCCTCGTTGATGGCTGGGTATGCCGCAGTGCCGCCATTCGGAAACAGCAGGTTTCGGACCGTCGGCGTATCGCCGCGGCCATCCGATGAGTTGAAGCTCGAGAGGGTTGTCGTCATAGTGCCCTCCTTCCTGCGGTCGACCATACCGATGCACCAACGAGAGTGTGCAGAACCGCATCACCATCATAGGGTGAAACGGGCCGATATATGGGGTGTGGCCAGCCAAACTTCTCGCAGTCAACGCGTTATCGCCAGCTTGGCGAATGCTGAGCTGCCTGACGCCCGGATGGTAATCCTCTACCCAATCGCGCTCGTCGTTATCGGACTCCTGTTCTTCATCAGCATGGTGACATGGGGGGCCAGCGCAGCTCCCAATGCCCCCGCGGGGCTCGCGGGTGTTTCGACAGGCACCTCAAGCCAGGCAACAACGGTTCCGTCGACCAATGGCAACTCCACCCCAACGACTTCTACGCCTGCGACCACCGTGACTACAGCGCCATCAGGCGCGCCCTCTGAGCTACTGCAGAACGCATCGGGCGGCACAACGTCCGTCCCTCTGGCCGTCGTGCAACTTGCCGAGGCGGCCGTCAGCAGTCAGTTCGCTTCAAGTATGACGGCCCAGGTTGCGGCATCTTCTCCTACGCAATACACATTGAACATCTCCGGCACCAATTCCACGGGGACCCAGATGGTCACTACGGTGTCCGTCGTCAACAAGACTGGCCAGTGGGAAATCGCCACGGGTGGCTGATGTGCCACAGAACCCCGAGGCGTCCGAAGGCCCAGAGCTGCC
>Ga0164296_1004548_pt1 | contig 12543 bp, 11 predicted proteins | sample GEODES057metaG_FD_113533 | JGI IMG/M metagenome (GOLD analysis project Ga0164296, IMG submission 113533) | Dystrophic lake water microbial communities from Trout Bog Lake, Wisconsin, USA - GEODES057 metaG | ecosystem: Environmental > Aquatic > Freshwater > Lake | place: USA: Trout Bog Lake...
CAATAATATCAATAGGAACAACATTTCTGCTTTGGTCACGTGTTTCTCCATTTCTATATCCAATCCAGTGTCCTATGCCGTTAACAACACCTGCGGCCCAAAATGGAATCCAGATCATTTGTACTGCCCATACTACTAAGCCCCACCAGGAAAACCAAAGTAAATTTACAAGCAATACCAAAGTAATTCCTAGGAAATTATATTTACTATAAAGGTTACGTTCAATCCAATCATCGGGCGTGCCTGCCCCGTATTGATTAATCATGTTACTGTCTTTTGCGGCACTACTGTATAGTAATGCTCCACAAGTCAGTACACGCCATAACCCAAATACATGTGGACTATGTGGATCGCCCTCTACGTCACTGTATCTATGATGTTTGCGATGTATTGCTACCCATTGTTTGGTAACCATACCAGTTGTAAGCCACAACCAAAAACGCATGAAATGGCTTAGTATAGGGTGGAATTCAATTGCCCTATGTGCTTGCCCGCGGTGTAAAAATAAAGTCACACATACTATAGTAATATGTGTGACTATCAAAGTATAAAATAATATAAACATATATTACTTATCAATCATCGCCGGCAGCTTGTTCTATTTCCTTTTTAGTTGCTCGACGTTTGCCAATTGGTAATTCTTCTTTTCTATGATCTTCTACAATTTTATTGATTTCTTTATCTGCTTCAATACGCTCTAACTCAATACTTTTTCCACGTAGTTGCATCACAGTTTCTACTTTTTGGTTAAGTCGTATAAGGTCATTATCAAGCATCCGAATACGATCAATAAGAGCAATAAGAGTGCCGTTAGCGGCACCAATAACTGGTTTGATTTCCGTAGTTACCCAAGTCCATGTATAATATACAAAATATCCAAGACCAAACGCTGCAACTATTGGAAATCCATATTTGTTAACTAATTCTACTGGATCCATGTCACTCCACTTTTCTTTCTAATTCAGCTACTCGTGCTGTTAATTCTTTAATAGCCGCAAATGCTAGAGCTACTAATTTTTCATAATCAACTGCTAGAGATCCGTCAGTGCGTGTTCTTACAGCCAACGGGAACGCTTGTTCAACATCTTGAGCAATAACACCAAAGTCTGTTTTTCTTTGGAAATATTCATGCTCACCGCCGTGATCTCGGAGATAGTCCTGTGTCCAACTAAATGTCTTACCACCAATACTATTGACTTTATTTAAAGCTCCTTGAATGTCTTGAACATTTTCTTTAAATTTACGATCTGAACTGTAAAAACCTATGATGTTACCTTCAGCAGTAATCTGTCCGTTGGCATAAGTTGGGGTATGTACAATGCCCACATAAATGGATGCGGGTTGAATATCACCACCTGGAGTAATACCTCCCACAGATCCAGTATAACCAATTGGGCCTTGTGGTCCTGGGGCTGTACTAGCCGATCCAGTAAATCCTAGTGCGGCATAAGCACCATTACTACCTGTATAACCTAATCCACCGTTGGCGCCCACACTTCCAGTGTATCCCTGTGTACCAACACCAGCGATACCTTGACTACCCGCATATCCAACAGATCCAGTATAGCCCAGCGGTCCTTGACTACCGCTGTAACCATTTAGTCCTTGGCCGCCAATACTGCCAGCGTAGCCTTGTGGGCCAATACTGCCACTATAGCCCAAAGGTCCTTGTGGCCCAGCCACACCTGCTGATCCTGTATAGCCCACGCTACCTGTATAGCCGTTACTTCCCGAATATCCAAATCCACCTGTTGATCCCGTATAACCTACCGATCCGTTATATCCTGGACTGCCCAGTGCTGAACTACCTGTGAATCCAGCACTACCAGTATAACCAAATGGTCCTGATGTGCCGCTGGAACCCCAATAACCTGCTGATCCCGTAAATCCAGTACTACCAGTATATCCTCCTACACCGCTAGTACCAGCACTACCCGCATACCCTATATCGCCAATACTACCGTCATAGCCAGCACTGCCAGTATAACCAGTAATGCCAACACCACCTGCTAAACCAGCACTACCCGCATAGCCTTGGCTACCTGTAAAACCACCACTACCTGTATAGCCAGGAGCTGTACTTGCTGATCCAGCGTAACCTTGTGATCCAGCATATCCTTGGCTACCATCAAACCCTCTAGGTCCAAGTACTGCGCCGACGTTTAAGAATCCATTGTAGTAATCACCAGGAGCAGGACCTGCTGTACCAGTGCCACCATTATATACCCATAAGTCACCAGTGTCTAAGGCAATATAAGAATCACCGTTGCTGCCGCCACCTGGCAATCCCAAATATGTGGCCACTGTGCCTTTAATATTGAACGAAGTACCTTGACTACCGGCATATCCAACGCTACCCCAATATCCAGCTGATCCAGCGTAACCTTGACTGCCAGTGTAGCCTAATCCGCCCGTACTACCTGAGCTACCAGTGTAGCCCTGTGGGCCCTGTGGGCCAACACTACCTGAGTAACCAAGACTACCTGTATAGCCTGTTGGTCCAGATATATTGCCTGAATAAATCCAAGCACTACCGTTCCATACCCATAAACTTCCATTGGCATTTTGACCTGATCCAGGACTTATACCATTATAAATTATATAGGCGTCACCTGGACTGTTTCCAAAACTTGGTAAATTAGATGAGTTAGAAACACTACCTTTAAAATTAATACTATTACCTTGACTACCGGTATATCCTACACTACCTGTATAACCAACACTACCAGCATATCCCTGAGGGCCAATGCTACCTGCAAATCCAATACTGCCAGTATACCCTGTTACTGTACTAGCTGATCCAGTATAACCTGAACTGCCAGCATAACCTTGACTACCAGTATAGCCAACTGATCCAGCATAGCCTTGACTGCCGGTATATCCTTGCGGGCCTTGTGGACCTTGAATTGGTCCAACATCAACCCATCCGCTGTTACTATGACCACCGCCGTAGACCCATAAATGGCCAGTTGTGGTATCTAAATATCCGTCACCTATTGTGGTGTCGCCTGTGGCCACTAATAGGTAAACTGCTGTGCCTGGTGTCGATGCGTTACCTGTGGATCCATTACTGGTAATTGTGCCTTTGAGTGAAAGGCCTGTACCTTGACTACCATCATAACCTTGGCTACCAGTGTAACCTTGTGGACCAACACTGCCAGTATATCCAACACTACCAGTGTATCCCAAACTACCACTATAACCTAAACTACCAGCATATCCCTGGCTACCGGCATATCCAACTGATCCAGTATAGCCTAAACTACCACTATAACCTAAACTACCTGTATAACCTGTGTTACCAATTGATCCGGTATAACCTGTAAAACCTCGACTGCCTGTATATCCTAATAGCCCTTGGCTACCTGCGTAACCTTGTGAACCAAAATACCCACCAAGTCCCACACTACCTGTAAAACCAATACTACCCACGCTACCATCGTAACCTCTACTGCCAGTAAACCCTTGTATACCCTGACTGCCTGCGTAGCCTGAATTTGGAGTATTACCCACTGTGACTTCGTAGGTTGTTGTATTATAGTATAAAATAGTGCCTGGTAAAGTACCTGTTAATCTAACAGGTGTTATGTAAGTACTGCTGGTTTGATTGGCAATACCATCTACTTCATTGCCTGTAGCGTTGATAATAATAGTATTGGCAGCTTGAGTAGTTGTTGTACCAGCACCTGTTTTTTGGCCAATGGCAATTGAATTCGCACCTTGATTGTTATTACCAGCATTTGTACCAATAGCAATAGCACTAGCACCTTGATTGTTATTACCAGCATTAATACCAATACCTATAGCATCAATACCTTGGTTATTATTACCAGCGGTGGCGCCAATAGCAATGGCGTCAGCACCTTGATTGGTTTGTCCAGCGTCTGTACCAATACCTATTGCTCCACTACCCTGTGTGGCTGCTCCAGCACCTTCACCTATGGCAATAGCATTTGACGCCTGTCCTTGGCTTCCAGCATAACCACCAATTGCTATAGCCTGTGTGGCTTGACTATTCAATCCTGCATATAGGCCAATCGCAATAGCACCAATACCTTGACTATTTTCTCCTGCGCTAGCACCAATAGCTATAGCAGAATTGGACTGACTAGTCTGTCCAGCATACTGCCCAATAGCTACAGAACTGCTACCTTGACCAGATTGTCCCGCATTTGCTCCCACAGCTACAGAACTGTTACCTTGACTGGTCAATCCCGCACTTGCTCCTACAGCTACAGAATTATTGCCTTGTCCACTATTACCTGCTTGAACACCAACAGCAACAGAACTGGCACTTTGACTAGTTTGTCCAGCATCTGTACCAATAGCAACAGCACTGCTGCCTTGATTGGTATCACCTGCTCCTGTACCAATAGCAACCGCACTGCTGCCTTGAGAACTTGATGCCGCGTTACCTATAGCAATGGCGTTGGCGCCTTGACTACCATTTACAGCCGCTGTGGTACCAATGGCAACAGCATCAGCACCTTGGGTAATTAAACTTTGTGTGATATTAACGGCATTACCGTTGTTGGCTTGGAAATATAAACTAGCAAGTCCGCTGGAATTTACCAGTTCTATAAATCCACCAGATATGATATTTTTAGCAACACCAATACCGCCAGCTACAACCAATGCGCCAGAATTAGTACCAACGCTATTGGTTGGACTAGTTAATTTTAATATTGGGCTAGTTAATGTGCCCGTATTAGGAGCAAAACTCAATCCAGCATAAATGCCTGGGCTAGCATATACTCCAGGAGCGACAAACATGCCAGGATAAACAGTTGAACTTGATGCTGTGATTGTGCCAACAAACACTGTGCCTGCTTGGCCAGAATATGCTGGAATAATACTGGCTGTGCTGATCCATGTGGCAGTATTGCCTGGACCATACTGTAATAGGTATCCTGCAGTACCTGGAGCAATAAACGCAGTGGCGCTGGTTGCTGATTGAATAGGAATAGCGCCTGCTACTCCGCCTGCTAGGTTAGTGGCATACACTGATTGTGGAGCCGCGCTGCCTGTATATCCAATTGGTCCTTGAACACCGGCACTACCAGCATAGCCCTGTGGACCGGCTGGTCCTGGAGTAGTGCTGGCCGAGCCTGTATATCCAGCACTACCTGTGTATCCTTTGCTACCAGCATAGCCCTGTGGCCCCTGTGGTCCCACGCTGCCAGTGTAACCTTGACTGCCTGTATAGCCCTGACTACCAGTATAACCTTGTGGACCTTGTGGCCCAACACTACCTGTGTAGCCTAAACTTCCCGAATAACCTTGGCTGCCAGTAAATCCAATTGGACCTTGTGGTCCTTGTGGTCCAGCTGGACCTTGTGTTTGTAATAGGGAAACTACCTGCGGGGTAGTAAGTGTTTGTTCAACTGACTGATCTTCAACAATGAATAGGGTAGTCCCTGTTGTCGGATTAGTCAGCTGTGGTAAATTTTGAAGATCTTGACGGCTCATTGTATGGGTTACCTAAGTATAATTGATATTTATACGATTTGTTATATTAGGTTTCCTCCCGTGGAAAACGTCGAATAAACTTTTCCAGCTCGTCTATTTTGGTTAATTGTGTACGTCCATTAATAACATCTACTTTGAAATAGTCACCACGTTTCCAACCCAATCGTTCAAGATCAAGTTCTGCATCTAATACAACTCTATCTGGAGTCATATCTAAATCATAATCGATGTATTTCATGATTAGTCCTTTCTTTGATCTGATTGTTCAGCTCTAGAAATACGATCGTAATCTGGTGCTAGACCTAAAGCGTGACTAACTTTGACATCCAATCTAATCACTTGATTATTCATGGTGTCAACTCTGCTGTCTAACCCTTTGATAATACCTCCCATTCCATTCACACTGGATGTTACCCCAGCAAGAATAAATTTTAGTGTAAGGAAAACGAAGTATCCTGCCGCAAATGCAGCCGCGATGGGGAAGCCTAATTCGGCTACCAGTTTGAAGAAATCCATAGTGTTGCTCCTAGTGTATAGGGGGTAGTGTACTATTATTTAATACCTAGATAATTACCAAAATGTGTATACTTAATTGACATATCTTTAAATATATGCTAATATAACTCAACTATTCTAAGAAGGTGACCATGTCAAGAAAATTAACAATCGTAGCAAGAACTTGCGGTAGAGTATTTGCCATTCACGGCAGTAGATATATCCAAAAATCCAAACCAGAAATCATTAATATGTGTATTAGCAGTTTGGTAGAAAGCATCAATAATGTGTATGAACATGATATTGAGCTTTATGTTTTAGATGATCACAGCGCACCCGAATGTGTTGAAGATATTAAAATAATTTTGAATAAGTGTAAATTTCCCACACAATTTATACCTGTAGAAGATGGCACTGGTGCTAGTCATACCTGCTATAAAGTCTATGAACTGGTGGAACAAAAAGCCACTGATTTGTGGTATCATGTGGAAGATGACTACTTACATTATCCCACAGCTATCAACGACATGATTGAAACTATTGATCAGTTTGAAGAAAACACGGGCAATATGATTGCTATCAACCCACATGATGATCCACATCGTTATATCCATCAAATCTATGACAGTATTATTTTGTTTGGACCCATGCGGCACTATCGCACAGTGAAACACAGCACATATACCTGTATGGCGTCAAAAGCTATCTATGACAAGTATCGTGATTGGTTCCAAATGTCTGCTGAATGGATTCTAAGAAAAGGCGAAGACGAGCATATTAATCAAGTATGGCATCAGCCTGATGTCATGATGTTTAGTCCTATCCCCAGTGTGGCCCTACACCTATCTGATGAATCTAGCAGAGACCCCTACATTGATGTAGATGAACTGATTGAAAACACCCCCGAACTTTGGAAAACTAATGATGAATAATTATCTACACTCAGGCAGTTTTGGCGATACAATCTATGCGCTGAACGTTATCAAGTTACTGGGCGGCAATTTGTTTGTTCAGCTCAACGGCATGGATGGTATCAGCCGTGAAGTTTGGGGCAGTCCAGACAGTGGTGATCACAAAGGACGTTACACACAGCAAGATTTAGACTTTCTATTTCCCTTGTTAGAAAAGCAGGACTATATCAATCAAGTCTCTGTGTGGAACAATGAAGCGATTGATCACGACCTACGCTATCACTATAATTTCTGGGCAGACAAATATGCTCGCAACGGACGTGTGGAAAATTGGCAGGGTAATAATACTGAAGTCTACGGATTGGTTTGTGGAGTAGACATTGCGGAACACCGTAAACACTTCTTAGTTGATCCTTGGCTGGTCAATGTTGAACCAGTGCGTATTCCAGGCAAACCCATTATTATCAATCGCACCCCACGTCACACACGCAGAGAAGCGTTTGGCATGACACCATTCCATGAACAGTGGGACTATTGGATTAAAAACGAATACTTGGAAGACATGGCTGTGTTTGTTGGTACCCAAAAAGAACATGATACATTCTGTGAATTGTACAAGTGTAATGTAGGCTACAGGCCCGTAACTGACATGTTGGAAATGGCACAGCTGATTCAAGGTTGTGAACAGTTCATTGGCAATCAAAGTATGCCATTGAGTTTGGCCATTGGACTAGGCAAAACATTCTGGTGTGAAGTTCGTGTGGACTATGAGCAAGCAACCAAAACACCACATGGATATGGTGATGTTTGGTTTCCAAGAGCCAACGGCAATTACTTTTAATTAGACTTTATATAGTCTGCCGTTGTGCGCCCAAGGTACAGCATCAATACCCAAGTGATCAACATAGCAGGTATTGATGCTTCTTACATATTGAGCTACCTGTGCTTCTACAGGATGATCCTGATGAGTGTTTACTGTAAAATGATTGGCTAGAAAATCTTTCCAGCAACAATATGTCATGGCAATAAGGAAAGTGTGGATGCCAGTATCATAGGGTCCATAGATATCTTTACCTGATTTAACATAGGCGTCATATCCTGGATTGGCATTAATATAGTCCAAGAAGTAAGAACTATTGAGTTCATATCTTAGAGTGGATTTGATAACGATATCATCGTCTCCAAATCTAGTGGGATTAGATTTAAAAAAGTTATCTATGGTAGTGAATTCGTTATTGCCCTTGTTAGTAGAATAGTCGTTTCTATCAACAAAATGTTCAGGAAAGTAGTCAACTTGTCGAACTGCTTCAATGATATAGGGCTTGAGCTTATAAAATTCCTGTATGGAATTTAATCCCCGAATATATTGTTGTTTTCTTTCTTCGTAACGATCCGCAAAATTAGCAGATGTAGCAATCATGTGTATCATGTTACATTAACCTTTCAGACCAAGTTTTTGGTGTATATTGGTTCACTATCTCCAATGGATAGTTGCTGTAGTCGAAGGGTTTGACGCCACGCTCTTTAATGTAGGCAATGGTACTACGCAATCCGTCAATGAAACTTGTACCAGTTTGGTAACCTAGAATAGTACGGGCCTTGGTACTGTCACAAGTAGCATACTTGATTTCTTTTGGACGCTCTGGGAAATAGACAATGTCGCCTGTATAGTCTAGCTCTTGGCAAATTGTTTCTGCCAATCTTCGTATGGTAATGAATTCCTCATCCGGCCCGATGTTAAAGGTATCATTCTTAATAGTTGGATCCAATGCCAGTCTTTCCAAACAGTAGACACAGTCATCAATAAAACTGAAGCAACGCATTTGACCACCATCACCATAGACAATTGGTGGGTTACCCTGTAGCACACGGTTGATCATGATGCTCATGACATTGCGATATGGATCATCATAGCACTGACGTGGGCCAACAATGTTATGTGGAATAGCCACAATCCATTCCATGTCATTCATGGGTGCTATGGACTTTAGTACTTCCTCACCGGCTACCTTGGCAATGCCGTAGGGATCTACTGGTTGTGGATGCTGTGATTCCCTGTAGGGGTATTCTTGATTGCCATAACGTGCCATACTGGAGCAGTAGACAAATCTTTTTACCTTGTTTTGTATGGCAGCACTGATTGTACTCACACTGGCTTGGAATATATTTTTAGTGATAAAGTTTGGACTGAATACACTGAGGCCTTCGTGTGCTGTGGCCGCTGTGTGATATACCACATCACTGCCTGCTATGGCCTTGGTCATGGCATCAATGTCACAACAATCAATTTGATAAAATGTAGCACCTTTTGGTACGTTGTCTTCATATCCACCAATCAATGTGTCGTTACCTGCTACTTCATGACCTAGTGCGATCATCCTATCTGCTAAATGGCTTCCTAAGAAACCTGCTATACCTGTAATAAAAATTTTCATGTGTTCTCCGATGAAATATTTATAGTGGGCATTCAGGGGTGAAAATATTTTTGTCTTTTTACACAAAATAGCAAAGACCGGTTGACAACCGACATAAATAAACTTATAATAGAAACAAGTTAACAAACAATGTAAACAAAGGATGTTGTAAAAATACAACAAAATAAATTTACAAAAGGTGTTGACAAGGATGCTGAAAGGCATTACAATAGAAGCATACGTTGTAAAAAGCGTATAAATTTTTAAAAGAGAAAACTGAGAACAGAAATGAAAAGCGTAACGAATTTTAAACAACATTATTCCATAGCCAAACAGGCCGGCTTTATGCCCACCTATTGGTTAGCGATTAATAGTCTAAATTCAGATCGCACACCAGAGATTATCGGGGTCCGGGAGGACATGATGTAAACGCAAGTTTACCTAAACTCCAAGGACCCTAGTTAGAAATAACTGGGGTTTTTTGTTTTTAGCGTAGTAAAAGTGTGTATAGGGAACGCGACCCTGCTGGCACTATAAACATCGGCTTAATGTGGGCGGACAGGATGATGAGAAGCTGGTGGCGATAACGCTGGTGGTAAAACTCCTGGGATGGGTATAACCCATTCAGAAAAGGATAGGTCCTTTTCTTATATTTTATTTTTTTACCTGTTTGTATTTTCGGCCCAAATACCACCCAGATTTTAAATAAGAATCAATTTTGTCAGTATGAACATATAATGATTTATATTGAAGATCGTTAGAAATCCATCGGCGAACAGTGGCTGGGTTAATATATCCAGGTTGTTGCCAATACATTTCCCCTCTCTCAACTCTTTTTCGGTTTGAGATAGTCATTTTTTCAACAAACTTTGCCCTGTGTTCTATATCATATTTTAGTTTATCTGCGGCAATTTTTGATGCTTCACGCTGTTGTCCTGTGCGATGTCCTTGGTTAGGTAATGAGTTAATATAAGCAAAGGACCCAATTCCACCTTGTTTGAGATTATATGTATTTTGAGATTTTACAAAATCTTCATTTACTAGTTCTTTTTCTTTTTGGAACATTAATTCTGGACTATTAAAAAATTCTAAAATTTCTTTTGAAAAATTTTCTTTACCGTATTTTTTAATAGCTCTTTTAAGATTTAATCCTGAACCAAAATAATTATCATTTAGATTAGACGTCTGATGAACTCCTATATAAATCTTGCTGTTTAATAGGTTTGTAATTTTATAAAGATAGTAATACATATTTTTATTTATCACGGCCTACCGGATGGTAAGTCTAGGGCGATAACCTAGATGCGTAAAATGGTAGCGTATTAAAGCATTCTCGGGCCGCGAGGCAAGTGGGTTCATCCATGAAGAGTGCTTTAATACACACATTCTATTTCACCTTCCGACGGTGTCAAAACGCATAGCGGAGAGTGTGTTACAAATTTTAGTAAGTTGATTGCCGTGCCATAAATATTTGTCGCGGTGATTAGCTCAACGTTAGAGCAGTGTCTGGACTAGGCAAAGGTTGCGGGTTAAACTCCCGCATCACCCACCACTTGGTCAATATATGAAAATTGGATTTTATGGGTCTAGCTTTTGCCATGTTGTGTCAAACAAACACAGCGAACGCTACTACTATCTCAGTTACATTGAAAAACTTCGCAATCACTATAATGCTGATATTTGCCATTTGGGTGTGAGCGGGTGCAGTGTATGGGACATCATGATTCATCAGTTTCAAGAGCTCTTGGCAGATATGCCAGATGTGGCTGTGTTTACTTGGCCTAGTAACGGTACAGTATTTCATAGAACACATAGATATATACATCGTGGAGCCACTGTGCCAGGAAGTAGGATACACAAAGAAGATCCTGTTATATGGCAAGCTGTATGTGGGTATTTTGATAGTTTGTTTGATTATGACAAAGATGTTTTAGAATTGAAGTCAGCACTGATGTATTTTGACACTGTGTTGCTACCACAAATTCGAGATCGTGTAAAAATCATACACTTATGGGAATATGGCATTGCGGCCAATGTGGAAGAAACTCTTGCCTTGGATCTAAGCAATAGCAATTTTATTCGAGATATCAAATATCCCATAACGTGGTCCAACGGCGTAGAAATTGTTAGTCCCTTGATGGCCATTAGTGTTGTCGGGCAATGGCCTAGACGTCCTAATATGTTTAAGATACTGAGCAATGATCCAAGATGTAATCATTTAGATGGTGATGTCAAAAATGATCTACTATATCGTTGGATAGTAAATGCCATTGACAATTATGAAAATGGTGTTACAATAGACAAAGTTGAAGAAACTGTTGTATTTTACGATAGTTTTAAAGGTTAATGGATGTGTAGGAAAATTGGTAACCCCAGCTGACTGTAAATCAGCCGTCTTATGGCATTGTTGGTTCAAGTCCAACCTCATCCACCAAATAGTTATTTTTTGAGTCTGCGTACTAGTTTAGCGGCAAGGAAGCTGTCTTCCTCTGCTAGGCGTGCTAGAAGTCCTGTAAGGTAGCCTCGCTCATAGACAAGTTGCTCATGACTGTCCTTAAATGGACGATTAGTGCGAATCTGTTTAAGCAAGTGTTCTACTAGATCAGTGTAATCTTGTATACTCATAAAAGTATTTATTATGCACGGTTCGTCTATCGGTTTAGGACACTGGCCTTTCACGTCAGTAAGACGGGTTCGATTCCCGTACCGTGTACCAAATTTAGGTCCCATAGTATAGCCTGGTAATTACAGCGGCTTGTCACGCCGTCAACAGGGGTTCGAATCCCCTTGGGACCGCCAATTTATCGCGGGGTAGAGTAGTGGTTACTCATGGGTCTCATAAGCCCACCAGGTTGGTTCGATTCCGGCCCCCGCAACCAGTTTTAGGATGGTAACAGCAAAATTTATACATTTGACTTTTAATCAAAACCGTAAAAATTCCATCCTGTTTTATTACATAGCGTTGGACTTCTGGGTAGGTCCGTAGCCCTTCAAGCTACAGAGACGGGTTCGATTCCCGTACGCTATACCAATTTTGCCCCCGTCGTATAATGGAGTATATACTGGTCTACGAAACCGGGGATGGTGGTTCGATTCCATCCGGGGGCGCCAAAAGTTTATTCCAGGGTAGCACAGCGGTAGTGCAGTTTTAGATTATTCCTCGATAGCACAGTTGGTAGATGCGCTTGACTGTTAATCAAGATGTCCGTGGTTCGAGCCCACGTCGAGGAGCCAAATACTCCCCCACCCTGGGG
>Ga0164296_1004549_pt1 | contig 12542 bp, 10 predicted proteins | sample GEODES057metaG_FD_113533 | JGI IMG/M metagenome (GOLD analysis project Ga0164296, IMG submission 113533) | Dystrophic lake water microbial communities from Trout Bog Lake, Wisconsin, USA - GEODES057 metaG | ecosystem: Environmental > Aquatic > Freshwater > Lake | place: USA: Trout Bog Lake...
AAATACCGCCCAAGGAGAGAGATATTGCCATGGTTTTTCAAAACTATGCGCTCTATCCCCACATGACGGTCAAAGACAATATGGCCTTCTCGTTGATGCTGGCCAAAGAATCGGCTGAGAACATTCACGAACGCATCACAAAAGCATCCAAGATATTGGCGCTTGACGCCCTCCTAGACCGCTTTCCCCGTCAACTCTCGGGGGGACAAAGACAACGCGTCGCCATGGGCAGAGCGATCGTGCGAGACCCGCAAGTCTTTCTCTTTGATGAGCCCCTCTCCAACTTAGACGCCAATTTGCGTGTGCTCATGAGAACGGAGATCAAGGAGTTGCACCAAAGACTTCAAACCACATCCATTTATGTCACTCACGACCAAATCGAGGCCATGACCATGGCTGACAAAATCGTCGTGATGAAAGACGGCCGTGTAGAGCAAATTGGTACTCCGCTTGAGTTGTACGATTTTCCTGACAATCAATTTGTAGCAGGTTTCATTGGCTCACCCTCTATGAACTTCCTGCCCGGCACGATCAAGGGGGGGCAAGTTGAATTGGACTCTGGTGACAAGCTGCCCATTCCAAGCAGTGCCAACCCTGCGTTAGCCACTGAGGGACGCCCAGTCACGCTTGGTATTAGACCTGAGCACCTGAGCATCACAGGGATCGGTCAAGGCATCACCAACAAAGTATTGGTGGTTGAGCCAACAGGAGCGGAGACACAGGTTTTCTCCAAAGTCGCGGGCCATCAAATATCCAGCGTCTTCAGAGAGCGTCACACCTTCAAACCGGGTGAGACCATTCACCTCATGCCAGATCTGACGCGCTCGCACCTGTTTGATAAAGCAAATGGGCAACGCTTAAAGTAATTCCAAAATTTAGAGTCCTCTAAATCTGTTTTTCAATGTGTAGATAACTTTCATAAACAAGTCGTTCACTCAAGGAGAGTCATTCATGTCTGACAAAAAGTCAAATCCAGTTCAACCGTTCGCAGCAGAGTCTGCAGACAACGCCCACACCTCATCTGCTTTGGATACGGGACGAAGAACGCTGATCAAAGCCTCCTCCGCAGCAGCAGTGGTCGGAGCAGCCTCCCCCTTCTTTTGGATGAAAGACGCTGCTGCGCAGTGGAACAACACGGTCGAAAAAGGTGCAAAACTCAGAGTACTGCGTTGGAAAAGATTTGTTCAAGGCGATATGGATGCCTACATGAACAACGTTCAACGCTTTACCGAGAAAACAGGAGTTGAGGTACGCGTTGACACCGAGGGCTGGGAGGACGTTAGACCCAAAGCCGCGGTCGCAGCCAACACGGGCGCTGGTCCAGACATTATCCTTGGCACCAATGATGATGCGAATCTGTACCCAGACAAATTACTTGACGTGACGGATCTGTGTGAGTACTTGGGCAAGAAATACGGAGGATGGTACAAGTCCTGTGAGGCCTACTTGAAACCCGACGGCAAGCACTGGATCGGGACTCCACTTGGGGCTACAGGATCTATCATGGTTTACCGTGAGAGTCACCTCAAAGCAGCCGGTTTCAATAGTTTCCCAAAGGATACCGACGGCTTTTTAAAGATGTTCAAAGCGTTGAAGGAAAAGGGAACACCGGGCGGCTTGGCGCTTGGCAACGCAACCGGTGACAGCGGCTGGACGCACTGGTTGATTTGGGCCTTTGGGGGCTCCATCGTGGATAAAAATAACCGCGTCGTCATCGACAGCCCTGAGACTCTCAAAGCACTTGAGTATGCAAAAGAGCTTTATCAAACCTTTGTACCTGGAACACTTTCTTGGTTAGACCCTAACAACAACAAAGCCTTCCTTGATGGTCAAATCAGCGCCACCAACAACGGTATCTCCATTTACTACGCAGCCAAAAACTCCACAGATCCAAAAGTCAAAGAGATGGCTGCTGACATCAATCACTCCGTGATGCCCATTGGCCCAGTCGGTGTTCCAACCGAGTACCACCTGTTCTTCAACCAAATGATCATGAAGTACACCAAGTACCCCAAGGCTGCGAAAGAGTTTGTCCGCTTCATGATGGAGAAAGACCAGTTCGATCCTTGGTTGCTCGGCGCGGGTGGCTACATCTCTCAACCTTTAAAGGAGTATGAGAGCAATTCAGTGTGGACCATTGATCCGAAAAACATGCCCTACCGCGACTCGGTTAAAAACCTACGTCCAGCGGGCTACGCCGGCAAACTCGGTTATGCATCTGCAGGCGCGTTGGCGGACTTTATCGTACCCAACATGGTTGCCGAAGCGGCCTCTGGCGCCAAAACGCCCAAGGAAGCCGCAGAGCGCGCGCAAAAACGCGCAGAGCGCTATTACAACGTTTAACAGACGTAAAACAAGAGTGTTGATCTAAGCTAAGCCTTGGACACTCTTGTTGAAATGAAACCCACAGAAATGCAGCAAAGCATCCACACTTTAACTGCATTTCAATTCTAAAAATTTTGAGCTTAAACGAAACGCTAAAGGCTTACAGAACTGCATGTTCAAGAATTTACAAAATAATCGCAATACGCTTGGTATGCTCTTTATGCTGCCTGCGGCTGCAATTCTGATCGTATTTCTAACCTACCCACTTGGACTGGGGGTTTGGCTTGGGTTTACGGACACAAAAATCGGGCGTGCAGGCGCTTGGATTGGACTTGAGAACTACATCTTCCTTTGGGATGACTCCGTTACAAGGCTGGCGCTCTTCAATACCCTTTTCTACACCGTTGTTGCAAGCGCTGTTAAATTCTTTTTGGGCTTGTGGTTGGCTATTTTATTGAACGAAAAAATTCCGTTCAAAACGTTTTTCAGATCCGTTATTTTGCTCCCCTACATTGTGCCCACCGCTCTCTCAGCGCTGGCCTTTTGGTGGCTCTTTGATGCACAGTTCTCAATCATCAGTTGGGCACTGCTCAAACTAGGACTCATTGATCACTACATTGACTTTCTTGGGGACCCTTGGAACGCAAGACTCTCCACCATCACCGCCAATATTTGGCGGGGCGTACCCTTTGTCGCCATCACGCTTTTAGCGGGACTTCAAACCATATCACCCTCGTTGTACGAGGCCTGCGCCATAGACGGCGCAACGGGGTGGCAAAAGTTCAGACACATCACCTTTCCCCTCCTCACTCCGATCATTGCGGTTGTGATGACTTTTTCTGTGCTGTTTACCTTCACTGACTTTCAGTTGATCTATGTCCTCACACGCGGTGGTCCTTTGAACAACACCCATTTAATGGCAACCCTATCGTTTCAACGAGCGATCTCGGGTGGCGCTTTGGGTGAGGGTGCAGCGATTGCCATTGCGATGGTGCCCTTTTTGTTAGCCGCTATTTTGTTTAGCTTCTTTGGGCTTCAAAGAAGGGCTTGGCAACAAGGAGGATCGGACTCCTGAGAGTGGAGAGTGCGCTTTATGGCGCACCCCCATTTGACGCTTTTATGCTTAGGTCCTCTCCCACCCACACAAACAGCCCTTACCCCCTACCCCTCATCACCGCTACCTTGAAGAGACCACTCCAATATGGCAGACACCCATCACAGCCCACTCGCTAGCGACCCCAAGGATCCTAACGGTCCCAACGAACCTAACGCCCATAACACCCTTAGTTCGCCAGATCAAGGCAAGGACGGCGAAGGGGACGCCAACCCATCGGGGAGCATGGATTATTTGGACTCGATCCAAAAGAGATTCATCACGGTCTTCTTGCCCTTGGGTATTTTTGTGTTTGTACTCTTGTTCCCATTCTTTTGGATGGCTATTACTTCGATCAAACCCGACGCGGAGCTACTCTCACACGAGGGCAATCCTTTTTGGGTCGTGCACCCTACTCTTGTGCATTTCCAGAAATTACTGTTTGAGACCGCCTATCCAGAGTGGCTGTGGAATACGGTTGTGATCTCCGTTGTCTCGACCTTTGTGTCATTGCTATGTTCTGTGTTTGCGGCTTACGCCATTGAGCGCCTGCGCTTTCAAGGATCCAAGCAAGTCGGGCTCTCCATTTTTCTAGCTTACTTGGTTCCTCCCTCCATTCTTTTTATCCCGCTCTCAACGATTGTCTTTCAGCTCGGCCTCTTTGATACCAAATGGGCCTTGATCCTGACCTATCCCACCTTCCTCATTCCGTTTTGCACTTGGTTGCTCATGGGATACTTTAGGACGATTCCCTACGAATTAGAGGAATGTGCGCTGATGGACGGAGCAACGCGGCTGGAGATTTTGATCAAAATTGTCCTCCCGCTATCCATTCCAGGACTGATCTCTGCGGGCATCTTCGCTTTTACGCTGTCGTGGAACGAATTCATTTATGCCCTGACCTTCATCTCGTCTTCTGAGATGAAAACTGTGCCTGTGGGCGTGGTCACAGAATTAGTGGACGGGGACGTTTACCACTGGGGCTCGTTAATGGCTGGAGCACTCTTTGGATCTTTACCCGTAGCGGTCTTGTACTCTTTCTTTGTCGAGCAGTACGTGTCGGGGATGACGGGGGCTGTGAAAGAATAAAACGCTGGTGACAATCACGCTTTAATTCAGTACTTTTACCCCAAAAGATTTACCGTAAACTGCTTTCCTTTTGGGACTTCGAACAAAGGACTCCGCAAGTCATGCTAGCATTTGGGAGTTGCGGGGTTGCTGATTTTGCAACCCTTCTTTACTCCCCCTCCCGAACCATTCGTCCATGAGCTTGTCTACCCCACCCAAACACATCACCATCGCAACCCGGGAGAGCCGACTCGCTCTTTGGCAAGCCGAGCACGTCAAATATCTCTTAGAGCAATTAGGACACACGGTCAGTTTGCTGGGTATGACAACTAGGGGTGACCAAATCTTAGACCGCTCGCTCTCAAAAGTTGGCGGTAAAGGTCTCTTTGTAAAAGAATTAGAAAGTGCGCTTGAGGAGGGGCGGGCTGACTTGGCCGTTCACTCCCTTAAAGATGTGCCCATGAACTTACCCAGTGGATTCTCACTCGCCTGTGTGATGGAGCGCGAAGATCCAAGGGACGCTTGGGTCTCACCCCATTTTGCAAGCTTTGCGCAGTTGCCCCAGGGCGCAACTGTTGGCACGTCTAGCCTTAGAAGAATGGTACTTTTGAAAGCACTCCGCCCAGACCTCAAAATAGAGCCTTTAAGGGGTAACTTGGATACGCGATTGGCAAAATTAGATCAAGGTGCTTACGACGGAATAATTTTGGCAACGGCTGGGCTCAAGCGCTTGGGGCTTGAAGAGCGCATACGCGGATCTTTTGAGCCTAGCCAAATGCTCCCAGCTGCGGGTCAAGGTGCACTCGGTATAGAGATCATGTCCCGTCGCATGGACATGCTTGAGGTGCTTAAACCGTTGGTCAATTTCAACACGTGGCTGTGCGTAGAGGCTGAGCGCGCAGTAAGCCGAACCCTGGGCGGGAGTTGCTCCATGCCCTTAGCGGCACACGCTGTGTTGAGTGAGTTGGACTCACAAAGTAAGAGCATCAACTTGCAAGCTCAGTGGGGCGATGCAGAGCACATAGGCCCCCTTGTTAAGGTGAATAAAACCCAAGAGATTCAAACCCTTGAAGATGCCAATGCACTGGGTGTGAGTGTGGCCAATGAGATGATACGCCTGGGCGTCATCGTTACACAAAACTAACAGAACCTAGATATTAAGTCTTGACCATCCCCGCTCTCATCGCTACAGAGTGAGAGTGGACCGTATCGACTAAAACATTCACATGCTCAGGAGGGGTGTACTGACTGATACCGTGACCCAAATTAAAGATATGAGTGGGACCACTGCAGGTGGTATCTGTATGAGGCTTACCAAAGCTCTCAAGCACCGCAATGGTTTGTTCAGCGATCGCCTGAGGCGGAGCAAAAAGCACATTGGGATCTAAATTTCCTTGCAAAGCCTTGCCCGGAGTCCCCGCTCGTCCACCCACCCGGTGGCGAGCAGCGCTCAGATCCGCAGTCCAGTCAAGTCCAAGCACCTCGCAGTCCATGTCGGCCATGTCATCCAACCAAACCGCGCCACCCTTGGTGAAAACAATTCTTGGAATCGTCTGACCATTGTGTTCTGTTTTAAGCTGAGAGAGCACCCTTGTTGTGTAATGCAAGCTAAAGCTCTTGAAAGCCTCATGTGCGAGTACACCGCCCCAACTGTCAAAGATCATCACAGCCTGAGCACCTGCATCAATTTGCGCGTTGAGGTAGGTTGCAACCGAGTCTGCGTTAACGCTCAAGATCTGATGCATCAAATCAGGCCTTGAGTACATGAGGCTCTTAACGAGTCTGTAATCATCGGATCCTGCGCCCTCAACCATGTAACAGGCCAGTGTCCAAGGACTTCCAGAAAAACCAATCAACGGCACTCGCCCCTTCAGTGCTTTGCGAATGGAGCTCACCGCATCAAATACATATCTGAGTTTGTCCATATCAGGAACTCTCAACGAAGCTACGTCTTGCTCGGTCCTAACGGGCTTGGCAAAGCGGGGCCCCTCACCCTGAGCAAAAGAGAGGCCTAGACCCATAGCGTCAGGGACCGTCAAAATATCACTGAATAAGATCGCCGCATCTAATGCGTAACGCTCCAAGGGTTGAAGGGTCACCTCGGTCGCAAAATCAACATTCGTGGCAAGTCCCATAAAGGATCCAGCCACAGAGCGAGTTGCGCAGTATTCGGGCAAATAACGCCCAGCTTGTCGCATCAGCCAAACAGGCGTATGAGGAGTTGCTTGGCGAAGGCAAGCTTTCAAAAAAGTGTCGTTGATGAGTGTGTTTTGCATGGTCTCATTCTCGCAGAGTTTTTTCAGACCGTGCACTCATTTAAGGTTCAATCATGACGCCTTGGTTTTACGAATTTATTTGCGAATTCGTGCATTCAATGCTCCCCCCTCAACCTTCATGACAAGGAAGCTAATTTGGGACGCCAGAAGCGGTAAAATAGCACAAAGGTTGTATATGAAAATAGTCACTGTCATCAACCCCAAAGGAGGATCTGGTAAGTCAACCTTATCAACTCAAATAGCGGGGTACTTTGCGAGTCGTGGGCACAAAGTTATGCTCGGCGACGCGGATGCTCAGCAGTCCTCCAAATACTGGCTTTCCCAAAGGCCCTCAAGTCTTCCCCTCATAAAGACGTGGGATTATCAAGCTGACTTGGTGCTGACGGCTAAACCACCCCCAGAGATCACAAGGTTGGTGATTGATACCCCGGGTGCTTTAGACGGATGGAGACTCAGAGAGGTGGTCGCAAGGTCTAACCTTGTCGTAGTTCCCATACTCCCCAGCGCCTTTGATGTGCAGGCTACAAAAGCCTTTTTAACGACTCTTGCAGATCTAACAAAGGGAAAAGAAACTCAGGTTGCGGTGATTGGTAACCGAATAGATGCAAGGACTTTATCGGGTGACAAACTCAAAGCTTTCCTAGCCTCTATTAATGTTCCAGTGATAGGGTACTTGCGCGATACGCAGTACTATTTGCACATGGTGGAGCACGGCCTGTCGATGTTCGATATTTCTGCATCCAAGATCGAAAAGGATTTGGTGCAGTGGCAAAGTATTTGCGCTTACTTGGATAACCTTTGAGTTCAGGATCTGTGCCATGGGCTGTACCTCGGCCTGTGAATAGGTCATAGGTCATAGCTCATACGTCTTGGTGAAGAAGGGAAATCACTTAAAGCCGAGTCCAGCACTGAGGACTAAAGTAAAGACCTAGAGATCAGGTACACAAGTTTTCCAAACAACTGCACCTGTGCTTATGTCCTCCCCACATGGACTTGATAGCCGGGGGGGGGGAAACACCTACCCTCAGCTGATAGCACGCCGACGAAGGACTCTGTTCATGTTAAACGCACTCAAACAACTTGCACTCATCACTAGCTTCACACTACTTCTTATGAATTCAACTTATTCAAAAACTTTTGTCTATGTATCCAGCGCCGATGACGGCGACATAGGCACCTATGAAATGCTACCCACAGGTGAGTTAATCGTTGGGATGCGTGTCAAGGCAGCGCCCCTTGTGATGCCGATGGCCGTGAACGCAAAACTAAAACTACTCTACGCTGGATCACGCTCCAAACCCTACTCTGTTTTAACCTACCGGATTGACCCCAACACCGGCATGCTAAACCTTTTGAACACTTCCCCACTCGCTGAGAGTTTTCCTTTTATATCATTGGATAAAACAGGAAGGTATCTTTTTGGAGCGGGCTACGGCTCCTCCTTGGTGTCGGTGAACGCCCTGGATGCTCAGGGCAAAGTCTCATCAACGCCTGCTCAAATCGTACCCGTTGGAAGAAATGCGCACTCGGTGCGTGTAGACGCGACCAATCAATTTTTATTCGTACCTACACTGGGTAGTGACGAGGTGTTTCAATTTAAATTCAATGCAAAAACTGGACTCCTCAGCTCCAACACACCTGCAGTAAGTCTCACAAAAGCAGGCACTGGTCCCAGGCATTTTGTTTTCTCAAATGACAACCGCTTTGTTTACTTGTTGAGCGAATTGGTAGGCACCATCACAACGTTCTCACTTGACTCCAAAACGGGTTTACTCACTCAACTCTCAATCGACTCCATCCTCCCGCCCGGCTCTGATCTGCAGCCTGGACTTCCCAGAGGGGCCGTTGGTGTTGCAGGGGCTCCCGTGCGAAGTGTGGAGAAAGATATCTGGGCTGCAGATATTCATATGACTCCTGACGGTAAATACTTAATCGCCTCAGAGAGAACCAACAGCACCTTGACCGTATTTAGTGTTGATTCACAAAGCGGGAAAATCACACAGACTTCCTGCGTACAAACTGAGAAACAACCCAGGGGCTTTGCTGTGGATCCTAGCAGTCAATTTGTCATTGCCACTGGGGAGCTCTCCAGCACCCTCTCCGTTTATAAACTCGATTCCCCCACAGGCACGCTCACCTTGGTCGGTAAGTACCCAACAGGGAAAGCCTCCAGTTGGGTGGAGACAATTGCGTTTTGACACTTTAAATTCAGTAATCCACTGCGAATCCGAGGACTTGGACGTTTGCTGTGCACAGCGCATGGGGCTTGCTCAGCGCTAAAATAGCACCATAAGGGCTCATCAAGTGCGTTCGCGCCCTCTTGAGAACTTCCCAAAAAAGATAGTTCTCACGCCCCTCCTCACCCCTGCAATGGCTAAATCAACATTGAAGCGTCCGAATCAAGGCGTACCGCTTAAAAACCCCTTCATCAAAGCAACTCCAGCTCGTGAACTCCCTGTAAACCCTTTGCTCATTAAAGCTGTAACGGCCCACCAAAAAGGCTTAACGCGAGAGGCTGAGAGTCTTTATAGGCAGGTCCTGCTGAGGGACCCTCATGACTTCAACGCATTGCACTTACTGGGTGTCACGCTCTCAGAGCAAGGCGAGTATGGACAGGCTATTGAGTCCATCTCCCGCGCAATCGAACTCAATGCAAAGAGTCATCTTTTTTTCTCCAATTTGGGTGTAGCTTACAAAGGGCTGCGACTGAATGAGGAGGCGCTCAAAGCCTATAACTCCTCCTTGAAGCTCAATCCTAATTACCCCCAGGCCCTCAGCAACAGGGGGCTTTGTTATTTGGATCTGGGGTTTTTACAGGAGGCTTTAGCGGACTTAAAGAAAGCAACCGAGTTGGACCCTAATCTCGCCTACGCGCACAACAACCTTGGTCTGGTTTATAAAGAGAGGCATGAATGGCGTTTGGCCTTAGCCTCTTATCAGAATGCCGTTTCCTTAAATCCCAACTACGCCGAAGCACACTGGAATAAAAGTCTGCTGAATTTGTTACTTGGCAATTGCGTTGAAGGATTCAGGGATTATGAATGGCGCTGGAGAAACAAAAGCTCACCCATTCACCTGGAGCACAGGACCTATCCCGTGCCTGTGTGGTTGGGTGAGCAAACAGATTTTGAATCTACGATCTTGATCTACACAGAGCAGGGGCTTGGGGATACGCTGCAGTTTTGCAGATATCTCAAACCGCTTTCATCTGTGTTTAAAAAGATCATTCTTCATTGTCCTCGCTCGTTAGTGGCGCTGCTTGCGCACTCAATGCCCGGTATCACCCTCATCAGCTTGGAGGATGAGTTGCCTGGCTTTGATTGCTATTGCCCGCTGCTTAGTTTGCCGTTGGCGTTGCAGATAAATTCAACCTCACCAGGACAAACATCAAAGGGCGCTGCGCATTTTAATTACTTAAGCGAAACTTACCTATCCGTGCCCGAACAAAAAATTACGGACTGGGCACAGATGCTCAAAGACAATGTGAGCCAGCACGAACAAAGTAGCCATCTTAGAGTCGGTTTGTTAAACCGTGGCAACCCCAAGCACCCCAACGACCATCAAAGGAGCATTGAACTAGCTCCGCTACTGAGGGGCTTACCTGAGAGGTATTCATATTTTCATTTGCAAAAAGATATTTCCTCTGTTGAGGCCGAACTTATAAGCCGTTACCCCAACGTCTATTCATTTGCAGCAAAAGTCGATGACTTCTTGGATACCGCTGCACTGTGTATGAATCTCGACTTGGTGATTACGGTTGACACATCAGTGGCCCATCTCTGTGCAGCGCTTGGTATCAGAACGTGGGTGCTACTGCCCTACACTCCAGACTGGAGATGGCAAACCGAACAAAGCACCACGCCTTGGTATCCTAGCGTTCGCCTCTTCAGACAAGGACCACTGAAAGACTGGGGCGAAGTACTTGTAAGTGCAGCAAACGCACTCCTGGAGCTCGCAGGCTGATTGATTTTCTGTCAGCCTCTCAATGCATTGGAATATCAAATGAACTACGCTGCCATACTTAGAGAAAAACTGAGCCAAAAACGCGCGCTCATCGTCCCCGGCGCTGCCAACGCGCTCGCCGCCCGTGTGATTGAGTCGATGGGTTTTGAAGCACTGTACCTAAGCGGTGCAGGCCTGACCAACACCTTTTACGGATTGCCTGATCTTGGATTTATCAATTTAAATGATTTAGCTACGCACACAAGCGCCATCAAAGACGCGGTCCAACTCCCACTCATCGTGGACGCGGATACGGGGTTTGGCAATGCGCTTAATGTTCGTCATACGATTAAAGTGCTGGAGCGAGCAGGCGCGGACGCGGTGCAGTTGGAAGACCAAGAAAGTCCAAAACGCTGTGGCCACTTCAACGATAAATCAGTGATCACCACGCGCGAGATGGTGGGGAAGATTCGGGCCGCAGTGGACGCACGCATCAACCCTGACTTTCTAGTCATAGCCAGAACCGATGCCAACGCAGTCCTCGGTCTGCAAGCCGCTTTGGAGCGAGCCCAGCTCTACAGCGAAGCCGGTGCAGATGTTATCTTTGTTGAAGCGCCTAAGAACTTAGATGAAATCAAGCTGATTGCATCAAGCCTTAGCTCGCCTCAAATTATCAACATTGTGATTGGCGGTAAAACGCCTACTCTCTCACACGAGGTCTTAAAAGAGATGGGCTTTGCCATGGTGTTGTATGCCAACGCAGCACTGCAAGGGGCCATCACCGGTATGCAAAACGCACTGGGGGAGCTCAAGAGTGCGGGGCAACTGCAGGAGTCAAGCGGATTGGTTGCTGGTTTTGAGCTGCGCCAAGCGCTCGTACAAAAGCCTCTACTAGACGCCTTAGAGTCTAAATATAAATAAATATTCGCAATTAACTATAAGGACTTTCTTAGGATAAGTTTAGGGATATTAGAGTTTCTATTTTTTTAGCGTGCACAATAGGGTTATGACTATCCGTAAAACCTTTAATTTATTTGTACGTTTGTTGCTTACTTGGACAACACTTGTGCTGCTCAGCGCGTACATGCCCCTGCAAGCACTTGCCTATGATGAAGCGGTCAACAAAGAGGTCTTTGAGATCCCACTGTTCAACACCGTTGGCGGACAAGTGATCCGTCAAGTACGGGTAGGATACGAGACCTACGGCCACTTAAACGCAAGTGGAGATAATGCCGTTTTGATCTGTCACTTCCTGACAGGTACCTCCCACGCCGCTGGCAAATACCGCCCCACCGACCCTCAAGCGGGTTACTGGGACAGCATCATAGGGAGCGGCAAACCAATTGACACGAGCAAATACTTCGTTCTCAGCGCTGATACATTAGTCAACCTAGGAGTGGGTGACCCCAACGTCATCACCACGGGTCCCTCTAGCGTCAACCCCGTCACAGGCAGGACTTACGGGATGACGTTTCCAATCGTTACGATTCAAGACTTTGTGAGAGTCCAAAAGGCATTAGCCGACAAACTTGGGATTAAGAAGTTCGTGCTTGTGATGGGGGCATCTATGGGTGCGATGCAAACACTTGAGTGGGCAACGGATTACCCAGAAATGGTGGAGCGTATCATCCCCGTGACCTCCAGTGGGTTCGAGTCCAATGCTTACCTCATCCAAACGCTGCACAACTGGTCCTACCCCATACTGATGGATCCGGCTTGGAACCACGGAGACTTCTACGGTAAACACGCCCCCCTGCGAGGCCTATCCCAAGCGCTTGCTGAGGTCACACTCAACTCGCGCTCGCCGAGTTGGGCTCAAAAGTTATTTGCTAACCGAA
>Ga0164296_1004550_pt1 | contig 12540 bp, 17 predicted proteins | sample GEODES057metaG_FD_113533 | JGI IMG/M metagenome (GOLD analysis project Ga0164296, IMG submission 113533) | Dystrophic lake water microbial communities from Trout Bog Lake, Wisconsin, USA - GEODES057 metaG | ecosystem: Environmental > Aquatic > Freshwater > Lake | place: USA: Trout Bog Lake...
GGTGGTTTAGATGGCGATGAAAGCGGTGACTGGAATGGTAAAACTTTAATTTTTAGCACTCAAGAAAATTATATTGGAAATTACCCAAATATTCAAAATAATGGTTGGATACAAAATAATACAATTATACCAGGTTATACCGAAGTAACGAACGGCACAAGCGCAGTTAATAAACGCAGCGGTGTTTGGAGCATAAGCGTAACAAATAATTTAGTAAGTCTTACTTTTGTAGAAACAATATTAATTGGTCAAGTAGTTGCGGTTCGTTTTGGTGCTAAAGGTGGAAAAACATTAGAATATAATCCAGCAGGCATTGGTATTGGTGCGCAAACTGTTCCAGAATATACTAACATTAACATTAATACGGTACAGCGCAAATCTCCGACTACATTTGATAGCAAAACTACTATCTTTATAAATGGTGAAGATCAATATCAATTGCCATTTGCAAACGACAGTTATTTAAAATTTCCAAAGACCAATATATTCCAATAAATATTCGTGACTAAATATCATATAACGTGGAAACTGATAAATGAGCAATATTAATCCTAATAACATCAACGGCGCATATCCTGTAGCAGGTGTTGATAATGATAGCCAAGGTTTTAGAGATAACTTTACAAATATTGTTACTAATTTTACCTATGCTTACAATGAACTTAGCGATCTGCAAAACAAAGTAATTGTTAAAAGTGCATTGTCTGGTACAACATTAAACAACAATATGGCTGGCACTCTGTTAACTAGTGCACAAATCCAAGATTTCCGCGAAACAGAATATGATAATGGAACTATCTCCACAAACGTTACTCTAGACCATACTAAAGGTCACTATCATAAAGTAACAACTAATGGCACAATCAATGTTGGATTTGCTAATTTTCCAGCAGCAGGCACTGTTGGACGCATTCGTCTAAAACTTATTGTTCAGAATAGTACTGACCGAATGATTTTAGCAACTGCAGTAAGCAATGGCACCCAATACCTACAAGATTATAATTCTAATAATAATAGTGTTGGATATACTCAGAGTGGTCCTGGTACATATTGGTATGAGTTTGTTAGTGATGATGCTGGAACAAGCTATACAGTATTTCCACTATCTCGTGCAAGAAACAATACAGATTATCAATATGCTAATATTGCGAACGGTACGGTTGCAAGTCCAGCCGCAATAACAATGGTAACAAAACTTATTCTTGATTCTACAAATGGCTCTCAACTTGGCAATGTTAATGTATCATTCCCAAGTTATCCAGTAGATGGGCAGGTTATACAAATTGCTGCAAATGTTGCATTAATTATTCTATATCTAATCAGTGCTAATACTATTAATGGTAATACAACTACATTAACTGCTGGTACACACTTGGGTTATACTTTTATTGGTGCACCACGTAATCCTACTATTAATAAGTGGTTCCGCACACAGATTTAATTATTGACTAATTCTGCATCTAACGTTATATTAGAGTAGGAGTAAATCATGACCGATCTTAAACTTTATCAAGACTTTGTGTTGGAAGTAACCAGTGCTGAAAGCAAGTATGAATATGTTTTTGAAAAGCGTTTTCAAGAATTGTGCGAATATCAAGAAGACCGCACTAATATTCGTCCAGCGTTGTTGCTTACTGCTGGCATGGGATTAAGTGCCGAAAGTGGTGAGTTTAATGAAATCATCAAGAAGATGTTTTTCCAAGGCAAGCCACTAAATGAAGAAAACGTGTTCCATATGAAGCGTGAATTAGGCGATATCATATTTTATTGGATGAATGCTTGCACTGCACTTGGTATTGACCCAAATGAAGTAATTCAAGAAAATATAGATAAATTATCCAAGCGTTATCCAAATGGATTTAGTGTGGAGCGTTCGGAAAATCGTAAGAAGGGCGACCTATAATGCATCCGATGTTGGGTGACCTAAGTGGTAAAACACTTGATGAACTGCTAGAAACAGTTAACGGGTTACATAAAAAAATGAATTGGCTTGCCAAAATGGGCAACAATACTATGATACAACAAATGCGCAATGTGGTTGATACCTATCAAGAAGAAATTAATAAACGGTATCGTGCAGAAGCAAATGCCGCAAAAGAAAATCCAATTTTTAAGGATAGTTTGGACATAGGATGAGTGATATCAGTTGGACAGCAGAATTTACTGCTATAAATTGTTATAAAGATTTACTTGAACCATGCACTTATACCATCAGTATAGATTTTGATGACCAATCGCAAGAAGAGCAAGACCCATATACTGCTTTTGGGCGAGTTCGTGGTTTAATAAAAGACTTATATCAGGATGCAATTTTTGTTTATGTTGCAAATCCTCTGCTTCCTACACTACATAAAAAATTTAGTTCTCGTATTGTAACTTTACCATACGCCCCAAGTAATTTTGCTATCGGATTGGTTACTTGGTATAAAATTTTAAGTATTACACAAGGGCGGGTAGCTATTGAACATATTGGGGTAAGTTGTGATAAGAGCGATGATCTTACGCTGCATGTTGACGAAGAAATTGCTACTAGTGATGAAGTAATGGCTGATATGAATTATGCTAATTGGGAAAAACCAGCATGGTGGTTTAGACAAACGCCAACCACATGGGATATTCCACTCGTAAAGAAAAAAGATATAGAAGTTATATATGATGAAGATGAGTGGATAGAAGCCTTGCAATGGGATCAAAAACCTGTTACAATAGAAAAAAAGAAAGCAAAGAGTAATATTATTCCACTAAAGAAATGGAAGCCAGAGGTTATCAAGGGTGATAAAAACTGACAAATATGGTCGCAGTATAATCAGTGATAGTGAGTTAGCGGAATTACTATACACTAATCCGCAACTTACTATTGATGATGTTGCCATTATTGATCCAGAAAAATATAATTCTGCCATTAAAGTTTTATATCTTGATTATAAACCATTAAAAAAACTAGCAACATTAAATGGCACTATACAAGAATATCATGCTAGCAACCAACAAGAATGGTTTATGCCACAAGAGTATAAAGACTTAGATATTGCCAAATGGGTATTAGATCAGTGCGCGGATCAAAATGAACTACAACGTGCTGGACAAGAACTAATGGAATATGCTGAACGAAATCTATTGCCATTGCTGCAATATTTAAAATATCTTGTTGACACAATGCGTAGCAATAGTGTAGTATGGGGTGTTGGTCGTGGTTCAAGTGTAGCAAGTTTTGTTTTATATTTGATTGGCGTCCATAGAATACATAGTTTAAGACAAAATTTAGACTTCAATGAATTTATGCGGTAAATACCCGAAAGGATGTTAATAAAATGAGTATGCACCGAACTGCTACTGGAAAATACTTAGATATGAATGCTCTTAAAATACAACAAGAACGTTCAATTGCTGTTGGAAATGCAAGACAAAATGCACGAGGCGATTTGCTTGGGCCAGGTGGTGAAATTGTTAAAACACGAGACCAAATCATGACTGAATATTATAAAGCACAACAAGGCAATAATTTAACCGATAGCCCAGTTACAAGTAGCGATCAGGCAAATTTAGTTGCAGATATTTTTGCGGAACCTATCTCAAATGGATTTGATCAAGTTGAAGAATCGCAAAATGATCCAATTGTTGTAAATCCACAAACAGGTTCACCATCAGTTGGTGGATATGCAGATGCTGTTGCAAAAAGTCAAGAACTTGCAGATAAATTAAGAGCGCAGAGAAATAGAATATGAAAATTATTGGACCACGCAGTAGCACACTGCATTATAATCAAGATTACCGCAAAATTACGCCAACTAAAAATAATGTTCTTGTCAAAGACATGGAATTTGGTGAGCGTATGACAGTTGGTGGTATAATCATTCTTGATGATGATAAAAAAGGTCAAGGCATCCGTCCACGTTGGGCGCAAGTAGTAGCAGTTGGCAGACTACAGGAAGATGTAAAACCAGGTGAATATATTCTTGTAGCACACGGTCGTTGGACACGTGGACTTGACATGACAGATGAAAACGGTGAAACTACTACTGTTCGTCTCGTTGATCCAAAAGATATTCTAATGAGCAGTGATGAAATGCCAACAGAAGATTTAACTTTTGGTATCAATCCAACTTACTAAAAAATTGACATTTCTCTAACCGTATGTTAGAATAATCCTATGACAAAAAATTATCTTTGGGTTGAAAAATATCGTCCAAATAGTGTAACGGATTATGTATGGCGAGATGCTGCACAAGAAGCACAGGTTCGCCAATGGATTAGTGATAGCACTATTCCACATCTGCTATTCAGTGGTGGACCAGGCACAGGTAAGACTACCCTAGCGAAGGTTCTTATCCATGACTTGGGTGTAGATGATTTTGATGTATTGCAAATCAATGCTTCTCGTGACAATGGCGTAGACTTCATTCGTGATAAGATTGAAGGATTTGTATCTACAATGCCATTTGGTGAGTTCAAAATTGTTCTGCTAGATGAGGCAGACTATCTTTCACCAAGTGCACAAGCAGTGTTGCGTGGATTGATGGAAACTTATAGCAGCAGTGCTAGATTTATCATGACATGTAACTATCCTAATAAGATTATTCCAGCACTACACAGCCGCTGTCAGGGGTTTCATATTGAACGTCTGGACAAGACCGAGTTTACTGCCCGTGCTGCTACTGTTCTGGTTGAAGAAGGCATTGACTTTGATCTTGATACATTAGATGTATATGTAACCGCAGCATATCCTGACTTGCGTAAGTGCATTAATAGTTTGCAAAGTGCGAGTAATGGTGGTACACTTAGTTCTGCAAGTAGCGATTCTCAAAGTAGTGCAGATTATCGTATTGCTGCCGTTGATTTATTTAAAGTTGGCAAAATACGAGAAGCCCGTAAACTGCTATGCAATCAAGTTCGTGCTGATGAAATTGAAGAAGTATTTCGTTGGATGTATGATAATCTTGAGTTGTTTTCAACGAGTGATGAGGGGCAAGACCGTGCTATTGTTATCATTCGTAATGGTTTAGTAAATCATAGTATGGTTGCAGATGCTGAAATTAATTTAAGTGCTACATTGTGCGAATTGGCAGAACTACAATGAACAAGGATGAACCTATTTCTTTCTTGAAGTGGTTCTGGCAAAACTATAATCAGAAACTTAAAAAGCGAAAGTTTACACAAAAAGAAAAAGACCTGCTGCGACCAATAGCCGAAGTTATGGCTATTATGGATGGCAATGCGTTTTTTGGTATGACTCGCAACGATGCGGGTGACGACACGTGGTATGAACAGTATCTACCAGAAGCTTGGGCAATATACAAAAGCCAAGGTAAAAACGGCGGTTGGATAATGGAAACAAGTTGGGCTAAAGATATGAAACATGAAAATGAATCTGTTCACGATGCTTATAATACTTGGCGTTTACTCAAGATATTAAGTAGGGCACAATAAACTAAATATATTTGTATTACGAGGTATCCAATGTCATATAAAATAGAAACATGGTTTCAACAAGGCGACTCAACTGGCAATAATCCAACAGTTGATATTATTTGGAATGAACAAACTGTAGTTAATTCAGCAACTATAACAAAACCTATTCAAGAAAGCATGATAGACAGAAATGCAGATATAGTTTCATTTTCAGTTGATTCTTTACAGTCATCAAATACTATTTTATTTAATTATACAAATAAACCAAGCGGCGATACAACTAATGAAACTAAAGTTAAAGTATGTACCATTGTAGTTTATGAAGAATTTCCAAATCATTGGTATCAAGTAGAAGTAGACAGTAATATTAATCCTAAAACTCAAAGTCAATTTTTTGATATTAACCCATTATTTTTATGTTGGTCATCTGCGACAGTTGATGGGGAAAGCGTAATTCCGCATTTTGATGAACTGCCACCAGAAAAAGAATATGGTTTTTGGGGATTATCCATTCAAAATTCTAACGCTAGTTTACAAATAAATTGGCCAGGTACTACACTTAATACATTTAATACTTTTACCTATTCAAACATATCAGCTAGCGGCAACGTTGTATCAACATTTTCACGTGTTAAAATAAATTAAAAAAGGTCAGAAATTAATCTGACCTTTTTTAATTTTAAATATCGCCATAAATTCTTAAAATTTCTTCAACTGCAGGATGGCGTTCAATATCACCGCCGTTGAATTCAACGCAGCCAACATACTCGCTGTCACGGAAACGATCCATTAAACGATTGAAGTCTAACAATCCATTTTCACCTTCAGTTCTATCAGTTTGACGAACATCACCAGTGACAACAATTTTACTTTCTTCGCTAATACGAGTAAGCAACATTTTCATTTGATTTGGTGTTGCGTTCTGCATTTCATCAGCAATAATCATACTCTTTTTAAAAGTACGACCACGCATAAATGCAAGTGGACAAATCTCAATAATTTGACTATCTACCATTTGCATTGTTTCACGATTTGTATAATATTCATGTAAAACATCAAATAGTGGCTTTGTCCAAGGTTCCATTTTTTGATTTAAATCACCAGGCAAGAAACCATGTTTTTCGCCTTCTACTCCCACTGCTGGACGCGTAAGGATTATTTTTTCAATCTCACGCTCTTTTAGCGCCTTTATTGCTGCTTGCATTGCCAGTAATGTCTTTCCAGTACCTGCTGGACCGCTTGCTATTACGATAGAGATATCTGGATTTAATAGTAGGTCAAGATATGTTTCTTGATTTATATTACGAGGAATAATTTCAACTCGTCGTTTCTTTTCTGGAAGAAACTGTTCTATTTGGGTTATGTTGTTGTAGTTTTTGCTGTAGGACTGATTGTTAGGGTTCATATTCTGATTGTTCTTCTGTCTACGCTTATTCTGCATTTTGTATCCCTGTGTTGGTTGTAACACAAAATTATTTAAGAGTATAATATAACAATTATATTGTAATCTATGTAGTGCTATTTTGTGTATAAATATCTCAAAGGTGTCCGTAATGTCAGTTAAACCAAATCTTAATTCAGTTAAAAAATTATACATGAGTGACGCTAGCCTTAATATGCTATGTGACTTTGAACGTGTTTTGGATAACATGGATTTTTATGCGTTTCCTAACTGGAGAATTGGTGAACTAGTTGAAGGACCAATTATAAGTCGTTACTGGGTAAAATGTAAATTTATGTGGCCAGCAGATCGCATGCCTGATCCCGCTGCAGCAAAAAGATTGCTACCGTATGGAGCAAAAATTACTTTTAAAAAAGACAAGGTTCAAATGCCAGTTAGTATTCGTAGTCCTGCTGATATACGACCAGGCAGTCATAAAGGTCGTTTGATAGATTTTCCAATTTGGTATGTTGAGTTAATGTTACCTAAAAAGCTGATGTCCGATATTAAACAAGGTTCTATTGATATTGCTGGTGAAGAAGTTGATTTGGCAGATTTACAAAATAGTATAGAAAAAGGTTTGAGTGATAAAAGTGTTGTTCAAAATAACCAAGAACCACAAGAAGAGCCACCTGAAGGAGAAGATCAAAATGCCGAACCAAATATCTGAAGGTTTACAGATTGGCGATCTTAATTATCTAGTAAGTGATAAAATTCACATTGATGAGTACAATAGCAAAATGGGACAGCCGCAAGATGTTGTCACGATGAGTTTCAAGGTTCGTGATCTTATGCCAGCAAGTGATTTAGTTAGTTTTTTAGAAAACGGTTATGATTGGGTGTTAGATGCAGATGTTAGTACAGGTGAGGTAACAGACAATCATCGTCTTGTGTTTGTAGAAATGCAACGCAGACCTGGTTTATTTAAAAGTATATCTGAAATGCTTGATGATCTTGATCATTTAACTGGTATTAAACCAGATGCATGGAAATTCAAGTGGTATAAAACTGATAGTTATTTGCCACTTACTGAAGAAACATTTGAAGAATCTGTTCCATCTACCCCAGATAAATATGATCAAAGTATTAAAGCTTTTGAAACCTATAAAAAAGAATCATACAAATTAAACGATGATGTTGATAGAATCAAGAAACTAAGTGGGATTATCTAATGTTTGGATTTTCAATCTATAAAATACTGGCTGTAGTTTTACTAATTGGTGCAGTAGTAGGTTATTTCAAGTATACACAAGATGAACTAGCAAGATTAAACCAAGAAGTAGCAAGCAAAGACTTTGCTCTTAAAACTACTACGGCAACACTTGAAAAAACACAAGCAGATTTAAAAGAACAACAAGCAATTTCACAAAAGACATTTGATGATTATCAAGCTGCTCGTAATGAAGTGCAAGATATCCAAAATAAATTTACAAAGAATAATCGTGATCTTGCTGCATTTGCGGTTGCTAAACCAGCCGAAGTTAAGAAACGTATGAATGATGCGACTGCCAAATCATTCCGTTGTATAGAAGATACTATCAATAAAGGTCTAACCAATGCTCAAGGTTGTTAAATTAATTCCACTATGTTTATTACTCACTGCTTGCCAGACAATGCAGCCTACTACAGCAGTTGTTACTGTTGAACGTCCAACTCTTGTTCTTCCTAGCGTAGATCAAGTTAAGTTAAATGATATAGAATGGCATGTAGTAAATAAAGCAGCAAAACCAGGAAGTGAAGATCACATTGACACGGCATTTGGAAAAGCACATAGCGAAAGCCTTTTCGCCATTAGTCCAAGAGATTACGAAGACTTGGCAGTTAACCAAGCCAACCTTGTTAAAGTCATTAGACAATATCAAGCACAAATTAACGCATATAAACAATATTACGATAGCCAAGCCACTACCCAAGGCACAACCAAGTCAGGAAGCACCAATGGCAGCACTAATTGATGACGATGACGAACCAGTTGGCCCACGCCGTATGGCTGACGATGAGCGTCCAGAAGATGCGCAGTTAAAAACTGCTGCGCCGCCTGCGCCTGTGTTATCAGAATCAGATCAGAATAACATTGAACTTCGTAAACTTCGTCTTGAAGAAATGCGTTTTGCGCTAGAAGAGAAAAAAGAATATCATAAGATGGCGATTGAAGATCGTCATGAATATCAAAAAGAAGATGAAATTGCATATGAACGTGCGCAAATAGCCAAAGAAGAAAATAAAAAAGAAGAAAAAGCCAGTGAACATTGGATGAAGGCATATTGGCGTCCTGCAATGGGTTGGCTTTATATGCTTATTTGTTTCTTTGATTTTGTTATTGCACCAGTACTAAGCATGTTAATGCCAATCTTTCTTAAAAGTCTTGGTGCAAATACAGTTACCTATACTCAATGGCAAAGTCTCACTCTAGCCAATGGTGGTTTAATTCATCTTGCATTTGGTGCTATTTTAGGTGTTACTGCATGGGGCAGAACACAAGAAAAAAATGCTGCAAATAACGCGGCAAACAATGCAAACAATGGCAATAAACCAACAGGTGGCTCAATTAGCACGACTTAATAGTTGACAGATAGTGTATTTTATGGCATAATTATTATATGAGTCATTATGAAACACTTGGTGTGGCAGAAAGTGCTAGCCCCGAAGAATTAAAAGCTGCATTTAGAAAACTTGCCAAGCAACATCATCCAGATGTGGGTGGCGATCAGACTAAATTTCAACAAATCAACGAAGCATATAGTACACTGAGTGAACCTAATTCTCGTGCTCACTATGACCATACGCTACGCAATCCACAACCACATTTTCATCAACATCATCAAGCACATCGTCAGGCTGGCAATCCATTTGAATTTCATTTTAATTTTGGCGGTGGACCAGACCCAATGTCTGCGTTTCATGACCAATTCTTTAATCAATTTGGATTTCATGTACGGCAACCTCAAATAAATCGTAACATAAGATTAACCATTGAACTTGACTTGATTGAAACTCTTACAAATCAAGTAAAAGTATTAGAATATAGAACGTCTACAAAAACAGAAACCATACAATTTGAAATACCAGCGGGTATTGAAAATGGCATGACTTTCACTATAAGTGGACGAGGAGACGATCTTAATCCACAGCTACCTCGCGGTAATCTTGAAGTAAATGTTAAAATTAAACCTAATTCAAGATATTTTCGTAACAACGAAAATATTATTGAAGATATAACCATAGATTGTTTTAAAGCAATTACAGGAACAACTTTGCCAATTACATTGCCAAGTGGAAAAAATATTGATTTAAATATACCACCAGGTATACAAAATGCATCACAATTTGGTATTACTGACGAGGGATTTCCCCGCGGAAATAATTGTCGTGGAAAATATATCGCAAGAATTAATATTTTAATTCCGACCGCCCTCACGAGTGATCAGATTAACTTAGTCAAAGAAATTCAAAAAATTAAACCTATAAATACTTGACAAAACAAGAAATTATGCTATATTAATAATATGACACAGTTTAATAACGGCGGCGATCTTGACAAAATTGTGAGACATGCTAAACAGCATGCCACTGATAATAATCATCAATATTTTACTATAGAACATTTGCTTCTTAGTATGCTTCACGAAAAAGGATTTAAGAGTGTTCTTGAATCTATTGGCGTTGGAGTAGATGATTTAGTAATAGAATTAGAAGAACATATTTTCAATAATGTTCCTATTACTAAAAAAACCGAAGAAGAACCTAAAAAAACACAAAGCCTTGAACGTGTGTTCAATCGTGCATTTACACAAGTAATTCTTCTTGGTCGCCAAAACATTCATATTACTGATTTGTATTTGAGTATTAGCAAAGAGTCGCAGAGTCATGCTGCATTTTTTCTTAAGAAATATGGCGTAGAACCAGAAAAAGTTGTAGAATTTTATAACAAGAACAAAAGCAAAAAAAGTAGCAATTATGCTACTCAAGCACTTGAAGAATATTGCACTAATTTAAACGAACAAGCAATCAATGGAAAAATTGAATCTGTAATTGGTCGGGTAGATGAAATTGCAGATATGACACAAATTCTTGCTCGCAAAAACAAGTGCAATGTATTACTTGTTGGCGATGCTGGTGTTGGCAAAACTGCTATTGCCGAAGGACTTGCCCTTAACATTGTTAATGGCGATGTTCCAAAATTTCTTAAAGACCACGAAATCTATAGTTTAAACATTGGTTCACTTCTTGCTGGTACCAAATATCGTGGCGATTTTGAAGAACGCCTACAAGAAATTATGGCTGCGGCAACTGAACTTGGCAATGTTATTTTGTTCATTGATGAAGCACATCAAATGCGCGGAGCAGGCAGTGGCAGCAATAGTTCAGTAGATTTTTCTAACATGTTAAAACCAGCATTGGCACGTGGTGATTTTAAAGTTATTGCTTCTACTACATGGGAAGAATATACTCAGCACTTTGAAAAAGATCGTCCACTGATGCGGCGATTTAATCGTGTAACGGTTGATGAACCAAGCATTGCCGATGCTAAGAAAATTATGATGGGTATTAAAGAATCTTATGAATTATTTCATAAGGTTAAAATTACCGATGAAGCAATTTCCGAAGCGGTAGAACTTTCTGCACGTTATCAGGCAGATAAGAAATTGCCTGATAAAGCAATTGATCTTATTGATAGTGCAAGTGCTCTGCGCCGTACCCGAACACGTGGTAGTAGAACAATTGATGTTGCTCAAATTCGCCGTGAACTTAGTCGTATTACTGGTATTCCAGAAGCGCAATTAGGTGAAGAAAATACAAAGAAAATTATGCCCAATATTGCTGTTGAAATTAAAGCTAATGTCTTTAATCAAGATTCAGCAGTTGATAAGGTGCTTGATCGTGTATGGGTATCGCAAGCTGGATTGAAAGCTGATAACAAGCCTGTTGGTTCATTCTTATTCCTTGGTCCTACTGGTACAGGCAAGACTGAACTTGCCAAACAATTGGCTGACCGTTTGAATATGAAACTGTTGCGGTTTGATATGAGTGAATATCAAGAACGTCATTCTATCTCACGACTTATTGGTGCGCCGCCTGGCTATGTTGGTTATGAAGATGCTAACCTTGCTGGTGGTTTGCTAATTAGTGAGATTGCCAAGAACCCGCATTGCATCATTCTCTTTGACGAGATTGAAAAGGCACATCCTGATGTATCACAGGTATTGCTGCAAGTCATGGATGAAGGATTTATCACTGGCACAAATGGCAAGCGAGCAGATTGTCGCCAAAGTATTCTCATTATGACAAGTAACTTGGGCGCTGCTGATAGTGAACGTAATGTTATTGGCTTTGGCGGTGGAACAAATGTGGATGCAGTTGATGCTGCTGTTAAGGAGTTCTTCCGTCCAGAGTTTCGTAATCGTGTTGATGCGATTGTTACATTCAACAAACTTGATGCGGCAACAATTCGTAAGGTTGCAGAGAAGTTCATTCGTGAACTTAATGAACAACTTGCCCTTAAGAATACATCAGTATCTCTTACTGATTCTGCATGGAATTGGTTGTGCAAGACGGGTTATACGCCAAGTCTTGGTGCTAGACCAATGCATCGCACAATTCACGAACACATTAAAGTTCCGCTAGCAAAGAAAATACTGTTTGACAAGACAGGAAATCATGCTAATATTAAAGTAGACCTAAATGTTGAC
>Ga0164296_1004554_pt1 | contig 12532 bp, 11 predicted proteins | sample GEODES057metaG_FD_113533 | JGI IMG/M metagenome (GOLD analysis project Ga0164296, IMG submission 113533) | Dystrophic lake water microbial communities from Trout Bog Lake, Wisconsin, USA - GEODES057 metaG | ecosystem: Environmental > Aquatic > Freshwater > Lake | place: USA: Trout Bog Lake...
GTGGAAAGATACTGCGTGGCGTTTTCGCTGATGAAGCCTGGCCACCAGTAGCAGCACAACGTACCAGAGTCGTTAAAGTACTGGGAGGAGGTTGACTGCACGGGTCCATTACCAATGTACGAGCGGTACAGAGACTTTTCAACCGAGGCATCCCAATCGTAATGAGACTGGGAGATCTGGAGCATGCGGTAGATGGTATTGTATTCCGCTGCCTTGTGCTGCACAAGAATACCGTTGCAGTATACTTCAACGCCGCTGATAAAGCAACCGCTATTCCCAAACTTGGAATACACAGCGTCTGTGGCGGTCGAGATGTTTTGACCAGCGTTGGTACAAGCAACGTCCATGAACATCCTGAAACTTTTGAGGTCTATAATGCTATTCTCTGGAAGATTAACGGTAACGATGGTTCCATTAGGGGTGGCAGTGGAATTGCCTTGGGTCTGGAGCCTGAACCTATTGCGGTTGAAGTTGTTCATACGGCAGCTGAGCATCTTCATTGATTTCGGGAAACACGTTGATTCCTCCATTGTTTAATATGAGCCGAGAGATTTTTTACGGGCGGCAGAAAGGAGGGTTGGCTTGGATGGTTGACAAGGAAATCGCCCTGGAGATGGCGGGTATCTCTGTGAGCACCTCCCAAGAGGCGACCAACTTGTAGGACAGTGCACCAGTCTGGGCTTGCTGGGGGTACGTCTGTAGCAGAGACAAGTCCCGTCCCTTGTCGTCGGTCAAGATCAGAATCATCTGGTCGAGTTGTTTCTGCTGTAGGTACAAAGGATAGTTCCCGTCAGATGGCTCAACATACGTGATGAACGGAGTCAAGGGGTCATAGACTGATTCTCCCAGTTCAATCCGTGCCCAGAGCTGACTCACATTCAGACCAGTGCTGCTGTTGGGCACCTGAGGTTCGAATCCTGATGAGGCAAAGTTGGAGGTTCCGAGAGAGCACCTGAGGTAAAGCGCCTCGAGACTTGAGAGCTGCGCTGGGAATGGGGACGTGTACGTTCCTGGACCAGATGGGGTTGAACTGGTGCTCGTTACGAACACGGATCGGAGAGCTGACAACAGATTGCTCTGGAAACCACCCACAATCTCCTGGCTGTCATTTGTGAATCCTAGTTGACTGATACCTGGAGGGGTCGGCTCAGAGTCATCGTAAAAGGAGACGAAGAAACCAAACGGATTGGTGCCTGAACCAAGCGTGAATGTGAAATCACGACTGATGGCATTGTACGAGACGGAACCAGATAGAACAAGTTGTCCGCCAGTCAAGCTTGCACACGTAGTCATAGCTGCAGTGAATGCATTCGACAAGTCGGAAAAGTTGTTGTACGTCCCAGGTTGAATTATCAAGGGGTAAAAGGTTCCGAAATTAGGTACATACTTGGTCAAACTATCATTAAGTATAGCTGTCCCAAGAGTCCCTGAGGCTGTTGAGTCTGGTTGAAAAGTAGAAGCTGTGAATGAGGTTGCAGAGCTCGAGACAACAGTCCAATTAAAATTGTACGGTGTGCTTGAAAAACCACTCACATGAACTATACTACCAACCGGAAATGGGGTTGTAAAGGTTCCGTTAAAGGTAACGACACCACCGGTGATTGAAGCGCTCGAGATGTTGTAGTACGTGGGGTTGTACCAGTACAAAGTGTTGTTGGTGGGGTTGATGTCGTACCACGTGCGTCGCATATCAAAGGAGCGCATAACAATTCTCATTTGTTCTTGAGGTCCAATGCTGAAACTGTTTGGTTGGAAAATGAACCGGCAATTGGTTCCACTTCCCAAGGTGTTGGTCTGTGAATCAAGGAAAACATTTCGTCGAAAGTGTACTTCAGACCCCATTGTATTAACTAGTACCAAGATTTTAACCAGCGATACCTGATGACGTCTCCTCTGACCAAGTGTTGTCAAGTTCAAGAATCATAGGAGCTCCTTTGGGGCATCGCTTTTGGCACTCCTCAATCTGCTCTGGAGTCAAGGTGGTTGGGGGCGGTGGGATCTCATCTTCGTTCGTGTACGTTTTATAAGCGTCCTCAACAATAATAAGGTTTGTTGACTTGGGTTTAAACTTGTCGTGCTTCACCTTTTCCCAGATTTCGTCAAGCTTTTCTTCTGGGGTCCTGAGCATAATGCCCGCCATTGTCTCATCAACCCAGGGAAACTGTCTGCGATACTCTTTCAGTGCAAGTTGAAACTCTTCATCCGTGTCAAACTTCATTTAACATCTGTAGATATTTTTATTCACCACCAGTTTCAACGGCGTCCCTGAAATCTGAAATGTTTGGGTACTCTTGTTTGAATGAAGGGTCAGAATTGTACACGTATCGTAAACCGGGTGAAATCCCAGCGTCCTGATCTTGTCTCTGAAGTTCATTCATCTGGTCTTGTTTTTCAAGAAAAGTCTGGATTGAGTTGATGTCCTCGGGGTTGTAATCTGGAATCACATAGTACGGGTCAATGGGGGCTCCGTGAAGCGCCTCTTGCCAAGCACCCTTTCCAAGTTCGTAGGCGGTCTCTCCCACATACTGAGCGGCTCCTAACCCGGCTCCGACCGCTGAGGCGATTGCGATGCTCGCTCCGGCTGTCTCGGGCGCCAGTGCCAATCCAATGTCTTCGGCGGTTGCAAGAACGTCAACTGCGGCAGCGGCTCCTCCCCCAGCTGCGCCCCCAGTTGTGATACTGGTCGCCTTGGCAACCTCTGGGTCAACTCCCGCCTTGATGAGGGCATCGTACACCTCTTTTTGGGTGTAATAGCCAGCCAGTGCGCCACCGACCCCTCCACTGATTGATCCGCCAGTCAACTTTGAACCGAGACCGCCCCCAATTCCAACCGTGGTTGGTTCGCCAATGTCAACCCCAGTTGTGTCCTTTATCTCATCTCGAAGTTTGTCAGCCGCCTTGCTTCCAATGTACCCTCCAGCCAAACCTTTCGAGAGACCCTTTGCTGTCTCGTATTGATACGGAAGGTCAACCTTGACAAACTCGGTCAAGGGGGCTGGTTCGCGCTCATAGTATTCGCCGCTGCGCTCTTGGGTTTCAAACGCCTGAGCACGGTGTTGACCAAGAGAGACGGCATCTTCTGGGGTCAACCCGTAGGCAGTCGTCCCGGCAAACTCCAAGTCAACCCGGGACAGAGGTTCATAGTACGTGTGGCTCACATTCTCGGGGAGTGTCTCGAGAAACTTGAAATCGGTCGGGTCGGTCAAGATGGTGTGGTACTCAAACGGAACTTTGCTCTCCTTGTACCGAGTCAGGGGGGTCTCGTGAACATTCAACCCGACCCCTGGGATTCCGTAGCGTTCGCTGTACACTCGAGCCTTGTGTCCGCCGTACGAGTGTCCCAAAAACTTGATGTCCGTGAATGTGTCTCCATCAATCATGATACTCTTGACTCTCGCGCCCTCTTTGACCACATTGTAATGGTTTGTTTTGAACAACTCGTCAAACACCTCCTTTTCTTGTGCGACATCTTGACCGCGTGCGCGGATTCCAAGAGCCACTCGACCAACATTCCCAAAATCATTGGGACCAGCGCCTTCAAGGTTGATCCGAAGTTCACCAGTCTCGGGGTTTCCAATGATTGAATATTTGTGTCCCTTGGCAATCACTTTGAACCCAGAACTCGCGTCAACCTTCCCATTGATTCCGCGCATGTAGTCTTGAAGAATCTTTGGGGGCGGTTCCTTGGATAAAGAAGCAGTCTTCCCAAACTTGAACCCGACCCTTTTTTGAAGAAAGGACGCCCCGGGTCTGACCGGTTCAACAGGTCCCACGGGTCCCACGGGTCCACTCTTCTGAGGAGCGTCAGCCACGAGCGGCAACGCGAGAGCTTCACCACGACCAAATAGTTTTTCAAGTACAATTTCATTTTGACACAATTCAGGATACAGATGGCACAAAATATTTCGCTGACTGTCGCCCATTATTATCTTATATAGATATTAAATGTCTCACACACCTTCAGACGCTGGAATCCCTCAATTGTCTCGCCCACCAAGTCTAGGTCGGGGGCACGCCGCTAGTATGCATGATAGCGATTTAGAACGCCTTGCGGCTCGTGGAGCTATTGACCTTTCGGTTGGTGTGAACCCAATGGCTATTGCCAATCAGGGTGCTCATGTTGGGGAAGAGGTTACTTCTTTTCCGACACAAGGAAATCATTTTGTCGATTTACATGCCAATCCGTTTCCAGCGCCATCTGGCTTTTTTCAAGTAGGTCCGCACACGGGTGAGTCAACTCAGCCCCATCACCATCATCAACGGCGGGAGTCTTACTCCGATTCGGACGCCGAGTCAAGTGCCTAAGGGTTGGACAACTCGACGGGTCCCAGATGTTCCAGTGTTCCGGGTGTTCTGGGTGTCGAGGGGGGTCAGGTAGCCAGTGTATAGGGACAATAAAAAGTATATTTCTTCTTACCATCTTTTTTTTCAAGTCCCCTAAGGGCTCCTCTTATAACCCCGGAACACCCAGAACACCTGGAACAGACGGGTTGACTATATACAAAAGACGAGACTTTGGTGTTCCGACCCCTATTTTTGGGTCGGAACACCCCGGAACACTTTGGGTGTTCCGAGTGTTCCAGGTGTTGTGGGGGGTCAGGTAGCCAGTGTATAGAGAAATAAAAAGTATAGATCTTTTTACCAACTTTTTTATCAAGTCCCCTAAGGGCTCCTCTTATAACCCCGGAACACTCGGAACACCTGGAACAGATGGATTGACTATATACAAAAGACGAGACTTTTGTGTTCCGACCCAAAAATAGGGGTCGGAACACCCCGGAACATTAGTTGTCATCCGAGAATGTGAGGGAAACCTTGACCAAACCCTTGAAGTAGGATGCGTTTCCATCCTTCCCCCGAGCCTTGACTCGTTCCACCCCAAGTGCCTTGAACTTTCCGGTGATGACAAAATCACTAAACTTTAATTCCCTGAACGCGCGATACACCTCGGATGACTTGATCCAGTTCTCCTTGTTCTCCTTGTCAGCTACGATTGTATACGTGCGCTCGAGAAGGTCTCCAAAGACATCTTGTTCCTCGTTCAAGTCTTCGCGAAACAAACGAAGCTCTTCAATCTGTAAGAATGATGCCTTGTCCTTGACCCACTCGTCATAGCCCCATTGAATAATGTGATCAAGTGCTTGATAAGCCTCCTCCGTCTGTAAAAAATCGAGAGACCCATCAAGTACCTTCTCGTACGTCTTGTTCCAAGGAAACCCTCGTCTGCGCCGCTGAACCGCCTTGTCAATCTTGTCAAACACGAGGGGCTGTTGACCAAGACTAAACAGTGTCATCTCTGGTTTCACCTTGACCTCCTTTTCGCCGCACTCGCGCGCGTAGAAGCCTTCTTGGGTACAGAGACGCTTGAACTGCTCAGAATCAACAACCATCTCCGCAGAAGCCTCACTTGAAAACCCAATGCGGGTGTCAGACATCTTGACTTTGGAATCAGAGTGTTCATTCCCAGCTGCGTACTTATTGACACGCATGGATGTGATGTTGAATGAATCCACGTACCCGGGGAACGCATCAATCATACATTGAGACATCAGACTCTTGCCGTTTGAACCAGTTCCAAGGTTGTCGTACTGTGCTTCATATGGATTTCGACCCGTCATTGCAATACCAAGAGCCCGAATGTAGTCAACTCCAATCTGTTCACCAAGTGGATCCAAAAAGATCGTGTTCATAACCTTTTGAATCATTGTTTCATTCTTGTCGGGGTTGAAATCGCGAGGAATGCGCTTTGTGAAAAAGTAATTGTGATTGAATGGTTCAAGATTGGCAGTCTCAATGTTCTTGACCCCATTCTTGTACAGAACCTTACCCTTGCGCGCTTGAATACCCCTTGCGAAAAAATCAGATGAATCGGGAAGTGTCTGCGCCATTGTGTACATGTCTCGAATGTTTCGAGGGCGACCACCAGTCTCAGATGTCTTGCCAAAAAACTTTCCACATATTCTGGCAAAGATACCAAAACTGTCAGATGACCAGATACCAGTCTCCTCTTCGTACGCATAAATCTTTGACCCAATCTTTTTGATGTAATCACCTTTGGACGCCATCAGTTGGTCGAGTTTGACAGCTGGCGTATCCTTTTCAGAATCATCCTCTTGCTCCTCATTGACACTGAACCCGGACAAGTCAATGCCCTCATCCATCTTCTTCTCCAACCACTTGAACGAGTACCCAGTCTTCTCCTTGACGTGTTCGGACATTTCGTCAAGTTGCTCTTGCGTGTACAACTCCTTGCTCATAAACCCGTCAAAGCAAAGAACGGGATTCTTGACACGGAGAAAGTCAATCGCCGTCATCAAAGATTTGTTTTCAATGTCGCACAGAATCCTGTTCATAACCGACCCGCCAATGTTCTTCTTCTTCACCTCCTTGACCCGCTTGACCAACTCGGCATTCTCCGGATCCGCCATCATCTTCTTTTGGATTTCCTCGACCGAAATCTTGTAGAATGTGAGCCACGCGGGCTTGACTTCCAACTCGTTATACGCCTTGACTCCGCCATTGAGTATACTCAGAACCACCTCCTTGGCTGCGTCCCGGTTGATGTTGTTTGCAGTCATCATCTCCGAAAGGTACTGGTCCCGCTTGACCAAGTACGATTCAAACGGTTCCACGTCCCAGCCCTTTTTCTGACAGTACTGAACAAAGGCGGTCGGGTGGCAATTCACCTTGTCGTAATCGTGGTACCCGGGTGAAATGGTGTGTCTGATCCATCGTTTAAAACCCTGCATACTCCCCCCACCCTTGGCAAACTGACGCCCTGGAACCTCGGGACAGTGGGTCTCTGAATAAAAGTAGGTGGTCTGCACGAGACCGTGTTTCCCCGCTGACTTGAGATACTTTTTTAAGAGGGGTAATATCGGGTACTCCTTGTCTTGCATCTTGATCGGTTTCTTTTGCTCATCGCTAACTGGTAGCTCATTCCAATTTGAGATGATACTGTTGAGTGCCTTGAGATTAGGTTCTTCGTTGGAGACAAATGTGAAACTCATTTATAGTACCCGCAGATTATTTTTTTAAGCCGAGGTGTCCGCCTGGGATTTTTCCTGGGCTGGGTCCTCGTCCTGGGTTTTTTCGGGCGCCGCACAGACCGAACACAAAACACTCGTGAAAAACCCGTGGTCATCGATGTTCATGGTCCTCTTGCGTTCCTTGGTAAAGACCTCGTCGCACACGTAACACTTGTGGGTGTTGATGTACAGAGTCCAAAGGTAGGTCAGATTATCACACTGCTTTGACGGGAAACACTTCTTGTACTTCCTGAGCTGTTCGCTCTCTGGGACTTCGACTCCTGGAGCAGGATGGTCCCTGATGTACACCTCGAGGGCACGGGCTGTCTCTTCCCAGGAGATTCCGTGCTTCTCCATGCTGGATAAGAATGGAATCCTGCCGTTCTTCTGGATGTTTTTTATACAGTTGTCCCTCAGGATACATTCCTTCTTGGCATAGTACCTGGCACTTGACTTTTCAATCTTCTCTTTTGGGGTCTTCAACTGCTTGGTTTCAGAGTCGCTCATTTATCTTATCCTGAGAAAAGAATCTCTAAGTTTTTTTCTCAGGGTACTATAAAATGGAGCGTCAGCCCCGAGCACCGCGAGTGTTCGACCAAAAAGTGTACCACGCCACCTGGTTCCGAACGCCCAAGGGCAAGAAGATTGAAAGAATTAACAAATGGAAACATCTTGGTCTCATTCACGATGATTACGATTCCCTGTATGAAGTGTACCTGAACACAACTGCGTGTCAGGTTTGCGGTCATGAGTTTGAAACATCAAGGGACAGGTGTATGGATCACGACCACGAGACTGGTCAATTTCGTCAAATACTGTGTCGAAGTTGTAATACAAGAGACCACTGGAAAAAGAGACTAGTGCCCGCTCCTCTGGTGCAATAGACGCACTTGAGCCTCTGCTTTGGCGAGGGTTGTGTGCTTCGCGTGTACTCTTCCCGTCAGGGGATTGACTACTTGAAAACCACCATGATGTCTCTCGATAACGTACGGCATTTTATTATTACACTATATTAAAATGAGTAGTGTCAATCCATTATTTACGCCACCTCGTGAAGACCAAACATTATTTGAACCAACACCCCTTATGATGGGAATTTCTATGATTCGAGACACAACATCGAGACTTGTACGTGGCGAAAGGACGACTGGAGCAGCCATCTTTGCTGGGACAATGGCGGGTGCATTTGCAACTGGCTACACAGCTGGTCCAGGATATCTTATACTTGGAGCGCCAGCTGGAGGACTTTTTGGTTACGCTACTGGAAAAGCAATCCAACACATGAGAAAAAGAAAAGAAGAGACAACAGAACGTACAGAACATGTTCTCATTGAACAACCTGGACAAGATTTATCAAGTATCGAAATTCAACCCGTGATTGGTTCTCTCAAAAAAGGTGGAACAATTCATAAAACTGGTTTGTACAAACTTCACAAAGGTGAAAAGGTGATACCCAAATAAAGAATCACAATCTAAAAGACTTTTTAAACTTTTCGAGTGATTCAGAACTCTTGAACACTTTCACGGGACGTTCACTTGGTTTACATTTGGATACATTCCCCGAACACATACACATCTTGACTTTGATTGTTCCGTCTGGCTCTTTGGACTCAGTGAGAACTTTCATTTATATATCTTGGTATAATTTTAATGAACCACGAAATCATTAAAATTATTCGAACGCCAGAAGGCAATCACTATTACTCGTACACATTGACTGACAAATCGACACAGACACAAGCTATCTCAAAACTTTAATCACATGAACAATGGGTTCGGTCTCCTCGGAACCAATTGGGAAACCTGTTGAGGGGCAGCTGGAGTCTTCTTCTTCTTTTTCACCATAACAACCTCCTCCTCGCTGTCTGATTCACTCTCTTCAACAACAATAATCTTCTTCTTTTTCGCCTTTGCCTTGGGCGGCTCGGACGAGGGTTCGGGTTCGGGTTCCATGTCAAACTGTGTCTCAGGCTCACTTGCCTTTAATAATTCCTTGTGTTTTTCCTCGATAGCCTGACGCTCCTTCATTTTTTGCAACTGGTCAATCTCTCGTTGTTTCGCTCGTAGGGCAGTATTTTCTTTGCGCACCTCCAAGGCACGAACCCTGGCTTTGGCGAGCAATTCGAGCTGAGCGGGAGTTTTCTGGTTTTTTTTGGGGGCGACCCCCTCCAAGGCATCTTTTACTGGGGCGGCTGGGGTCTTGACAGGCTCAGACATTCCTTTGAAATACTCAGAGATTAAAATTGGCAGAAGATTAAAAAGTGCGCTGGACTGTCAAAAATGGTTCTTTTCCAAATTAGTGTTCACCTAGCATAATTTCTCGGGACCCTTCCTCCTCGACGATTTGGTCTTCCTCCGCCTGTGGTTCCTCTTGGGTCATCTCATTGAATGTCTGTTGGAGATCGCGTGGATTGATTTGCTGAGCCACAATCGTTTGTTCCTGTACAACGAGAGCTTCGAGTTCGGCACGCTGACGGTCCCTGTAGCGCCTTTGGGCTTCAGAGTTGCGTTCGCGCTGGTAATCAAGTTCCTCCTCGGGTGTGGTGTATCGAAGGGTGGAACCGCGTCCACGCTGTACACGTCCCGAACCTGGTGTCATTCGGTCCGCACGGCGTTCCATGGTTCGTCCGCGTTCAAAGGGTACCTCATTCCTCAACTCGGCTTCGTACCTGTCGCTTCGAAGTTCATCACGCATCTCCATCGCCTCACGTCGCCCAGTGCTTCGACCTTCTTCAAACACCTGTTGACGTTCACGTTCCTCTTGACGAGCAAGTTCCATCAAAGTCATATCACGTTGACGGTCTTCTTCGGCTTCGAAGGCTGCGCGGTGATACTCTTCCAGCGCCTGTTGGGCTTCAAGGTCGAGACGGTTCGCTTCCTGAATCTCTTTTTTGATTTTTTGGAGACGAGCATACGCCTCGAGTGATGTAATCCATTGTTGACGCCAGGCATCCTTGATGGTCTGGAGGTCAGCTCGTGCCTGTTCTGAAAACATGTCAATCACAATCGAGTTGGGAGGAGCCTTTCGCTCGAGTGGAATGAATCGACCGAGGTTCTGTGCATTAATGTTTCCTCCGACAAATCGACGTCCAATCTCAGTCGACACTGGGACTGAAAAGTTTCCGAGCTCTTTTCGGTTCAATTTTACTTTACGTTCCTGGCACTCCATCTCAGTCTTCCTGACCATTTGCTTTGGTATGACACTGTGGTTGACTAATTCATGAGGGTCTCTTCCTTCTTTTTGGTATCCACAAATCATGTTACTGTACTGTAATATTTTTGTTCGCACTATAATAATGAATAGCATCGGGAACACTTCCAAGACTGACACCCTTTATGTTCGTCAACTCGGAGCCCCAGAACAGTACGTGGAAAAACTTTACTTGGACTCTATGAATCTTCAGGGTGAGCTAATCATTAAGAATCCATCAACTGGTTCAACAGTCTTCATCGCAGACACAAATGGCAATGTTGACCAGACTGGTTTGACAAATTATTACAACGCTGGGGACATCCTCTCAACAAATCCACAATTTTCAGTTGGGATGTCAAGTGGAAACTTTGTAATTCACGACAACATCACGGGTGTTGATTCAATGTCCATCAACGCCACAAGTGGTGCCATCACATTCGACCCTCCTGTGGGTGGAGGCGGTAGTTGGGTCGGCACAGCCACAAGTCCTCTGAATATGAACGCCTTTCCAATCATAAACGCTACAAGCATCACAGCCACCAATTTCAACGGAAACTTGAACGGGGTTGCTTCCAGTGCTGTCAGTGCGAATCAAGCCCTTGGTCTCTACGCCGCCAGCGCCCCAACTGCCAACTCGATTGTTCTTCAATCGGGAACATCATCCACAAGCTATCTAGCTCCAGGAACGACCGGGACTGTGTTGACTACGAACGCGAGTGGAGGGCTTGAATGGGACGCGAGTATCGTTCCAGGAGCTGGGGTGTTGACTATGAGTACTGGGGGACACTTGACTGGCAGCGCTTCATTCAGTGCCAATCAACCGACTGGAAGCCCCGTGTCTTTCACAGTCTCATCGGATGCAACAACTGCGGCAACTGCGGGAACCCTGGTGGCTCGCGACAGCAATGCCTCATTCTCAGCAAATGTCATCACCGCAAATTTGAATGGAACTGCGACCCAGTCAACCACAAGCACCAATCTGAGCGGCGGGACAGCTGGTAACATCCCATGGCAATCTGGGTCTGGTACAACTGGGTTCATCCCAACTGGAAGTGCTGGTTCAATTCTTCAAGCGAATGGGACGAGTGTTCCAACTTGGGTCGCCGCACCCAGTGTCGGAAATGCCAACTTGTCCATCTCAACAGCAAATCACGCATCTGGTTCTGGCTCCATCAGCATGAATCAATCGTCCCCAGATGTTTCTATTGTTATACAAACAGATGGTACCTCATCGAACACTCCTAGCACCCTTGTCGCCAGAGACTCAACTGGAAACTTCACATGTGGAACCATCACAGGAAATCTGTCAGGGACCGCTTCAAGTGCCACAGCTGCTACAAACCTTACTGGTGGTCTTGGTGGTCAAATACCTTACCAGAGCAGTGTCAACACGACTGCATTCCTTCCTAACGGCACGGCTGGGCAGATCCTCACGAGCCAAGGAACCACACTCGCACCCACGTGGTCAAACGCCCCGACCGTGAACAATGGAACTCTTTCATTCACAAGTGGCGCGCATGTAACCATTTCTGGTGGAAACTTTACTGCCAACCAGGCGACAAACACAACTGAGAACATCACTCTTGACGCCACCACAAACAATACACTTGGGACCATCGTGGCTCGTGATTCGTCAACTGGAGGGTTTTCTTCGGGACCCGTGAACACCAATCAAGTTGTCTACACTGGGAACATCTCATTGACACCCACGAGTGGAAACTTGAACCTGACAACTGGAAACCTTGACTTGGCTGGCGGTCAAATCACAAGTGCGTCAAACATAACACCAACTCTGAACACTGTTTTAAACTTGAACAACAATGGGACTTCTGGTGTCAACATCAACACGAGTGGGGTTCCACGCATATCTGTGAACGGAGTCAATGGAAATACAACAATAACAAACTTGACTCCAACTGTTCTTCAAGATTCAACCGGTTCTTCGGGAACAAGTGGGTACTATCTCAAAAACACTGGATCAGGTGCTACGAGTTGGGCAGCAGCTCCAAGCTATGTGTCTCAATTACAGGTTGCTGCAACAACAAGTGCTGGAACTTATTATCCCATCTTTACAAGTTCACTTGGAAGTCCAAACACAGTTAATGGAGACAATACAAGCGGACACTTTTCGTACAATGCCAACTCTGGAACTCTGGTAACTTTGAATAACACTGTTGGTTCAAATGTTTCTTGTTCAAATGTTATTGTTTCAAAGAATATTTCACTTTCAGGAACCTTTGCAGACGCGTCAAGTTCAGTTGGTTCCTCTGGTCAAGTGCTTTCAAGTACTGGAACTGGTACTGCGTGGGTA
>Ga0164296_1004557_pt1 | contig 12527 bp, 12 predicted proteins | sample GEODES057metaG_FD_113533 | JGI IMG/M metagenome (GOLD analysis project Ga0164296, IMG submission 113533) | Dystrophic lake water microbial communities from Trout Bog Lake, Wisconsin, USA - GEODES057 metaG | ecosystem: Environmental > Aquatic > Freshwater > Lake | place: USA: Trout Bog Lake...
ACGGTCCCACGCCTCCCGTGAAGAGTGACGACACAAACAAGGTCAGTCCGCCAAGAGCAAAGCCGAAACTCGGTCCGTAGACCGCGCCGGCAAGCACCAAGAGGAAGAAGACGGGCTCGAGGCCGGCAACTCCTGGACTCGGGATGCGAAGTGCCGTGCCACAGGCCGCCAAAATCCCAAGAACGGCAATACCTCGCACGTCAAAACTCCCTCGTGCAATGTCACTGGCGCACAACACCAAGAGGAGAGGAACGAGAACAAGCAGTTCAATCGGCGCATCAGCCCGGTGGGCTTGACTCACGGAGGCCGATGCATGGAGGAAGAAGGGCCACACCAACGCGAGGACGCCGACACAACTGAGCACCACGAGCAACAAACCCGATCGCTGCGTCAACCGCACCGGTCCTTGTTGACGAGTGCGTGTCATAGAGCGGCTTCAATTTCGTCAACGCTGAGCCATTTCTGTGGAGCGAGCACCTTCGCCACTTGCGGCGCGAACACTGGCGTATGACAGACCACCTCTCGCACGTCGCCAAAGGCAATGACGTCGCCTTGCGACAAGACCATCGCTTGGTCAGCGCATTGGGCCACAAATTCCACGTCATGAGTTGCGACAACAACGCAGACTCCCGTGTCGCGCAAATGATGAAGTTGATCGACGAAGGTTCGCTTGGCGCAATAGTCAAGGCCTCGTGTTGGTTCGTCGAGTAACAGAACCTTGGGTGCGGGTGCGAGCACGACGGCGATAGCGAGGGCGAGGCGTTGGCCTTCTGAGAGATCCCGAGGGTGTCGCGAGAGATCAATCTCACCAAGCAATTCGTTCAGGACTGCTTGCGTGCTACCTGGTGTAAGTCCATGTTCACGATCCGCCGTGTCGCATTCGGCGTCAACTCGCTGCTCGTAGAGCAGGTCTCCTGGCTCTTGCGGCACCAGGCCAACGAGGCCGTTTCGCTCCCGAGCCGAAAGTGAAACGGCACAGTGGCCGGCTATCTCAGCGGACCCTTTGGTCGCCTTGATCACGCCGGCGAGCGCATTGAGCAAGGTTGACTTGCCGGAACCATTTCTGCCGAGCAGTGCCGTGATGGCCCCTGGCGCAAAGGAAACACTCAAGTCGTCAAGACCACGAATCGTGCCGTAGGTCACGTCAAGATGACGGGTCGACGCGGCAACCTCGTCGTTGATTCTCCGAGGTGCTGGCAGTGCCACACCTGCCAAGCGGCCGGGAAGGTCATGCATTGTGCGGCGCGCTTCTCGAACAGAGAGTGGCAAGGGATCAAGGAGCAAAAAGCGGCCCAGCTCGACCAAGGGAGGAGCGATCACCGAGTGCTGCATGGCGACATGTGCTTCGGCCAGATCAACACGACCCGAGGTTCCAACAACTGCAACCTCGTCAGCGAAGGGAAGGACTCGCTCGAGGCGGTGCTCCGCCACGATGACCGTGAGGCCCACGTCGTGAACCAGTCGAGTGAGTGCGCTCAGCACTTCTTCAGCGGCGCCGGGATCAAGTGCGGAAGTGGGTTCGTCGAGGACCAAAATCTTTGGGGCTGCAGCAAGCACCGCAGCAATGGCAACACGTTGGCGCTGTCCTCCAGACAACTCGCGCAAGGAACGATCTCTGAGCTCATGAAGACTCATCACGTCGAGTGCGTCTTCAACACGGCGTCGCATGGTGACGGCATCGAAGCCAAGGTTCTCCATGGCATAGGCGATTTCATCCTCGACTCGTTCCGTCACAAACGAAACCGAGGGGTTCTGCCCGACATAGCCAACAAGATCAGCCATGTCGGCAGGCCGAGACGTTCGCAATGCGCGTCCGCCAACGACGACGTCACCAGAGAATTCCCCGCCGCTCAGCGTGGGGACAAGACCATTGATGCACTTGAGCAGGGTGGACTTGCCGGTGCCAGTGGGACCGACGACCACGACAAATTCTCCCTCAGTGATGTCGAGCGACACATGATTCAGCACCCATTCCTGGTGCGCGTGATAGCGAAATGAAACGTCGTCGAAGCTGATCATCGAACAGCCTCCACCAGAGGAGCACTGGCGCGCACTTGAGTGTGCGTCGACCTCTGCGGTGCAGGACTTGCAACGAGGGCGAGAAGACCAGCGCCACAACACACAACTGCCCAGACGGAGAGCTGAGGCCCGACCAAGGGATAGGGCGAATAGGTCACCGCTGCAGGGAATTTCACGCTCAAGATCTCAATGCCAACAAGGACGCCTGCGCCGGAGAGGACACACAGCCATGATCTCCAACCAAAGGGAGCAGGACGATATCGAGTTCTCGAGCTGCGTCGGCCACTTCCGAGCACGCCAACAGCGAGAAGGAGTGCACCAAGACCAAGCCAGAGCGGTGCGGCTGGCACGGAACGTGATGCGCTGAGCAGTCCATAGATCCCACCAATGAGCAACAAGGTGCCGAGCCCGGCGAGCACGCCACAAAGCACGGTTCGCTTCCGAGAGACGCTGACGAGATTGCGCCCAAAACCGCGAGCCTCCATTGATGCCGCGAGATCCATCGAACCCTCAAGTGCGTCTTCAAGGACGGGGACGGCAATTCCCCGGAGACCTTTGAGTCCCTTGCTCGGTCGCCCTCGAAGCGTGCGCGCCGTATGGACGCGCTGGGTGGCGTGAACGAGTTCGGGCACAAAACACAAGGCAATCGTCACGGCCACGGCAAGTTCATTGAAGATGCCTGGAAGAGAGCGAAGTACTTCTCGAGGATGTGCAACCGAATTGGCGACACCAAAACACATCAGCACAAGAGCGAGGCGCCCACCTGCGACTGCTGCGGTGATGAGCGCTTCTTCGGTGACGGGGCCGCCGATACTCACGCCCGCAGCCCAAGACGGCAACGCTACCGACGGCAAGGTAAAGAGCACGTGACCTGGGAGGCGTTGTCCAAAGGCAATCTGAAAGAGCACGCGCACCGCAATGACAAAGAGTCCCAGGGTGATGAACAAACCAAAGGAACGCCCCCACGCTGCAGTCGTTTGGCGCAAAATACCGACGCACAGAATCACCGCGGCTAGAACGACGAGGGTAAAGGGGTTCGTGATCTTCAACGCCGCAGCGGCGAGTGCAGCGGCCCAGAGCCACCAAGCCACTGCATGGACGCGTCGATCACGCCTCATCCGTGCACACGCCGCCACAACAGCGCACCACCCACGACACCTACGGCTGCGCCACAGACGAGCAGGACGGCGAGAAGCGGCGAGTTGTGCGATGCCGAGTGCATCGCTTCATTGGCTCCTGTCGCTTGTGGCGCAACAGACACACCTTGCTTTGTCGACAACGTGCTGCCACTCGTTGACGCCGCTGCCTTCGTGGTCGTCGTCGTCACTGCAGCCCCTTGTGCAGATCCTTGCGGCACCGTCGTGCTTGGCGTGGTCGTCGAAACAGGCGTGACGGGACAAAGGGTGGCTGCGTTCGAACTGCTCGCAGGAGCCGGATCGCTCGACCCGCCAGTTCCGTTGCTCTCGAATCGCCACCCTTCGGCTACTGGCGCAGTCGCTGCCTGCTCGGCGGGTCCATTGTGCGCGTAGCTCCAGCCACTCGACGTCCCGTGGAAATAGGCCCAGTAGGCATAGTGCGAAGCAGCTGATGAACCACAACCAGACGTCGGATAACCCGCAATCGAACACAGCAAACCGGTGCTCGCAAAGGTTGGCGCCGCTTGACCCATTTGTGTCATGGCATTGGTGAGGGCTTGCGCGTCACTGGCGCCATTAGAAGTAGAGGCACAAACGATCTCTGGGCTTTGTCCGTTGCCGAAATCAATCACGACAGCAATTGTTTGCGCGCCAGCTGCGAGAGCACTCACCGTTCCTGGGAGGACTGCAACAACGCCTCCAACAAGTGCTGCGGCGAGAAAACGACGGCCGTTCATGTCACGCAGGGTCCTTGGCTCCTGAAAGTGCGAGCACTGCCGCATATGAGGTTTGCGGATCTGGCAATGAGCCAGTCTGATAGAAGAAGCCGCCCTGTTGGGATCCAGGAGTCGTGACTTGGAAACTCGCTTCACTAGCCGCAGGAGAGACGCCACCAAGTGCCCAGGTACCCGAATTCGACGTTGTCGATATACCGAAGGCATTCAGTCCGTTGATCACGACTGCAGTTGATCCCCCATCGGACGTGTTGCCAACGTAGTAACCCCACGAAGAGGGAGAAAACTCCGTATCTTGCAGATTGGTCAACGCTGCGGCCACCACTGGTGATGAGGCGGTTTCTCCCATCGCCGCCAAGGCCATCAGGGCATACGCGGTGCTGTTGGTGTCGGGCCCTTGGTAGTTACCCGTGCCACGTGTGCCGCTTGCACAGGGATTGTCAACGATGTCGGAGCTGAATGCCCCATTTAACGCCGTTCCCCCACCGCTGCACTGTTGCGCGTCAAGCCATGACACTGCATTGGTCAGCACTGGATTCGACGTCGACATGCCGTCGAGGATCAATGCAGAAATCACGACTGCCTGGGACTGGGTTCCTGCCCATTGATTGACGCACGTGCCGAAGTAGTAGGGATCGGTGCCCGTGCTGCTCTGTTGGGTGGCAAGGATGCGACTGACGAAACTGCTTTCGTCCGCGACCAAGGCTGCGTTGTGCGTGACGATGGCGGCAATGAGGAGATATGCCAAGTTCATCGCAGAATCTTCAGGCGACGTGGGAACGTAATTCACCGTGCGCGGCGCGCAGAGATCACCCCACGACGGCGACGATGTGGGAGAGAGGACGACGAAGTTATCGACGTTGCCTGCGAGATAGTTGGCGCCTGCCGTCATGGCATTTTCCACCGACGGAGTTGTCACGCCAGATTCCGCCAGTGCAATCACCGTCTGCACCGTCATTCCCGGACTCTCCACTCCGTAGCTCATGACTGACCCATCGGGCTGGAATTCACTCACCAGATAGTTCACGCCCAACTGCAGCGCACTGAGTGCAGCCGGAGCTGTCGTCGTGGTGGTCGCACTTTCTGGCACGCACGCAGCACCTGCTGGCTTGGCGGTCGACAGGCCAAGCGTGAGGGTCGCTCCGGCAATCACGAGAACGAGGAGCACGATCCGGCTGCGATGCGATCGCAGGACAAGGAGTCCGAGTGCAACCGCTGCGGCGGCAACAAGAAGCATCGTGAGGGCACTAAACCCGGTGGATGCAAGGCAAGTAGTTGGTGTCATTTCTCTCCCATTGCGGGAGGGAAAAGAACACTGTGCACGATGTGCGGCCCTTTGCCCTGGCCGCGTGTCTCGACGTGCAGGATTTCTCAGAAGAACTGAGGTATCCCGACTCTGAGCACTTCGCTCACCACGGTTGCGGACCAGCGCCGGACTTTGACCGGCTTCCCCTCAACTCCCTTTTTCTTTCGTTGCTCACCCTACACCGACACCGAGAAGGTGTCATTTCAACAGGCGTTCTTTCGATGCTGCATTCGTTCGATGCCGCGTTCTCTCGACCCTGCCTTCTTTCGACAGGGCGGTCGTCGACCCTCGCGAGTGAGTTCTTCTCGGTCAGGGACCGACAAAGGTGTGGCGCATTTCGCCCACCGACTCAACAGACGAGACGAGTTCCTCGCCTGCCTTCAAGAACCGAGGTGGGTTGTGCCCTTGGCCCGCACCCGAGGGCGAGCCCGTAAAGATCACGTCACCAGCCTCGAGGGTGATGATCTGCGAGATCGCCACCAATGCTTCTGGGACAGAAAAAATCATGTCGTTGCTTCGCGCGTCTTGCATCACTTCACCATTGATCGCGCACCGCAAACCCACATTGTTCGGGTCATCAAACTCGTCAATCGTGCTGAGCCATGGTCCAAATGCGGCATAACCAGGAAAAGACTTTCCAAGCGAGAATTGCCGACCTGCTGCCATCTGCACATAGCGATCCGAGATGTCCTGTCCGACCGCAAGACCAGCAACATGGTCCCAGGCTGTCTCAAGTGTCACCTTGGACGTGGTCTTCTTGATGACCACGACGAGCTCGACTTCATAGTCAACTCGGTTGCCCGACAACTTGATTTCTCCATAGGGACGGCCAAGCGACGACCGAAACTTGGAAAAGACCGCCGGGATCTTCGATGACTCCAAGCCCATTTCGTCAGCGTGACTCTGATAATTCATCCCAATGGCCAAGATCTGCGGAGGATTTGGCGACGGTGGCCCCAGCAAACTTTCATCAATGGGCGTCACGTTTCCCGACAAGGTGTCTGCGATGGCAGCGATTTCATCAATGCGGGCAATCGCCTCGGTGAGATCGGAGCTAAACGAGCCAGACGAAGCCTGCTCGAGGTCGAGTGTTCCACCGTCGACGACAATCGCCGCGCGGCCTGCAACATTGGCCAATCGCATCTGCTTGTACTCCTTGTCTCTTTCTTCGAGAAATGCCCTCGCGATCCTAGGTCGTTACGAAGCGATAGCCCGCACCGCGAACAGTTTGTATGAATGAGGGTTCTCCAGGAACATCAATCTTGCGACGCAGATAGCCAACGTAGACGTCGACCACGTTTGAGCCAGGGTCAAACGAGTAGTCCCACACAGAAGAGAGGATCTGGGTGCGCGACAGCACTTGACCGGGGTGCCGAAGGAACAGCTCAAGCAGAGCCCACTCTCGCTGAGCAAGCTCTATGCGACGACCACCTCGTGTGGCGATTTTCGTGAGTAAGTCAAAACGAAGATCTCCATAGACCAACTCAGTGACGCCGGGCTGCTCCGCAGTGCGGAGCACCGCACGAATTCGAGCGAGAAGCTCGTCAAATGAAAATGGCTTTGGCACATAATCATTTGCACCTGCATTGAGACCGGCAACTTTGTCGCGCACTTCACCCTTTGCCGAAAGCACAATGACGGGCGTGACGTCGCCCCGTCGCCTCATTTCATCCAACAGCACAGTGCCATCCGCGTCGGGCAAACCTCGATCCAGCAAAACTAGATCGAAGCCCTCCTGAGGAGCAGCAAGGAGGCGTCGTGCATGACCCGATCAATCTCGTCGTAAATCATTTTTGCGATTTCGTCGTCGCCTTGCTCCAAGGCTTTTGTTGCCAGCACGACCGAGCGTGTCAGTTTTCTTTCTGCGTTTTCGAACGGGCCTAGTTTTCTTCTACCGAACTGACGCTGCGCATCTTTGAAGTCTTTTTTGTTCTGATCTTTGATTCGCTGGAAAAGTTGTTCAGCCTCTTTGTTCGTCAAACGAGGCAGGTAATCGTCGTATGACGGATCGTAGGGATAACGCGTACCCTCAGAGTCCGTTACATACTTGTTGCCTTCCTTGTCAGTCTTGACGTGGCCCTCTTCACCCGGACCCGGATCATCTGTCCATTGATTTCCATGGAACTCATGACCAGCGACGTCGCCCTTGGCCACGGCTTCTAGGGCTAGGCGTTGAATCTCGGCATCGACCAGCGCAATCTCGTCAAGGATTGCTTCTCTGGCCGTCTTGGCCATTTGTTCAACAAGCGAGGGGTTCACCCTCCTAAGGCTACTTGCCCTGCTGCTCTGCTCCGGTGCGATCTTCATAGTTGGACTTCATCTTTTCAAAGATTGCCGTCGCGAACGCGTCTTGCTCGGCCTCTGTCAACTCTGACCACTTCTTCTCGGGCTTGCCACCCGCGATCAACTCACGTCCCATTTGTAATCCCTCCTGTTCCTCCGGTAGAGATGGTCGTCCCACCTGCTACATCGAAGATGCTGTGAGAGAGACGAATATCAGCCGACCGAGCCTGTTCACACCAACTCCTTCGTCATTGCCATCGCACTAGCGTGCCGGTTCTCGGTGAAGGGATTTTAAGGCGAGAATGAGCAAATTCTTATTCGCCCGTCTCTTGGCAGAACTTGCCGGAATTCACCCCTTCTATTCCGTCCCGTATTCTCAGGAGGTCAAGTGGCCGAGCACAGGGAGGCGTTGTGGCGTTATCAATTGGGATCGTAGGACTACCGAACGTCGGGAAGTCCACGCTCTTTAATGCCCTCACTGAAAACGACGTTCTTGCGGCGAACTACCCCTTCGCCACCATTGAGCCGAACGTGGGCGTTGTTTCTGTCCCCGATCCTCGCCTTGAAGAACTCGCCAAGATCTATGGCTCCGAGCGCATCTTGCCTGCCTCGGTCACCTTCGTCGACATTGCCGGCATCGTGAGAGGCGCTTCCGAAGGAGAAGGTCTTGGCAATCAGTTTCTGGCCTCGATCCGAGAGTCAGATGCCATCTGCCAAGTGGTGCGCGCCTTTGAAGATGAAGACGTCATTCACGTTGAAGGAAAAGTCGATCCACTCTCAGACATCGAAACGATCAATACCGAGTTGATCTTGGCTGACTTACAAACAGTCGATACGCGACTTCCGAAGCTCGAAAAGGAAGCGAAGCGCAACCCCGAACTTGCTGACCAACTCAGCGCCGTGACCAAGGCTCGAGAGATCTTGAATGCCGGCCAGACCATCTTTTCGGCCGGCAACGCCGTCGACGTCGAACACTTGCGCGATCTTCATCTGCTCACGGCAAAACCTTTTCTCTATGTCTTCAACGTCGACGAAGCTGGCCTTGACGACGTAGCTCGCCACCAAGAACTTGCCGCGCTCGTCGCGCCAGCCGCCGCCATCGTCCTCTGTGCCCAACTTGAAGCTGACCTAGTCAGCCTGGAAGGCGAAGATCTTGCAGAAATGCTTTCTTCCTATGGCTTGAGCGAGCCCGGCCTGAATCGCCTGATTCGCATTGGCTTTGAGACACTGGGCTTACAGACCTATCTCACCGCTGGCCCCAAGGAATCTCGTGCATGGACGATCCACCAAGGTGACACCGCCCCGAAAGCCGCTGGCGTCATCCACACCGACTTCGAACGGGGCTTCATCAAGGCGGAAGTCATCGGCTTTGCCGACCTCATGGAAGCCGGTTCGGTGGCCAACGCCAAAGCCGCCGGGAAAGTGCGTCTCGAGGGTAAGGACTACGTCATGCAAGACGGCGACGTGGTCGAATTTCGTTTCAACGTCTAGCGCGGTCCCTGCAGGCTCGAGAAGTGATGATTTCACTTCTCGAAAGGAAGATCGCTCTTTTTTGGGAGAGACCCTCTAGAATCTGGCTCAGGCGTTCTACGACAGAGGTCGGCGCCGGGAAACACTCAACCATGGCGCACTGACGCGCCCTCTCCCAGGAGTTAGACACCCGTGACCCACGCACGCTTTGACTACAAAGTTGCCGACCTTTCCCAAGCCGAGTTCGGCCGCAAAGAAATTCGCCTCGCCGAACACGAGATGCCTGGCCTCATGGCCATGCGAAGTGAATTTGGCGCGTCCCAGCCCTTGGCCGGTGCCCGCATCACCGGCAGTTTGCACATGACCATCCAGACAGCCGTCCTGATCGAGACCTTGGTTGCCCTTGGCGCTGACGTGCGTTGGGCGAGTTGCAACATCTTTTCCACCCAAGACCATGCCGCTGCTGCCGTTGTGGTCGGCCCCAACGGAACGGTCGATGACCCCAAGGGGGTACCCGTCTTTGCCTGGAAGGGCGAGACACTCGAGGAGTACTGGTGGTGCACCGAACAGGCACTGAAGTGGCCGGGCGAAGACGGCCCGACCGCCATTCTCGATGATGGTGGCGACGCCACTTTGCTGGTCCACAAGGGCCTCGAATTCGAAAAGGCAGGCGACGTCCCGGACCCGAGCACGGCCGACTCCGAAGAATATGCAGTGATCTTGTCACTGCTCACCAAGTTGGTCGCTGAAGAGCCTGGTCTCTTCACTGCTCTGGCCAACAGCATCAAGGGTGTTTCTGAAGAGACCACCACCGGCGTGCACCGTCTCTACGACATGCAGCGCACCGGTGAACTGCTCTTCCCTGCGATCAACGTCAATGACGCAGTCACGAAGTCCAAGTTCGACAATAAATATGGTTGTCGCCACAGCCTCATCGACGGCATCAACCGTGCCACTGACGTCCTCATCGGCGGCAAAGTTGCCGTGGTCTGTGGTTACGGTGACGTCGGCAAGGGCTGTGCGGACTCACTTCGCGGGCAAGGCGCTCGAGTCATTGTGACCGAGATTGACCCCATCTGTGCCCTGCAGGCAGCAATGGACGGCTACGAAGTCACCACGCTGGAAGCTGCGTTGGGTCGCGCTGACATCATCATCACGGCAACAGGAAACCGTGACGTGGTCACCGTGCAACACATGTCGGCGATGAAGCACCAAACCATTGTCGGCAACATCGGCCACTTTGACAATGAAATCGACATGGCGGGACTGCTCTCCCACCCTGGCGTGACTCGCGTCAACATCAAGCCCCAGGTCGACGAGTTCACCTTCGCTGACGGTCACTCGGTGATCATTCTCTCGGAAGGTCGACTGTTGAACTTGGGCAACGCCACAGGACACCCCAGTTTCGTGATGTCGGCATCATTCACCAACCAAGTCATGGCCCAGATGGAGTTGCACAACAACACGCACTCCTACCCCACTGGCGTCTACGTGCTGCCCAAGCAATTGGACGAAAAGGTTGCTCGCTTGCACCTCGGTGCACTCAGCGTCGAACTCACCGAGTTGACTGATGCACAAGCCGACTACCTCGGCCTCGAAAAGGCGGGCCCCTTCAAGCCCGACACCTATCGCTACTAACGCGTTGGCTTAGGCCAGACCTTCGCCGCTCGTGCCCGCCAGCAGGTCGTCTTCGATGACCTGCTGGTCGGTCGCCGGCGTGACGCTCACGAACCATTCGGTGCCAAAGAGTTCGTTGAACGCCGCCTCGGGAATCGTGAGAAAGAAACTCTGCGCGGTTTGAGACGCATGCGCAGCAAGTGCAGCTCGCTTGACCCCCACGAAGTCTTGGACGTCGATGATGGCGCCAATTTGGTCATCGCTGACGCCGAGTTCCGAGGGAACCTCTTCCTCTTCTTGCGGTGGTTGGACGCCGTGCTCGGCCAGCACCTCGGAAAAGCGGGCAAAACCCGAAAGTGGAATCGTGGCGTAATAGAGCTTTGGCGAGAACGTGGCGCTCTCAAGCGCAGCTCGTGTGATGCGATTGGCTTGAATGTGATCGGGGTGGCCGTAGAAACCGTTCTCGTCATAGGTGATGACCACGTCGGGCCGTTCCTCTTCAAGTACCTCGAGCAACTTGGCCGATGACTCCGCCAAAGGAGTGCTCCAAAACGAGCCAGGCGCATCATTCTGCGCCCAGCCCATCATTCCCGAATCGTGATAGCCAAGCAGGACGAGGCGACTGACGCCCAAGAGCGCACATGAGGCGTCCAGTTCAGCCAATCGATGGGCCACTACTGCGGCAGTGTCGTGTCCGTCATCGTCGGGGGTGTGGCCTGTGGGGCTGTCACCAAGTTCGCCGTTGGTGCAGGTGACCAGCACGACTCGCACGCCTGCTGCCGCATAGCGAGCAATCACGCCACCAGTCGTTGATGCTTCATCATCAGGGTGGGCGTGCACGAGGAGAATCGTGGGGGTGTGCGCAGACATGGCTTGGATGTTAGGCCGATGTCGTCGTCACTCTTGCGACAAGGGAATTTCGAGTGCGATGTAGCGCTCCGTACCAAAGACGTCAGCAAAGAGTCCCGCATCCATTGCCGCAAGCACCTTGTTGTCGAGTTGCGATGTATGTGCCCCAATGGCCGCTTGTTTGAGAGCCGCATCCTTGGGGGCAACGAGCACTCGGACCACCTCATCGTCACGATGTGGCACCACCAAGCCCTTCCCGAGCCATTCAGGGAGTTCGCCACCAGTGGCGTGAGCAGCATCGAGAGCACTGTCGATAGCTTCTTGCGTCATGACGACTGCCTCAACTCCTTGGACATGAGGAGTACGTGCCGCGGCGCGCAGCACGCAGCGAGCAACGTGGATGTGATCGGGGTGGCCATAGAAGCCGTCGAGGGCGTAGGTGACTACTTCGCAGGGTCCTTCTTCTCGAAAAATCTCTGCAAGTTCTGCTGCAACATCGTCTGGATCTTGTTGCACGAAGGCACTCGGCTCATGAGCACTCGCCCACCCTTCCATTCCAGAATCGCCATAGCCAAGCGTCACGACGCGATCGATCCGAAGGAGGGCTGCGGCCTCAAGTAGCTCGCCGTGCCGCTGGGTTGCGGTGGCGGCTGCATCATGTGCAGGATCAAGCGCCCCTCGCCCGGCTGGATCGAAACCCAAGGCGCCATCGGTGCAGGTCACGAGCACGGTGCGTTGTCCGTTCTCCGCGGCATGCAACAAGCGCAGGCCAGTAAACAACGATTCGTCATCGGGATGTGCATGGACGACGACCACAGTGGGAGCGTCGTGGGGCGAGCGAGCTGTCATCAGCCGATCTGGAAGGCTTTGACCACGAGCAAGACCACCGAGAGCACGAGGTAACCCACGAGGCCGATCAAGGTGCTTCGCCGCCAGCCGGCAATGTTGGGTCGCTCGAGGAGCGCAACCGGTGGCATGCGCCATTCGGCACGAATCTCCATGGGAACTTTTTCTGGAGCTGGTGGGCGCCGCACCAGCCAGACCACCCCACCGAGAGCCAAACAGATCCCAAGACCAAGGCCCAGATACTCAGACAAGGTCACGACATTGATA
>Ga0164296_1004558_pt1 | contig 12527 bp, 18 predicted proteins | sample GEODES057metaG_FD_113533 | JGI IMG/M metagenome (GOLD analysis project Ga0164296, IMG submission 113533) | Dystrophic lake water microbial communities from Trout Bog Lake, Wisconsin, USA - GEODES057 metaG | ecosystem: Environmental > Aquatic > Freshwater > Lake | place: USA: Trout Bog Lake...
GTCACAACGCGCCCAAAACCTGTTGAGGCGGCAGGAGGCGTTAGTTGCCACCAAGACGCGGCCTTGCGCAATCGCCTCTCGCGTTCTACGGCACCACACTCGTCTGTATACGCACCTGGACGTGCAGCAGAGGTGAAATAAGTCTTTGGCACTGCAGCAAAGAAGAATCACCTCCATAATCTGCGCGGTTGAGGTGTCGAGTAAGATCTGACTGTTGGCTGAGTCCACTCCGACACTGCCGTTGCAACCGCCCCAGACCTTGACGGCTGTGCGCCTTGAGGCATGGAGCTTAAGCAGCTAGCCCGCGCACCTCTGAGGGAAGCTCGCTGAAGTCACCCGGCGCACGCGCGCCGCACTCCCCTTCTCTGTGGTCGCACTCCGCCCCGAGAGGCGACAGCGTGCGCGACCGTGTACGCTTCAACGGCTTGCGCGGCGGCACTGTGCATTGGGTCAGTTGAAGCGCAAGCGTGTCTTAGACACTGAGGAGAGGCGCACCGTCACGAGCAAGCAGCACAGGCCCAGTAGTGGCACTCGAGGACGGACAGCGCCTCTTTGATTTTACATCCAGCATGCTGGCAGGCGTCATATCAAGCAGCGACGAAGCCCGCCCTCCTCCGGAATGCGCTTTGGCGAGGAAAGGGAGTGAGGGTCGTCGCGACGTCATCTTCGGTTGGCTTGAAGACTGATTGAAGACACGAGTGCGCCCTCGGAAAGCGCTCGAGACTCTAAAAACGGGCAACCCCGATTATGCGCGCAGTGCTATAAATAGAGTATCACTCGTCTAGTGAGGCGCCTTTGCCATTGCCGTTGCCGTTGGCTGCCCTTGCATGTGCACTTCGCGGAGTCCCTGGCGGGGGCCTCCAGGTGCAGAAGACCTGCCAGCGGAGAACGGATGGCAAGGTGTTCAGCTCCATGCAAAGCTGCTCCACCCGGCGTGCATCGCCACCCAGCTCGAAGCCCATGGAGCAAGTGCCACGGCCCTCATCCAGGGGTTTGCCGCTGTAGGAGCGAATGTTCAACCCGTATCGAGTGATGACGCCGCTCACATCAGCGAGCAAGCCGCTTCGGTCACCGCATTCGATGCGTAGCATGAGCTGACTGTGCAGCATACTGTATGCAGCGCCCTGCACTTGCGCGCCCGCCTCAGTGCTTTCAGTGCCGGCCAGCGCTGCCGCCAGCGCCGCCTGCTGCGCCCGGGCAGGGGCGCTGACCGCAGGCGTGGGCGCGTCCTCATCACCGTCCAGCGACTCGTCTGGCGCTGCCCAGTTGAGGCGCTGCAGGGCTGGGTCAAGCACGCTCCACCCGCCGCCACCGCCGCCCTCGGTCAGCGGCGCCACGGGCGGATCATTGTCACCGCGCGGCTGGCCTTCAATGCCTAGCAGCTGCGCCGCCTCCCGCAACTGGTCGTTTGCACGAAGGAAACGGAGAAGCTTGTGGCGAGTGCTGCGTGTGTGCACCTGGCTCACCCAGCTGGCATGCAGTGCGTACAGCTTGGGCGAAGGCGCGCCGTTGTACGTGACGATGTCAACCACCTCTGCGTTGCGCAGCACATGGGCAGGCTGTACAATGACGCCGTTCACCTTGGCTGCGACCATGCGGTTACCAACATCCGTATGAATGTGGTACGCGTAGTCCACAGTCGTAGCCCCACGAGGGAGGGACACCACCTCGCCCTTGGGCGTGAACACAAACACACGGCGCCCCGACACCAACAGGTCACCTGTGACAGTGTCAACAAACTCGCGAGCGCTCAGGTCGCCAACGAACTCCTGTTGCCACTCCCTAAGGCTGCTGAGCCACCGCACGCGGCGCGACATATCATCCCGGGTCAGTCCACTGTCCGTGTTCTCGACCACGGCGCGCGCTTCCGCCTCTTGCTTGCTGCCATCATGCCAAAGCGCCATGAGGCGACTGTCCGCCGCGATGCCCCACTCTGCATTTCGATGCATATCTGCTGTGCGTATCTGAAGCTCTAGGGGAAACAGGTCGGCGCTGCCGAAGGGCAGCACCAGGGTGTGCAATGCGCGGTAGCCGTTTGGCTTGGGTGTGGCAATGTAATCCTTCACACGCCCCGGGATGGGCGGCCAGATGCTGTGCACCAGACCCAAGACGTGGTAGCACACACTGCTGCCACCCCCCGGGGCGCCGGCACGCACGCGGGCCACCAACCGGATCTGTGCAATGTCGCGGATGTCATTCACCGTCAGTCCCCGCTCCTTCATTTTGCGATGCACGCTGTACAGCTCCTTGCACCTCATCTCAACGTCAACACCGTCGCAGCTTTGCTGCAAGAATTCGTCACGGCCAAACGCCTGCTTCAATGCATCCACAGCCTTCATAACCACGGGCCCCTGGCTGACGCTGAGCGCGTCGTACCATCTCATCAGCTCCGCGTACGCATCCGGATCGCTCCACCGGAAAGCCAGGTCTTCCAGTTCGTCCTTGATGCGGTACATGCCCAGCAGCTTTGCAAGAGGCGCAAACACCTCCAGCGTCTCGTCTGCGATGCGCTTGCGCTTGTGCGGCGCCAGCGACTCCAGGGTGCGCATGTTGTGCAGCCGGTCGGCGAGCTTGACGATGATGACGCGGACCTCCTCGGTCATGGCGATGAACATCTGCTGCAGGTCATCCGCTTTCACGTCTGACGGTGGGAAGCCCTCGCGGCCGTGCTTGCTGACGTTGCTGGACACCTTGCTCACCTTGGTCTCGCCCTCTACGATGCGCCGCACAGCGGGACCGAAGCGCTTCTCTATGCCTTCGAACGTGACATGAGGAGTGTCCTCCACCGTGTCGTGCAGCAGGCCTGCAATCACCGTGGCCTCATCCATTCCCATGGCGCCCAAAATACACGCCACAGCCACCGGGTGTGTGATGAACGGCTCGCCGGACTTGCGTAGTTGACCCGAGTGTGCCTCATACGCAATCTCCAGCGCCACCCGCACCTCTTCCACCTCTGCGGCGCTCAAGTGGTGCAACGTCGGAACTAGCTCCTGTGGTAGCGACGCAGGTTGAAGCAAAGCACGTGCGTCAGCCGGCGCCGCCAAAATAGCACACACCAGCGCTGTCTGTGCCTCTCTCGCACACCGCAGACCTATGTCGTATGCCCGCACCGCTGCCCAAAGCAGCCCCTCAGTAAAAACTTCGCACCTGCCACAAGGAGTTGACGGTGACCTCGCCAAAGGCGACTTCTTGGTGGGCCACCTGGGAGTCGACAGAGCAGTGCCGGAAGGCGGCGGAAACCTCAGCGTCTGGCTCTGCGCGGTCACAGTATGGTAGGGAAACGTACGTCGCTGCTATGCACGGAGCAGCGGCAGTGCCGCCGTTGTCGTGACAATGCGGGAGGATGACGACGACGCCTCTCGCCGTCTCTCGGACGCGGTGCAACTCTTCCACAGCTTGCGCGTCGGCTGCTGGCAGCTTCATGACTGTCCAACTGCGCAGCAATAAGCGCGTCGCCCGACAGCGCGTCGGCCGCGGTGAGGAGGCTGTGCATTGACCCCCCTCAACGGCGGCGCGCAGACGGACGCCACTGCAGCCGCGGGCGCGGCTGCTGCCTTGATTCAAGCGTCTGCGGGTGTAACACGTTAGTTCGCGATGGGTTCGACTCGCAGTGAGTTTGTCGCCCTTCAGCCTTGGCGAGTGATCACGTTGTGCGTCCACGTCACGCGTGCGCGTGCTGGTTTGTGGGCTCGTCGGCAGCCCCATCTGCCGGGCTCCTCCCACAGCGCGCGGCGAGTGAGCCGGCGGCGGCAGCGCCTGTACGACGGGTACGTCCCTGCGCCCTGCTGCTGTTGAGCTCTCTCCGCTGCCCTCTATGGCCAAAGCCGCGGCAGTCAGCCGGGAGACGTGCGCGCGGTCTGGCTGCTAGCGCGGGGTTCCGAGGCTGGTGACGCTCTGGGGCTAGGCACACGGCGCATTGAGACTGTAGCCACTGACAAGCTCGCTGCCGCTGTCTCTGTGCAGCCCCCCAGGGAACGGGTCTGCTGTTCCTGGTGCCGCACTAGGCCCTGTACAGCGCCGTGCCCTAAAGCGCCGTGTTCTAGTCGGCGTGGTGGACCCCAGTTTTCCCCCGCGAGGAGAAGATGGTGCGTTAGTCGATAGCCCTTGGTTGGGGTGCAAGAAGTCCCCAACGCCCGCGCGCTTGGGTTGGCACACTCACTCGTTGCTTGCCGCGTTACAGGCTCCCATCCACGACGCTGCCCGCGACGGTGATCTGCAGCGCGTGACCGCTGTGCTGGACGCTGGTGGCAACGTCAACCGTAAGGACTGGGTGCGTTCACCCCCGCGGTCGCAACGCGCGCCTGAGACCAATTCTGACGCGGCGCCTCATTTGTGTGTTCGCCAACCTTCTAGTATGGCCGCACTGCCCTCCACGACGCGTCTGTGAACGACCACTTGCCAGTGGTGAAGCTGCTCCTGCAGAGAGGCGCAGACGTCCGCGTGGTGAACCAGTTCGGAGACACGTCTTTGCACGAGGCCTCGCGCTGGGGCCACCTCGACGTGGTGCGCCTGCTGCTAGACAACCAAGCTGACATGAGCCAGACCAACCAGCATGGATGGACCCCGCTCCATTTCGCGGCAGCCTACAGCCAGCTTGAGGTGGCACGTGTCCTGCTCGAGGCTGGCGCAGACGTACAAGCCAAAGATAACGTGCGTGGCCCCCCGATTGTTGCGAGCAGTCGCGTGCTAGTTTGACACACCGTCTCTTCACGCAGTGGGGCCGCATGCCTCTGCATTTTGCGGCCAGCAACGACGACCTGGACGTGGCACGCCTGCTGATGGAGGCTGGCGCAGACGTGCTCGCAAAGAACAAGGATGGTGACACACCCATTCACTATGCCGCCTCCTACGGCCACGTCGAGGTGGCTGCCATGCTCCTCGCCGCAGGCGCTGATGTGCGTGCAAAGAAGGAGTTCGGTGACACGCCGCTGCATTTCGCTGCCCATGAGGGCCACCTCGGAGTGGCCCGCCTTCTGATTGAGGAGGGCGCTGACGTCAATGCTGCAGACGACTCGGGCGGGACGCCTCTGCATTACGCCGCTGTGAATGGTCACGTGGACATGTGCAAGCTGCTGCTGGACCGCGGCTCCGATGTCACCGCCTTTGATGAGGACGGTCGGACACCACTGGACACTGCCATCTCCTGTGAAGAGCCCAACGAGGCAGTGCTTGCTTTGCTCGAGAGCTACGAAGGCGCTGTGCGTCTGGAGGAGGATGAGCGCATGGCGCAGGAGCAGGCTGACCAGCGCCGCCGTGAGGAGGCTGTTAAGCGCATCAAGGAGGAGGAGGACCGTCGCGAGCTGGAGATGCGGCGCCGCCGTCGCGAGGCCGACATCGACGCGCCGCTGGTGGTGCACTGGATGCGCGAGATGCTGACAGACAACGAGGGTGGAGCAAACAATTTGGTGGGTTTCGACAACTGATGGATCGCAGAGATCGTCTAAGGTTGAAATCCCCTGGATGGCAGTAGAAACTGCTCGACTGTTGCACTCATTTTGATGTACAAAGACCCCATTGTAGCTCAATTCGATAACCTGAAGTCGTAGTCGTTTGCTGCAGCGAATGGAGCAAACAGTCAGAGATACAGCCAGCGCCCAGAGCTGCTGTAGGCACACATGTCGCACCTGATTTGGATATGTATCTGACCCATGGCAGCGCCTGGTAGCCGCTCTTCTCGGACACCTTCAGGTATCGCACCTGGATGCCTGACACAGTGAAGTATGGAATCTCGAAGGACACCTTGATGGGCGGCCTTCGAATCTTGCCGGCAGCCTCCTCTTCAGCGGTGACGCTTGGCAGCGCGAACTTTGCGCGGAGGAGGTACTCCTTGCCGCCAGGGAATGTCTTGATACGCCAGAGCATGGCCTCCTGTTCAGGCGCGTACTCTGCAGAGCCAGCGTTTGTGCGGATGATTGGATTCGTTGCGTCCGCCGACACGGGCAGCTTCACCATCACATTCTGGGCGGTGCTCTTCTCTTTGAACTGGGAGCGGACCTTGACCATGTACTCCACGCGACTTGTCCCGTGCTTCTCCACCACAGCCTCCACCCAGAACAGCGGCTTGACAGCTGTACTCAGGCGGTACGTCATCAAATCGAACGCCCCATCCGGCGGAATGAAGGACACTGTGCGGTCGGCGTCAAAGCGGGACAGGCGCACACACTGATGGAATTTCATGTCCTCCAGCTCCACGGCTTTGCCCTTGCCAGCCTTGCCCTGCGCCTCCATCATCATTTTGTCGTTGAGACCGAGCTTGCACTCAGGCATGCCGCTCAAGAAGCAGCGCATTTTCAGCGCGCCAGTGACCTCGCTATGGACGACATGGCCGTTGCTGTTCACAAGCAGGCTCATCGACTCGAGCACGTCCAGAAACACCTCGTTTTTCTGATGTGTGCATAGGGCGGACGCAGAGCAGCAAGCGCGTCAGTAAGTTGGTCAACTGTGAAGGCAGCGCTGAATACAAGTTGTCTACTAGTGCACACACCTTGTACTTCAAGCCCTCACTCCTCCATGATACGGCATTCGTCACCGCCATGGACTGCTTCACGTCATGCACGTCTGCTTTGTGCGCGTCTGTCTTGATGTAGTCGGCCATGATCTTCGCCTCTGTGAACTGCGGGTACCCAAAGTCCATGACCTCGTCAAACAGCTCGTACACTGCGCCACGAGCAGGAGGGCGTCAGTCTGGCACGAGCATGCGCATGCAGTTGCTTGAGTGAGGCGCACCAATGACGAAGTTGTCCCGCAGCGACTCCTCGTCCAACTCCTGTGTGTGTGCAATTCTCAGTTGACAAGCGCGCCCGTGTCGCCAGCTTCCAGGCGCGCGGCGTATTCCCAGCCTCAAAACCTGCGGCAGAGGCTCGCGCAGCTCGCCAGAAGGCCCAGGTGACGCGCCTCGAAGTAGAACTTGAAGACATCCACCAGGCGGTGCAGGAAGTACAGCACCGACACGGCATTCACGTTCGTCCGGGACACGGCCAGCAGGTACAGGCTGTTATGCGTGACGTATGAGTAGGTGATGCCCTCGTCGTGTATGACGGGCTTTATTTCAGCATCTGTGTCTACATCTGAACAAGGAAAGAAGAAGCAGCGCCGGGCCAGCTGAGTTTCACTTCGCTATTGTAGCCTTGCAGAACAGGATCGGCAACGCACCAGTGACTAAGCCAACAAAACGCTCCACGCAGCCTGCAGGCGTGTCGCCCCTGAAGTCGCGAGCAATCAGCTGCTTGCCTTTGCTGTCCAAGATGTAGATGGCGCTGATGGCGCCCGCCATCCACACGGGGCCGGAGCCGACGGACAGTGAGCCTGATGCAACGAAAGACGCGCTGCCGAGAACGGGGGAGAGACAGTACGCGTCCTTCGAACAAAGGCACGAGGAAATGCTGCTGACGTAAGCAGCGCCCGGCAAGAAGGACGGCTCGCAACTGCGATGTTTCGCGGATGTGCATCGCGCATCCACGTGGGCGTCGTGCACAGGTTGCAGGGCAGGCGTGTAGACCGGAAAGTTCATTATTGTGAGCGAAGAGCTTGTGCTAGCGGACCTCACGCTGACTTGCCACTGCTGGGGGCACTCGGATTGGAGCAGAGGCAACAAGTGCGCCGGAATCATGGAGTCGTTGGTGATCCCAGCGTCGTAACTCAGGCACCTGTCCCAGGTGGAGAGCTACGTGACCACGCTGCTCGACTGGAACACGCGGATGAACCTCGTTGCTGCCTCCCAGGCTGACAGTCAGCTGGTGCGCCTAGACTCTTGACCTGAGCGGTGCTTGCAGCGAGTTACTTAGAGACTCACCCGGAAGCCAAGCTAAGACTGACATTTATTTGTACGCACAGATACTGGAGCGCCACGTCGAGGACGCACTTGCGTTGGTTCCCATAATTCAGAGCGCTCTCGGGCCTGACAGCGGGAGGGCGACAATCAAGCTTGTAGACGTGGGCTCTGGCGCTGGCTTCCCTGGAATGGTGCTGGCCATCGCCCGGCCGTCGTGGAAAGTAACACTCGTCGATTCTATGAATAAGGTGCGCGTACCTAGCAGCAGCAGCAGCAGCAGCATGCTCCATCGCCTTTTCAATTTTGGCGTCACACAATCTCAATTCTTCATATTCACGGCGCCCTTTTCGCAGCGCGTGCGCTTTCTTGAGCATGTAGCCAAAACGGTTCCCGTTGATAACGTGTCCACACTATGGGGTGCGTTTCTGTGCGACAAGGGAACGATTGCACACAGGTAGTGCGAGTTATTGCGCTGAAATGATGACCCCACCACATTCATAGGAAGAGCCGAAGAAATCGGACACGATCGCATTCATAGAGAGCAATACGATGTGGTTGTCGCGCGTGCGGTGGCGGAACTGCGGTGTGTCTCGCTCTCTTGTCTGACTCATCGAATGCCTGCAACTCAATTTCGTTTATCACACGCGCAGCATCCTCGCCGAGTTCTGCCTTCCACTTGCGCGTGTTGGCGGCCACTTCGTTGCAGCCAAAGGGGCTGATGCGCAGGCCGAGGTGAGTGTCACTAGCTCTCTTGAGTGAAGTCTCTTTCGATTCTGACGGCCCCCTGGAACGATGCACACACCTGTTCTCCATGCAGGTCATTGCCGCACAAAATGGTTTGACTCTCCTTGGGGGAGGCCAGGTCCGAAGCCAAGAGGTTCCCACTAGGGGAGCAGATGGGCGCCGCTTCCTCGCACTGCACGTTGTCAAGACGCGCAGCACGCCTGCAGAATTCCCCAGAGCTGCGCCTAAAAGTCGACCGCTGTAGTCATGCTCTGAATCTTCGGCATACTTCGGTAGTGCGAAAAGTTCGCACTTTTCGAGCTAAGCTGAAGCTCGGCTTACACGTGGGTTTCACCGTTTCGCAGCTTCTCCGCCGGGCACGGTTCCTCGTCACCACCGTCCACAGTCTGCTGTGCCTCTGCGCGACCGACTGCAAGCACGCTGTGCGGACGGGACTGCCCGGGCTGGTGGCGTTGCTGCTAGTACGTCTGCAGCGCTGCAACCAGACAGATGTTGCCTTTCACCGCCGCCGGGTGCGTTGAACCCCCTAGCGCTGGGCGCGTGCGCTGCTTAATCACGGCGTCAAGCGTGTTGTGTGTGTCGGAGGCTGCGGCTGTGTGCGTGTGCGCCCCTAGGCCCGCTGATCTAGCTCGTCCCGCCGCAACTGTCAGGCTGCAAACTGACGCAAGCTCGCAGGCGCAAGCGCGTGGGCTCGCCATGGAGCAGCAAGGTCGTTCCCCTTGTGCCGTCAGCTCCACGCGTACCTGACGGGAAGCTGGGCGGGGATGGCGGCGTCAAGGCGGTCGCTGGGAAGACGCCAAGCGGTGCGTTGGTGCCCTTTGGCACCTTGCCCGTCCAATGGCCCCCTCACGTCGATATTCTGCACCGCACGCAACAGAACCGAAGCCAAGTGCTGCAAAGGCGGACGCCGCGTCTGAATTGACGGCGAAGCTGGCGCAATGCGACCTGTCACCTTCTGAGGCGCGCACTATCCTGGTCACCGGAGCCTGTCCTCCTCAGTTGCTCAAGTCCCGCGCGGGTCGAGGTCCGTGGGCCTGTTGCCAGTTCGAGCTGCAGAAGATGGTCGGCTCTGGGAAGACGTCGAATGTGTATCGGGTGCGATCACATTTATGTTGACCTTGACGACGCGAACGCGCAGCACTGAGCGCATCTCTGTCTACAGGCGTGCTGCATCCGATCATCCACTATAGTAGCGCTCAAGATCTACCCCAAGGTAAGTCTGCGGCTTCATATTGGCAGCAACAATGTTTGCTGCTGACTGCTTTCCACATGCAGAAGTCATTGTCCGAGTTGAATCACATCCAAGTGCAGCGCGAACTCGACATTCACGGCCGCCTTCATCACGCAAATGTGCTGGAACTGTACGCCGTGTTCGAGGACGTGGACGCTTACTACTTCGTCATGCAGTGCGCACCCCAACGTGTGTTGTGCGTTTCTTGCCCAGTCTTGGTCTCTCACACTCTCTTATGGACGGTTGACCTCACAGTTATGCTTCGCGTGGTGACCTGTTTCACGAGCTCAAGCGCTGTGGGGGATGCTTCTCCGAAAGGTGTGCCTCTCTTGTGCAGCTGTTCGCGACGAACTCTGTAGTTACGATTGAGGTCACACCCACAGACGCGCGGTGCGCGACGTCATCTTCCCAATGCTCTCTGCGCTTGCGTACATGCACAGCGAGAACATTGTGCATCGGGATGTCAAGGTGTGCATGCTCTTTGCCAGTGCTTGCGCGTCGACACCTGACGTCAGTGTCTCGATGAAGCCCGAGAACACGCTGGTTTCAGACACCGGCGCTATCCTCCTGGCAGACTTTGGCCTGGCTATCGACTGTGGCCGTGAGCGACCATCGACGCGCCTGGGCACACTAGATTACATGGCCCCTGAAGGTCCGTTTATTGTCCAGCATCATTTCCTCTGGACATGCTGCAGCGCTTCTGGACTGACATCTGTGCTCATGTGCCGCTTTGTACGCAGTCCTTCGCTGCCCCGACAAGGACGCCAAGTCGCCTCCAGGGCCACAGCTGTACGACGGCAAGGTTGATAGCTGGGCTATGGGCATTCTGGCGTTTGAGGTCCTCGTCGGCCGCGCGCCTTTTGAGCAGGAGTGCAAGCAGACGACCTGCGACCTCATCTGCTACGGCGATTTTGTCATGCCGTGCTTTCTCTCGGCAAACGCCAAGGATTTCATCGCCAAGGCGCTGTGCAAGAAAGCAGCTAGCAGGCCAACAATCAGAGAGCTGCTGGCACACCCGTGGGTGAGCGTAGAGGCGAGTCGCAGCTCTGCGCCCTCTATCAATTCCTCATTTCTGCGACAGGCGTCGATGGACAGTTTCAATGCCGACGGGCTCGGCACACGCCGTCAGGCGGCAAAGGGCAGTATGCTACAGCCGGACACGCCGCCCGCTTCTGAAGAAAGAGCATGCCACTAAAAACGCATGGGAGCCCGCCGATTCGGCGCCTGGACGTCAGACTGTTTTTTTCTTGAGCGGGAATCTCATGTGTAGCCAAACACTGCGCAACGTTGTAGGCAACGCGTTAGTGTCTCGCCAACTCACGGGCAGTCAAGGTAAAGCCTGAGGCCTTGAGAAGGTGCGTACCTGCTGACTACCAGCAGCAGCGCAATAACTAGCTCCGCGCTCAGGGGCCGGCCGCTGTCAATGGTTTGTAGTAAGCCGGTTATGATCAGGCCGCAGACGACAGCGAAGCCTTTCCTGATGCCACCGAGTCGCTTTGTGATGTGCCCAACAAGGATTCCGCCGAGCGCCTGCACCAAGACTGGCACCCAAGAACTGGCAGTCCAGCCAGAAGACATGAGCACCTGCGAAAGGTCAGAAGGAGATGAGACAGCAAGCTGCAGGGAGGCACACGCAAGCATGGATTTCATTTGCCCACTCACCACCGCCGGCTTCACACCGCCAGCAGACCACACGATGCTCAAAAGGAGCACAGGGCACGTCATGAGAGCCTGGATGTGGGCAGTGGTTAGAAATGGCTGATGCATAGTGAGCCCATTTGTGTAGAGCGCACCATGTTCAAGGTGAACTCTGCCGAGCTTTGTCCTCCGCGCTGCAGTGTAATGTGGAATCTTAGCGACACAGGTGCAACAATTGTCCAGTTGGAAGCAAGACCGCGCCTGCAGAACCATCTGCGACAGCGTTGATGCCAGACCCGACAGGGCAGAGGCGGTCACGCATGCCTGTCGCGGCGCCGAAAGCAGTCAACCTCGGCTTCAAGGAATGCAAAGCAGCGCCAGAGCGCACCGCTACACCGCGTCTGAAGGTCCCGACACTTGAGGTTCCGATACGCGAGCGCTCACCCGACACCTGCAGGAGCAGACCCGCAGCTGTGACCAGAACAAGCGCCACCATTTGCATAGCCGACTGCCCGGAGCCGGTAAGCAGGTATAGAGTGGCCGCCGTCGCCACGATTTTGGTCTGGTTCAGGCAGTTAAATGTCACCGAATCCAGATCTGCATACGCGCGCTGCAGCGCCAGGTTCTGGAAAAGATAGCACGCGGCTGGCCAAGCTGTTGACCGTAGCTTCTGTACCACTGCCCGCGGTGGGACGCCAGGAGCGTGCTCGCGGCGCGGACCTCCTTCACCCAGGATGCACAGAACAGCCTTCGCACCCTCTGTGGCCAGCACGACCGCTCGAGGGTCGACACTTCGTGCAGCAAGGTACCGTGCATTCAGAAACGGCTGAGTGCCGTACTGTAGTGCTAGCGCGACAAGCAAGGTGTATGCTAAAGCGTCAGATGTGCTGTCTGCATTGTGCGCGACCACCTGTGATGGCTGTGGCGCAGCCTGCCGACGAGCCCTCGTCTTCATACACGGCGATGGGTTCGCGGACGGCGCGTGTAGATTACGGGCATTAGACTCCTGCTAAAAAATCACTGGGGTGGCCCATAAGCTCATAGCCTTATAATCGCGGACCCCGTTTTGGCCTTATAATAACCTTATAATCAAACTCAGTTGCGCTCCGTGAGGGCGTGTCACCACGTCACAACTCCCAGTCA